>OJGU01000012.1_pt1 | contig 173537 bp, 154 predicted proteins | sample 1594741 | NCBI WGS metagenome assembly OJGU01 (sample SAMN05416841, study PRJEB24817) | seawater metagenome | isolation source: Sea water | place: Canada:Atlantic | collected 2013-07 | reverse complement strand
TTGATATCCCGTTCGAACGGGACAAAAGATCAAGCCGAAGTATTTAAGACGGGTTTACTGATCCTGCGCTGAATAATCCTAAAGGCCTTCGTTCATTCTGAGATAATTAATACACTCTTCACCTGAAAGGATTATTCCTGCTTGGCAGACGCATCCGGATCACGCTCTCTTTTCCGTCTTAAATACTAAGGGCGATTTTTTCTAGTATTATTACAACTAAACTGTCATCGAATTAGCTGACATCTACAGTTCCGCAGCGAAGGCCGGAATCTGGATTTAAATTTTAGTCAAGGAATTTTTCCAAACTCTTTAGTTTTTCTAAATCAATACCCGAAATTCCGGACCATATTCTCATTCTCTCTCCATTTATCGCGTACTTTTACGTGGAGATCAAGGAATACTTTTCTTCCTACAAATTCTTCGATGGATTCCCGTGCAGCGGTACCGAGTTGTTTAATTGCACGTCCGCCTTTACCAATGATCATTCCTTTTTGAGAATTTCTGTTTACGATCACTTCTGCGTTGATGTAATCCAAGTCTTCCCGTTCTTCATAGATGATTATATCAACTGTTGCTGAATAAGGTAATTCTTCATGATACTGAAGGAAAACCTGTTCACGGATCAATTCAGCAGCAAAGAATCGAACAGGATGTTCACTCAATTCGTCTTTTGGATAGAAAGGAGGTCCGGGTAAAAGAAGTTTGGAAATACTTTCCATCAAACCGGGAACGCCTTCGCCATTTAGCGCAGAGATATAAACAGTATCATTAAAATCGAAGTAGTCATTTAGGTCTTTAGCTAACTTCTTGACCTGTTCCTGGTTAGATTCGTCGATCTTATTAATTACCAGAACCACCGGTTTTTTCATCTGTTTCAATGAATCAAAGGCGTATTCCGGCATATTGTTTTCCTTTGCTTCCACTATGAAAAGGATCACATCGGCTTCTTTCTCAGCTTTTTCTACAAACCTCATCATAGCTTTTTGAAGCTCGTACTTGGGATGGATGATCCCCGGTGTATCCAGAAAGATGATCTGTGAATTTTCCTCGGAATGAATTCCGATAATTTGGTGTCGGGTGGTTTGAGCTTTATGAGTAGTGATGGAAAGTTTTGTACCCAGAATCTGATTCATTAACGTCGACTTACCGGCGTTGGGTTTTCCAACTATCGCTACATATCCTGATTTGTGTGGGGTATTTGTATCACTCATAGTGATCCTTTTCTTTGTCTCCTCTCCCGTGGAGAGGAAGACTCGTTGATTAAATTTTGTTTTGGCTCAGAGAGTTTTCCTCCAGCTGTACTCTGATTTGCTTCGGAATGAACATCCTGAGCTTCCCCTCCGCCGGAGGGGGTTGAGGGGAGGGTCAGTGAACGCGACTTAATCCATTCCTCAATTTCCATCACAACATAGTCAGGATTTTCTTTTGTGTCTTCTTCCGAAAATCTTAAAAAGGTGATTCCCAACTGTTCCAATTTCTTTTGTCTTTTTTGATCGTACTCGACTTTATAGTAATGTGAACTTCCATCTATTTCGATTGCCAATCGAAGTTCCTTACAATAAAAATCTACTATATAATTTTTGATGGGTCGTTGCCTTCTAAATTGATAACCCAGTACTTGCTTATTTTTTACAAGCTTCCAAAGTTCAATCTCACCCGGTGTGGAGTTCTTTCTTAGTTTTCTCGCTTTCTCAACTAGATCTTTTCGGTATGTAGGGAAGTTTTCAGGAGACATCACGACCCTCTCCTTTGTTTCCTCTCCCGCAGAGAGGAAGACTCGTTGATTGAATTTCTACTTTTGTTAAAAAGCTTCATCTCCGCCGGAGGGGATTGAGGGGAGGGTATGTAACCGGTATCGATCATCTCTCAATAATCCTCAAATATTTCTTAACCGTAGTTTCCAATCCATCAAATATTGCATCACTGATTAATGCATGACCGATACTGATTTCATTCAAGTGGGGTACAGTTGCTATGAACTTCGGAAGATTTTTTTGATTTAAACCATGTCCTGCATTTACTTTTATACCGAGTTCATGCGCTTGCTCAGCTGCTTTCTTTAATCTTTCCAGCTCGTGGTCAGCCTCTCCGGATGAAGGAGCGTTCGCATAATTTCCGGTATGTAATTCGATGGCATCCGTTCCTAATTCAAAAGCCAGATTGATGTCTTTAGGATTGGGATCTAGAAATAGACTGATTTCAATATCGGTTTCCCGAATAGAAGGGAATACACGCTCTTTAAAATCATCAAAAACTACATTCATATTCAGTCCGCCTTCGGTAGTAAGCTCTTCTCTTCCTTCCGGAACTAAGGTACAAAGGTGAGGATTTATTTCTTTCAGAATAGAAAGCATTTCATCAGAAGCGGCCATTTCAAAGTCCAGTTTACCAGAAACGGATTCTTTTAAAGCAACCACATCTTCGTCTCTTATATGTCTTCTGTCGCCACGCAAATGAAAAACGATACCTGAGGCTCCGGCTTTCTCACATATCTGAGCTGCTACAACAGGGCTTGGATATCCCTCTCCTCTTGCATTTCTTAAAGTTGCAACATGATCTATATTAACCAGTAAATACATTAAATTGCTTTAATTTAGGGTAAATTTTTAGTTCATTTGTACTACATTAAGATAGTGATTTATAATCAGCTTTTTCATCAAAAGACGGCGAATGTCAGTTAAGCATCTTTTATTAATATGGGTACTTTTTGCTGCATGCGGCATGGTTAAACGAGGTGCGATTCCGTGGGAAGAACGCGCTAAAAAAGCTGAAGTAGAAAAAATTGAAGAGTCAGTCAGGCCCGAAGTCGCTATTTCTGTTTCTTCTTCTGCTCCTGCTATGGAATCAACTGCGTTATCGAAAGATGAGAAGAAGCTCAGAAGTAAGTTAGATGAAGCTTTCAAAGATTGGAAAGGTGTGCCGTACCTGTTGGGTGGAAATGGATATGATGGTGTGGATTGTTCGGCTTTCCTTCAAATTGTATTTGCTGATTATTTTGAGGTTAAGCTCCCACGCGTAACTGTCGATCAAATGAAAGTGGGGAAGTCGGTTAAGAAAAATAATATCCGTATAGGAGATTTAGTGTTTTTTAAGACGGGTAGAAAAACAATGCACGCCGGGGTAATGATCAATGATCAGCAATTCATGCATGCATCAACAAGTTCGGGTGTGATGATATCAGCACTTCAGGAGAGATATTGGAATGACACCTATTTAACAACCAGGAGAGTACTTTGAGTATAACAGATAGGCTTTCAGTCAAAAGTATCAGCATAATAGCTGTTTCTACACTTATAGTACTGATCGTTTCCAATCAATTGCTGATTCAGAAAATCTTAGTTGAAAAACGGGATGATGCTACAGTAATTAATTTAGCGGGACGACAACGAATGCTGAGCCAGAAAATCGCTAAAACTGTTTATCTGGCCGAGAACAAGGACATACAGCTGGAAGCGTTAAGAAAAGATGTAGAAGTTTGGTCTGTTACCCATGAAGGTTTAAAAAACGGAAATCAGGAACTAGGTATTGAAGCAAGTCAAGATGATCTGATTCAAACTCTTTTATCTGAAACAGAACCTCATTATGAAGCAATAAGAACCTCACTTAGTGATTTTAGCAGCAAAGAAGAAGTAATTACGGCTATTCCTGTTATTCGGAATCATGAAGAGCAGTTTCTTGAAAAGATGGATGAAATAGTGAAGACATTTGAAGCTATTTCCAACGAGTCGGTTCGTACGCTCATAAGACTGGAAGTAATACTTGGACTGTTTTCGTTGTTTATAATAGGAGGTGAAATTTATCTGATCTTCAGAATTTTCATAGCTCGGATACAAAATAAAAATGAAGAACTTGAAAAATCAGTTCAGGAATTGTCAGAATCCAAGGGTGATTTGTTCGAATATGTTCAACGATTTGATCTTTCACTTAAAGCCATAAATGCGGGATTATGGGATTGGTATTTAGAGGATAACAGTGAATGGTGGTCGCCCAGATTTTATGAATTGCTTGGTTATGAAGATGGAGAAATCGAGCCAAGCTACAATACATTTCTGAATATTTTGCTGCATCGGGATGATAAAGAAAAGGTTGTGGGTGCTGTTGAACAACACTTGAAAAGTGGAGCCATTTATAAGCTGGAAATAAGAATGAAGAATAAATCCGGCGAGTATCGATGGTTTGAAACAGTAGGTCAAGCGAGTTTTGATGCAGATGGTAATCCTGTAAGAATGGTTGGGTCAATTATTGATATACACAACAGAATATCAATTGAAGAAGAAAAGAAAGAACTATTCAATACGATATCTGAAACAAGAATAAGGTTGGAAGAAGCTCAGGAGATAGCAAAGATCGGAAACTGGAACTGGGATATGAAGGAAGATGTAATTACATGGTCAGATCAAAACTATCAGGTGTTTGGACAGACTAAAGATTTTACACCAACCTTTGAACAACTTAACGCACTTATTCCAGAAGAAGACCAAGAGCCCTTTCAAAAAGATGTAGAAAAAGCTATTGCCGAAAATAAGCCTCATGATTTTATACACCGTATTATTATAAATGAAGGACAAGAAGTCAGGTATATACACGAAAGAGGAAAAGTTTTTTATGACGATGAAGGCACTCCATATCGGATGGCAGGAACTTCTCAAGATGTAACAGAATCAGTGTTAAAAGAAAAACAGCTGGAGGCTAAAACCGAAGAAATTCAAAGAGCTATTCAACTATTGTCAGAAACTCAAAGCGCAGCCAAAATAGGTTCCTGGGAAGTTGATCTCGGTACAATGACAGCTTTCTGGTCAGATGAAGTGTATAGAATACATGAGGTAGAACCAGGAACGCCAATCAAGGTGGAGGAAGGAATAAATTTTTATAGGGAAGATTTCAGACCCGTAATTCAAAATGCAATTAATAATGCTATTGAGAACAGAAGTTCCTGGGATGAGGAATGTATTCTGTTAACAAAAACCGGCAATGAGATTTGGGTAAGAGCTATAGGGCATCCGGTATTTGAAGATGGACAGTTGACAGGTCTGCGCGGTTTGTTTATGGATATTGATGAGACGAAAAGAAAAACCTTGGAGCTGGATGAGACCTATGAGAAACTTCAATTATCAGTAGAAGCAGGTCAAATCGCTATCTGGATATGGGATTTGAAAACCAATGAGCTGGAATGGAATGATCAGGCTTATAAAGTATTTGGGGTGCCCGATAATTTTGAACCGACCTTTGAAAAATTTGGAACCATGGTTCATCCTGAAGATCTTGATTATGTTGTTCAAGAAACTCAGAAAACCGTTGAGACGGGAGAGAAATTGGACATCCAGTTTAGGTGGAACCGACCAGACGGTAAAGAGATAATTTTAACAGGTAAGGGAGATCTTGTAAGAGATGAAAAGGGTAATCCCGTTCAAATGATCGGTATCAATATGGATATTACTGATCGAAATGAAATGGTTGAGAATCTTAAGCGACAGGAATCTCAGCTGAGAAGTTTTGTGGAACAGGCTCCTGCTGCGGTTGCTATGTTCGATAAGGAGATGAAGTATATTACTGTCAGTAACAAATGGTATGGGCACAACAGAATTGAAGGACAAAGTATCATCGGCAAATCTCACTATGATGTTCTTCCGCAGGTTAAGAAAAGAAAAGATTGGTTGTCAATTCATAAGCGGGTGTTAGCTGGAGAGGAGTTATCTAAAGGAAAAGATCAGTTTACAAGGATCGACAACTCGGAAGTCTGGATAAGTTGGACAGCGATTCCCTGGCACAATGTTGACGGGGAAATTGGAGGTATGATTCTATATGTTTCTGATATCAGTAAAGAGGTTGAATATACCGAAGAGCTTGAAAACGAAATTGAGGCAAGAACACAACAAATAAGAAAGCAAGCTGAGAATCTGGAACAGGTGAACAAGGAGCTAGAATCTTTCAGTTATTCAATTTCACACGATCTCAGAGCTCCGCTGAGATCAATAAATGGTTTTTCTGATATTCTAATGGAAGACTATGCTGAGCAATTGGATGAAGAAGGAAAAAGGTTGATGGGCGTGGTTAAAGAAAGTGCCGTAACCATGGGACAACTGATTGATGACATACTTGAGTTTTCCAGATTAGGTAAGAAGAAAATCCAAAAGTCAGAGATAGATATGACTAAACTTTTTGAGAATGTTTGTGAGATAGAATCAGGTTCTTATTCTGACAAACAAATAGATCTAAAAATTGATGATCTGCCTAATGCCCAGGGGGATATAGCGTTAATCAAACAAGTGGTAGTGAATTTGGTTTCAAACGCATTCAAATATTCTTCAAAAGAAGATAAAATAGTTATAAATATAGGATGTGATAAAAATGTAGAAAATAAGACTACATATTTTGTAAAAGACAATGGTACAGGATTTAAGATGGAATATCATGACAAATTATTTGGAGTGTTTAATAGGCTCCATTCAAAAAATGAATTTGAAGGAACAGGAGTTGGCCTGGCAATTGTAAAACGTATTATCAATAAGCATGGAGGAAAAATTTGGGCAGAAAGTGAAGAAGGAAAAGGTTCAATATTTTTCTTTTCAATGCCAAATAGTTAACATAATATCAAAGAGATAGAGAAGAATGGATGTAAATAAAACAGTAGAAATTTTATTGGTTGAGGATAATGATCATGATGCAGAAATGGCGCTAAGATCCCTCAAGAGAAATAAGATAAGCAACAAAATAACACGCTTAAAAGATGGGGAAGAGGCTCTCGAATTTTTGTTCGGCACCGGAGATTTTGAAGGCAGAAGTGTTCACAACCAACCAAGAGTGATTTTGCTTGATCTTAAAATGCCTAAAGTAGACGGTCTGGAAGTTTTAAAAGCAGTCAGATCAAACAAAGATACACAGAACATACCCATCGTAATGCTTACCTCATCAAAAGAAGAACGGGACGTGGTAGATGGTTATAAACTTGGTGTAAACAGCTATATCGTTAAACCTGTAGAATTCAATTCATTTATGGAAGCCGTAAAAGAAATAGGTTATTATTGGTTGATACTGAATGAGTTGCCTTAGTAGCAAGCTTTAAATATTAAGATTAAACCTGATAATGATAAAAAAGATACTCATTATAGAAGATTCTCAATTTGACTATGAGCTTATGCTCAGAGAATTGAATATGATGGAACAGGATTTTGAAGTGAAATTGGCAACTACAAAGCCTGACTTCGAAGTACTGTTAAGTAAATGGGTGCCTGATCTTATTATTTCTGATTATGATCTTAAAACTTTTTCGGGAACAGAAAATCTGATTCATGCAAAAAAAGTAATTCCCGGAATACCTGTGGTTATTCTGTCTGGAGATATTACCCGTGAGGAGGAAATAGCATTGCTTAAAAACCGGGCTAATGATGTACTAACCAAAGATAATCTCAAACGTCTTCCATTTGCAATAAAACGTATCCTGAATGAACAAAAGGATAAAAAGAAACTTACCAATACTCTCGCAGAGCTTGAAGAAAACCTTAAGTTTCAGGAGGCTTTAGCGGAGATTTCTGTAAAACTGAATTCGCTGGGTTCTTTTACGAAAAAAATAAATCAGGTAATAAAGAAGCTTGGAGAAACGGTAAATGTTTCAAGGGTATACATTTTTGAGGATTTTAATTCCGGAAACAACACCAGAAATACTTTTGAATGGTGTGCCGACGGTGTAGCTCCTGAAATTGAGAATCTGCAAAATCTGGATTATAAGAATGATATGCCCTCACTTAAACCCTTGCTGGTAAATGATGGATTAATGGTGGCGGAAGATATACATGATTTGCCGGCTGATATGGTAGAGGTTCTGGAACCTCAGAATATTAAATCTTTGATCGTATATCCAATAAGCGTTGGAGAAGTCTTTTATGGATTTATCGGTTTTGATGAAGTCAGAAAGAAAAGAGCCTGGACAAAATCAGAAGACAAGCTCATAAAATCGATTTCCGGTTTGATCAGTAATGCCTTCAGTGAGTATAAATCTGAACAAAAACTTAAAAAATCCAATAAAAAACTGAATAGGTTACTAGATGAGAAGGAGTTACTTGTTGGAGAGGTACATCACAGAGTAAAAAACAATCTTGCATTGATCTCCGGATTCTTGCAATTGGATCAAATGGATTTAGGTATAAAGGATAGAGATGAGATTATTTCAGCGAATATTCTTCGGATAAAATCTATTGCGATCATTCACGAACTGGTATATGAGTTAGGAAATTTTAGTGATATCTCAGTATCTGAAACGGTAAAAAAAGTTCTAATTGTAAGTTTTATTCAGGAAAGAATTCAGGATGTTCAGGTAAATATTACCACGAGCAATAAAGGGATTAAGTTTAATATCAATCAGGCAGTGCCATTGTCGCTGTTACTCAGCGAGATGATCTTTGAGATTTTCCGTTTTAAAGGAGATAAGAAATATAAACCAGCAGAAGAATTGCGTGTAAATATTTTCCAGGATGATGTGAACATTCGTATCAATTTAATAGATAAAGAACTTGCCAGAGTTGCTGATTTACTATTAAAAGAGAATGATCAAAATTTTTCAGAGATATTTAATGTGCTCGCAAAGCAACTGGGAGCATCCATAGAGATCAGTCGGAATCGAGAATCAGTTATAATAGGTTTTGAATACAGAGATGTAAAAGGGTCGAGCAGCGCACTTACCAAATAAACAATTGTGGAATTTAGGCACTTCTTTCGTTAAATAAGTATCTCATCATGTGCTCGTACTCATCGCTGAGTTCAATTTTTCTTCTTGCCATCATCGCTTTCATAACTTCAAGAGCTTTATCAAATCTGAATTCAGGGTTTTTAACTCCATCAAGCCACGTGAAAGAAGGGATATATTTCGGGGGGAAATCAGAAGTAAAAATATTGGACGAAACCCCGCATGTTGTACCCGTAGATAGCATTGAATTGATAGAGGTTTTAGAATGGTCACCCATTACTGTTCCAAAAAACTGAAATCCTACCCGATAAAATTCTTTCGTTTCCCAATCCTGGATACGTACAAAGTCATAGTTGTTTTTTAAGTTGGATGTATTCGAATCAGCTCCCAAATTACACCACTGTCCGAAAATAGAATTCCCAACAAACCCATCATGAGCTTTATTGGAATAGGAGTGAAAAATTGTTGAAGAGACTTCACCACCAACTTTGCTAAATGGGCCTATTGTAGAAGAATCATATATACGAGCTCTCATTTTTACAGTGGCATTATTACAAACTGCAACCGGACCTTTCAAAATAGCTCCTGCTTCAATTACAGCATTTGGTCCGATAAAAACCGGACCTTTGTCCGCCATAAGGATTACTCCCGGTTCTACAGTTGCATCTTTTGCAATAAAGATATTATCTGGTTCAACCAATACAGTGCCATTAGCAATCTCTGATCCTTTAATTGATGGAATATCAAGAAGCTTGATATCTTCCATTATTTGTTTTCCATTCGACTCCAGCAATTCCCAAAGATATTCTACAAACACCGGCTTAAAGTCCAGTTCAGTTCTGTTTGCTGATTCCAATATCGAATAAGTTAATTCTGTATGCGGTTTATCAGACATAAAACAAACCGGTTCGTCATTATAGTAAAATGCTTCATTGATTTGTGCCTTAGCCAATAGATCCAATAACTTTTGAGAGGGAAGGAATCTGGAGTTTATGTATAAACATGCTTTGTCTTTATCCGGGCTTGGGGACGGGAATAATTTTTTAAGATACGGTTGTGCTTCCCAGGCTAATGAATCAGGGTTTAGAGAGTATTTCCATTTTTCAAAAATAGTCAAAATTCCAACTCTGAGATCCCAAAGAGGTCTTGTTAAAGTTAGAGGCTTAAACCTTCGGGCAATAGTATCTTCAAAAAAAATTATCTGCATCGTAAAATTATTAGAGACTTATATAAATAATGTAGTAGTTAATATCTATATTTACATGATAGGGTTAAAGCACTAAAAAAAATACTATGTGTGGAATTGTTGGATATATTGGGAATAAAAGGGCTAGCGAAGTAATTATAAAAGGCCTTAAAAGGTTGGAGTACAGAGGGTATGACTCTGCCGGGATTGCTTTATTTAATGGTAAGCTTGACATAAAAAAAGGAAAAGGAAAGGTTGCAAAACTTGAAGCTCTCCTCTCAGATGAAGACCATTCGAGAATAGGAATTGGGCATACCAGATGGGCTACACATGGAGAACCCAATGATATCAACTCTCACCCGCACACAAGTAGTTCAGAGAAGTTAGCACTTGTTCATAATGGAATAATTGAAAATTATAATTCGCTTAAAAAAGTTTTAGAATCGAAGGGACACACTTTTTATTCTCAAACCGATACTGAAGTTTTGGCAAAACTGATTGAAGATGTTTATTCCAAAAATCCGGGCGACTTCAAAAAAGCGGTGCAAATCGCACTTGCTCAGATCGAAGGAACTTATGGTGTTGCGATCATCCATGCTGATTTTCCAGATCAATTAATTGTTGCAAGGAAAGGTTCTCCGTTGTTATTAGGAGTGGGAGACGGTGAAATGCTTATTGCTTCTGATGCATCGGCTGTGGCGGAATATACAGATCAGGTAGTTTATCTTGATGATGGTGAAATTGCAGTGATCAAGAAAGATGGATATCAGGTTCACACCTTGAATGATGATTCTTTAATTAAAGAAGTTCATGAATTAGCACTTAGCTTGGAGGAGATTGAAAAGGGGGGATATGAATTTTTTATGCATAAAGAGATCTTTGAACAGCCTAAGGCTATTTCAGATTGTTTAAGAGGTCGTCTGGATGTTGAAAGCGGAACTATTACACTTGGTGGTATTAAGGATGTATTAGAGAAAATTGCAGACGCTAAACGATTGGTAATTGCAGCTTGTGGAACAAGTTGGCACTCAGGAATTGTAGGGGAATATTTATTTGAGTCATTGGCTAAAGTATCTGTAGAGGTTGAATATGCATCTGAGCTGCGTTATAAAGAGTCGTTGATTGGAGAGGGAGATGTGATGATCGTTATATCTCAAAGTGGCGAAACCGCTGATACTTTAGCAGCATTAAGGCAAGCAAAAGAAAATGGTGCTCTTGTAATTGGAGTGGTTAATGTAGTGGGTTCTTCCATTGCCAGAGAAACAGACGCCGGAGTATATATCCATGCAGGTCCGGAAATTGGGGTGGCGTCTACTAAAGCATTTACAGGTCAGGTAACAGTTCTTACTTTGATGGCTATAAAACTGGCCCAGGTTAAAGGTACCATTTCAAAGGAAAAAGCTAGTCTATTGATTAAAGAATTGAGCAAAATTCCTTCTAAAATCGAAAAGATATTAGAGAAAAGTAGTGAGCTGGATGAGGTTTCTAATTTGTTTTCCTACGCTCCCAATTTCTTATATCTAGGGAGATCTTTCGGATTTCCAGTGGCTCTTGAAGGAGCGCTCAAGCTTAAGGAAATATCTTACATTCATGCAGAAGGATATCCTGCAGCGGAAATGAAACACGGACCAATTGCTTTAATAGATGAAATGATGCCTGTTGTTGTAATAGCGGGAACCAATCATACCAATGATAAAATGGTGAGCAATATAGAGGAAGTCAGAGCCAGAAAAGGAAGAATTATCTCAATTGTTACAGAAGGCAACGAAGAAGTGGAAAACTTATCAGAGTTTAGTTTTTCAGTACCAGAAACAGAAGATGAATTATCACCGTTGTTAACAGTTATTCCACTACAGATTTTATCTTATAATATAGCTGTAAACAGAGGTTGCGATGTCGATCAACCCAGAAATCTGGCAAAAAGTGTAACTGTGGAATAAGTATCCGTTGTTAAATTTTTGAATAAAAAAATAATGTGGATAACTTGTTTTTAATTCAGGAATTTGTTTCTTTCAATTCCTTGAATGTTCATGGTTAGTAAATAAAGAAAATGAAAAACTGGAAAGCTCTGATTTTCAAAATTACAGTTTTAGTGCTGGTTGGGATCGTAATTTTTACCGCTTAATTGAGAAGTTTGAAAATTGAAAAGACTTATTAAACTCTACTTAATTCTGAATTATTTGTGATGAATAGCGACTTAGATTTGTCATATTTAGAAGAAGTTACAGGAGGAAGTTCAGAGATGATTGTAGAGATGCTTCAACTTTTTATAAATGATACTCCTGATCAATTATCCAATATAGAATCAGGCGTGAAGGAAGCAGATTGGGATGCTGTCAGAGCAGAAGCGCATAAACTAAAACCTACTTTTCAATATGTGGGGATGGATGATACTCATTTGCTGGTTGCAGAGGTAGAAACAAAAGCCAGAAACAGAGAGCAACTTGAACGTATACCTGAACTTGTTGATTCAATAAAACGAAATTTCAACTCAGCACTTGTTAGTTTTGAAAGCAAGATAGAAGAGCTTAGTTCTTAGCTTTGTAGACCATTTGCAGATGGTCGATCCCGTCAACCAAATAAACATCACTATCTTCAATAAATCCAAGATGTGAGTAGTAATTCTTGAGCTTTGCCTGTGCTTCGATCCTGATATTACTATTCGGAAAGTTTTTTGTACAGTAGTTGATACTTTGTTTAATTAGTGTTTCTCCTAAATTTCCTCCTCTTTTTTCTTTCGATACTATAATTCTTCCAATGGAAGTTTCTGCATCATACTTAATATCAGGTGGGAAAATTCTGGAATATGCTACGAGTTCTTCCTTTTCATAAATAAGAAAATGAGAAGCTTTTTTATCATATCCATCAAGATCTGGATATATACAATTTTGCTCTATTATGAACACATCCTGACGTAACTTTGTCAGGTCATATAATTGATTAGTTGTTAGTTCTTCAAAGCTGGAAATAATTTTTTTCATGAATTTCTAAACAAAATAAGTAAACTCGCGTAAGCAAAATTGAATTTTAACCAAACTATACCATTATGATTTGGGCTTGGCTTTTAAATAGCGTAGCTGTTTTTGCTACATCAAAAATACTACCTGGCGTTGAAATAAAAAACTTTTGGAGCGCTATTGTTGTGGCTGCTCTGCTTGCCATTGTAAACACCTTTCTTACACCTATTATTCAGCTAATCGCACTTCCGGTAACATTGATAACATTGGGGTTGTTCGCTCTTGTCATAAACACATTGATGATTATGCTGGTTGATGCATTAGTTGATGGATTTAAGATCAAGAATTTTTGGTGGGCACTTATCTTTGGAATCGTAATGTCGTTGGTAAGCGGAATTCTTTTCAGAGTATTTTAAATAAAAAAGGCAGAATAATTTCTGCCTTTTTGTGATCCAGAGTTATTTAAAATCTCAAAGGTTGCTACAAACCGCTTCAGTAAATGAATCTGTAGTTCCTTTACCTCCAATATCCATAGTGCACTTAACTTTTTTCTCTACTAAAGTTTTGTAAATAGCTTTTCGGATATTTTCAGCAATGGGCTTCTCATCAAGATGTTCCAGCATCATTAGCGATGAGAAAAGTAAAGCAATCGGGTTAGCTTTATTTTGCCCTGCTATATCAGGCGCAGATCCGTGAACAGCTTCAAACATGGCAGCGTCGTCTCCGATATTAGCTGAACCTGTTACGCCAAGTCCTCCAACTAATCCAGAAGCTAGATCGGATAAAATATCTCCGAATAGGTTTGTGGTAACTACAACATCAAATTGTTCAGGTCTCATTACCATTTGCATGGCCATATTGTCTACGATCAAATCCTGAAATTCAATATCAGGAAAGTCTTTGGCTACGGTTCTCCCAACTTCTAAAAATAAACCGGTAGTCAGTTTCAAAATATTTGCTTTATGGACAAGAGTAACCTTTTCCATTTCTTTAGTACGTGCGTATTCAAAAGCTGCAGTAATAATTTTTCTACTGGCTTCTTCTGTTACTACAGCAATACTTTCGGCGTGTTTGTTTTCATCGATCCAATGCTCTTTACCGATATACAATCCCTGTGTGTTTTCTCTGAATATCACCATATCCACTGATTTGAATGGAGTATCAACATTTGGAAGGGTAATAGCGGGACGAATATTGCTGAAGAGGTTGAACTTTTGTCTCAATGCCACATTAATAGATCTGAAACCTGTACCAACTGGAGTTGTAAGAGGTCCTTTTAGAGCTATTCTGTGTTCTTCTATCGCAGCAACAGTTTCATCAGGTAATGGATTACCTAGTTTACGATATGCTCCTAATCCGGCTTCACATTCGATCCAATTAATTGGAGCACCTGCAGTTTCTAAGATTGTTTTTACGGCAGCTGTGATTTCAATGCCAATTCCGTCACCCGGAATAAGTACAACGTTCTTCATGAAGAGATTTTAGATATTCAATGTTCTTTTGTTAAGCAACAAAGATAAGCACTAAAAACGTTCTTTGTGATATATTCTGAAAAAGAATCTAGATGGAATATGTGACTCTGTATATTTTACCGGAATCATCATCTGAGATTAGTAAGGACCCATCGTCTAACTGAAGAATGGAAACGGGGCGACCTTTTATATCTTCCTCTCCAGCCAACCAACCTGTAATAAATGGTTTATACTCTGTTGGGTTTCCTTCATCATCAAAAATAACCTGAGAAATTTGATATCCAACTTTTGAACTGCGGTTCCAGCTGCCATGCTCTGCAATAAGAGCTCTGTTTTTATAACTGGTTGGAAACATATTTCCGGTATAAAAGATCACACCAAGTGGAGCAACATGCGCACCTAGTTCCTGAACAGGTTTTTTAAAACGATCAGCCATAGGTTTTCCATCTTCTCCAAACTTCGGGTCCCATACATCATTTCCGTGTAAATAGGGATAACCAAAATGCTGATCTTCCCCTGTAATTTCATTTAGCTCGCAAGGAGGGATGTCATCTCCTAGCCAGTCTCTGCCGTTATCTGTAAACCAAATGTTTCCTGTTTCAGGATGCCATGTAAATCCTACTGTATTTCGGATTCCTTTGGCGACAATTTCATGCTCAGAACCGTCTGCATTCATTTTGGTAAGAGTAGCAAATAGCGGATTGTCTTCTTCATGATTACAAATATTACATGGCGCACCAATCGGGACATAAAGCTTTTCATCCGGACCAAAAGCGATGTATTTCCATCCATGATGTCCTTCAGTCGGCAGTTCATCGGTTACTAAAACCGGTTCAGGAGAATCAGCATAATTTTGATCGATATTATCAAAGCGCCAGATCTTACTGACTTCTGCTACAAAAAGAGAGCCGTCTTTATATGCAACTCCGTTTGGTAAGCGTAATCCCTCAATGATCGTATAGACAGAGTCAGCCTGAAAATCATTGTTGTTATCTACAACAGCGTACACTTTACCTTCGCGACGCGATCCTACATAGAGTATGCCGGAGTCGCTCATCGCCATTTGTCGGGCATTAGTAACACCTTCAGCAAATACAGAAATCGCAAATCCTGCAGGAGCTTCCAGATATCCTAAAGAAATGGAAGGAGGGCCACTTTTTTCAGGGATCAGGTCTTTAGATTCTTTTGAAGAACAGCTGATTAATAGTGTAGCTAGTGCAAAAATTAGAATACGCATAGTGAAATATTGTTAGTTTCTCAGAATCTAAACAAAAATTCCATTTTGATAAGTAAAACTTTAGATGCGATCCCAAACAAATTGAGGGGTTAGTCGCGCCAGCCATGCAACAAGCACCCATCTTTTTGTGATGTAAACAATATTCCTCTTTTTATCGAGTCCTTTGATCATTTGCTTAACGGCTTTATCTGTTTCGGATACCCAAAACATGCGTGGCACATTTTCGGTCATTTCAGATTTTACAAACCCGGGTTTTATATCAGTTACTGTAATATCAGCGGGTATGCGTTTTGCTTTTTGACGAAACCCGGTCATATAATTAGACACAAAATGTTTTGAAGCTGTATAGACAGCAGCTTTATACGAAGCCAAGTGTGAGGCAATGGAAGACATTCCAACTATGTGTCCATGTCCTTGTCTTCGGAAGAAATCAAACGCAAAGTGAAGCCCATGTGAGAATGCGAGAACGTTAACTTCAATAGTAAGCTTGTCTGCTTTCCATGGGGACATAATTTTATCTACTCCCACTCCGGCATTCAGGATCATCATATCCATTCCGCCCATTTCATCAATAAGATCTCGATAAACATTTTCAGCTTTTTCAAGATCGGTGACATCTAATGTCCTAATGAAAGCATTCTCACCAATCTCTTTTTGGATTGATTCAAGCTTTTCAGTTCTTCTGCCCATCAAACCAACTTTGTTACCTGCTTCTGCTAGTTGTAGTGCAAGTTCCCGGCCAATTCCGGAAGTAGCACCTGTAATAAGTATATTTTTCATTCGAATGTTTCCAGGCTTTCGGAGAGATAATTTGTAAGCGGAAGTTGGGTAAGCACATTAAACGTATTCAAAAACTCAATATATTGTTCCACCACACGTCTGTACGATTTAAGCTCTAATTCCTTCAATTTTAGTATTCCTTCTTCGAGTTCTAGAATAGTAAGCGGATTATTATTCTCGATTTGACTAAGATTTTTTTTAAGGGTGATCAGATCCAATGCGTTTATTCTATCAGTGAGAATTTCATGCTGAGTTATCAGGCTTTTCAGGTATTCGTATTCAGTAATTCTTTTTACTGAATCCTGAAATTGTTCAGCGGCAAGCTCACCTTGAAGTTCAATCTCGTCCAGCTTTCGCTCAGCTATCTGATTTTTGTTAGATTTGAAGATCGGAATACTTATACCAAACGCGATACCGAAATCAGAGTCCCGGTTTTTTTCGGGATAATATTCAGTTTGGAAATAGCCTACATTAAAATCGGCTTTTTCTAATTTTACTTCGCTTTTTGCTACTTCAATTTGCTGAGAAATGAGATCCAACTCTAAAGAAGAAAAAGAATTTAAAGCTACTTCATCAGAAATGTTTTCAATTGCAGTTACAGAAATCAACTGCTCATGGCTCCATTCGATATCCGGTTGTTGAAGTAAAGAAGTAATCTCTCTTTTAGTTTGTGAAATAGAAACATTAAGATCTTCCTGATTTGTAATAGCATCCACTTGATCTAGTTTCGCTTCCACGAAATCTTTAGCAGTAAAAAGAGAACTTTCCATATTTGTGCTAAGAATGTCGACCCTCTTTTGAATTAATGAGTACTTCTGTTCCTCAATTTCCATTAATTGAATATCAAGGAGATATTCAGCAGCAAGTTCGTATCGCGCCTCCAGGTTTTCCTGATACTGGATCTTCTTTCGTATTGTTAATTCCTTTTTGGTAGCATTAAAAAGAGCATTATTGCGACGTATTTTCCAGGGATTACCGGGTCTGAACCTTAAGGCATACTGCTGATCTTCTAAAGTAAATTCATCGTTACTGAAACGGAATTCGAGATCTTCTACAACAGGCAGACGGTAATTTCGCGGAGAAATAAAATCAATGGAGGCGTCGTACCCTTGAGTATTAATATCTTCAAAAGCTGTTAATAAAAAATCGGAGACCGAAGTTTGGGCAAAGACCGCATTCCAACCTGAAAAAAGGAAAGCTAAAATGAAAAATGTAATACGTTTTGCCATTACTTAACGATGATCTGCTCACCCACAACGAGTGGATTATCCTCAGGAATTTCAATGAAGATCTCGAGCCCGAATGTAGTAAGGGAATTATCTTTTTCCATGATTTGTGGAAGTTCCACAACGGCGCCAAACCCAATGATCTTTCCCTGAATTTGCAGGTTAGGTTGTTCCAGAGATTTCACGGTAACAATTTCACCCAGTTCTCTGTCTCTTTCTTTTTTACCAACTAAGTAACCAACAACTGAAGTAGGATGTTTAGGATTTATTGAAACAAGGGAGGTAAAAGCTTCTACTTCTTCTCCTTCTTTTACGTATACATTTTCAATCACTCCGGAGAAAGTAGCGAACTTATTCAGTCGTCTTTCTTCACGAAGTTTCCATTCCAACTCTTCATTTGCCAGTTCTATTTTAGATTGAATTTGAGATTGATCGAATTCGTCTTCCTGTTTCAGATCCAGAATTCGGATATCTAATCCCTGAAGTTCCAGGTTTCCTTTTTCCCTGATAGACTTGATCTGAAGCTTAAGAGCTGTTAAAGAATCGGTAGATACATCTTTTGAGATCGTTCGAGTAAGCTTATTGTTAAGGTCTATTTCGTTTTGAATAAGCCTTATATCATTTTCAATTTCACCTTTGAGGATAGATTTTTCAGACTCTAAAAGCTTTATTTTTGAATCAAGTAATGCTTTTTTCTCTCTTTTTTCTGATTTGAAAAGCTCAATTTCTTTACTGAGCTTCTGGATATCCAGATTTAGTTGCGGGCTTTCTACTTCAATGAGTTTGTCACCTTTTTGGACTTCCTGACCGGGCACTACAAAGAGGCTTTTTATAATTCCGGATTTTTCCGCATTGATCTTATATGCTTTGGAATAGGTTACCCCAAGAAAAGAGCTGCTTCCTTTAAAGTAAAAGGAATTGACGGTCATCAGCGTTGCAAATGCTAGGAAAATGAAAACATAAAAGGAATTTACTTTACGCATAATTACCTCTAATTAGCTTCCTGAATGTTTTTGAATGTAACCCGAACTCTTGTAAGAGATTCAATTTTCTGGAGGTCGGTCAAAAAAGCTGTATTGTCAGCGTCCAGATTCATTTCGATTTCATATTCATAATCAAACCGTCCGGAATTTCTGGAAGTAACTTCAACATCATGAAAATCTGCACAGTACTTTCCGATTACACCGGTAACTTCTGCTAATTTTGTAGGGTCAGAATCACTGAGCCTGAAAATTAAACGCCCGCGCATACCGGTTTTTGTGCTGAAAGGGGTAAAATGAAGGATCAATGCCATGGTACAGTAGATAATGGTACCTGCAAATGCGATCGTATAGCCAAAGATCCCAATAGCCAGACCAACACTTAAAGCTGCAAATATAAATAAGATGTTTCGGGCATCCTGAATTCTGGTTCTGAAACGAATAATAGCCAGAGCACCAAATGCTCCAAGACCACGGGCTAAACTATCACCAATTGCCATCATTACCATGGCAGAGACGATTGAACCTAAAGCCAAAGCCTGAAAGAAGTTTTTAGGATACTGATGTCCGGTAAAAGTTACTTTGTGGGTAATAGCAATGATTGATGAAAGCACAAATGCCCAAATCAAAGAATATGTTACATTCAGTAATGTAGGATAGTCATAAACCGGTTGATCCGGAAACAGTTCAAACATCTAAAAGAGGTTATGCTGATCTTATAGTTAACTCAAAGAGTATAACACTCTTTTTGACTTTAAGAAACTATGCTGCTTTTAATTCAGGAACTTTATATTTAGCAAATTCAAAGAGACCAAAAAGAGCTCCGCAGTAAAATAGATCTCCTAATACCGTCATATGGAAAAAGGGAATAGCTGCAACATAACAAGCAATAAAGCCTGAGAGAGACAGATCATAAGTAGGAGTACTGATCCATACTCCAAAATTTGAGATTATAAAGAACAGAACAGAAGCAGATAAGGCACCTCCAACGACTCTTTTGAAATTTAATTTTTTGAGTATGAAAATACCTGCAACTACAATTGCGATCATAGCACCATAGGTCCAGTAGAAGCCCGGAGAGATCAATACAAAGCTTGAGTAATAATCAGCATAGAGTATATTATTCACCAAAAGATCACTTACGAAAAATGCCAGTAGAGGAAGTATAAAAGCTAATCTTTTATTTGAAAAATAAGCTGCTCCGAATAATGACATTGCTCCTATAGGCGCAAAATTGTACGGGTGAGGAATCATCCTTGAGATTGCAGCTAAAAGTAAAAGTCCGGTAATTATAAGTAATCGCTTATTCATATAAATTTTTTTGAGTGATCCCCTAAAATAAAAAAAAGCATCGTCTCAATGAAACGATGCTTTCAATTCTTTTGAAAAAATTATTTACTTGCTGTTCAGCTCAAGGTTTAGTGTAGCTGTTACTTCCTTTCCAACAACTGCATCTGAAACCCAGTCACCGGTTCCAACACCAAAAACATTACGGTCGATCACAAATTCAGAGGTAATACCGGCTACTTTACCGCCTCTTGGGTGATCCATAACGCCCAATAAAGTGAAAGGCATTTCGATTTTTTTAGTAACATCTTTAATAGTTAAATCACCATGAGCTACAAATTTATTGTCTCCTTTAGATTCAATCTTGGAGCTTTTGAAAGTGATTTTCGGATATTTTTCTGCATTAAAGAAATCGGCTGTTTTCAAGTGACCGTTTCTTCTTTCATTTCTTGTATCAATACTGTTTACCATGATTTCTACATCGATCATGCTTTCTTCTAGGTTAGCAGGATCAAAATTTACGGTTGCATTGTAATCATGAAAAGTTCCGTTAACAGGTGTAAAGAAGTGACGTACTTCAAAGTCAATGTTACTGTGAGATTTGTCGATTGTCCACTCAGTAGCTATGTAATTAACTGCTGCAGCAGACATTACTCCAAAAAGTACTAAAGATAAAAGTTTAATTGCCTTGTTCATTGTTCTAAAATTTAGGTTGATATTAGTTTCAGTTCTAAAACCAAAACGATTTTTAAATAATTCATTTAATGTTAAACTATTTTTTAACTAAACGTTAATTAGTTGTAGCTATACAGTTGATAGAGAAGTGAGTTATTACCTTTGATTATATGTTAGCGTATTTAACTGTTTTTATAGCGGTCAATTAGTTGAGGCATTTCTTCGCTTAAAAAAGAATAAAATTTATTCATTTCCTCCAGTCTGAGTGTATTGAACTCATCTTTATTAGCTAAAAGGTCTATTCCTTTTTGAGAAATCTTCATCAAATCAAAGACTTGCTGAGTTTGAATTTCTAGCAAGTCAACCCAAGCCTGATTTTTAATTTGGAAGTGAATTTGACGCTCTCCATGTATCCTTATCTTTTCTATTAAACCCATTTGCATTAATAAGCGAGTCATATTACTTACCGATGCTTTACTGATTTCCAGATTCTCAATTAAATCTGAAAAAGATTGATGGACAGGCGAGCAGATCATTAACCAACTTAAGATTTGACAAGCAATTCTTGGAAGTCCCGTTTCTTCCATTTTTAAAGTCATTTCCTCTATAAAGTCAATTTCGGTTTGTTCTAGTGGAGTGCTCATAGCAGAAGATTAAGATTAAATAATAAAAAGACGATTGTATGATATTCATTTTGTTTATAAATTACTAAACAAAATGAATTATTTGATATAGTTTTAATAAATTATACAAAACAACTGTAGTCAACTATTAAAAAGTACAATGAAAACCGGTAAAAGATTTATACTACTCTTGATTATAGCAGTATCAACATTTGGACTGCTCTCTGCTCAGCCAACAAAAAAATCGGTAAAAATTGGAGTTATTACTGATTTTTCAATTGAGAATGCCTCTTTTTCATTTGTAACTCAATTGAAAGAGGATATCATACAAACGGTAGGGAACTCAGCGACAATTACCTTTAATAATGCAGATATACTTTCGTCTGAATACGATTCAAATCTTGCCAAAACACACTACCAATCACTTTCAGAAAGAGTAGATATGGTATTGGTTATAGGAGGGGCATCATTAAAAGGTGCGGTTAGTTCAAATTTTTATCCTGTATCTACTCTCGGGATTGGTGTTTTCGATCCAAAGCTTCAAAATATACCTTATACAGAAAGCGGAACATCCGGAGTTAATAATTTAAGTTATATCCTTACATCCAATTCATTGGAGAAGGAACTTTCTACTTTTCAGGATCTTGTGGGTTTTAAACAGATCGCCATAATGATGGATGCGCGTACCGCCGATATTTATTCTCAAAGCAGTTACCTGAATGAACTTACCCAATCTTTAGACGCGAACTTTGAAATTGTACCTGTTGGAGCTTCGATGAAAGACGCTGTTTCCGGATTTAATTCTGAAACAGATGCAGTTTATATTGCAATAACTTACGAAAAGTCACCCAAAGAAATAAAAGAACTGGCAGATAATTTAATACAAGCTGACATACCATCTTTTTCAGGCCTTAGAGAGCATGTGGATTTGGGTATTTTAGCAAGTTTATCAGATGATAACGGTATAGATCAATTAAGGCGTAAAGCTTCTTTGATGGTGGAAGACGCCATTGCAGGTAAAGAGTATGCTGATCTGGCGGTTGCACTAAATTTCAAAGAAAAATTATTTCTGAATATTGCTACGGCACAAGCCATTAATTTTTCACCCACGTTTGAAACTCTTTTTACTGCAGAAATTGTAGGACAGGAATCCATAGCTAAAGGATCAATTTACACTTTGAATGAGGTAGTTTCGTTGGCGTTCAGAAATAACCTTAATATTCAAATCAGCGAAGAAGATCTCGAATTATCTGAAAATGATATTGCCTTTGCTAAATCTCAGTTCTTACCACAAATTGAAGCTTCTGCAACAGGGCTTCAAATAGATCAGGATAGAGCCAAAGCTTCCTTTGGTGGACAAGCCGAACAAACTCTAACAGGATCGGGCTCTCTTTCACAGTTGATCTATTCAGAGGATGCATTAGCCAATATTCAAATTCAAAAGTATTTAGCAAAAGCTCAACAAGCATCGCTCGATCAGCAAGCTTTAAACGTAATCCTAGATACATTTGAAGCTTACTTTAATGTACTTAAAGCAAAAACAGGTTTGCAAATACAGCAGGAAAACCTTGAGAGTTCTAAAACCAATCTTGAGTTTGCAAAAGTGCGTGTATCAATTGGTGCAAGTAATAGAAGCGATCTATACCGATGGGAAAGCGAAGTTGCTAATGCTACACAGTCAGTTATTGAGGCTCAATCAGCGTTTGTTCAAAGCAAATTACAATTGGGACGTATTCTAAATATTGAATTAGATAATGAGTTCGAACTTGAGGAAGTTTCATTAGATGATGAAACCTTCCAAAACTACACTGAAAATAGTCTTGGTCAGTTTATCCAAACCCCGGCTCAGTTGGAAAGATTTACAAATTTTCTTGTGGCTGAAGCACAATCTCAAAACCCATCCATTCAACAAATTGATGCTAATTCCTCACTTTTAGACAGACAATTACTATTAAATAAAAGACGCTTTTTTACACCTACTGTTGCTCTGCAAGCAGGTGTTGATGATAAGTTATGGACAGGTGGTGCGGGATCAGATGTAACTCCTAATCCTGGTGCGCCTACTCAAAATGATATTACATGGAACATAGGGGTTAATGTTTCTCTCCCTATTTTCTCAGGCGGTCAGCGTAAGCTGGATGTTGAGAGAACCATGATTCAGAAGAAGCAAATTGACTATCAAAAAAGGGATATAGATCAAAGCTTAGAGCTTGGTATTCGGGCACAACTTATCAGCGTTGTTTCGGCTTCTACAAATGTAAATTACAGTCAGGTTTCGTCTGATAACGCTCAGAAAAACTTTGAGATAGTTCAGGATTCTTACAAAAAAGGACTTGTTCCTATTAATCAATTAATTGATGCACAAAATGCTGCTTTTTCAGCGAGTCTCAATTATTCTAACTCGGTCTACAACTATTTACTGTCTTTTATCAGGCTCGAAAACATCATAGGACGCTATACACTTCTATCTACTGATGAAGAAAACCAGGCTTTTATTAACCGTTATTTAAACTTTATTCAACAATAAAATCTCATGATCAAGATGCACAAAACTTTATCAATGGCTGTTTTAACAATTGCCGTCGTACTCTTTTCTTCTTGCGGAAAAGATGTAGAAACTGAGACAAAGGAAGTAATTAAACCGGTAAAGTACGGATCGGTTACTTATCTCGGAGGTTCGCAGTCCTATACTTTTTCTGGAATGGCGCAGTCCAGTGCCCAGGCTAAATTAAGCTTTAGAACCAGTGGATTGGTTGAACAAATTAATGTAAAAGCAGGTGACAGGATCCAGTCAGGAATGGTTATTGCCAAACTTGATGACAGTGATGCACAGTTGTCTCTTCAGCAAGCAAAAGCTTCGTTTGATAATGCTGGTGTACAGCGCAATAATGCTGAATCAAACTTAACAAGAGTGCGGGAGCTTTACCAAGTTGGAAGTGCATCATTGGCTGAGTATGAACAAGCAAAAGCACAGTTTGCAAGTGCGTTATCTCAGTTCGAGTCATCAAAAAAAGCTTACGACCTTCAGCAGAGCCAACTTAGTTATTTTACGGTTAAGGCTCCGGTTTCGGGTATCATCTCAAATGTGACTATTGAAGAAAACGAACTTGTTCAAGCCGGTTCACCTATCGTTACACTAAATTCAGGGAATGATATTGAACTTCAGGTCGCTATCCCTGAAGTGTTTATCAGTAGGGTTGTCGAAGGACAGGGAGTTTCTGTTACCTTCTCCACACTTCAAGGTCAAACTTTTGAAGGCAACGTGATTGAAGTTCCGTTTTCAGCTAATAATTCGAGTACTTATCCCGTAAAGATTGCAGTACTCAAAGCATCCAGCCAAATAAGACCGGGAATGACTGCTGATGTAACTTTTAATTTCCAAAACGAGAGTAGTGCAGAAACACTCATTGCTCCAATAGAGGCTGTTGGGGAAGATAATACGGGTCATTTTGTTTATCTGCTTACAAAAACAGAAAATAATTATACAGCTGTAAAAACAGCAGTTGGAATTGGTGAAATAACAGCTGAAGGCTTTGAGATCAGGTACGGATTACAGGATGGCGATCTTGTTGCAACTGCAGGAATCCCATCTCTGTTTGACGGAAGAAAAGTTACCCTGCTGAACTAAGACGATCACTTTACAAACCAAAAAAAGAATCCAATGAATTTAACATCGTCTTCAATCAAATATAATCGGGTAGCTTATATGGTACTGCTCGTTATAGTTATAATGGGTGCACTGGCATACAATAAGCTTTCAAGGGACAGTATGCCTCCATATACAATCAGGGCGGCATCCATTGTTACTGTTTTTCCAGGTGCAGGTCCTGAACGAGTAGAATCTTTGATTTCCGATAAAATTGAGAAAGTGGCTCAGGAAATTCCGGAAGTAAAGACCATAACCAGTGAGTCAAGAACAGGACTTTCAGTTGTAACCGTTTCTTTAACTGATGATATACCACAAGCTGATCTCCGCCCGATCTGGGATCGCTTACGTAGAAAAATTGACGTGCTTACTCCCACTTTACCTGATGGAATTACCGGACCAACCGTTAATGATGATAATCTCGGCGTTGTGTTCGGAATTGTTCTTGGTTTACAAAACGAAGGCTTTAGTTATAAAGAACTCAAAGATTATTCCGATTTCATAAAAGATGAACTTATTCGATTGGAAGGCGCTTCCCAAATTGAAGTAGCAGGGTTACAGGAAGAGCGAGTATATGTGGAGTTTGATAATACGGAATTGGCAAGATATAACCTGAGTTCCGGTCAGCTTCAAAATATAATAGCTACAACCAATATTATATTCCCCGGTGGAGACGTAAGCTTGAATGACAAGCGTGTGATTCTGGAACCCACAGGAAATTTTGAGACACTTAATGATCTCAGAAATATGCTTGTGCCTGTCGGTGGAGGAGAAACTGTAGCATTGGGAAATATCACAACTATTAGAAAAGACTATGTTTCGCCTGTAGATCAGCTTGTAAAAATTGATGGTGAAAGAGGAATTTCGATTTCTATTGCTCTTAAAGAAGGAGCAAACATTATTGAGCTGGGTGAGAAAGTAAACGCCAGAGTAATAGAGCTGAACAAAGAACTACCCGTTGGATTAACTTTAAATCGTATTTCATCTCAGGATTATGAGGTAGATAAATCGGTAAAAGATTTTGTTTCTAACTTGCTTCAGAGTGTCGGGATAGTACTTGTTGTAATGTTTCTGTTTTTGGGATTCAGAACAGGATTTGTAGTAGCCAGCCTGATTCCAATGGCGATTATACTTACTCTATTCTTGATGGACTTTTTTACCATCGGGCTCAATCAGGTTTCATTGGCGGCGCTTATTATGGCTTTAGGCATGTTGGTTGATAACGCCATAGTTATGGCTGAGTCCATCATGGTAAAAATGGAAGAAGGTAATTCTGCAGTTGATTCTGCTGTTCAATCAAGTTCTGAACTAATGGTTCCACTCTTGATTTCATCACTAACAACCTCGGCGGCTTTCTTAGCTTTCTTTTTGGCAGAATCTATTATGGGTGAAATTGTAGGGCCGTTGTTTTCTGTAATAACAATAGCTCTTTTATCATCATGGTTGTTGTCACTAACACTTATTCCTTTGTTAGCAGTTGCTGTTATCAAGATCAAAAAAGTAAAAGCCGGTTCTGAAAAAACATCCATTTTTGACAGATTCAGAACTCATTACAAAGGTTGGTTAATGGTAGTTCTAAAAAGGCGATTGTTATTCTTAGTCATCATTGTGGGCTTATTCTTCACTGCTATTTTCTCATTCGGAAATATTCCCTTCATCTTTTTTCCGGACAGCGAACGTAATTTAGTGACTCTTGATCTGAATCTTCCGTTAGGAACTAAGATCGAACGCACCACCGAAACAGTTGCTATCATTGAAGAATATATTCAGCAAGAATTATTGGTAGATGAAGAACGAGAAAAAGGGATTACAGGTTGGTCGTCATTTATAGGAAAAGGTCCGTCATCTTACGATCTGGGTTACCAGCCCGGAGAAGCAAACTCCGGCTATGCGCACATGCTTCTTAATACCAGCTCCGGAGCAGATAACGAGTACGTAATTGCTCAGCTTGATGAGTTTGCATTTAATAATCTTCCAAATGCGGAAGTGAAAGTAAAAAAACTTGGCGGAGGTGGAGGTGGGGTTCCTGTTGAAGTTCGTATTTCCGGTCCGGAAGCAGAGTATTTAACAGGTCTTGCTGAACAGGTAAAAGAAAAGCTCATAAATATTAAAGGAGCTAAAAACGTAAGTGATGACTGGGGACCAAAAATTATCAAACTGGTAGTAGATATTGATCCTGTAAGGGCAAGAGAAGTAGGTCTAACCAATCAGGATATAGCAATTTCTTTGCGAACGGTGCTTTCAGGATTTAATGTGGGAGAATTCAGAGAAGAGGATAATAGCATTCCAATTGTTATGAGAGACGAAGTTAATCAGGATCAAACCATTAACTCTCTTCAGACATTAACTATTTTTTCCCAAAGTAGTGGAAAACAAGTTCCATTAGCTCAGGTCGCAAAAATCAGATCAGATTGGCAGTTTGCAAAAATCAAACGAAAGGACTTAAGCCGAACCATTAGTGTTACAGCTTTTCTCGAAGCAGATTATACAGCTACAGAAATCACAGAGGTATTAAATCCATGGCTAGAAGAAAATTCTAAAAACTGGGAAAGCAGTTATTCCTATGAATTAGGGGGTGAAGCTCAAAGCAGTTCCGAAGGGATGAAAGCTGTTTCTGATAAACTGCCACTTTCAGGCTTTATCATACTGCTGTTACTCATCCTACAATTTAATTCTATTCGAAAAACAGCACTTGTTTTAAGCACAGTACCATTAGGTATTATTGGAGTAGTATTCGGGCTAATTGTGGCTCAATCCTATTTCAGTTTCTTTGCGTTCTTAGGGATTATTTCACTAGCAGGGATTGTCATCAATAACGCAATTGTTTTGATTGACCGAATTAATATTGAAAACCTAAATGTGAATCAATCACATTCGGAAGCGGTTGTGAATGCGGCGCTACACCGCTTCAGACCTATTCTGCTCACAACAGCAACAACAACGTTTGGGCTTTTACCTTTATGGTTTGGTGGTGGAATTATGTGGGAACCAATGGCGGTGAGTATTATTTTCGGATTGCTCTTTGCAACGGTAATCACCTTATTCTTTATTCCCGTTTTATACAGCTTACTGTTTAGAATAAAATATTAGTTGTTAAGGGATCCATTTGAATTACAATGAAGTTGGATAGCTAATTTTCCAACTTCATAATTCATATATCTTGAACGAGAATCCAAAATTAAAGGATCACTTAGCAGGACTAGTAAATTTGTTTGCCTTAATTCTAAACCTCCAAGGTAGTTTCGCATCCTCTCCGGCGTAATCAACTCCAACTCTTGGGCTTGAAATAATTTGGGATGGTTTGACTGAGATTCTTCTGTCTTCAATCCAGATAAGATCGCCTTGAAGGTCTTCTCCGTAGTTTTGGGTTGTTATCCCCAATGCCTGAGATACAATTCCGGGGCCGCCACCTACTGAGCGTTCCAGTTTTGACTTACCGCGTCGTTTTAGAATAGTATCAACTCCATCTATGGGTTCTAACCCTCTTATCAGAATGGCGTCAGCATTTCCTTGGGTGTTTGTTACGACGTTAAAAAGATGATGAATTCCATAGCAGAGATACACATAAGCAATACCGGGTTCTCCAAACATGATTTTCGTTCGTTCTGTTTTTCCATGAATATGAGAGTGGCAGGCTTTATCAGTTCGTCCGTTATATGCCTCAGTTTCAACGATCATTCCTGAAGTAAGAATTCTATCAAAATTTGTACAGAGTACTTTTCCTAAAAGGGCTTTAGCTATTGGGACGGGATCGTTTCCTGAATAAAAACTTTGGTCTAGTTTAGAACCTGACATCAATCCAAATCAGCGTAAGGGTTATCGGTAACCGTTGGTTTATGACTTTTATAGGTATCGTAAAAGGCTTTTGCTATAGTAGCTGAAAGAACGAAAAGAAAAGCGCTGTAAAAAATCCAGATCCCGATTACAACAGCAATAGCGTATCCCTGATAAAAATAACGATACGAACTGAATGCATATTCTAAGTAACCACTGATTATAAATCGGGCGATTTCGAATAACATTGTATAAGCCAATGCTCCGATCAAAGAAATATTTCTGTCTATTCTTCGCTCACTGAGATATCTAAATACGATATAGATAACTATAAAAGTAAAAAGTATAGGGACTAGAAAGTTTAGAAAGTCGTAAATCCAGGGGAGCTCAATAACTATTTCGGTAAAGGGAACCTCAAATTGGCTGAGGTTGATGAATGAAACAAATGATATAATCAAAGTGAGAAAAAAAATGAGGGCACCAAAAATTCCAAACCAGAAAAAATTGTAAACCACCTGCATTAAAGGATGTTTACGTTCTTCGATCTCAAATATATCAAACAAAACATGTTTAACAGCGTGCATTAATCCCTGTGTAAAAAACAGCAGTATTATGGTACCAACAATCCCAAAAACCTGACGGGCACTTACTAATGGGTTTAATACATTTTCAATAGTTTGCGAACCCTGAATTACATCTGAGGTTTCAGCTTCGTAGGAGAAAGTTGGTAAAAACTCACTACCGTACTGAATGATAAGATCCAGTGCTTCATCATAATTTAGCACATAACCTACTATTGAAATCATGATCAAAACAAACGGAATAGAGCAGATAAAAAGATTGAAGGTGATAGCTGAGGCACTGAAAAAAAGATCTTTCTTACCTACTATCTTTACTAATCTGTTCCAGAAATCTTTGAAGTTATCCAAGCTTACCAGGTTCGTTTGTCAAAGGTGTACCTTTGAATCATAAAATATACGTGTTAGTCTTCTAATTCAAAGCAATAATGTAGCATAGTTTTTAAGTCAATTCATTGGTATGTTTAAAGCCGGAATTTTACGGATTGTTAGTATAAAAGAAGTTTAAGCAAAAAATGGCAGCAAAGAAGCAAACCCCTTTAATGAAACAGTACTTCGAGATCAAGGATGAACATCCGGGTACTATTTTACTATTCAGAGTTGGGGATTTTTATGAGACTTTTTCAGATGATGCTGTTTTAGTGAGTAAAGAATTGGGGATCACACTGACGAAAAGAAATAATGGTGGAGATCAAACTCCCTTAGCGGGTTTTCCTTTTCATTCATTAGATAGTTATCTGCCCAAGCTGGTAAAGAAAGGATATAAAGTTGCCGTTTGTGATCAGACTGAAAGTCCTGATGAAGCAAAGAAAGCAGGCCGAAAGATCGTAACCCGTGAAGTGACGGAAATAACCACTCCGGGGGTAACACTTTCCGAAAAACTACTGGAACACAAACGAAATAACTATATCGTATCACTTCACTGGACAAAAGACAGAGTCGGTGTAGCATTTTCGGATATCTCAACCGGGGAATTTGGATTAAGCGAAGTAAGCGAAAGGCAACTGGATAGTTTATTGGCAGCTATTCAGCCTTCAGAAGTACTGGTTTCTTCAAAATTGAAGAATAAGCTGGAAGATGCTTTCCTGAAGTTCAATATCACTTATATAGAGGATTGGGTGTATGAAGGTGATTACGGATATAAGATCTTAACAGAGCATTTTGAAGTTCATTCGTTAAAGGGATTTGGAGTTGAGGAACTGAAAACAGCACATGTTGCTGCAGGTTCACTAATGCATTATATGCAGGAAACTCAAAAAGCATATTTGAGACATCTGCGAAGATTATACGCGTATGAGAGTAATGAGTACATGTCTCTTGATCCTGCTACAAAAAGAAATTTAGAACTTACGGCTAGTATTCAGGATGGAAATGTAGAAGGGACGTTGATCTCTATCATGGACAAGACGTGCACTGCCATGGGCGGGCGACTTCTTCGAAGATGGATCATGCGTCCTCTTAAAAGATTAAAGCCCATTCAACAGCGTCTGGATTCTGTTCAGATTTTCTTTTCCAAACATGATGTGAGATCTCAACTTCGGGAAGAATTAGAACAAGTTGGAGATCTAGAGCGACTGATTTCCAGAATTTGTGTTGGAAGAACCAATGCACGAGATATCGTTCAGCTGAAACTTTCACTGGCGCAGATTCCGGTTATCAAAAGTCAGTTTGCAGGTTTTGATGATCCGCTGCTGAAAGATATTTCCGGAAGATTGAAATTGTTGATCGATCTTCAGGAGCACATCACTAAGACACTAGCTGAAGAACCTCCGGCGAGCATTCGTGACGGAAATATGATTCGTGATGGTTATAACGAAGAGCTAGACGAACTTCGGGATATTGCAAAGAATGGAAAGAAATACATAGCCCAGATCAAAGATAAGCTGGCTAAAGAATCAGGAATTGCTTCGCTGAAGATCGGTTACAATAAAGTGTTCGGCTATTATATTGAAGTGACGAATGCTCATAAAGATAAAGTGCCTGAGCATTTTATCAGAAAGCAGACATTGGTTAATGCCGAGCGTTATATCACTCCGGAGCTTAAAGAAATTGAAGAGAAGATCTTATCAGCTGAGGAACGTAGTAAGACACTCGAATATGAGCTTTTTGAAGAAGTACGATTATATGTTTCTGAGTTTGCAGATGATATTCAGCAAATAGCTTTTGCGCTTGCTGAACTGGATTGTATTCAGTGTTTTGCTGAAGTAGCTTTCAAAAATAATTATGCTAAACCTGAAGTAAGAGATTCTGAAGAGATCTCTATCAAAAAAGGGCGACATCCTGTTGTGGAAGAAACCCTGCCGATGGGCGAACCTTTTATTCCAAATGACATCGAGTTGAATAATTCTGATCAACAGATCATGATCATTACGGGACCGAATATGGCGGGTAAGAGTATTATTCTTCGCCAAACGGGATTGATCGTTTTGCTTGCTCAGGTCGGGAGTTTTGTACCGGCTGAATCTGCTACCATCGGAATGGTTGATAAGATATTTACTAGAGTCGGCGCTTCGGATAATTTAGCAGCCGGAGAAAGTACATTTTTGGTTGAGATGAATGAAGCGGCAAACATTCTGAATAACGCCACACCAAGATCACTCATTCTGTTGGATGAAGTTGGTCGCGGAACCAGCACATTTGATGGATTGAGTATTGCATGGTCATTAGCAGAATATTTGCATAATCATGCTCCGGTTGCCGCAAAAACACTATTCGCTACTCATTATCACGAGTTGAATGAGTTGGAGCAAATGTATGATCGCACCAAGAATTTCAATGTTCAGGTAAAGGAGCATGACGGAAAAGTGATCTTTTTGAGGAAATTGGTTCGTGGCGGGGCAGATCACAGCTATGGAATTCAGGTGGCTAATATGGCCGGACTACCGCAGATCGTGATCGATCGGGCAAAAGATATTTTAAAGAACCTGGAAAGTCACAGTCTGGACATCACCAATAAAAATGGTTCTCTGGAAGGGAAGGCATCCGCACAAAAAGATGCCGCAAAAAACTTATCAGACAAAATTGAAAAGCAGGACGAGATCGATCAGATGAACTTATTTGCCACTCATGTGGACCCGAGATTGGAAACGGTGCTTAATAAACTGGAAGCCAGCGATCCAAACCGAATGACACCGATCGAAGCTCTGATGATGATCACAGAATTGAAGAAAATTGTAGACAAATAGACTTAAGATGAAAGATTTAAGACATAAGACTGATTTGCATTGACAAAAAAAGCATCTTAAATCTTATGTCTTAAGTCTCAAATCTAATTATGAAAACCTCCGCTAAACATATCGCTGATCGAATTCGGTTGATGATCTCCACCAAGCAATTTCAGGTTGGGGAAGTGTTGCCGTCTACCCGGGAATTGGGGCAACAGCTGGAAGCAAGTTTTCATACCGTTCGCAAAGCATATCATATTCTGGAAGAAGAAGGATTGATAAAAGGGGAGCAGGGAAGAGGCTTCACAGTTACTAAACAGACTTCCATGCTGGATAAAGCTGAACGTCTAGAAATTGGTGGTGGAAAAGTTCAGGCATTGATCGAAGAACTGGTTGGGTATGGACTTGATGATTCCGAAATAGAACTACTGTTTCAGGAACAACTGGATTTTATGGAATGGCCGGAACGAATTCAGTCGTGCGCTACCGTTGGTGATAACAAAGAAATGGCTTCAATGCTTTCCAGTGCGATCAAGAAACAGGTTGGAGTAAAAAGTAAGGTTCTGGATATTACCGAAATTGAAAAAGCAGCTTCTTATGATGCGCTGTTTGTGCCTATTAAATTCATGAATAAGTTCAGAAGCCTGAGCGAAACCATGATGATCATTCCCATCGTGCATATGTTTGATCCGGAAACATTGTATAAAATTACAGAACTTGCTGCGATTCAAACCATCGGTTTGGTTACTTCTGATGACGAAAGTATTGCAAAGATCATCAATGAATTGAAATTGATGATCCCGTTTGAAGGGTCGTTTGTAGCAGGAAGTATTTATGGGCGATCATTACCGCTTTTTGTTAGGGAGACAGATCTTATCTTATACACTCAGGAAAGTGCGAAGCTGGTTGAGCAGAAAGTGCCGGAGAAAAGCAGGATCCAGTTAAATTATAAGCTTTCAGATCGGAGTGCAGAAATGATTCGCTCGGAGCTTTGGGATCAGTAAAAGACAATTAAGAATTTTAGAATTAAGAATGAGCAATATATTTTGTCATTTCGAGTGAATACGAGAAATCTAAATTTATACTTCGAAGAGATTTTTAGATTTCTCTCTCCGTTCGAAATGACAGAGATGTCCATTCTTAGTTCTTCATTGAATCATTGATAATTGAATATCAAAAAGACTATAAAAAAAGCCATTTCGGCTATTGAGAAAGAGATTGAAGCGGTACGGGAGACGCCATCCAATGATGTGTTGACCAATGGTGTGCTACAAAAGCAATCCGAGAGTCATATCTATGTTTTTGAAACCACGAATCAGGGATTACGATTTGCGGAAGAGATCAGAGCCAAGCTTCGTAGTAAAGAACTGGAAGTTCATGAGATAGATTTTAAAGAAGGGAAAGTATGGCTGGATTTCCCCGAAGATTTTGGCCCAACGATCGATGAAGTTTATTTGGAGTGGGAAAATGATTTTGTGCTCAAGAAAATGGAAGAGCATTTATATACACTGGAAGATAAATATAAGAAAGTCGACCAGCTGAAATCACTATTAGAGCCTGCGAAGCATTTCAAGGAAAACAGTTCAGGTTATTCAGTAAAAGTGGATGAACTCAGAAATGATTCTCAAACTGAAGCTATCGAAAAGGCAGTAAAAAATAATGTGCTGTATGTTTGGGGACCTCCGGGAACGGGTAAAACAGCAACACTTGGATTTATAGTCGCCAATCTTTTAAGAGAAGGAAAGCGTGTTCTTTTTGTTTCCAACACTAACAGAGCAGTAGATGTGGGTTTGATGAATGTGATCGAAGCATTGTATGAGATCGAGCCGATGTTCGATCTTCAGCAAACAACCAGATTTGGAGAAGCGGCTCTTCAGGATGATCGGTTGGAAAGCATCTTATTCGAAAATCAGGTAAAGATAAAACTGGACGGAAGAAAAGCAGACGCCGTGCAGTTGAGTACATCATTAGAGAATTACAAAAAGCTTCAGGCTCAGATCGACAAAATGATGTTGGAAGATGAAGAGGTTCCTCAAAAAATGGACTTGGAATGCCAGCTTCTCGGCGAGAAAGTAGATCGTGAAGGCGGTATTGATGCAATGGAAGAAAAGATCGATAAACTGCTGAACTTGAATGAGCGTTATGAGCTGAAGAAAAAGCAATTAGTTGCCACAACAATGGCGAAAGTGTGTACTTCAGAGCTTTTCTGGAATCTCAGTTATGATGCCGTAGTAGTTGATGAAGCTTCCATGGCAGGCGTTCCTTATTTATTATTGATGGCAGCGAAGAGTAAGGAACATCTGGTTATCGCCGGTGACCCGATGCAGCTTCCGCCAATCGCAATTACTAATGATCCGGAGTCCAGAGCTTTTTTAGAGCAAGATATTTTCACTTTTGTTTCCGGCGCCGAAACCACGGAAGACCTGTTCCTGTGGCATGATGAAAATCCTGATTTTACTTGTTTCTTTGATACTCAATATCGTTTAAGATCCGATCTGGCCGGAGTGATCAGTTCGGTCTTTTATGATGGAAGACTGAAATCCGGAGAAAAAATTCTGGAACGGGGTACCAACAAAAATTCGGTGGCCCTGGTAGATTCCTCAAAGTACGGTCCCTATATCGAGCAGGAAAAAGGCGGGAGAAGTTTTAATCCTTCCAATGAAGTTCATTTAAAGCTCATCGAGCAAAGCGTTAAAAAACTTTCTCTGAAATATGCAGATGACAGCATCGGTGTGATCGTTCCATTCCGAAGTAGTGTATATACCGTTCGTAATCATTTGAGAGAGGAAGGTTATCGTTATGTGGAAGTTGGAACCATTCACACATTCCAAGGGAGAGAAAAAGAGGTAATTATTTTTGATACCGTAATGAGCGGTGAACTTCAGAACGGAGCTTTACGTCATTATTCTGTTCGTCCTTTTGACGAAACCAAAAACGGATTGAGCGTTCCAAGATTACTGAATGTGGCTTTTTCCAGAAGTAAAGAATTGCTGGTGATCATCGCCGATCTTCAACACGTAGAAAGAGTGTACGGAAATAAATTTCTGGGCAAACTGCTTGGTTCGGTCAAGGAGATATCGCTTTAGGAATTAAAAATGTAAGATTAAAGATGAAAATGGTTCTCTGTCATTTCGAATGAATATGAGAAATCTAAGTATCTTGTTGTTAGCAATTTTTAGATATCTCGCTCTGCTCGATATGACAAAAGGAAATTCTCAATTTTTCATCTTTAATTCTACAAATAGCTTTGTTTCCACTCTTTGGCAATCAGAAATGCTAATTCTAAGCTTTGCTGATAATTCAGTCTTGGATCACAGAACGTTTCGTAATTATGACCTAAGCCCGATTCGTTCAACCCTTCAGCTCCACCCACGCATTCAGTGACATTGTCGCCGGTCATTTCGAGGTGAACGCCACCTAAGTAACTGCCTTCGGCACGATGGATCGCAAACGAAGATTTGATCTCTTCCAGTATATGATCAAAGTTTCTTGTTTTGACAGCATCTTCTGTTGAGAACGTATTTCCATGCATAGGATCTGAACTCCATACTACAGGAAATCCTTCTTTTCGGATAGCTCTGATCAAAGGGGGCAATTGATCTTCAATTTTGTCCTTTCCAAAACGCCCAATGAGCACGATTTTCCCGGCTTCATGAGTAGGATTTAAAGTCTCGATCAATCGTAATGTTTCGTCAACAGTGAAAGGAGGTCCAACTTTTACGCCAATCGGATTCTGAATTCCACGGAAATATTCCACATGTGCTCCATCCAGATCACGAGTACGATTTCCTAACCAAACCATGTGGGCACTAAGATTAAAAAATCCGGTTTTACGAGGTACTTGTCGGGTTTGAGCCGCATCGTAATACAAATTCAGAGCTTCATGAGAAGTATAAAAATCAGCTTTTTGAAGATTATTCACTCTGGTTGGTGAAATAGACTCCATAAAACGCACGGCTTTGGTAATGGAATCAACCATGGCTTCATATTCTTTGTAATACTCATTATTGAGCATGAAATCCATTTCCCATTGTTCGGGATGACGCAGATCAGCAAAGCCCTCATCAGCGAGAGCGCGTAGAAAATTGAGAGTTAAACCTGCTTTATGATATCCTTCTATCAATCGGTTAGAATCCGGCATGCGAGCTTCTTCAGTAGCTTCAAAACGATTGATAAGGTCACCACGGTAGCTGTGAATTTCTTTTCCGTTTACATTCTCAAAATCATTTGATCTTGGTTTAGCATACTGTCCGGCTATTCTTCCAACCCGGTGAACCGGAACACCCATTTCATGGATCAGGATGAAGCTCATTTGCAGCATTACCTTCAGCATATTTACGATCTTAGGCGAAGTTACCAGATCGAAACTTTCAGCACAGTCGCCACCCTGAAGTAAAAAGCTTTTTCCTGCAGATACTTCTGCAAGTTTGGCTTTAAGTGCTTCGATCTCCCAGGATGTGACCAATGGTGGAAGTCCTTTTAGTTGAGAATAATTCTCTTCCAGAAGCTCAGAATTGCTGTAGGTTGGTAATTGTTTTACTGTTTTCTCCTTCCAGGAGGTTGGAGACCAAGTGTTTTTGATTGTCTTTTCCATGAAATAATTATTATACATCAAAGGTATAAGAAATTTTAAGCTAATGCTTTCTAAATAATCCCTAACGCAAACGAAAAAAAAATATCTATATATTCTAAAAAATTAGTTCAATAAGGGTTGTTACCTAATGATAGAAACAAAATATAGAATACTTGTTGTAGATGATCATCCTGCACTGGTTACATTAATAAAACACAAGCTTATTCACAGAGGCTTTGAAGTGCTGACAGCACAAAACGGTGAAGATGCATTTGAGCTTGTAGAGAAAGAGAGTCCGGATCTGGTTATTACAGATGTTGAGATGCCGGTTAAGAATGGCTATCAATTATGTACAGGTATAAAGGAAAATGAAAGGTATAACCATATCCCTGTAATTCTGGTTACTTCGCTAGTGACAACAGATTCTTTGATGAAAGGCATCTCGGCAGGAGCAGATAACTACCTTACGAAGCCATATGATGATTACACACTGTTTAAAAAAGTTGATGATCTGTTAAAACAGCCGCCCTCAAAGATCAGTGAAAGGGAACATGTTAAAGTTGAAGTAGAAGGCAAAGAATATGAAATAAAAGCGGATGTAGAACACTTAATTAATTTATTGGTTTCTACGTACAAAAATACGCTTGCCCAGAATGTGGAACTTGAAACGATAAAACAAAAGCTAAAGGCAATAAATCAGGAATTAGAGCTGTCTAAAAATGAGCACCTTGACCTCTTACAAAATATTTTTCCGGATAAAATAGCTGAAAGTTTATTGGCTTACGGAACAGTTACCCCAGAGCGTTTTAAAAATGTTACTATCATGTTTACTGATTTTGATGGATTCAGTAAAGTTGTTCCAACCTTAAGCCCTGAAGAATTGATCCAAAGCCTCTCTTTTTATTTTGATAAATACGATGAGTTAGCAGAAGAGAATAATCTCATAAAGATCAAAACCATTGGCGACAGTTATATGGCTGTTGGCGGTCTTCCTGAAGTTAACAATACTCATGCTATTGATACTGTGCTAACGGCATTGAAAATGAAAAAATTCATGAGTCAATTCCATGCCAAGAAAGATGAGTCCATTCCGGTATTTCCTTTAAGAATTGGAATTCACACAGGATCAGCTGTAGTGGGGGTAATTGGTAAAAAGCGTTTCGCATACGATATTTGGGGAGATGCAGTTAATCTTGCCTCGCGTATGGAACAAAGTGCAGATCAGGATTACATCAATATTTCTGAAAGCACCTATAATGAAGTGAAAGAATATTTTGTCTGTGAAAACCGAGGAAATATTGAAGTCAAAAATATGGGCACTGTCCCAATGTATAATTTGAAGAGGATAAAACCTGAATATTCAGAAGATGAAGAAGGGTTTGTACCAAACAGAATGTTTGTGCGTGAATACAGAACTTTGGGACAGAAATTCGAAAGTGTAAACTAACCTTCTCAAAATTGAATGAAGGTTCTCTGCAATCTGTTTCGTATACTTCAAGTTGGCTTAAACCCTAAAAAGTAGAGTTCATTGCAGCAGAATATTATAGTCAGAGGCGCGCGCGAGCACAATCTTAAAAATTTTGATATAGACATTCCCCGGGATCAGTTTGTGGTGATTACGGGTTTGTCGGGCTCAGGAAAATCTTCCCTGGCCTTTGACACTATTTATGCTGAAGGTCAGCGCAGATTTCTGGAATCACTTTCTGCTTACGCCCGCCAGTTTTTAGGAATGATGGAGCGTCCGGAAGTAGATTTTATAGACGGACTTTCTCCGGTAATTTCCATCGACCAGAAAACCACCAATCGAAATCCACGCTCAACAGTAGGTACGGTTACAGAGATCTACGACTTTCTCCGATTGCTTTACGCCCGAGTTGGAATTCCATATTCTTATGTTTCCGGAAATAAGATGGAAAAGCAATCTGCCGATCAGGTTGTAGCATCAGTGATGGATATGCCTGAAGGAAGCAAGGTTTATTGTTTAGCTCCTGTGGTACGTGGACGAAAAGGTCATTACAGAGAGTTGTTTGAGCAGACGATCAAGCAAGGGTTTTTAACTGCACGTGTTGATGGCGAGTTGGTTGAGTTGGAGGAAGGCCTCAAGCTGGATCGATACAAAACTCACAATATAGAAGTGGTTGTCGATCGGTTTGTGATCAGCCCTAAAAGTGAAAAGAGAATTTCGGAGAGCATTCGATTGGCTCTGGAAATGGCTGACGGAAATGTAATTCTTGCTACAAAAAAGGGAGATGAGTTTGAAGATCGGTTATTTTCTCAGAAGCTGTTCGATGCAGAAAGTGGAATCGCATATGAGGATCCTGCCCCAAATCTTTTTTCATTCAATTCACCGTATGGCGCTTGTCAAACTTGTGATGGTTTAGGAAGTACTTATGATGTTAGTTGGGAGCTTTTGGTTCCGAATAACGAGCAGTCGATTGAAGATGGTGGCCTCAGATATTTAGGAGCGCCCAGAGATGTGTTTGTGTTCAAACAATTGAAAGCTGTTCTGGAAAGCATCAACAAAGATTTCGAAACACCTTTCAAAAAGTACTCCAAAGAAGATCTTGACTTGTTGATGAATGGGGGTGGAGACCATAAATATTCAGTCAGCTATGAATTCAAAGACAGCAATGTAACCTATAAGCATAAGTTTGAAGGGTTGCGAAAGATGATCATTGATCAGTATGAAAACAGCAAGTCTCCAAAACAAAGAGACAAAGCTAAAGCATACATGAGTAAGGTCACCTGTCCAAAATGTGGGGGCGGACGATTAAACCAGGAAGCTCTTTCCTACAAGATCGATGGATATAATATTCACGATCTGGTACAAATGGATATTGACGGAATACGTGATACGCTTTATGGAATCAAACTTAGCGAGCGTCAGCAGTTAATTGGAAGTCAGGTATTGAAAGAGATCAGAGACCGACTGGATTTTCTGCTCAATGTGGGATTGGATTATCTGAATCTGGATAGGGAAGCACAAACGTTGAGTGGTGGTGAAGCACAACGTATCCGGTTGGCAACACAGATTGGAACGCAGCTTGTAGGTGTTCTCTATATTTTGGATGAGCCGAGTATTGGTTTACACCAGAGAGATAATATCAAGCTGATCAAATCTTTGGAAATGCTCCGTGATCTTGGAAACAGTGTTTTAGTTGTGGAACATGATCGTGAAACGATTGAACATGCAGACTTTGTAGTTGATATGGGACCGGGAGCTGGAGTTAATGGTGGGCATATTGTTTCAGCAGGAACGCCGGATGAATTGGCTAAAGATTCAATGACGGCGAAGTTTCTTCGTGATGAAGAGATCATCGATATTCCGGAAAAGTATCGAAAAGGAAATAAGAAAAAGATCACCATTAAAAATGCCCGGGGACACAATCTGCAGAATGTTGATTTGAAGGTGCCTCTTGGGAAATTTATTTCGGTAACCGGAGTAAGTGGAAGTGGAAAGAGTTCATTGATCAATCAAACGCTTGTTCCGATTCTTTCCAATCATTTCTATAAATCCAAAAGTGTTCCCCTTCCTTATGATACGGTGGATGGCTTGGATAACATTGACAAGATCATTTCTATAGATCAAAGTCCGATCGGCAGAACTCCAAGATCAAATCCGGGAACATATACCAAAGTGTTCGATCATATCAGAAGATTGTACGCCGAACTTCCCGAATCTAAGATCAGGGGATACGATCAGGGAAGATTTTCATTTAATGTGAAAGGCGGAAGATGTGAAACTTGTCAGGGAGATGGAGTTCGTAAAATCGAAATGAATTTCCTTCCCGACGTATATGTGACTTGTGAAACATGTAATGGAAAGCGCTATAACCGGGAAACGCTGGAGATCTTCTATAAAGGAAAAAGTATTTCTGATGTGTTGAAGATGCCAATTTCTGAGTCGGCTGAATTTTTTGATGCACAACCGGCGATCAGCAGAATTCTGAAAACGCTCACTTCAGTGGGATTGGGTTATTTAACACTCGGTCAATCAAGTACTACACTTTCCGGTGGAGAAGCACAGCGAATCAAGTTAGCCAGAGAACTTTCCAAGATTGGTACCGGAGATACACTTTATGTGATGGATGAGCCAACTACAGGATTACACTTTCAGGATGTAAGAATGTTGGTTGATGTAATTCAAAAACTGGTTGATAAAGGAAATACTGTAATGGTGATCGAGCATAATCTTGATCTTATAAAAGCCGCAGATTGGATCATTGATCTTGGTCCTGAAGGCGGGAAAAGCGGTGGAGAAATTATCGCGGAAGGAACTCCGGATAAAATAGCTAAAGTTGAAAAATCACATACCGGACGGTTTTTGAAGCAAGAATTTGAGAGGTTGAGTATTAAGCATGTTGAAGCTTAAATCTTTATTGATATAAAGTCTGATTCTTAGCTATATTAAACACTGTGAAAATTTTCAGAACACATATCACTAAAACATACAGTCTGGTAGTAATACTACTTGGATTTGCGCTTCATTTTGTTGCTCCTATTCAGGAAAGTAAAACTCATTCAGAATTTACTTCCTGGTTAGATGCCAAAGTAAAATCGGAAGAGAATGCCGAGATCAGAAAGCTTATTTCAAATTTAGCTGATGACGCAGACGAACTGGATTCAGTAATAAGGAAAGCTTCAGAGATCGTATCAAAAAACAGTGAAGATTTTGAACTGCCATTTGGTAAATCAGATGATTCGAATGTTTTAGAAGTGATCATTGATGAGTGGAATGCTTATCAGAGTTCTTCCAATGGTATGGGCAAAGCGGTTGTAGTTGAGAACGTTAAACCAAATGCTGTTTCTCAAAAAGAAGTCGCCTCTCTGAAAAAGACTTCAAATTCTGTTTCAGAATCCTGTATGAACAATCTGGTTAACATTGAAGCCGGATGGAATATATTTTCACAAAACACATCTTCGATCCCATTTGAATCAGGGGTAGCGATAAACGCACCTTAGTACCCTTCGGGTAAATATCCAATACCCAATTCCAACATTCAAAAAAACAAATTACAGAGTTCAAATTTTGAGTTCTATTTAGACTATGAGTAGATGATTTATCTCAATTCTTATGTCTTAAATCTAATATCTAATTACAAACAATCTAAAATCTAATCTTATGCAAGGAAACGGATTTAAAATCGGTCTCATATTCGCCTTTTTGGCTTTGACTTTATGGTACCTATTTCCAACCCTCCAGTATAATCTGGAACAGAAACAAATAAGTGAACTTTCTCCATCTGACAGTGCTCAATATGTAGATGAGAACAGAGAAAAATTAGCAAGCATTAAAGAACGAACATTAAACCTTGGTCTTGATCTGCAAGGTGGAATGTACGTTATGCTTGAAGTAGGAACACCTCAGCTAATACTTGAATTGGCCGGCGAAAATAAAGACGATGCTCTTGAACAAATCGTAGCGGATGCCAGAACAACAGCCTTGGCCAATGACTCAGATTTTATCGATGAAATGGCAGCTGCTTTCTCCACAGAGAACGAAGGTGCTCGCTTAAGCCGTTATTTCAGAAACGACGCTGCGGAAATAACCCGACGTTCATCTAACGATGAGATCGTAACATTTCTTAAAGCACAAAGAACAGAAGCACTCGATAGAGCTATTGAAATTATCCGTACACGTGTGGATAGATTTGGTGTAACTGAGCCATCTATCGTAAAGCAGGGAACAGATAGAATCGTAGTTGAGCTTCCGGGTGTGGATGATAAAGAGCGAGTTCGTAACCTTCTGAAGGGAACCGCTCGTCTGGAATTCAGATTGGCAGCCAATGCAAACGACTTCAGCTCTTTCATCAATCAGGTGTATGATTATTTCGATCAGAAAGCTGCCGGTGATGAGGGAGATTCTTTGGATACTATTCAGCCAAATGCTTTGCTGGAAGTTCTTATTCCAAGCCAGGGAAGTCCATATGTTCTCGGATATGCTGAAGAACAAGACACCGCAGAAGTAAATGCATTACTAAACGACCCTGAAGTAGATCGTATGCTTCCAAGAAATACTACCATTATGTGGAGTGCAAATACACAGCCATACACACAGGGTGGAGCAGAAGTTTTTTCTCTTTATGGAGTAAAAACAGATATTGAAATGACAGGAGATGTTATTGAAGAAGCAAGCGTACAGTTTGACCCGGCGACCAACGTTCCGGAAGTTTCAATGACAATGAATGCGGAAGGAGCCAGAGACTGGGCAAGAATTACAGGAGCCAATATTGGTAAACCTGTGGCAATTGTACTGGACGGCTTTATATATACCTATCCAAATGTGATTTCGAAGATAAGTAACGGTCGTTCATCCATTACCGGCGTTGAAAATGTAGGCGAAGCGGATGACTTAGTTAACATTCTGCTTTCAGGTGCACTTCCTGCTCCTTTGGAGATTGTTGAAGAGCGTACTGTCGGTGCTTCACTTGGTCAGGCTTCTATTGATGCGAGTTTAAACTCTGTATTAATTGGTTTGTCGATCGTGGCAATTTTTATGATCGTGTATTATCGAACAGGTGGTGCAGTTGCTGATTTGGCATTATTGCTGAATATCGTATTCATCTTGGGGATTTTAGCCGGCTTCAAAGCCACGTTAACACTTCCGGGAATGGCAGGTATCGTTCTGACCATTGGTATGGCGGTAGATGCAAACGTGCTGATCTTTGATCGTATTCGTGAAGAGCAACGCACAGGAAAAACCATCAAAGCTGCAATTTCAGCAGGTTACTCAAACGCGATGAGCGCAATTTTTGATGCCAACATAACTACGGGTTTTGTAGCCTTGGTTCTTTTGAGTTTCGGAGTTGGTCCGATCAAAGGATTCGCTGTAACACTGCTTGCAGGTATCTGTTGTTCATTATTTAGTGCAATTATTATCACACGTGTAGTGGTAGACTATTTGACTCGCGCTAAATCAGACGCAGTAAACTTCGGTTAATCAACAAAGAAATTTAAAAGAGTAAAAAGGATATAATTATGAGATGGTTTGAAACACCAAATTTTGACTTCGTTAGTAAACGAAAGATAGCTTACGTGATCTCCGGGATATTGCTTGCGATTTCCATCGGGGCTATTGTAACGAAAGGATTACAGTACGGAATTGACTTTAAAGGCGGTAAAGAAATAGTCTTGAAGTTTGAAAGTGCTGTAGATGTAACTGAGATCAGATCAAGTTTAACTGATCCGTTGGGTTCTACTCCGGAAGTGAAGCTTTTCGGTTCTGAATCTGAAGTGTTGATCAGAACAGATAACACAAACACAATCGAAGAGATAGAGACCGTAGTTCGCTCTACCATGTCTCAGCTTTACCCTGATAACGACGCAATAACGGAAAAAACTGACAGTGTAGGACCAAGAATTGCAGAGGATCTTAAATCAGGTGGTTTACAAGCAGTGATCTACTCTATGATAATAATCTTTGTGTACATTCTGATCAGATTCCGTAAGTGGACATTCTCGGCCGGAGCGGTTGCAGCATTATTCCATGATGTGATCATAACGCTTGGTGCATTCACATTGTTAAGTGATGTGGTGAACTTCAGCTTGCTGATCGATCAGAATATTATTGCAGCATTCTTAACTATTGTAGGTTATTCTTTGAACGATACGGTGGTAGTTTTTGACCGTATTCGTGAGAACAGTATCGTGCATAAAGGCATGGAATTTATTCCAATGGTAAATAAAAGCTTGAATGATACGCTAAGTAGAACTATTATCACTTCGGTTACCACCTTGTTTGTGGTTGCTGTGCTGTTTATTTTTGGCGGCGAAGTGTTAAAAGGTTTTTCTTTTGCACTGTTAATTGGTATTGTACTTGGTACGTATAGTTCTTTATTTGTTGCCAGCTCTTTGGTAGTAGAATTAGACTCCAAAACCAATAAATAATAAGTTTTAAAAAATAGGATTATGAGCTTTAATACATCAGAACGCTACAGTAGCGTGGTTATCGAATTTAAAGGTAACGTAATGGGTGGACCCGATGCGGTTAGCCTGAACGAAAAACTTCATGAGCTAATTGATGCCGGAAAAACCAACATTGTAGTTGATCTGGGGAAAGTAAAGTTCATGAATTCATCCGGACTTGGAATGTTGATCGGCGCGCTTACAACTATGCGCAAAGCCGGCGGTGATCTTAGGATCGCTAATGCTACTGATAAGATTGAGAGTTTGTTGATCGTTACAAAATTGATCACAGTTTTCAAGCACTACAAATCAGTAGAAGAAGCAGCCGAATCATTCAACGAAGGTTGAAAAGTGTTTTCTAAATAGAACCTGAAAGGGGTGTAGATAACTACACCCCTTTTTTATTGTTAATAGTTTTTTAAAAAAGATATGTCAGTAAGAGTAGTAATTGGTGCCCAGTGGGGCGATGAAGGAAAAGGAAAGATCGTAGATCTGTTAAGCGATAAAGCGGATTTTATTGTTCGCTATCAGGGCGGAGCAAATGCAGGTCATACGCTTAAATTTGATGACAAAACATTTGTATTGCATTTGATCCCTTCCGGAATCTTTAACGGTTCCGGTGATTGTGTGATCGGAAATGGTGTTGTTATTGACCCTATTGCTTTGGTTAAAGAGATCAAAGATGTGCAGGAAATGGGATTCAGTTTAGAAGGACGTTTCTTCATCAGCCAAACAGCGCACGTAATTCTGCCCTACCATAAACTTCTCGATCAACTCAAAGAAAAACGACGTGGCGGAGATGCTATCGGAACAACTGGACGTGGAATAGGTCCGGCTTATGTAAGCAAAGTTTCGCGAGTTGGAATCCGAATGGTAGATCTTTTGGATAAAGAAGTATTGAAAAAGAAAATTGAGCAGAACATCAGAGATATAAACTTTGCGCTGGAGAATCTATATCAGGAGCCAACACTATCTGTTGATGATTTGATGAATGAGTTGGAAGACTCCATCAATATTTTGTCTCCGTATATCTGTAATACTACCAATTTATTGCACGAAGGTTTAGAAAGTAACAAGTCTATTTTGCTTGAAGGAGCTCAGGGTTGTTTACTGGATGTTGACCACGGAACCTATCCGTATGTAACTTCTTCATCACCAACATCAGGCGGTGCTTGTACAGGGTCAGGAGTTCCACCAACGGCGCTCACTCATGTGATGGGCATAACCAAAGCCTATTGCACACGAGTTGGAAACGGACCTTTCCCAACTGAACTTTTGGGAGAAACGGGAGAAGAACTTCGCAAAAAAGGTCATGAATTCGGCGCTACTACCGGCCGACCAAGACGCTGTGGATGGTTAGATCTGGTTGCTTTGAAATATGCATGCAGAATTAACGGTATCAACGAACTTACGCTTACCAAGATGGATGTAATGGACGGCTTTGATGAGATCAAAGTGTGTACCGGATACAAGATCATTGGCGGAGAGGAAACCAAAGTATTCCCGCTGTGCTTAGATGAGATCGAAAATGTAGAACCGGTTTATACTTCCATGCCGGGCTGGGATAAAGACATTTCCGGAATGACCAAATGGGATGAACTTCCTGATGCTGCAAGATCCTACATCGATTATATCGAAAACTATCTGGGAGTGAAGTTTACGATCATTTCTACAGGACCGAAGAGGACTGAGACGATAGTTAGGTAGGTTTAAGACGTAAGATTTAAGACATGAGACTACTAATAAGTACATTTCTAAATATCTCATTATTAGTAGTTTTAACGTCTTGTTCAAAGAATAATGCACAGTTCGAGAGAGTCCCGGATAGTTGGTTTACGATTGAACCAATACTATTAGGATTCGAAGAATATGATCTTTGCTATGAATTATTTGTAAGAGAGGGCTTTGATCAGTATTCGATTGGCAGAGAAAACGAATGTTTAGTTCACCCTGGAATATTACAAGAAGAAGATAGAGGTGATATTATAATTGGTTATGATGATACAACAATACGTTTGAGAGAAATTGAAGGCAAAATTAAAGCTTTTTATACAGAATTTGATAATGGCGGCATGGTCATTGGCTCTCCATATAAATGGTACTCAACAATTGACAGTTTAGAGTCTTTAAAATGGGTGGAAGGAATCAGCTATGAAAAAATTGAAATCAAAGAACTAATAATTGATTTCCGCAAAGACTTTTTGACTAGAGAATTTTTTGATGGCATAAAAGTTAACTAGCACTTTCTGGGTCAAGTAAATCCTCCCTCGAGGGAGGTTCGGTTTTCGGCTTGCCGAAAAAGCAGAGGGTGTTGGTGAAGTTTACAAGCAAGTAAGCTTCATCAACACCCCTCGGAAAGCCCAAAGAACTGTTTGGACTTTCATCCCCCTCATGGCTTGAAATTATTCCAAAATCTATAATTCTGTTTAATCAATTACTTCCCACAAAAGAAATGATGGTGGTGATGACCGAACACGGCATGACTTACATACGGCTCAGCGTAAGCAGTAGCAGTTGCCAGTAACAAGACGATAATTAAAGCGCTTTTTTTGTATTTCGGATTTTCAGAATTTTTGAGTTTCCAGGCTACAAAACCAAGAATAGCTGTTAACAGTATCTTAAAGAGTCTGGCTTCCCAACCTATGTAAGGGCTAAATCCACCGATGATCCAAAAGAACAGCAGAACTGATCCGGCAAAAAAGAAGGCTTTTGAGTTTTTCATGATCTCCCCATTTAAATAACAGTGACTATAATAGCACGGATAATTTTCATGATGGTTTCATCTGCTGATGTATATCCATCTGCGAGGAACGCAAGTGACGAAGCAGTCTCCTTGTCGGTTTAAATTGTAATATTTTGACCTCCTCTGTCTTCTCCTTAACCAAGGAAAAGGACTCGTTGATTAAGCTGCGAATATATTTAGAAATTCATCTCTTTTTGAAAGGAGGGAATCAATCGGGGGGATTACTTCGCTATCGCTCGTAAATTAGAGTGTTTAAATAGATCAGATAAATTTCTAAATGGAAGTAAAAATTCGAAATGCACTAATGAGAAGTCAATTCAATTTGGTATTATCAACCGCACAAAAAAACTTGTTATGAAAAAGCTTTTACTATTTACTCTCTTATCAATCTTATCAACTTCTGTGTATGCTCAATGGCCCGCTGAATTGATAACAACTCCTGAGAAAACCAATTATCAGGAAACATCTACCTATACGGATGTGATGAACTTCATCAAAGCACTTCAGCCTAAAACAGATCTGATGCATCTGGAATACATGGGGGAAAGTCTAGAAGGAAAGGATATCCCGGTGATTGTGATGGCCGATCCCAAAGTGAGTTCTCCTGAAGAAGCGGAGCAATCGGGAAAGCCGGTAATGTACATACAGGGAAATATCCATTCAGGAGAAGTGGAAGGAAAAGAAATTCTTCAGATCCTGATGAGAGAAATTCTTCTTGGTGATAAAAAGCATTTACTAAAAAATCAGATCATTATTTTTGCCCCAATCTACAATACAGATTCCAACGACAAGATGGATGTGCAGGTGCGAAGATCACAGGAAGGAAGTCCGCAGAAAACAGGAATTCGTGCAAACAGTCAGGGTTGGGATCTGAACAGAGACGGAATGAAAATGGAAGCACTGGAAACCAACGCCATGATCCAGAATGTAATTTTGAAATGGGATCCCGAAATATTCGTGGACCTTCATACTACCAATGGTACATGGCATGGATATTCGTTGACTTGGGCTCCGAGTTATCACTCTGCAGGAGAAAAAGCTCCGTATGAGCTTACCTGGAACGAGATGCTACCTGAGGTTATACAAAAGGTTAAAGAAGAGTATGGCGTATATTTGGGTCCATACGGTGGTTACAGCTTGAGACAAGGATGGCCACCAAAAGCTTTATACACGTACAATCATCATCCGAGATATTTGGTCAATCAAATGGGATTACGAAATAAGATCGGGATTCTAAGTGAAGCATTTGCTCATGAGCGATTGTACCAAAGAATGAACTCAACCAAAGCTTTTGTGACGGAAATTCTAGAGTACACCAATGAGAATGGAAAGCGAATAGCTCAGATCAATGAAAATGCAACTAAGTCTGCTATTCAAAATATTCTGGATAATGCAGGTAAGAAAAAGAAGGGCGTTCGATTCCAAATGGTTCCTCTTGAAGATACTTTTACGCTCCGAACTTATAACTACATTCCATATGTAACAACTGAAGGTGATACAAGCTACATCAGGTCAGGGGAGATCATTGAAGTTCCTGATGTGCAGAATTACAGCAAGTTTGAAGCAACAGTAGAAAGTACGATTCCAAGAGGGTATATCATCCCAAAAGAAATGAAAGCAATTGCAGATCATTTGAAAAAGCAGGGGGTGATCGTCTCAGAGATCGAAAATCAAAAAGAATACGAAGGAGAAGTTTTTGAGATCTCAAAATTCGAAAAGTCGCAGCGACAGTTTGAAGGTCACAATATGGCGAGAGTTGAAGGCGAATTTAAAGAATCTACTAAAATGGCCAATGAAGGAGATTTTTTAGTGGATATGGCTCAGCCTCTCACCAATCTGATCTTTTATATGCTGGAGCCACAATCCGATGATGGACTGGTTACGTGGAATTTCTTTGATGAGTATTTCGAGAAGAATGGAGTAAACGAGAAGAAAGTGATCTATCCTGTGTTTAAATATTTTTGAAAATAGTAGTGAGATATAAGACATAAGATGTAAGAGGGAAGACGATTCTTACATCTTATGTCTTGCTTCTTAAATCTATCTCAGCTCATCCTATTCACATCATCTTCATTCAGCATTTCTTCATACGGTCCGTCGAAGGGTTCCCAGAGTTCGATCTTGTACCCATTCGGATCCATGACCCAGCCGAACTTTCCATATTCTTCGACCTGCATTTCTCCTACTATTTCCACTCCTTCTTCTTTTAGAATTTTGAGAAGTGTTTCCAGATCATCCACCCGGTAGTTGATCATTGCATCTTTCTTACTCGGATTAGTGTAGGTAGTATCATTTTTGAAAATACTCCAGGCGGTGTAGCCCATTTTTTCTTTGTCTTCAGCGTGTCGCCAAATGAACGTTCCACCCCATTGTCCCGATTTGATACCAAGATGCTTATCATACCATTCATTCGTTGCTTTCGGATCTTCTGCCTTTAAGAACACTCCACCAATACCTGTCACTCTTTTTTTCATATAAGCCTAAGTTAAATATTCATTTTTGGATGTTGGATGTTGGATGTTGGATGTTGGATGTTGGTTAGTCATTATGCTGATCAAACAATATCTGGTTTCCATCCGGATCTTCAATACAAAAATGACACGGTCCTTTTTCTTCTTTGATAGATTCCGATTCCATTAGAAATTTAACTTGGTCATCACTTTTAAGTTTCTTGTACTCAGATCGAGCATCCGTTGGGTTAAAGGTGATAATATTTTCATCAAACATTCCCTGAAACAGACCAATTTTAGAATGTCCGTTTTCCATAATGATCCAATTATGTTCGATCGGTCCGGTTCCCTCAACAGGAGTAAATCCGAGCTTTTCGTAAAACACTTTTGAGGCATGAATGTCTTTCACTGCAAGAGAAAGAGAGTGGTTGTTTGGGTTTACTGATTCTGTACTCATAATAGAATTGAAATAGGTTATTTTTTTATAGCAGATTCATATTTATCGATCCAGTCCTGAACCGACATCTTTTGAACCAACTCTCCAATTAATTCAAAAGGTATTTGATCCGGTTTTTTGAAACGGATACAGCTCTTTCCCATATCAAGTTTCGTTTTTACATGATTGGGATATTCTGAAGTAAACCAATTCAGTAGTTTTTCATCGGAATAAATACCCATATGATATAGCCCGACAAAGTTCTTTTGCGAAGCAATACTTAAAAATGGAAGTGGTAATTCAGGTGAACAATGATAACCGTCGGGATAAATGGAATGTGGAACTACATAACCGATCATTCCGTAACTCATGGTTTCCTTAAAGCCTTCAGGAAGATTATCATTTATTGTTTTTCTGAGTTTTTTCATTGCTGAAACTCGTTCTTCGGGAAGCTCTGCGATGTATTCGTTTGGTGTGGATGCGTTGCTTTGCATGATAAAATATTTTTAAGCTGTTGTTTCTTCTTTTTGGGAAGAGAGGAAATTTTGATTTCTGAAAAGTGCCGCACTTATCAAGGATAAAAGTAATCCCACTGGAAAAATTTCAGTAAATGTGAGAGGAAGCCTGTACCAAGGATTATCGTATTTCTGTTTCATTTCTTCCATTTGTTCAATAGTAGCTTCCAGCTCTTCAGCCGAAGCTCCTGACTCTCTGGTACTGTTAATAATAGAATTGGTGTATTCACTAATGAACTCATAATCAGTCAGATAAAGATTGATTTCCCAAACAATGACATACACGATACCTGCCATCAATGAAATTCCCAGACCTATCTTTAAAGCGGTACCGAATTTTATAATGCCACCCAGATCTTCGTCTCTGTATTTCTTGGTCGCGACAAAGATCATCGAAAAACCGATAAGCATGATGGAGTAGCCAAGGGCTTCGGAAGAAAAGAAAGCGTTGCCTCCATATTTGGCTACATAGATTCCCAGAGTCATGCTAAGAATGATGACTGCTCCGGTGATGGAACCATAAACAAGAATGATTTTTTTCATAATGTGATTAGTTGATGTTAATGTACACCAAAAGAGTAAGCAATTAACATAAATCAGGAATCACCCGAAAGTATGATTTTGAAAAAATCGTAGGAATGGGTGAGTAAATTATTGTCATCCTGAACTTGTTTCAGGATCTTATGGGGTGGCTATGATTATTATCTCTGCAAAGACAAGATTAGAAACCTCACAAAGATTCCGAAACGAGTTCGGAATCACCGAAACTTAAAATCACTCAATAAGCTTCAGCGACTTCGCTTTTTCTACTGCTTGGGTTCTGCGCTTTACATCCAGTTTTTCGTAGAGATGAGACAGATGGGTTTTGGTTGTGTTCACAGAGACAAAGAGTTTATCGGAAATCTGCTTATTAGATAATCCCTGAGCAACCAATTCCAGAACCTCCAATTCCCGCTCACTGATCTTTAAATACCGGATGGCTTTTTCGTTTTGCTCAAAAGGAGGAGATTCAATTTTAGTTTGATTGGTCAGTTTTTTTCCAACCCACAATCCAAGTCCGGTAAAGATAAGTGCAATCAGAAAAACGAAAACTTCGGTAGACAGCTCATGCACAAAATACCGATATTCGAAATATTCTAACAAGAACACAAGTACTGCTAATGAAAGACCATATATGAGGATGGTTTTTTTCATGGATTTAAATACTAATTCGTAAAAACCCACCTCTCAATCCCCTCCGGGGGAGGGGAAGCTTAGTTAATGTACTACCAAACCTGAAATACATTTTAAGTGGGATTTTAAATTACTTCAATAACTCTTTCGGATTCAACCTTTTCAAATCATCCACTACAAACTCACGCCCTTTGCGAATGAGTTCTCCATCCAGGAATACATCTGCACCGATACAAACCAAATCCCAGTGAATATTACTCGAATTTCCGTTTGGTGCGATCTCATAATCTTTACCAAGTGTAAGATGATTGGAACCATAGATCTTTTCATCAAAAAGAATATCGTACATGGGCTTTTCGATCACAGGATTGGTTCCAAAGCTGAATTCCCCAAATCGACGAGCACCTTCATCGGTATCTAAAATATCTTTCAATGCATCATTATTGGATGAATCAAAATCCACAACTACACCGTTTTCTACAACCAGCTTCACAAACTCAAAAGGTTTTCCCTGATATACCGATGGAGCATAGGTAATGTGACCATTTACAGAATCAAGGATTGGTGAAGTGAAGATCTCTCCATCAGGAATGTTGTGAGCACCAAAGCAAGGAACCCAATTCTGTCCTTTTACCGAAAACTTGATATCTGTTCCTTCACCTTTCAAATGAATTTCATCAGTAGCACGTAATCTTTTTTCCAAAGGCTCCATAGCTGATTTCAGCTTCGCATAATCAACTAAACAAGCATCATAATAGAATTTGGTGAACTCACGGGTCGGGAGTTTTGCATTCATCGCAAAAGCCGGAGACGGATAGCGCATGATACACCATTTGGTGTTGTTCACTCTTTCATCAAAATGAACAGGCTTCAGGAAGTTTTCTGAATACGCTTTATTTGCTTCTTTACTTGCCTGAGAGTTCTCATAGATGTTCTCAGAAGCACGAATTCCAATAAACACATCCATCTGCTTCATTAGCGGAAGTTGATCCACAGAAGCCTGATTCTGCCAAAAGTCGGTATCGCCTTTCTCAACTAACAAACGCTGCGTTTCTGTATCCTCGATCTGTACAAAAGGATGCGAACCTTTATCACGGATCTGTTCTACCAAAGCTCTTAATAAATCAATTCCATTTAAGCCTATGAGTTGAACCATTACATTCTCACCTTTCTGAAGTTGAGTGCTGTGTTCAAGAATAAGTGTTGCGAGGTCTTGGTCTTTTTGTGAAATCACGTTTGAGATTGTAAATGTTAATATTGAATATGGAACTTATCCAGATATTGAGAGAATAGCACTTCTTTTAAATAATGGTCCTTTCATTCCAAAAACTCAACAAATTTCTGAACGGCTTTTCCACGATGACTTATTAGGTTTTTGATATTGGGATCCATTTGAGCAAATGTCTCAGCAAAATCATCAGGCATGAAAATCGGGTCATAGCCGAAACCTTTTTTACCAATTTGTTCGTTGATGATTTTCCCTTTACAGACTCCTTCAAAAGTCCACTCTTTCTCTCCATCAACTAAAGCGACAACAGTTCTGAATTGTGCAGCCCTGTTTTCCTTTCCATTTAAGGCTCCTAATAACTTTAGTACATTGTCTTGATAAGTGGCATTTTCTCCGGCATATCTTGCAGAAAAAACTCCGGGAGCTCCGTCTAATGCTTCTACCTCTAATCCCGTGTCGTCAGAAAGAGCGGGAATTCCGGTTTGTTGATTTACATAACGTGCTTTTTTGAGTGCATTTTCTTCAAGCGTTGGTTTATCTTCTTCTACTTCTTCAAGATCGGGGAAGTCGAGAGCAGAAAATACATCAATTCCCAGATGAGCAACTAATTGCTTCATCTCTTCGATCTTATTCTTATTTCTTGAAGCAAGAATCAGTTTATCCATCCAAGAGCTCTTCCTTTCGGGGGTTTAGCTTGTAGTAAAGATTGATAGCACTTCCTACGGTCAACATCGCATTCAGAACGGTAAATATAAGATCTTCCGTCAGGATCGAGTAAACGGTAAGCAGTAAACTTGAGGATACATACATCAGTATAAAAGCGAGACTGATATCCGTTTTACCCATTTTGATTGTTTGCCAGGTTTGTGGTATCCACGCCCCGATCAAAATGGCAAATCCTGCCCAACCTAATAGTTCAATTCCGCTCATAATGTATGATTTTGAATTTCTTTGATTGCTTTCATATCTAATCTTGGTCCGTATTGAGATACGATTTTGGAAGAAGCTAAACTAGCTAATTTACCTGATCCTGCATAAGTGTGTCCATTGGTGATCCCGTATAAAAAAGCACCTGCAAACATATCACCAGCCCCGTTAGTATCAGCGGCATTTACTTCATAAGGTTCGATATCAATAAAAGTATCACCGTCAAAGATCATAGCACCGTTCTTTCCTTGGGTGATCACAAAACGCTTTGCGATTTTCTTCAGTTCTTCTCTGGCAACATTGATATTAGAACTGTCTGTGAATTTGAGAGCTTCTTCTTCATTACAAAAAAGGAGGTCTACAGAATTTCCAATAACCTCATGAAACAATCCTTTAAATCCTTCCACAATTGACGGATCAGATAAGGTGATAGAGGTTTTTACACCATGTTTTTCGGCTAATTGTTTGGTGAGCTTCATGGCTTCAAATGCTGTTGGTGAAGCCACCAAATAGCCTTCCAAGTAAATGTATTCCGATTCTTTTATAGCGTCTTCGCTTACTTCGTCAGTTGAGAGCGAAGTTGTGATTCCCAGAAAAGTATTCATGGTTCTGTCGGCGTCATCGGTAATCATAACAAGACATTTCCCTGTGATTCCCTCTTCTCTTTTCATACCATCCAGATTGGTTGTGATACCTGCGTTAGCCAGATCTTCTAAATAAAAATTGCCGAATTCATCATCAGCAACTTTACATGAATAAAATGCTTTACCTCCGAACTGTGAAACAGCCATGACCGTGTTAGCTGCCGAACCACCTGATTTCCTGTTTGATTGTTCAGGATTGATAGCTCTGATGAGACGGGCTTGCGTTTCTTCATCAACTAAAGTCATTAAGCCTTTTTTGATTTCATGGTCAGTGATGAAATCTCTGCTTACTTCAAAATCGATATCAACAAGTGCATTGCCAATACCATATACATCATATTTTTTTGTCATGTGCTGTTTTAGAGAACGTTCAATTTTCAAGAGATGGAAAGTACGGACAGTTACCGTTCTTTAAAAACCGTTAATGCAAGAGCATTTAGTTGTTGAAATTCTTTTATAAATAAAAAAGCACCTTTCGTTTGAAAGGTGCTTTTAAAGTTTTGCAGTTGTTAATTAATGAACAATGATCGGATCTGCATTTCCATCAGGATCGCCGAGTACATTTCCATCTGTACTGGCATTTCCAAGTAACAAAATACCAGCGGCGTGTGGTGCAGCCATAGAAGTTCCGCTTATAGTATTATAACTTCCATTTTTCCAGGTAGATCTTATTGATACACCGGGTGCGGCATAGTCAACAGGAGGGTTACCGTAGTTTGAAAAAGAAGCCCACGAGTCGTTGCTATTCATTGCTGAAATAGTATAAATGTTATTTCCATTTGCACGAGCAGGAGAGTGATTGTTAGCGTCATCACTTTCATTTCCTGCGGCTAGTACGAATTTAACACCTGATGATTGAGCAGCATTTTTGACTGCATCATCCAATGCCTGTGAAACGGGACCTCCAAGACTCATATTCGCAACATCACCGGAAGACCCATTAGCTCCTACGTGATCAACCCCTGCAATAACTCCTGAATAAGAACCACTGCCACGGCTGTCTAAAACTTTTACAGGGATTACTGTAGCACCGGCCGCAACTCCAATAACTCCTTCTGTGTTATCTATTGCAGCTACTGTTCCGGCTACGTGAGATCCATGTCCATTTCCATCATCAAGAGATTTGCCGTCTTTGCCTTTTGTAAAAGCATTAAACCCTCGGCTGGCATCTACATTCAGGTCAGGATGATCTAAATCGATTCCCGTATCAATGATCCATGCAACTCCGCTACCTGTATAACTTACACCGCCATTGACGCGAGTAATGCCATAAGGGGTTTCCTGTGAGTCAGATCCACCTCCTCCGTCGCCATCACAAGGTCCACCATTAGGCGTTCCACATGGAGGAGCAAAGGATACAATTCTATCCTGCTCGATGTAAGATACATTCTTGTCTTTTTTTAGCTTTTCAAGCTGCTCATCACTTAGTTCTGCTACAAATGCAGGTAATGCGTGGTTAAATTTATTTTTGATTAATTCACTAGATATTCTATTTCTATCTATGATTTCATTTCTTACTGTCTCAATTTGGCTTATTTGTCCAGGAACAAGCTTGTTCTTTCCTGACCCTTTTAATACGACAATATATTGCCCTTGAATTGGAGAAGGTTCTGTTATGTTTTCTTCAGTTTCTGGAGCAATGGAAGTACTATCGGAACAACCAATAATAGCAACTATTGCTAACACGCTTAATACTAGTCCTCGTAATAAATATTTCTTCATTCTATTGTAGTTAAGTTAATAATTGTTACAACCGTCAAGTTGTGAAATGCCCTAATTTATTTACACAAATTAACACAGCTTTCATTGTACTTTAAAAAAAGTGGAAAGGCAAAAATATATCATTATAATTATAAGGGAAACAGATAGTTAGCATTTGTAGCTTTAAATAAAAGACAGTTTAATGAACAAATTGTTACATTTTTATACATGAAAAATTTCAAGAACTTTATAGAACAAAGACTGAGAGGATCACTTCCGGGAAAAAATGCACAGAATTTGATGCGTCCGGCTCCAAAGATTGAGCGTAAAAATGATATGACCTACAAACCATCTTCCGATAATTTCAGAAACAGCAGCGTTTTAGTTCCTGTAATAACATGGACGGAAGAACCCGAAATTATGTTTACTCTAAGGACAGCCGGGATAAAGCACGGAGGTCAAATAAGTTTTCCTGGCGGAGGAAAGGAGGGAGATGAAAGTATAGAGGAAACCGCTTTACGTGAAGCGCATGAAGAAACGGGTATAAAACCGGAGAACGTAGAAGCAGTTGGTCGTTTAACTCCTCTTTTTATAAATCATTCAGAAAATATGGTTACTCCTGTAGTTGGTTTCATAAAAAAAGAACAGGAATTTTGCGCAAACCCGAATGAGGTCGATGAGATCTTCTCAGTACCAATTTCAAAATTGGTTAATGGAGAGTTTTCAAAAGTTGAGGATTGGAAGCTACGCGATCTGGACTACAGCATTCCTCTTTGGGATGTGCATAAAGTGCCTCTTTGGGGAGCAACGGCTATGATGCTAAGCGAATTTGTAGAGCTGTATAAGGAGTTTTTGGAAGAATAGTGATTGTCATTTCTGTGAATATCAAGTAATTTGGTGACAGTTTAGAAGCGATCGTTCCTGAAAAACTCGCCCTTAGGATTTAAGACGGAGATGAGAACGTGATCCGAATGCGTCTGCGAAGCAGGAATAATCCTTTCCGGTGAAGAGTGTAATAACTTTCTTAGAATGAACGAAGACCTTTAGGATTATTCAACGCAGGATCAGTGAACCCGTCTTAAATACTTCGGCTTGATCTTTTGTCCCGTTCGAACGGGATATCAAGACAAAAGTAGGTACCCGTATTCTAAATTAAATATGCTTATAGGATTCAGTTCCTTTGTTCTATGTACTTTTGTACCGACAAAAGTACCAAAAACTCCCGACAAGAATTATTGGCGCGAACTCCATTACACCGACTAATCATTACAAAAGGTCTTCGTTCGTATGATATATATTCACGAATCAGCCAGAGTGTAATGATTACTCCTTCGGAGTCGTCGATTCCATTGCGTTCTTGGCTCGCCAATAATTCTAAAGGTCGGTGTAGTTGGAGGCTTTTTAGATTTTACGCATTTGTTCGACATGACATATAATTCAAACCAACTCAGAAGCTTTTTTACCTAAGTTCATTCCCAAAGCCACGCCCATGCCACTAAGTCCGGCTGCGAGTACACAGTTCCTGTCAATATTTTCTAAGATATATGATTTGGATTCTGTAAAGCCCATAATTCCTGACCATTCTTGCTCTATTTCCCAGCCTCCGGGTAATTCCAATACATCATTGGCAAAGCTGACAAGGTATTTTTTGATCTCTTCATTTACTCCAAACTCAGAAGTTGTTTCGGCATCGTAATTTACATTTCGTCCCCCGCCTATCAGAATTCTGTTATCTCCTACATTTCTGAAATAGACATATCCTTTATTGTAATGAAAGGTGCCTTTCCACTTTAGTTGGTCTATTTCTTTGGTAATAAATACATAACCTCTTCCGGGTTTTATATTGATTTGAGGAAAAATTTTATCTGTAAATGCATTGGTCGCGATGATCAAGCTGTCTGCCTGAAAGCGGATGAGAGATTGAGAGGAAATAAGATTTGTTTCAGTATCAATGTGATCGATGTTCGTGTTCCATCTGAACTCTATTCCGGATCGAATGCATTTTTCATATAAAGTCCGGATCATCTTACCCGGATGCAGCATCCCTTCCACACGATTGTAGAAAGAGCGAAATGATAAATAAGTCCCGGCTTTAAAAACTTCTTTTTCACCGATCATTTCTTCCATAATAGAATTCAGTCGGGGTACGTAGTCTGTTAGCCTTGCGTATTCATCCGAATCTGTGAATATTTCCCATCCTCCACAGGAATCATAATCAATGTTTTCATCTCCAAGAGTTTCACGCAGCAAAAGCAATCCATTATAACGATCCTGAATTCGTTGTTTTATAACTTCTTCGGTTTCTAATTCAAGATCTGAAACCAGTTCACCAACACTTCCAATGCATGCAAACCCGGCATTTCGGGTACTTGCACCAATGGGATAAAATCCCCGATCAATCACTAATACTCTTGCATCAGGATTTTTTTTCTTAAAAAAATAAGCGGAAGAAAGTCCGGTTAACCCGGCACCTACTACTATCAGGTCGTGTTTCTGATTATAGAGTTCTTCTTCCCAGTATGATCTTTTTGGTTCAGGCATGATTATTTCTTCAACACTAATGCTGCCATTAACGGAGCTGCAGTTAAAAAGAATCGATCATCCACATTATATTTAGGGTGATGCCACACGTAAGTAGACTCCGACTCTTCACTTCCACTTCCGACAAAAAAGAATGCTCCCGGAAAAATCTCCTGATAAAACCCAAAATCCTCTCCTGCCATACTGGGGCGTTCAACTTCAATTGCAGCTTCATTCCCGAATAATTCCTGTGTTGTTTCAAGAACATTCATGGTCTCAGCTTCAGAATTTATAACAGCGGGGTAGCCTCTGCGATAATCCAATGAATAACCTCCTCCATGAGCTTCAGTAATTCCTTTTAACAGAGCATGAAGTCTTTGCTCGATCAAATCTTTAGTGTCCTTGCTGAAAGTTCGTACAGTCCCATACAAGCGGATCTTTTCGGGGATGATATTATGAGCAGTTCCACCTTCTATTTTACCGATGGTAACCACAGCTGATTCAGTTGGATCAACAGAACGACTGACTATAGTTTGTGCTGCTGTGATGAACTGCGACGCTATAACAACGGGATCTACTGCTTCATGAGCACGAGCGGCATGACCGCCTTTTCCGGTAATCACAATGTCAATTTCATCGGGGCTGGCCATGAATTCCCCAACTCTGATCGCTGCTTTTCCGGGTTTATGGCTTGGAGAAGTATGAAGACCATAAATAGCATCAACATTTTTTGATTGAAGAAATCCTGTATCACATAAGAGTTTTCCTCCACCGGGAAGTTTTTCTTCTCCCGGCTGAAATACTAAAAGAACGGTTCCTTCAATTTCGTCTTTCAATTCCATCAAAATACGGGCAACACCTAACAAATTAGAAGTATGAGCATCATGTCCACAGCAATGAGCAGCGCCTTCATTTTTTGAGAAGAAATCTTTTTTGAAATCTCCTTCTTCAGTCATTGCCAGAGCATCGATGTCGGCACGTAGCGCTATAACACGATCTGATTTCTTATTTCCTTCAATAATCCCTACACAACCTGTTTCCAAAGGACTTTCATAAGGAATTCCGAGTTCATCAAGCTTAGATTTGATGAACTTCGTTGTTTCAAATTCCTTATAACTTACTTCAGGATGTTGATGCAGATAACGTCTGGTTTCGATCATTTCCTGATGAAAATTCTTAGTGAGGTCTTTTATTTTGTTGTGAAGATTCATGCTTTTTATGGATAAAATTAGATGAAGGAATAATATATATACTTAGCTATCAAATCTGTAACTTTAGATTAAAGCGAGCGTAAGGAATGTTTGTGCATTCAAATAGAAAAATATGAAAAATAGATCCTGGGAAATAATTGTTGCAGGCCTGTTCTTATTACTGGTGGCTATTATTATCACTTCAAAGGCTGATGATAATAATCATTCACATGATGAAGAAGAGAATAAGGCAAGGACAACGGCAACGGCTACATCTTCAGAAAGATCAAGAGCCTCTACCAGAAGTGTAACGGTTATTGATGTTGAAGAACTTGCGAAGATGGAAGAACTTAAAGAGCTGGAAGAACTGAAATCTCTGGATGGACTTGAGAAATTAAAAAGCTTAGCGGCACTAATTCCTGAAGAAGCTAAGCAGGAGATGATGACCGAACTAGACGCTGCTTTAAAAGAACTTGAAGATGACAGCTTTTCCATCAACATTGATCTGGCTGAAGGTCTGTTGATGCTTAAAAAAGAGTATAAAGTAACACCGGGTGAATGGAGCAATGTGTCGCCGGGAGTGTATGCATTTACTGAGGAATTTGATGCAACAGGATTGGATGATATTTCTGTTCAGTTAACATCAGGTTCAATTGTATTGGTTGGTTCCGATAACACTAAAGCATCTATAACTGTAAAAGCTTCAGGAGAGATAGCTACAAAAGAATCATTGAAAGAAATGGTGTCGGTATCTACAAAAAAGAACGGTTCTTCTGCAGAACTCAGAGTGGTTAATACTAAAAGCAACGATTCAAATATTCAGGTTCAAACCACTATTTATATCCCATCATCAATGGATATAACTTCTTTTACAAGTGGCGGACATATTGAAGCAACAAACTTTCAGGGCGATGTAGAATGCAAAACTTCAGGTGGACATATAACTTTGAAGGACCTTTCCGGTGACATAACTGCATTTACGGAAGGTGGACATATAAAAATGTCAGATTCAAAAGGAGATGCTTCGTTGAAATCTTTGGGTGGACATCTATCAGCTGTTAATTTTGAAGGTGATCTGGAAATGAGTACATCCGGTGGAAATGTATCCGGTAAAGACCTTTCAGGAAGTACGAATGCATTTTCAAGCGGAGGAAATATCAAACTGAGTTTCCTGAGTATTGGCGGAGATATACAAGCCAGAAACGGAGCCGGACAGATCGATCTTTTTCTCCCTGCTGATGTTAATATTGATCTGAACGTAAACGGCACAAAAGTAGAGATCGATGAAGCCTTTCCTTTCAATGGAAGCAAAAAGAAAAGCCAGATCATAGGAAAAATTGGTAAAGGTGGAGTAGAAGTTGTAGCCAAAACAGGATACGGAACGGTATCGATCAATAAGAATGAGTGAACGCCCTGATTATCACATAACAAAAGACGGTTCCTCCACACTCTATTCCAATACTTATAATCAGTATTTTCACAATCCAAACGGATCTGTTTCCGAAAGTAAGTACGTTTTTTTTGAAACGTCCGATGTACCGGATGCTTTAGTCCAGAACGAGAAAGTTACAATTTTCGAAACCGGATTCGGAACCGGATTAAACTTCCTTTTACTGCTGGATTATTATCTCTCAGGGAAGTGCACTTCTAAAGTTGAATTTCACAGTGTGGAAGCTTTTCCAATTTCAGCTGATGAAGCAGGTAAACTCAATTACGCTTCTTTTTCGGATTTTGCAGAACTGGAACCGGTTTTGAAAAATATCTTCACAGACCTTAAAAAGGGGATGAATATCATAAAACCGTTGCCTGATGTTGACGTGACTCTGTTCCTTTTTATTGGGAAGTTCGAGGATTTTGAAGGCGAGGTAGTACAAGCTGATTTCTTTTTCCACGACGCCTTTTCTCCTGAAGTGAATGAAGAATTATGGAGTCCGGAATCATTCCAAAAACTTAAATCGCTTGCACATGCTGAAGCAATGCTAAGCACATATTGCGCAGCTTCAAAAGCGAGGGCAGCGATGGCAGTAGCAGGATGGAAGCTTGCAAAAGCGAGAGGTGCGCTGGGTAAGAGAGAAATGACAATTGCTTCTCTATCTGAAAATAATCTGACCGATTTTAAAAGGATAAACGAAGAACGACTTATCGAGCGATTCAATAATGGAGACTTTGATCGCTGATTAATTACTTCAATTTTTTGTCACTTCGAATGAATATGAGAAGTCTAAAAACTCTATTAGTAACAAAAATTTATAGATATCTCACATCCGTTCGATATGACAGAGACAAAATTATATAAAGAAACCTCTTTCAAGAAAAACTTACATATCGGATATGCTGAATTCCATTTAGTTCATTAATGGTTTTCAGTTCATCATCTTCAAGCTTTTTATCTATAGTTAAAGCGGTAATGGCATTTGAGCCTTTTTCAGTTCTTCCTAATCCAAGAGCACCGATATTAATGCTTTGCTTAGCCAAGGCTCCGCTTACAGAAGCTAACATGCCCGGAACATCTTGGTTTTGATAAATAATGATATCTCCTTCTAAACGAAGTTCAATTCCGTATTTATCAATTTGAACGATCCTGTAATCATTATCGCCAAAAACGGATGCTGAGATGCTTCGGTATTCTGCTCCTTCTGCAAACTTAATCGTAACTACATCATTAAAAGTTTTTCCTTTGGAGGAAAGAATTTCTTTGATAGAAAATCCGCGCTCATCTGCAAAATGACGTGCATTGATCAGATTTACGGAATCTTCTACATAATTAGTGAGCATTCCCTTGAGAATACCGTCGGTTAATACATCTGCGAACTTTGCACAATCTCCGGAATATTCAAATTCTAAGCTGCTGGCATGTTCGGGAGAAAGCTGAACAGCCATTGCGCCAAGCTTTTCTGCCAGTTGCAGATAAGGTTGTACTTCTGCATTCGTTAACAGCGAAATTGACTTGCCATTCAAACTTCCTTTATAGTTTTTGTTTTCCAGCGCATCCGACATTTGAGCAGCTATTTGTTCAGCTACTTTTTCCTGTGCTTCTTCAGTTGAAGCTCCCAAATGTGGAGTACAAATAATTCCGGGATGTTCCAGCACTTTATAGAGTTCTTCAGTTGGTGGTTCCTGAGAATACACATCCAGTGCAATTCCACCAACAACACCGGAATCCAGTAATTCAGGCAAATCTGATTCTTCATAAATTCCACCACGTGCACAGTTCACTAAACGGATTCCTTTATTGAGTTTATCTGCATTTTTCAGAGAAACCAATCCTTTTGTTTTTTCAGTGAGTGGAGTATGAACAGAAAGAAAATCAACAGTTCCTAAAAGGCTATCTATATCAACTAATTGAATTCCCATTTCAGTAGCATGTTCTTTAGTAGCGAACGGGTCATAAGCCAGAACTTCCATTCCAAAAGCCTGCATTCTAAGCGCTACCTCCGATCCTATCTTTCCAAGTCCAACAATTCCCAGTTTTTTTCCGTGAACTTCAGTACCCATATATTTTTTCCGATCCCATCCTCCGCTTTTTACCGTAGAAACTGCTGTGGGGATATTTCTTGCCAAAGCGATGATCATTCCACAAGTATGTTCGGCAGTAGAAATTGTATTTCCATCAGGAGTATTCATTACCAGAACTCCTTTTGTAGTTGCCGCTTTGATGTCAATATTATCAACTCCCACGCCGGCACGTCCGATCACTTTCATATTGGATGCTTTTTCAAGCAATTCGGGAGTTACAGTAGTAGCACTTCTGACAACCATCCCATCATAATCCCCAATCCGGTCAAAGAGTTCTTCTTCAGTAAGTTTTCCGGGTTGATCTGCTTGAATATCTCTTGATTTAAAAACCTGTGCACAAACTGGGTCTACGCTGTCGAGTAAAAGTACTTTGAATGACATTTTATATTAAGTGGGGTGAAAGTTATTCTCTGATAAAATCCTGAATCAACTCCTGAATTTCAGGGATTCCCTTTCGCGAACTGGCTGAGTAGCCCAGAATAGGGACTTCAATATTCATTTCTGCAAGAATATTTTTAACTGCTTTTTTTGATTGAGCGAATTTGTTATTCGAAAGCTTATCTGCTTTAGACATCAACACACAAAAGGGCATTTCGTTAGATGCTAGCCAATAGAAGAAATCCTGATCAAGGGCAGAAGGTTCATGGCGTGCATCTATCACAGATAGAATAAGCCTCAAACTTTCTCTTTCAGAAAGATACTTTCGAATGCTTCGTCCCCAGCGCTCACGTTCTTTTTTCGGAACCTTTGCAAAACCATAACCGGGAAGATCTACAAAAAAGCAATCATCTCCGATTTGGTAATAATTCATTTGCTGGGTTTTACCGGGCACATTGGAAGTACGTGCAATGTTCTTACGATTTACAATTGCGTTTATCAACGAAGACTTTCCAACATTGGAGCGACCCGCAAAACAAACTTCCGGAAATTCATCCGGTGGGCATTCTTCAATTTTGGTAGCGCTGGTTATGAATTTAGCTTTACCGTTAAACAAGTTCATTCTCTTCCTTTTCAACACCAAAATTTACAGGGACAGGATAGTTGCTCGTAAAGCAAGCAGTACAATAATCGTGACCCGAAGGGTTCGCTTCCTTAACTGCATTTACCAATCCATCAGCGGATAAATATCTTAAACTGTCCACGCCTATTTCTTCAGCGATCTTATCTACATTTCGTTCAAATTTATTGGCGATAAGTTCTTCAGGACTTGGGAAATCCATTCCGTAATAACACGGACTGATAATTGGAGGAGAACTAACCAAAAAGTGAATTTCTGCAGGATTACAAGCACGAATCATATCAACCAATAAACGGGAAGTTGTGCCTCTTACGATAGAATCATCAACAATAATAACGGATCGTCCTTCAATGACGCCACGAACCGGGTTGAATTTCGTTCGAACTTTTTGCTCTCTTGATTTTTGTCCGGGAGAAATAAACGTTCTACCTACATAGTGATTACGGATCAAGCCAATGTCATATTTGCATTCGTGGCCCATTTTCTGATTCTCATTAGCATATCCGATTGCCGCAGTATTACTGGAATCAGGAACTGAAATGATGACAGGCTTTTTGGAAGAGTCTTTAATGGTAACTACTTCATCAATAGGATGTTCTTTTGCTAAAGCTTGCCCTAAATTTCTTCTGATCTTGTCAACCATTTCACCGAAGATCATACTATCCGGACGGGAAAAATAAACATATTCAAAAATACACTGGCTTGTTTTAGTGCCTTCCTTTGGTTCAATGAAGTATGACTTGACTTCTCCGGAATCAGAAGCTTCTTGATCAATTACCACAACTTCGCCTGGTTCAACATCACGAATGTATTCCGCGTTATTGATATCGAAAGCACAAGTTTCGCTGGCAAGACAGAATTTCCCGTCTTTTTTCCCAAGTGCTAAAGGTCTGAAGCCGTTAGGATCTCTTACACCGATCAATTTATCATCAGTCAGTATTACCAGACAATATGCTCCTTCAATTTGATGCAGAGCGTCCATTATTTGCCCCATTTGATCCTGCTTCAAGCTGTGTGAAATCAGATGAAGGATCAATTCGGTATCGGAAGTACTTTGAAATAAAACACCTTCTTTTCTGAATCTCGAACGAATCTGTTTTGCGTTAGAGAGATTCCCATTGTGACCGATGGCCAGATTTCCGTTTCTGTAATGAACTCTGAAAGGCTGGATGTTTGCCGGGTTTTTAGAAGACCCGGAAGTTGAATATCTATTATGCCCGATAGCTGAACGCCCCTTTAAGATCTTATTCATGATCTTTGGTTTGTCGAAAACACTAAGCACCAAACCAAAATCTTTATAAGAAGGCATAACCATGCGTTCTTTTTCTTTGTCGTAATGACTGGTAACAATTCCGGCTGATTCCTGGCCGCGGTGTTGAAGTGAATGCAGGCCGTAATATGTGGTTAGTGCAGCTTCTTCATGATCAAAGATGCCAAAAATTCCACAATACTCGCGAGGTTTGTCGCTCATTAAAAACTCCGAATTTGGATGATTCTTGAGAAGTCTAAAGATAAGAAATGAAAAGCTTAATGTTGAATTAGGATGTGGCTTTTTATTTCTTTTAAATATCGCTCTTTATTTATCCTTTTTTAGGAAGAGTTAAGAAAAAGGTTGTGCCGACATTTTCTTCACTTTCAAAATAAATTTCACCATTCATTCTGAGTACGAATTCTTTGCATAAGCTTAAACCAAAACCATTACCCAACTCCATATTAGTGCCCAGGCGTGTTTTTGACTTATCTTTAAAGATCGAGTCACGTAGATTTGCGGGAATCCCAATTCCGGTATCCTTGATAGTGAAGGTAACAGAGCCATTATCTTCAGTGCAATCAAATTCTATTGAACCACTTGATTGAGTGAATTTAATACTGTTAGAAAGAAGATTTCTAATAATGAGTTTGAAAGCGTTCAGGTCCACAAAAGCAATTGTTTGCTCAGGGACTTTATTCGAAATAGTCAGCTTTTTAGCATCTATCTCAAATAGTTGTTTAGAAATTACATCATCAATAACAGGCTTGGTATCAATGTCCTGAGGATTTATAGTGATACCCGACATTTGTTTTCTGGCCCAAGCAAGCAGGTCATCCAGAGTGTTTATATTTTTTTGAAGTGTTGGTTCCAAACTAATCACCAGATCTTTAACCTCCTGAAGGGATAGCTCACTGCTGTTGATCATATATAAAATACCTTGCAGCGATGCCATTGGCGAACGAAGGTCATGTGCTACAATAGCGAAAAGTTTATCTTTTGTCTGATTAAGCTCTTCGAGTTCTTTTTTCTGATTATTCAGAACCAGATTTACTTTTTTGCGATCAGCTCCCGATCTGAAAACAACATACAATAGAACTAATATGATTACTATAACTACTACTGCTGCGATATTAAGATTTCTTGTCAGAACTAATTGTCGTTCCTGAATTACCTGTTTTTCTTCCAGAAGGCGGTTGATTTCTGTTTGTCTGTTCAGCTCAACTTCACTCTCCAGTTCTGAAAGAGCGGCATCTGATTCTTGCTTCGCAATACTATCTGAAAGAGCTTTAAAATTCTCGAGTGCTTTCAGTGCCTGAGCGGTTTCTCCGGCTTTTTTGTTGGTTAAATAAAGTTTTTCATGAAGTTGAACTATATAGAGGTTTTGATCCAGATCAGTTGCTACATCAAGTGCTTTTTGATACCAGTTAATTGCGGAATAAGGCTGAGAGAATTTTTCATACAGATCTCCTAATCCTTTGTAATTAAAATACAATCCCTGAGGAATTTTAAGATCGATGCAGTACTGCAGAGATTCTTCAAAGGCGTCTTTAGCTTTTGTAAACTGCCTTTTGTTGCTGTAAAGAACTCCCAGATTATAGACGATCTGAAAAGGAGGTGTATCTGGTCTTACTTCTTTATTTAAAGCTAAAGCCTGTTCGTAATACTTTAAAGCTTCGTCGTATTTCTCACTATTGCTATAAGTATTACCCAGATTTAAATAGATTCTGAGCAGATCCGGGGTATAACTATTTTTTAATGCTATAGTTTCCGCTCTTTTTAAATAATACTCAGCGCGTTCATATTGCGAATAAGAATTATATGTATCTCCCAGGTTATTCAATGTGATCGTCAAAAAAGAAGAATCTTTTGTTGATTCTGCAAACTGTAATCCTTCAAGATAGTTTTTTATAGTATTGGACCTGTCGCCAAGTTTGTGATAAGCACCCGCCATGTTTACATGAATGGCTGCAATAGATCGGGACTTTTTATCAGGAGGGAGGAACTCAATATAGTTTAAGCCTTTTCTGAAAGATTCAATTGCCAGTTTAGACTGTCCTTTATAATTGTAAGCCGCAGCCTGTGTATTATAAAAATTGAAACGTAATTTGCTGTCAGGAAATTGATCAATAACTTTATTTATGGAAGTAAGAGCAGAATCGATTTGTTTCTTAATCAGTAATATTTCTGCCCGTTTTACACCTGAAAAAGCTAATCCGTATTCATAATCAAATTGTTCAGACAGGAAATCTACGGAATCTAGTTTTTGATAAGCCTTTGTAAAGTTACCTATATCCATTAAGTGTTCAATGTCCGAAAACATTGACTTAACTTGATTGGTATCACTTTGGAACGTTTGAAAAACTGTAAATACATTGCTGTATGAGTTAGCAGACAATACTAACCAAATTCCAAGTAATAGAAGTAGTTTTGAAACCCGTATTTTTTTAGCCACGATAGAAAATAATTAGCTGATTATAGCATTCTTAGGGCCAAAAAAAAAGCCATTCACATTGGAATGGCTTTATATGTGAAAATTTAAGTAAAAATAAAGTCAGGCCAGAGAAGCCTCTAATTCGATATCCACACTTTCAAGAGCACGGGAAACCGGACATGCTTCTTTTGTAGCCGATGCAATTTTTTGGAATTCACTGTCGCTTAGTCCGGGAACATCAGCTTTGGTTGTTAATTTAATTTTCGTGATTGTAGGTGTGCCGTCTACCATTTCTAAAGATACATCGGCATAAGTTGAGACACTTTTGGAGTCATGACCGGCGCTGTGTAATTCATTAGATAATGCCATTGAATAACAGCCGGCATGTGCCGCACCAATAAGTTCTTCGGGATTAGATTTGCCTTCATCTTCAAATCTGGATGCAAAAGTAAAGGCAGCTTCTGACAATACCCCGCTTTCAGAATTAATAGATCCGTTTCCTTCCTTCAAGTTTCCGTTCCAAACGGCTGACGCTTTTTTAATTGGCATAATATACCTCTGGTAAAATGTTTTGGTTTTTTTTCACTATACCAAACAGTAAGCTGTACTAAGAAATTCCAATTCCGGATTATTCACTAGTGTTAAAAAATATAAGCTGGCTTGATGCTCCACCATATGTAGAAATAACTATATTTCCGTTAGTGAGTTTAATCGGATTTCTAAAACCATAACTTTCAGGAGGGATGAGATATTCGTCCAGCAGATCTCCTTCAATACTGTACAGATAGACTTCTTCTCGCGTGTTATATAAAAAATTACCGGCCTCAGTTTCAATAATTTCTGATCTGGTAAAACTAAAACCGCTTAATGAAGTATCCCACTCAATATTTAAGTTCTTATCTGTTTTGTATCCCCGACCTCTATTATCAACAAGTAAATAAGATCTGCTTTTATCCAGAAATACACCGAAAGAAAGAGGAAGAGTAGGGTAATCTTTTTCCTTAATAGTCTTTCCGTTAATGTCGGCAATTTTGACGACACCACTTAAACTATTTGTATTTGCACCCACAAAGATGGCTTTATCATTAGAGATTTTGCGAACTGTAAACCTTCTAAATTCAGATTCTGTAACTTCTTCATTTATTTCAGATCCATCTTTAGATATTTCAAATGTGGAATGTTTGGTTTGTAGTTCATCATCAGAGGCTAATAGAAAATAGTTGTCGTCGCCTTCAAAAAGGGAAATTGAATATCTTTTGTAATCGGTAAAACTCAGTATTTCTTTCTCCCATAACATCTCTCCATCCGAATTAAATTTGAATGCTGTATACATATTGGAAGCCAATCCTAATGCGACTATTGAACCGTCTGAAGTGTTAATATATTTGTCAACAGAACTTAAAACATAAGAGCTGCTACTTTTTGGGCTGCTGAATTCATTAATGTTAAGTGCATTTCCTTCGTTATCCCAGGTTGTAATGGTATTAATGTATTCATTATTCTGAGAATCGTAATAATAGCCCAGACACATGAACCCTTTTTTGGTTGCCATAAGAGATTCGCATGAAGAGTCTCCATTTTCATCGGGATAAAGGAGACTGGCATCAACCATTTTTTCGACGGTGATCGCTTCTAAGGACGGTTCGAAATCAAACCCATTTTTACAAGAAGTGATCGCTATTAAAATCACTAAAAAATACCAGTATTGATGTGAAGGTATACTATTTTTCGATGTCATAATTCTGAGATAGATTTTAAGAGTAAAATAAATTTTGTTAGCTACACCTAAATTATTGCTGCTGATAAATATTTATACCGGCATTTAAACCAAGGTGGTATACTACTATAGCATCATTATTTCCACGAGAAAGAACCTTACGAACAGTGGGGTAGTTTCCATTATGTTCTATGATATTTCTCGACAGGATTTGTCCTCCGGTTCCTATTACTGAAATCACATAAGCAGTATAACTACCGGGAGAAAATGATCTTTCTTCAATTATTGCATATTTGTGTTCTGCTATTGAGGCAGGGCTTATATGGCTATGTGAGTATTCCGGGGTGTAACTCCATTCTGTTTCAAAATTTGAATCTAATTTCAATAAGTCCCCGGAGTAAGCAAAGTAACCGTTTTCTGAACCTTGAGCTTCATTCAGATAACTTACTGCTAAAGGGATATTTAATTCCGAAAGGAGTTGCAGGTTTCTGTCATAAACTTTCAGATCTGTACCGCCATCATTTGGGGAAGTATAAATCTTCTTTCTTGAAGGGGTGTGGATAATGTTAAAATGATTATATGTGAAACTAGGGCTTTCAATATCCTCCAGAATATTTCCGTTGGTATCCAAAGTTACTTTTCTAAATGTGTCAGAACCGAATTCATACGGATATGCGACTATTTCTCCATTTGCTTTATGTGTTCCCGATATAAATATATCATAATCGGAGTAATCAATAGTTTGTTCCCACATAAGATCTCCGGCAGTAGTAAACTTATAGACGTGGTAATCAAACTTTGAAATGTTTTCTGCATCTCTTGCGGCAGCAAAAATCACAACTTCATCCGCGTCGGTAGTTACCAGATCCAACTCGTCACATTTTGATACATTTATATCTGAGTATTTTCTTTTCCATAGTTCTTCGCCATCAAAACTAACCTTTAACAGGAAGAGCTTCATCCCCAGGCATGAGCTGTTAAGGTCTTTATAAGCACCAAGTATAACTACTCCGTTAGAAGCCAGTTCGGCGTCAATTACATTAGTTCGTTCAGTACCGATTTCGGTTTCAAAATTGATACTTTCAAGAGCAGGATATTCTTGTTCTTCTACTACTTCAGGTGATGTTCCGCTATCCGAGCAAGCTGCAAACCCAATAAAGATTAAAGAAAGAAAGGCAATAAAGTTAAGCTTTTTAATCATGGTACTATCATTAGTTATATAATAAGCCATTATAGAAAAGAAGCTTATAAATATCAATTATATAACTAAAAATGATGACTACCTGCGTTACTCTCTGCTAAACATGGAGATGGATAAAAATCCAATAATGGTCCGGTAAAAATCACTAAAAATACCATAGGATTTTGTAACTCTGCTCTCTAAATAACTGCTTGACAAAGAAAACCATGAAGTGGTTGTTTACGGAAAAGTAGTTTAATCAAAAATTATTTCTATAAACGTTTACTCCGAAGTTTAACTCATTTTGGTAAACAAATATTATATCATTATTACCACTTGTTAGCGCTTTCTTTGTATCGGGATATGATCCATCAGCAGCTGTAATAACAGATCTCGATAGCAGTTGTCCACCATCTTCTATAACAGATATTACGGGGGACTCCCCATTTCCGGGAGAATAGGATCGTGAGCTTATGTTTGCATATCTATTCTGTTCTATTTGGATTGGAACAGATGCAATATCGAAATCGTATTTATATTGCCATTCAACTTCAAAGTTAGAATTAAGTTTTATAAAACTGCTTTCCGAGTATTTGTAACCAAAATACCCATCCTGAGGATCTATAGTCCCATTTATATACGCAATATAAGGTAGAGTGGTATCTAAAATATTCTGTAGATTTTTGTCATACACTTTTAAATCGGTACTACTTTCGTTAAGGGAAGAGTAAATTTTCTTTCTTGATGGGGTGTTGAAAATGCTAAACTCTTCACCTGGAAAAATAGGGTTTTTAATATCCTCCAGAATATTTCCGTTGGTGTCCAAGGTTACTTTTCTAAATGTAGAAGAACTGGTTTCATATGGATATGCAACTATTTCACCATTTGCTTTATGTGTTCCACTAATAATAATATCTAATCTGGCGTAATCAATAGTTTGTTGCCACATAAGATCACCTACTGTAGTAAACTTATAAACGTGATAATCATAATCACCTGTTTCAACAACACGGGTAGCTCCAAAAACAACAACTTCATCCGCATCTGTAATAACTAAATCTAAACGATCACATTTGGACGCATCAATATCAGAGTATTTTCTTTTCCATAGTTCTTTACCGTCAAAACTAACTTTTGCTAAGAACAACTTCATACCAATGCATGAGCTATCAAGGTCTTTATAAGCACCAAGTATAACGACTCCGTTAGAAGCCAGTTCGGCGTCAATCACATCTGTACGCTCAGTACCAATTTGAGTTTGTAAAGTTGAAATTAATTCTAATTCCGGTATTTCGGGATCGGCATCGACTGGTGCAATACTATTATCAGAACAAGCTACAAACCCAATAAAGATTAAAGAAAGAAAGGCAATAAAGTTAAGTTTTTTAATCATGGTACTATCATTAGTTATATAATAAGCTATTATAGAAAAGAAGCTTATAAATATCAATTATATAACTAAAAATGATGACTACCTGCGTTACTCTCTGCTAAACATGGAGATGGATAAAAATCCAATCAATGGTCCGGTAAAAATCACCAAAAATACCAACGGACTTTGAAAATGTGCCCACATTAAATTTACAAGCTGGATACTTACAATCGTTATTGCAAAACCAATACTGTTAACAATGGTAAGCCCTGTGGCGATGTAGGAACTTTCTGTTGATTGAGCTACAAGTGTGGAAAATTGAGGAGAGTCCGGAATCACAAATATTCCCCAAATCAATAGAAGCCCCAGAAATACCCAGGCCGGTGCATTAAACAAGAAAGGAATTAATACAGAGCACAATCCGGAGATTAAAAGCGAAATCTGAGAAACTAGTTTACTTCCTTTTTTAAGAGAAATATATCCACCAACAGCGCAACTTATTCCTCCAATACCAATAATAATGGACGACCACAAAGGGATATTTATTACGAAGTCGTGGTTCGATAGCGCGTAGAAAGCAAGTAAAGTAGGAATGAAAGCCCAGAACGTGTACAATTCCCACATGTGTCCGAAGTATCCGAAAGCAGCAGACCGAAAGTTTGAGTTTTTAAACAGAGTAAGAAACATAGAAGGATTGAAAGAATTTCTTCTTACACGATAAGGACCATCAGCAACAGAAAAGAAAAGCATTAAGCCTCCGATAACAGATAGAACAGAAGTTCCTGCGATCACAAATCTCCATGGTAAGTCGCCACCTAGATATTTAAGAAAGTGCGGGAAAGCGGTTCCTAACACAAGTGCTCCCACCAAATATCCTAGTGCTTTTCCAAGACCTTCTTTATGCCAGTCGGAAGCTATTTTCATTCCAACAGGATAAATTCCGGCAAGAAAAAACCCGGTAAATAATCGAGCGAACATTACTTCTGTAAAATTTGAACTGTAAATGGTCAGAATATTTGCCAGCGCTCCCAAAACAGAACACACTAAAAATACTTTTACTGGAGAAAATCTATCCGCAACACTTAAGACTGCAAATACTAAAGTTCCAATGATAAATCCCGATTGTACAGCCATCGTGATGAATCCCACAAACATCTCCAGCAAATTAAGTTCTTCGATGAGTTCAGGAACAACGGCATTTCCGGCAAACCAAAGAGAAGTTCCCGCAAATTGTGAGAATACAATTACAGGAAGAATATGTTTGGGGATGGACGTGTTAATTTGCATAGAAGAAGAAAAGGAAGAATCCATTTAAAATATACCCAAATAGTAAGATTGATTTTAACGCCTTGATAATGAATATCTATCAATTAGAATGAAATGATTTTTTATGTTGTTGATGGATTAAAACTGTAAAGAAAAAGGATTATGTCAGATAAAGAAAAAGAAAGCTCGGGAACCTATAACGCAAATGATATTAGTAAGTGCCCATTTCATAATGGCTCAATGAGCAAAGATGCCGGAGGCGGAACCAGAAATAAAGATTGGTGGCCCAATAAACTGAACTTGAATATTCTACGCCAACATTCGTCTAAGTCAGATCCTATGGGAGAGGATTTTGATTATGCAGAAGAATTTAAAAAACTGGATCTGAAAGCTGTTAAAAAAGATCTGACAGAATTAATGACGGACTCTCAGGACTGGTGGCCGGCAGACTTTGGACATTACGGTCCACTGATGATCCGCATGGCTTGGCATAGTGCCGGAACCTACAGAGTAACCGATGGACGTGGCGGTGGAGGAACCGGAATGCAACGTTTTGCTCCGCTAAACAGCTGGCCCGATAACGTAAATCTTGATAAAGCACGACTTTTACTTTGGCCCATCAAACAAAAGTATGGAAGGAAGCTTTCGTGGGCAGATCTGATGATACTTGCCGGAAACGTAGCGCTGGAATCTATGGGCTTTGAGACTTTCGGTTTTGGCGGCGGACGTGAAGATCTCTGGGAGCCGGAAGAAGATGTATACTGGGGAGCAGAAGGTGAATGGCTGGGAAATAAACGCCACAATGAAGAAGGAGACTTGGAAAAACCTCTCGGTGCGGACCACATGGGATTGATATATGTAAATCCTGAAGGACCTGATGGAGAACCTGATCCTTTAAAAGCGGCGGCTTTCATCCGACAGACTTTTGCCCGAATGGCAATGAATGATGAAGAAACCGTAGCATTAATAGCGGGTGGACATACTTTTGGGAAAACGCACGGTGCTGCACCTGAATCCAATCTTGGAACAGAACCGGAATCTGCAACCATTGAGGAAATGGGATTAGGCTGGAAAAATGCTCACGGAACCGGAAAAGGTGCTGATACTATTACCAGTGGATTAGAAGGAGCGTGGACTCAAAAACCAACTGAATGGAGTAACTTATATTTCGATAATCTATTTAAGTACGAGTGGGAAAAGTATAAGAGCCCTGCAGGCGCATGGCAATGGAGACCGGTTGATGGTGGTGGAGAAGGAACAGTTCCTGATGCACACGATTCGGATAAGAAGCATGCACCGTTTATGTTGACGACTGATCTTTCTTTAAAAGCAGATCCTGCATACGAGAAGATCTCAAGAAGATTTTATGAAAACCCTGATGAATTTGCGGATGCTTTTGCACGTGCTTGGTATAAGCTGGTTCATCGTGATATGGGACCAAAATCGTTGTTGCTTGGATCTGAAGTTCCGGAAGAAGAATTGCTATGGCAGGACCCGATACCGGAAGTGGAGCACGCTCTAATCAACGAAAAAGATATTGACGGTTTGAAAGCGGAAATTCTGGATTCTGGATTATCAGTTTCAGAACTAGTATCAACTGCTTGGGCTTCTGCATCTACTTATAGAAACTCTGACAAAAGAGGTGGAGCAAATGGTGCAAGAGTTCGTTTAGCTCCTCAGAAAGATTGGGAAGTAAATAACCCCGATCAACTAGCTAAAGTGTTGAAAGTTTACGAAGGAATTCAAAGTGATTTCTCAAAAGAAGTTTCCATGGCTGACCTGATCGTTTTAGGTGGATGTGCAGGAATTGAAAAAGCCGCAAAAGAAGCGGGGCGTGATATTTCAGTACCATTCACGCCAGGCAGAGCAGATGCAACTGCTGAGCAAACAGATGTAGAATCATTTGCGTGGTTAGAGCCTGCAGCAGATGGATTCCGTAATTATTTTGCACCAAAGCATAAAACTACTGCGGAGGAAATGTTGGTGGATAAAGCTCAACTTATGACTTTAACTTCTCCGGAAATGACCGTATTGGTTGGTGGAATGAGAGTTCTGGAAACCAATTTTGACGGATCAAAGAAAGGGGTGTTTACGGACAATCCGGGAACACTTTCCAATGATTTCTTCGTGAACCTGTTGGATATGAATACAACATGGCAAGCAACTACAGATGAACAAAATGTATTTGTAGGAAGCGATCGAAAGACCGGAGATGTAAAATGGTCTGCTTCCAGAGCAGATCTGATCTTTGGTTCTAATTCAGAGCTCAGAGCAATTGCAGAAGTGTACGGTACAAGTGACTCAGAAGAGAAGTTTGTAAACGACTTCGTAAAAGCCTGGGATAAAGTGATGAACTTAGATCGATTTGATTTGAAGTAATTTAATCCGAGTTGATACTCGCTCCGATGGTCTCCGTCGGAGCGTTTTTTATGGAAGATTTCATTTCTAAAAAGAGATTACCCGATAGATAGAGCCAAGTTAGAACGTACTCGTTAACTCTGAACGAGAATCTATTTTATTAAAAGCATTTTCTTTGTTTTAATGAAATTGTCAGCTTTAACTGTGTAAAAATATACACCACTTGAAAGTGCTGAAGCATCAAAATTCACTGTGTACTTTCCTGCACTTTTGCGTTGGTTAACTAAAGTAGCTACTCGCTGACCAAGAGTATTAGTTATCGTTAGCTGAACATTGGCTGCTTTCGGAAGTATATAGCTTATTTGAGTTGTTGGGTTGAAAGGGTTTGGGTAATTTTGAGATAATTGGATTGATGCCGGAAGATCAAGATGATCTTGTTCATTAGAAACTGGGGTTCTCTCAGATTGAGAAATAGTATAAATTCCATATCCAACAGGATATTCATCACCTCGGTTAAAGATCATCGATAATATAATTTGTCCATGATTAAAAACAATTTTTTCAGCAAAGCCAAGAGTAAATGGAATCAAATCAGAGCCTTTGGCTACTAAAACCAGCGAATCTATGCTACTGTTTGTAAAACTGGAACGTTCTTTCATCCTATAAGCATTAAAACTACTATAGTTAGCATTATAGAAAGTAAGTACATCTCGATTTTTCTCAATTACACCTTCATTAGAAGTAGTTCCGGTATTAGTGATTTTAACAGCTTGGTAGCCGAAATTCAGATCCGATTCATTAACCAAGACGAGCGATGTTTTGTGAATCATTAAAACTTTAGCCTCCATTTCGCCTTCGTTGTTGCTTCTGGAAGCTCTGAAATAAATATAGTTATCTCCTTTTCCTATAATAGTAGTGTTTTTGTATTGAGGGTATTCGATTTGGGTGACAAGCTCGGGTTTTGCAGGATTTGCTACACTAAAAGAAGCGGCTTTTCCATCTTTGGTTACAATCACCGTGTCGCCATTTACAAAAGTAAGTTGATTGGGGTTAATGCTATTCAAAAAGGTAGCAGGATCACCATCCTCGATGTCACCAGTTTCTATATTATAGCCAACTAGATTTACCCATTCTTCCCGATTTGCATCCCGGGCAGAACTGAAAGGAATGATATTAAGACCTCTTGATATCCACTTCAACCCATTATTATTAAAAATGCCCGGTGGAGAAATACCTTCAGAAGTTTGATAGTCTTCGTATTCGACATCATTTAGTAATGAATAAGAAGGATAAACTTTGTCGTTAGGCCCATCGCCGGGTTCCTCCAATTTATAGAGTCTTCCAAAGAACTTTGCGCTTCCTGATTCAGGATCCTCAGCTATATAATAGGCAAACCAAAGATCGGTGCCTATCGCAAAAGATCGAAACGATATATATTCGTGATTAATGGAAGAAGGATTATCCTCCAGCTTCCAATCCTGAATCCCTTCCCACTCAGGTACTCCTTCTATCGGTATATCTTCATAATTATAAACAGCATAAGCCTGAACTGTTCCGTCAAAATCATCTGGTTGTTCAAAAGCATATAAATATGGGAAGTGAAATATTTGAACCGTTGGTACATCATTGGTATGCCCTTGTTGAGTCGTAAAGTGGCGAACCAAATCAAGCTGCAGAGAATCTTGAGATAAACCAATTAAAGGTTGAAATACACCAATGCAAAGAATGGAAAGAAACTTAATCATGCTAAAAAATAAAATTTAGTTTGATTGAACCTAAGCTTAAAAATGAAGCATAGAACTACCCAAATATGTAGTATATGCTGTTTTCAGTGTTGAATATTTACAGTGAACCTTTCAAATGAATCAAAAAGCTAACTGGAAGCAGGTTTCATGATTAAGGCTTTAAAAAAATTTATGAACACGGTAAAATTAAAGTTGAACTACAGTGAAAAAAATGACTTTAATTCATTCCCATAAATTGAATGAGTTTAAATCCATTTTGCCAAAAGTGGGGTGATGGATTACTGATAAGGAAAAAATTAAATTCTCTCTCAGATGGTCTCCGTTGGAGCGAATCTTTTTTATTGCAATTAGTTCAAATTAAAGTTGAATTAGAGAGCGAAGGAGCCTTATATTTGCAGTCCTTCAAAAGCGAGAATAGCTCAGTTGGTAGAGCACAACCTTGCCAAGGTTGGGGTCGCGAGTTCGAGTCTCGTTTCTCGCTCATTTAAAGCCTTTTAGAAAATTCTAAAAGGCTTTTTTTATTTTATAGAATGAAGTCCCATCAAACCTATATCATTTTTAGCGAAACTAAAGACAAATATTATATTGGTTCAACTTCTGTTGGTACAGGCTTAAGAGTGGAAAGACATAATAAAGCCTGGACAGTATCGACTAGATCAGGAATTCCTTGGATATTGAAATATGTAAAAAGTTTTGGTTCAAAATCTGAAGCTATAAAATGGGAACGCTTTATTAAAAAACAAAAAAGCAGAAAATTTATTGAAAAACTCATCGAATCTGATGAGAATGAATTTATTCAGTAGCTCAGTTGGTAGAGCACAACCTTGCCAAGGTTGGGGACGTCCCGAAGTTTCGGGAAGTCTCGTTTCTCGCTCATTTAAAGCCTTTTAGAATTTTCTAAAAGGCTTTTTTTATGTCTGATGTTTTAGCAAGCTAAAGATTGGGGGATTTGCCTGAAATATCGGTCTGACGGCTTGAGTCCGACGGATCGAAACCCGTTTATGGCACGAAGGATTTCCATCAACGGCATATCCATCAGATGAAAATTTCTGATAGTAATCTGAAATCTATATTTCCTAAGATTCTTTTTCCTCCGCTCTCATCTTCTGGCACTCACAGTTGATTCCATATTCCTCACAAAGTGGATGATCAGGAGCTGACGAAATCCTTGCTTTACAAGGTCCCCGGCCGTGGTGGATCATAAGGTGTGAGAGATCAGTCCAGTTTTCCTGAGGGATTAATGCCATCAGATCACGTTCGATCTTGTCTGTATTTGATTTGTGCTTCGTCAATCCAAACCTGTTAGAAAAGCGTTTAACGTGCGTATCAACTACCACACCTGCATTAATTCCAAATGCATTACCCAGTACAACATTAGCTGTTTTACGAGCAGCTCCACGGAGTTTTAAAAGATCATCCATATTCTGTGGAACCTTGCCATCAAACTCTTCCGCTAAAATTGTGGAGGTTTCTTTTAATGATTTCGCTTTATTTCTGAAGAAACCGGTTGTTCTTACCAATTCTTCCAGATCTTCAATGGGTGCATCTTTCATTAATTCCGGAGTTGGATAGAGCTCAAATAATTCAGGAGTTACTTTATTTACCCGAACGTCGGTGCATTGTGCACTTAAAATAGTAGCGATCAACAGCTCAAAAGGATTTCGGTGATCTAATTCACACTCCGGATCAGGGTAATAAGTATAGAGTTCATGTAAGATCTTTTGAGCTCGTTCTTTTTGCTTCTTTGTTTTTCTTGGAAGTTTTTGCTTCGACATGTATAAATTTCTTTAAAGCTTAGTTCAATTCAGATTTCAACCAGAATACAATATTAGGTCATTCCTGTATATGTTAGGTAATTTGATGACAAAATTTCTTTATACCAACCTCAATATTGTAAGCAGGTCATCCCGAATTTATTTCGGGATCTTACGTAAAGGCTTTTAGTCTGTTCTTGTTTACCATCCTCTTAAGGTGTCATACCAATCCTCTAACGTTGGATTGTTTTGCTTTTCCAGATTCCATTTCCACTGTTTATGCCAATTCTTTAGTTGTTTCTCCCAATGTATGTTTCCACACTCTTGAATGAATGTTACTGGCAACTCCGATATAAATCGTAGTTCTTCGATAGTTAGTAAGAAAGTACATATAGCCTTTATTCATAGTAAGTAAGACTGTTTCAAGAGCAATTCCTTACAAAGATCCCGAAACAAGTTCGGGATGACCCTATATATTTTACCGTTCAAAAACTGTCATCGAATTAGCTAACATCTACAATCCCTGTGAAGGTAGGAATCCGGATCTAGCTTTTAATACAAATCTGGATTCCGGGCATACGCCGCGGAATGACTTTGAATTTCATTCTAATTCAATTTCAGGTTCTAAACATAAAGATTGTACCATAGATAAGGAACTTATGTGAAATATAGTTTCTAAATTCCCGCCATGAATTATTCCGGTAAAAATAACCGCCCTGATATTTATGCATTAATAGCTCTGCTTACTTTGATGCTGATCTATATTTGTAGTTTTGTAGACAGACAGATCATTGCAGTGCTTGCATCACAGATAAGAGTAGATCTGAATTTTTCGAATACTCAAGTGGGTATTCTTTACGGACCTGCTTTTTCTCTGGTATACGCTTTCTGTGGAATCTTTATGGGAAGAATGGCGGACCGCTTTTCAAGAAAATATATAATCCTGTCCGGTTTGTTGATCTGGAGTATGATGACCTTTGCGAGCGGTTTTGCGAACTCCTTTGCTTTCCTTGTTTCTGCAAGATTTGCAATTGGAGTTAGTCAGTCTGCATTAAGTCCGTCGGTGTATTCACTATTAGCAGATTATTTTAAGCCAAAACACAGAGCACGAGTTTTTTCGGTGTACGCTTCGGGAATCTTCATCGGTGTTGGACTTTCTTTTTTGATAGGAGGAACTATTGCTGAAAACTACGACTGGCGGATCGCATTAAAATCAGTTGGTTTACCCGGAGTTGGTTTAGCAGTTCTCGGATATTTTTTATTGAAAGAACCATCCAGAGAAAAGTCGGAAAAAGGGGAAACTCTGGATCAAAGCTTTATTGAAGTACTATCATTTATTCTAAAAAAGCCAACCGTTAGATATCACCTGATTGGATTTTCATTGTTGGCGCTAAGCGGATATTCTATTTTGGCTTTTATCGGAACCATATTAACGGATGTATTCGATTCCTCTAACCTGATCAGTAGCTATGGTTGGTTTATGTTTGCTACCGGAGTCAGTGTTAATCTTTCAGGTTGGATGGCTGATAAACTGGCATTGAAGTTCGGTGAGGAAAAGAGATTTATATCCGGAATAGTAGCAGCGCTCGGAGGGTTGCCATTTTATTATTTTGGGTTATTTGCTGAAACTGCTCTAATGGGATTGATACTGATAGGAATAGCGAATGTAATTTCGTCATCCTACAATGGTGTTGCTGCAGCATTAATTCAGGATTTTGTGGGTTCAAAAATGCGAGGAGTTGCCGGATCTATTTATCTGTTTGTGGTAAGTATTGTCGGGTTTGGGATTGGTCCACCGGTAACGGGTTGGTTGATGGATCATATTTTTACCGGAGCAAAAGGTCCTTCTCAGGCTATGTTCTCGGTATTTCTTGTATGCGGAATACTTGCTACACTTTCCTTTCTGAAGGCTATGAAAAGTTTTGCAGAAGATAAGGTTTAACAAAGGCTGTTTCAGTTATTAAACAAGTCTTTCAAATGCGAGATTGAGTTCATAATCTACTTAAAATTGAACAGCTGAATATTTATTCGGTAGACAAAAGATTGATCTGAAAGATGATGTTGCTATAAGGAGGAATTCCTTCAGCCCCATTTTTACCATACGCATATCCTGACGGCACAAATAACGTAATCGCCCCTCCTTCATTAATTTTTGGGATGCCTATCTGCCATCCAACAATGAGTTCATCCAAAGAATACGAAACAGGTTCTTTTTTTAAATCGATTACTTTGCCGCTAAGAAGTTTTCCCAGATAAGTAATCGAAACTCTGCTACAGGGATTTACAGGTTTTCCTGTTCCTTTTTTATTAATTATATAACGAATACCTGTGCTGTCAGTTTGAGCGTCTATATTGTTTTCAGATAAATACTCGTCAATAATTTCAATGTCAGTTTCAAGTGTGCTTTGATCAGTTTTAAGATCGATGGAACCATCACAAATATTTTTTTTAATGCAGGTATTCGGAACCAGAATTATCGAAAGCAGAGGTAGTATCAGAGCTTTTTTAAAGATCATGAAGTAAAGTGAAATTTTGTACTGAAATTAAGAAGGTTTGTAGAACAATGATAAAGGTTATTATACTTCGCTCAACGCCTCATTCAAAGCTTGCAAGCTCTTTTTAGCATCTCCGAAGAACATTTGGTTTTTTTCTGTATAAAATAATGGGTTATCAATACCTGCATAACCAAAACTCAAACTTCGCTTAAAGACGATCGTTCGCTTGGCTTCGTCCACATTCAGAATGGGCATTCCATAGATGGGACTTCCCGGCGAGGTTTTTGCCATGGGATTTACAACATCATTTGCTCCGATCACCAACACAACATCCGTAGATGCAAATTCTGGATTGATCTGATCCATATCATACAATTGATCATAAGGAACATCAGCTTCAGCTAATAATACATTCATATGACCCGGCATTCTTCCAGCAACCGGATGAATTCCATACTTCACCTGTACTCCGCGTTCTTCCAGTTTAGTAGCTACTTCTTTGATGATGTGTTGAGCCTGAGCTACAGCCAATCCATAACCGGGTACAATCACAACTTTGGATGCATAAGCAACCTGAATGGCAAGATCCGCAGCTGAAGTTTCTCTAACTGTTTTGTCACCATCAGACCCTGAGTCTTTTTCTGAAGATGAACCTCCGCCAAAACTTCCGAATACAACATTGAAGAGTGAACGATTCATTGCTTTACACATGACCTGAGTAAGAATTAAACCGGCAGCGCCTACTAGAGCACCTGAAACTATGAGTAAGTTATTTCCGATCACAAAGCCAGCCATAGAAGCGGCAAGTCCCGAATAGGAGTTCAGTAAAGAAATTACCACCGGCATATCAGCTCCGCCAATTGGCAAGACCGATGTAATTCCTATTAAAAGAGACAGACCAAGTATGATCCAAAAAATAGTTTGATTTGCAGGATCATAAGTAAAAACACCGATCAAGACTACAACTCCAATCATAGAAGCAATGTTGATGAAGTTGAACCCGGGAAAAGTAATCGATTTTCCTGATATGAAGCCTTTCAGCTTTCCAAACGCAACAAAACTTCCTGTCAAAGTTAGCGCTCCGATAAAAATACTAAGACCTGTAGTAACCAGACCAGAAGCTTCCATCACAGAAGGATCAGCATATTTACTGAGTTCTCCCCACGCCACCAAAGCCGAAGCACCACCACCAAATCCATTAAAAACTGCAACCAGTTCCGGCATGGCCGTCATGGCAACTTTTTTAGCCAGAATTATTCCTATCAAACTACCTATCAGTACCCCGATAATGATCCATTCAAAAGAAACAATTTGTTGATCAAACAGAGTGACGATGATTCCGATCAGCATTCCTGTTGCTGCAAGCTGATTTCCTTTTCGGGCGGTTGCCGGGGATCCGAGTAATTTCAAACCGCGAATAAAGAAAGCGGTAGCGATCAGATAAATTAGCTGAATAGCATCGGGCAAATAGTTGACAATATAATCCGGAAGAAACTGACTCATTTGTCGTCTCCCTTTTTCTTAAACATCTCCAGCATCCGGTCGGTTACCATAAATCCACCAACCACATTTATTGTAGCAAAAATAATTGCTGCTACACCAAGAATCTGAGTAAGCAACCCTCCTTCACCGCCGGTTACAATAAGCGCTCCAACTATGGTAATTCCCGAAATTGCATTAGCTCCCGACATCAGTGGTGTGTGCAAAGTGGGCGGTACTTTGGAAATCAGCTCAAACCCAATAAAACAGGCGAGAACGAAAATGAATAGAGAAAATATGAGTATGGACATAGTAAGAATATTGAATAACGAACAAGGAATAATGAAAGTCGAACTTCCTTACTCTATGTTTGATGTTACTTGAGCATTGGTGAAATAATCTCGCCGTTATGGGTAATAGTTGTGTTTAGTAGAATTTCATCTTCAAAATCGAAATTTGGCTTTCCATCTTTTAACAGCAGATTCAAAAGAGCCAATATATTTTTTGAGTAAAGCGTACTTGCGTGGTTTGCCAGTTGACTGGGAAGATTAACAGGTCCAACGATCTTCACTTCATTCACAACTTGCGTAGTTCCTGCTTCAGTAAGTTCACAGTTTCCTCCATTTTCAGCGGCTAGATCAACAATCACTGAACCGGGTTTCATTTCAGCTACCATTTCTTTGGTAATTAAAAGCGGAGCAGGTCGGCCGGGAATCAATGCCGTAGTTATAATGATATCCGATTTTTTTGCATGCTGATGGATCAGTTCACGCTGTTTGAGCTTGTCATCTTGGGTAAGTTCTTTCGCATACCCGCCTTTAGTTTCTGTTTCTTCATCAGATAATTCTACTTCAATAAATTTTGCACCTAAACTTTCTACCTGTTCTTTTACGGCAGGGCGAACGTCAAAGGCTTCAACAACGGCACCAAGTTTTCTGCAGGTTGCAATAGCTTGTAATCCTGCAACTCCGGCTCCAAGTATCAGAGCTTTGGATGGAGGGATGGTTCCAGCCGCAGTCATCATCATCGGGAAATATTTGTCGAGCTCATTAGCAGCGATCAATGAAGCTTTATATCCTGCAATTGAACTCATAGAAGAAAGTGCATCCATATTCTGAGCTCTGGAAATCCTTGGAATTGCATCCATGCCTAGTGATGAAATTTTATGCTCTTTTAGAAATGAGACAAGATCCGGATTTTGTAGTCCCCAGATAAAACTGATTAAAACAGCTCCACTTTTAAGTTTATTCAGGTCTTCATCTGAGGGCGTCTGTACTGAAAGTAGTATATCTGCTTTTGCAAGAAGTTCATCTTTAGAAGCACTAATGGAAGCTCCTTCTTCTTGGTAGAAACTGTCCGGAAAGTTAGAAGCCAGTCCGGCGTCTTTTTCAATCCAAATTTGAAGGTGGTCATTATTAAGTTTACGAACAACTTCCGGGGATAGAGCAACCCTTTTCTCATGTTTTGCAGTTTCCTTTAATACCGCTAAGATCAAATCTAACCTCCGCTAATGTTTTCGATCGCAGGTAACATACGAAATGGAACTTTAGGAGAAAATAAATAAAAAAAGGGTTGAATAATTCAAAAAATAATCCATCTTATTATCAATTAAAATAAAAGTAATGGGTTATGAGTAAGGTAAGAATCCTGTTCATTCTGGTAAGCATATCTATTATTATTTCTTGTAAGAATAAAAGTGACCCGGAGAGAGGAACTGAATTTCCGCAAGAGTTTTTAGGAGTTTGGGAGGCAGATCAAACACAGGATCCTGATAACGAAGGAATATTTACTCATTTTAAAAAAGACACGGTAACATATTACGGGAGAATAGGCGACGCTGATGATCCTTCCGCTTGCTATTTTACAAGCCCACTTTTTGAAATAGTAGAGTTTGAAGGTGATTTATTCACATTAAAAGCAATTGGCATCGATGAAGAGGAGGAGCCTTTAGGGGAGCTAACTATTCGTATAGATGGAAACATAATGGAATGGGTTTTCGCTGAAGACGATAAAGATCGCTGGAATAGAAGACCAACATTAAGTAATGAAGATCTTATGCCTCCATGTGAGGGTTTTAAAGTAGCAACTTTAAATAATCAAATATTCTCTCAATGAAGTATTCAATAATTACTCTTTTAGTATACTCAATATTGATTTTGGGATTTATTTCCTGCAAAAATAACAATGATTCTGATGACGGCTTGATACCGGAAGAATTCCAAAGAATGTGGGAATTCGATGAAAACGAATCTGGTGATGGCTATTATTTATTTTTTGAAGAAGAAAGCCTCGTAATATATGAAGATGCAGGCTTTGAGTGCATGTATAGATATACCGATAACCTGATTTCTCGGGATGGAGAAAGATACACATTTCGGGAAACGGATTTCGAAGATAACTCGACATACTCAGTATATCTTAAAATAGTAGATGGGACACTATGGGCAAGCGGAGTGAGAACCTTCGAAACCAAAGAAATTTACGTTAAGTCAGATAGTTCAAGAAGCTCATTCGAACCTATTTGTACAGACAATTTCAAAAGTAAAGAAAAGCCAGAGATAAGCAGATCTGTATTTAACAAAGAACTACCTGTTTATGTAGTGACTGAATTAAAATAAGATGTAACTTTCTATCAGATATAAAATTTTAATAACTGCAAACTGGATAAACCCATAATTAGATGAAAATTTCAGCAAAAAAATTAAGTTTACTATCACTACTAATACTTTTAAGTATATCCTGTAAAGATAAATCAGAAGACTCTGAAATTGGAACTGAATTCCCTTCTGAATTCCAAAAAGTCTGGCAAGATGACGAGTATACATCTGATGGCGATGAAATAGGTATTTATTTTACAGATACTAAAATTGGTTTCTGGGATTATGATGGAGATGATTTTGATCAGGGTGATGAGTGTTATTTTGTTTCTGAGGAAGCTACATTAATTTCTTTTGAAGGAGATATCTATACAATAGAAGTAGAAGATCCGGATGGCACAGAAAGATTTGAAGCAGAAATAACTATAAATAATGGGAAGCTGATAATTGATGATTCTGAAGAAAGCGAACCCTTTAGCCACACAGATACCGGAGATTCTGTAAGTGACCTTTCTCCATTATGTCCGGGTAATTTAGCTAAAAGACTAAGTACGCAGAATAAATCAATACCTTTTCTTAGATATTGATTTACTGAATGACTATTAAAGTCATAGACACATTCAAATATATTGAAGCCTGATTTTTTGTACTTTAATAAAGAACAATAAATCAGGTATTTTTTATGGAAGACATCGCAGGTAAAACATTTCAAGTAGTTATAGTTGGTAGCGGACCGGCAGGATTAACAGCAGCGCTTTATGCTGCAAGAGCAGATCTAAGCCCATTAGTATTTGAAGGACCGGAACCGGGCGGACAGCTGATGACCACTACTGATGTAGAAAATTTTCCGGGATATCCTGATGGAGTGATGGGACCTCAAATGATGGATGATTTTCGTCAACAGGCTACTAAATTCGGAGCTGATTGTCGTTACGGATATGTAACGGATATCGACTTTGAGTCCCGACCTTACAAAATGGTAGTTGATGAAAAGACAGAAATAAAAGCTCATACAATTATTATTTCAACCGGAGCTTCTGCAATGTGGCTGGGGCTGGAAAGCGAAACTCGCCTAAGAGGAAAGGGTGTTTCTGCGTGTGCTACTTGTGATGGTGCTTTTTTCAGAAATCAGCATGTAATTATTGTAGGTGGTGGAGATACAGCCATGGAAGAAGCTACTTTCCTTACCAAATTTGCGAGCAAAGTAACCGTTGTTCACAGAAGAGATGAACTACGTGCTTCAAAAGCTATGCAAACCCGAGCTTTCGAAAATGAGAAGATCGAGTTCATGTGGGATAGTGAAGTAGAGAAAGTTCTTGGCGAACAGGTTGTGGAAGGTGTGAACATCAAAAACAGAAATACCGGTGAAATTACTACACTAGATGATGTAACAGGTGTATTTATTGCGATCGGTCACAAACCAAATACAGACCTTTTTAAAGATGTTCTAACTATGGATGATGTTGGATATATCCAAACCAAAGGACAATCAACCAAAACAGATCTTCCGGGAATTTTTGCTTGCGGTGACGCTATGGATTCATTCTATCGCCAAGCAGTAACTGCTGCAGGCACAGGATGTAAAGCTGCCTTAGATGCAGAACATTATTTAAGTAATGAACTCAGCAAAGAAGCTATTGCAGAAGAGCATTGGAAGTAAATAACTCTGTGCAGGAAAGTCTTAAATCAATATTATCTGAAGCGGGAATAGAGGATGAACTGATTCAGGAAATCCAAAACGTGGGTTTTCCTAAAACAGCCCGCTCCGGAGAACTGATCATTACTCCCGGAAGTACTTCCATGCATATGCCAATTGTACTTGAAGGATTACTAAGTGTGGTCAGGCAAGACGAAGATGCAAACGAGATACTCCTCTATTATTTAGAAGGAGGAGAAACTTGTGCGATGTCTCTGGCGTGTTGTATTGAAGGTAAAAGAAATGATTTCAAAGTAACAGCAGAAGATGAATCCGTGCTTTGGATGATTCCGATGAATTATTTGGATGGTTGGATTCAGAAATATAAATCATTTCGGAAATATATATTTAGTTCTTATCAAGTTCGGTTCGATGAACTATTAGAAACTATAGACAGCATTACTTTTCTGAAATTGCAGGATCGTTTATATAAATTTCTTCTGGATAAAAAAGAAGCAACAAGGTCGTATGAGGTTAATATGTCTCATCAGGAAATAGCTAATCAAATGAATACTTCTCGTGTAGTAATATCACGATTACTCAAACAATTAGAGAGAGAAGGGAAAATCGAACAGCATAGGAACAGAATTGAAATTCTTTGATAAGTAACATTTGTTACAGACTGCCACTTTTAGATTTAGTTTACTTCTTAAATAACAAAAAGGAGTAAATTTATGAAGACGCATTATCAGATTTTGATCATTGGCGGTGGAACTGCCGGTATCATGCTATCCGCAAATCTTTTAAAAAAAGACAGAAGTCTTGACATCGGTCTTATTGAGCCTGCAGATACTCATTACTATCAACCAGCTTGGACTTTAGTTGGCGCAGGTACATATGATTATAAGAAAACGGGTAAGCCAATGGCTGAAGTCATGCCATCCGGAGTGGATTGGATCAAAGACTATGCAAGTGGTTTTAATGCTTCCGGAAATGAAGTTCATACTAAGGAATCAGGTTCTATCACCTACGATTATCTGGTTGTTAATCCGGGCTTGGTAATGGAACCTTCCATGATTGAGGGATTGCAAGAATCATTAGGCAAAGGAGTTGTATGTAGTAATTATACTGACCCTGAGCATACATTTGAAGCACTTAAAAATTTTAAAGGCGGAAATGCTTTATTCACTCAACCGACAACTCCTATTAAGTGTGGTGGGGCACCTCAAAAAATAGCCTATTTAACTGCTGATTATTTGCGTAAAAATGGATTAGAATCTAAATCAAATGTGATTTTTGCAACACCCGGATCAGTAATATTTGGAGTGAAAGAAATTGCAAATACTTTGATGAAGGTTATTAATAATTATGGTATGCATTTTCGTCCGTTTTATGCCCCGGTGAAAATTGATGGTGAAAACAGAGTAGCAACATTCAGTTACGTTGAGCCAGATGAAAATAACTGTGTGATAAATGAAGATGATAGCATTGGAGAAATACTAACTGGAAATTCTAAGATTCAAATTCCATTCGATATGCTTCATTTAGCTCCTCCACAAGCTGCTCCTAAATTTGTAAGAGAGTCCGAATTAGCAAATGATGCCGGATGGTTGGACGTAGATCATCATACACTCCAGCACAACAAGCACGCGAATATCTTTGGGCTTGGCGATGTTGCAGGATTACCCACTGCTAAAACCGGTGCTGCTATTAGAAAACAAGTACCGATGGTTGCTGAAAGTATAAGATTAATGATCGAACATGATAAAATTAGCTCTAAATCGTACAATGGATATTCTTCATGTCCATTGGTAACAGGTTTTGGCAAGATGGTGTTGGCTGAATTCGATTATGACAAAAACTTTATTCCTGATCCAAAGCTAAAAAGAATGCTTGTATTTGATAGTAGTAAAGAACATTGGAGACTTTGGATGTTGAAAAAATATGGGCTTCCCTATTTGTACTGGAATAAGATGTTGAAAGGAGAAGAAGTTTGATTTTCCTTATGTAACCTTAGTTACACTTTTTGGAAATAATTAATGGCATTTTTGTTTTAACAAATGGAGATACTATGAAAAAAAATATTGGAAGTGCTGATAAAATTGTAAGACTACTTTTAGCTGTTGCAGGAATCGGGATTTATTTCACTGATACCGTAACAGGAACGTGGGGGTTAGTAATCCTAATCGTGGGTTTAATCTTGGGTCTTACTGCACTTATAAATTTTTGCCCGATCTGGGCAGCTTTTGGAGTGAATACATCTTCTTCTAAAAGTTAGATACAAACGATTTTAAATCAAATTTAAATTAAGAGGTATAATCATGGAAAAAGTAGAAGCTTTAAATAAGTTGCTCGCAAATCATGCTATTCATTATCAGCGTTTAAGAAACTTTCACTGGAACATAAAGGGTCCATTATTCTACACGTTGCACCAAACATTCGAGGATATGTACACGCAGGCAGCTTTGAATGTTGATAGTATTGCAGAACGGGTTTTAGCACTCGGGGAGCGTCCTTTTTCTACATATAGAGAGTTTCTAAAGAATTCAGATTTTGATGAAACGCCCGACCATCTTAAAGCCAAAAAAATGGTTGAAGCAATTATTGAGGATCTTAATGCCTTAATTTCTCAAGAAAACAAATATCATGAAGTGGCAGAAGGGGATGAGGCAACGCTAAACTTGCTGGATGATCTGATTGACATGCAAGAACAAGACCGTTGGATGCTGAAGGCATTTCTCGATGAATAAAACACAAATTGGTTTAGAAAATAAAAAATTATGATAGAATTTTTAAGACAACCTTGGCCCTGGTATGTGGCCGGACCTTTGATCGGGTTAATCGTGCCATTATTATTAATAGCAGGAGGTAAAATGTTTGGTGTGTCAGCAAACCTAAGACATGCCTGCGCCGCTTGTGTACCCGGAGATATCGAGTTTTTCAAATATGATTGGAAAAAATCAGGAAAATGGAATCTGGTATTTGTAGTAGGAACAATCTCGGGTGGTTTTATTGGGGGTTGGTTATTAAACAATCCTGATCCGATCAATATTTCCGCACAAACCATTGCAGATTTAAAAGCATTAGGTATTTCAGATTTTTCAGGAATGCTGCCATCGGATGTATTTAACTGGGAAAATGTAGCAAGCATTCAGGGTATTATTTTGATGGTAGTCGGTGGTTTTTTAGTGGGATTCGGAGCCCGTTACGCCGGTGGCTGTACATCAGGTCATGCAATATCGGGACTGGCCGATCTGCAGTTAGCATCATTATTGGCTGTAATAGGTTTTTTCGCTGGAGGATTGTTTATCACCTATGTCATCTATCCATTTATATTTTAATCGAACTAAGACATGAAGAATTATATAAAATATTTACTAGCAGGAATTTTCTTTGGAATCGTATTGATCAAATCTGAAGTGGTGTCCTGGTTCAGAATTCAGGAAATGTTTCGGTTTGACTCATTCCACATGTACGGCATAATCGGATTGGGAGTTGTAGTAGCTATGATCTCCATCCAAATTATAAAGAGGAAGAATATCAAAGATATGGAAGGGAATGCTATTACGATTCCTCCAAAAGATCCAAAACAAGTTACCCGATATATTGTTGGAGGTACTCTGTTCGGATTTGGATGGGCGCTGACGGGAGCTTGTCCCGGACCTTTGTTTACACTTGCAGGTGCCGGGTATAGTATAATTATCGTTCCAATTTTAAGTGCTTTAGTTGGTACTTGGGTGTATGGAAAGCTCAGGCCTTCACTCCCTCACTAATTAATTTTCATAAAAACAATATAGAAACATGTATTTCAAACAAGTATTTGACAAAAAGTTAGCACAATATGCATATATAATCGGATGCCAGAAGAATGGAGAAGCGATTGTAATTGATCCGATGAGAGATATAGATCAGTATCAGGAAATTGCATCTTCGGAAGGACTGAAGATCACTCATGCTGCTGATACTCACATTCATGCAGACTATGTTTCCGGTTTAAGAGAATTCGCTGAAAAAGGAGTAAAAGTTATAGCCTCTGATGAAGGTGATAAAGACTGGAAATACGAATGGCTGAACGGAAGTGATTATAATTATGAGCTCGTTAAAGACAGAGATTCATTCGGTATTGGAAACATTAAATTTGATGCTATTCATACTCCGGGACATACACCGGAATCAATCAGTTTTCTGGTAACAGATGGCGCTCTTACTGACGAGCCAATGGGCATTTTAACCGGTGATTTTGTTTTTGTTGGTGATGTTGGTCGCCCGGATCTTTTAGAAACTGCAGCCGGTGAAAAAGGTAATATGAAACCGTCTGCACAAACACTGTATAAGTCGGTTGAAAAATTCAAAGAGCTTCCGGAATACTTACAAGTGTGGCCCGCTCATGGATCAGGAAGTGCCTGCGGTAAAGCGTTGGGAGCAGTCCCCGAATCTACTGTTGGATATGAAACTCGTTTCAGTCCCGCATTTAAAGCTGCTAAAGATGAAGAATCATTTGTGGATTTTATTCTGGATGGACAGCCGGAACCGCCTCTTTATTTTGCGAGAATGAAAAAGCTGAATAAAGTAGGTCCTTCTGTACTTGGGTCGCCAATCGAACTTCCGAAAAAAGTAAGTATTCAGGAAATGGTTGGTAACGACATCACTATAATTGATACAAGGAATAAGCACGATTTTGCAAGTTCTCATCTTGATGGCTCGATAATGGCTTCCTTTGATAAGAATTTTAACACCATAGCCGGATCTTTTCTGGATGGAGAAGATGAATTCTACCTCATCATCGATCAGGATAATCTTCAGGAAGCTGTCAATGATCTGGCTAATGTAGGATTAAATAAATGCAAAGGCTTTGCAACGTATAAAGACCTTGAAGGTTGGAACGGTGAAATAGAATCTACCAATTCAACAGATTTTGAAGGATTATCAAAGCAGATCAATAATGGTAATATTCAAGTGCTGGACGTAAGAAAGGCTACGGAGTATTCAGCCGGACATATTCCCGGATCCATTAATATTGCACACACACGATTAGCTGCAAATCTGGATAAAATTCCTCAGGATAAAACGATAGCCGTACATTGTGGGAGCGGACAAAGAGCTTCATACTCCATTTCTCTATTGAAAAGTAAAGGATTTGATGTAATATGGGTGGATGATCTGTTTAAAAACTGGAAACCTGAGGTAAAAGCATAATGATTCTATCCTGGATTGGAGCTTTATTGGTCGGACTTTCATTAGGTTTGATGGGTTCCGGAGGATCAATTCTTACGGTTCCTGTGTTAATTTACCTTGCGGGTGAACAGGAAAAAGTAGCTATTGCCGAATCCTTGGGTATAGTTGGTGCAATCAGCCTTATAGGATCTATACCATACGCATTTAAAAAACAGGTTCATTGGAGGAGTGTCATCTTATTTGGACTTCCGGGAATGATGGGTACTTATGGTGGCGCGATCATCGCCGGGTTTGTTTCCGGTACTTTTCAACTTATGCTTTTTGCTGTAGTAATGCTTTTAGCAGCAGGTTTAATGTTCAGAAATAAAAAAGTAGATGCTGAAAATGATGAACAGGAAAAAAATCAACAATGGTGGCTTATTGCAATTGAAGGACTTATTGTTGGTGTTCTAACAGGATTAGTTGGTGTAGGTGGTGGATTTTTAATTGTCCCGGCTTTGGTATTATTAGGAGGTCTCTCTATGCATCTTGCAATAGGAACGAGTTTGATAATAATAGCACTTAAAAGTTTTAGTGGATTTTTTAAATACTTAGATGTGCTCGAAGAACTGGATCTCTCTGTAAATTGGGAGTTAGTATTGATTTTTAGCCTTATTGGAGCAGTTGGTAGCTTTGTAGGAAAAACAATCGGTTCCAAAATTTCAGGTGAAAAACTTAAAAGGGGATTTGCAATCTTTTTATTATTTATGGGTGCGTATATTATTTACATGAATATTTAACACCTAAGTACAAATGAAAAAAAATTATCCCAATTGTAATTCTAATTTTTACAGTAGCAGGTATTTATATGTTTAATATTTTTAAAAAAGGACAAAAGGTTCATTCACCCAAAACAGGTAATATTGTTGAGTTTGTTCAGGAAAATCCGGGAATTATTATTGATGTACGGACCGAAGGTGAATATGAAGAAGGAAGCATAAAAGAAGCATTGACTGAGTTTGATTATTCATCCGGAGAGTTTGAGACAAAGCTCGATTTTTTAGATAAAGATAAGACGTACTATTTGTATTGTAGGTCTGGTAATAGAAGTGGAAAAGCAGCCCAGTTAATGAAAGAAAAAGGATTTGAGGATGTCCATAATATTGGCGGATATAATGGGCTGGTAGAAGCTGGTTTCGAAAAGAAGTAATCTCATTCATTCTATGTGCATGCATTAAAGGATATGCTAAACCAACATGTTAACTGGAATTGGATTTGATTATTAGATTGATCGGTGCAGTGGGAAGTATCGTCGGAAATTTGTTGGATCTAAAATAAGCGGTGAAAAACTGAAGAAAGGTTTTGCGATATTTCTTCTTTTTATGGGAGCTTATATAATATATATGAACGTTTAATCTGAATTAATTATTTATTTAAGACATGAAAAAATCTGTACTGATTATACTTATTGGATTGGTTTTAGCTGCAGCATATGCACTGATCTATTTTCAAAAAGAGCGCGAGTTACATGCCATTTCTCCTGAGCAAGCAATAGAAAATAAAGCTCAGGTTGAGGGAGTCATAATAGACGTAAGATCTGAGCGGGAGTATGAAAATGGAAGTTTAAAAGGAGCTCTTGTAGGTTACAACTTAACTTCCGGAGAATTTGAAGAAAAACTGGATTCGTTAGATAAGAGTAAAACCTATTATCTGTATTGTGCTTCAGGGAACCGAAGTGGGAAAGCAGCCGAGATAATGAAGGAGAACGGTTTTGAGAACGTGCACAATCTTGGCGGCTATAATGATTTGCTAGAAGCCGGCTACGAAAAGAATTAACCTCAATTATTTTATATGCAAGCATTAATGGATCTGCTAAACCAAACTCAAACCGCAGTAGCTGTAATAGGATTGGTGGTGCTTCTGCTTTATGAACACGCGCATCCATTTTTTGACTTTTTTAAGGATAAAGGAAAACTAAGATGGAAGCACCTACTCAGAAACGCATCTTTGGGTTTGGTTAATGCAGCAGTAACGTCGCTGGTTTTTGTTGGGATTTGGTTATGGGCTTCGAATTGGGCAAATACAAACAACTTCGGAATTTTGAATTGGTTTGCTTTGCCGTCTTGGGCTCATGTAATTGGTGCTGTTTTGCTGATGGATACATGGACGTATTTCTGGCATGTGATGAATCATCGAATCCCATTCTTTTGGAAATTTCACAGAGTACATCACTCTGATCCGAATATGGATGTGACCACTGCAAATCGATTTCATACCGGGGAGATCATCTTCTCATCTATTTTTAGAACCGGAATTATTGTATTGATCGGATTACATATCTGGGAACTACTGGTGTATGAAATTCTGCTCATCATCGTAGTTCAATTTCATCATGCAAATATCGGAGTACCCGAAAAACTGGATAAATTTCTAAGAATGTTTATCGTAACTCCGGCCATGCACAAGGTTCATCACTCCAGGAAGCAATCAGAAACGGACTCTAACTACAGTTCGTTATTTTCGTTCTGGGATAGGATCTGTAAAACGTTCAATCTGAATGAAAATCCTCATTCCATTCATATCGGTTTGGATGAATTCGACTCAGAGGAGGATCAAAAGGTAAAGGGATTGTTCTGGATGCCATTTAAGAAGACAGACAAATAATGAAGCTCAAAGTCCCACCCGTTATAGTAGTTGCAATCACCGTATTTTTAATGTGGGTTATTGATAAATACCTGTCGATGGAATTTCTTGCATTTAATGCTCCGAAATGGATCATTATTTTGACCTCACTACTTGGTATAGCCTGTATTGTGTTGGGAGTTATTCAGTTTTCTGTAAAGAAGACAACAGTAAATCCCCATAAACCGGAGGACTCAACTTCTCTGGTTAGTTCCGGAATCTATAGTATTAGTAGAAATCCAATGTATCTCGGAATGTTGATATTACTTGTGTTCTATGGACTGTTTCTGGGAGATGGACTCGTATTTCTGATGCTTCCGGTATTCATTTGGTACATGAATTCATTCCAGATCAAACCAGAAGAAGAGATGATGATTGAACTATTTGGAGATGAGTACAAAGATTATCAGAAAAAGGTAAGACGCTGGATCTGAATCACTAGCCAAAAAGAATATGATAAAACCTATTCTTCATTTTTATTCTCATTGTATAAGTATCGAACAAAGAAGTAGGTAATAATGCTCGGAGCTAATCCTTTAGTAAACTGAAAAATAAAGTTAAGCCAATCATTTGAAATCGGAACCAAAGAAATCTGTTGAAAGAGAAGTTCACCAAAAGGCTGATTATCCAGAAAAAGAGTAGATATAAAATTCCAACCAACATGGAATCCTAACGCAAGGAAAATAGAGTTGGTTTTAAAATATGAATAAGCCCAAACTGCTCCTGATGCACCAGTAATAACGAAGACATAAACCATCGGAACCAGCCCGGCTCCAAACATACCATAAGAAAACCAGTGATACACCCCGAATAGAATTGCTGAACTTAAGATGGCTGCTTTATTATTAAACCTACTGGCAAGAATATAAAGTGCGGCCCCTCGAAATAGAAGATCTTCGGTTAAAGCTGATTTGAGATGATACCACAGAGAACCAAAAATATGAGATAAACTGATGTTGGTTTTTAATTCCCACTCAGTAGATAAAACATATGTTTCGGTCAGAATTAAAATGCTTTGAACAATACTTATAAATACAAAACCCAATAAGAACTGGATTGATCTTTTGGAAACAGGAGTAAATCCTAATACAGATAAATTCTTTTTTTCAAATAAAAATAAAAGGAGCCAAGAGGCTCCTAAAATTATAAGTATTCCAATCACGTATCAGCTATCTGAAGTTATTTCTTCTTTTTCTTGCCTACGGTTTTTTCTTCCTTCTCTTCTGTTTCTTCAGCTTTAGCTTCTTCTGTATTTTCTTCATCCTCATCTTCGTCTTCGGTGATCTCGATCACTTCCGCATCCACAGAATAGTCATCTTCTTCTGGATCAACTTCTTTTTCAACTAAGATCTGGTAGTCGTTGATGAACATGGCAAACATCCCGATAGCAGAAATAACCGGAGCCATTGCCCCAACTAGTGCGGCGCCACCAACACCAAATGCCAACTGAGTCTGAAAGACAACTTCGCCTTCTTTATTCTTGATGATAAGTTTTCGGGCACTTCCTTCCTTTATCAATTCACGGATAGAACTAATCACTTCGTTCACTCCGCCCTGTATCTCTTCGTAGACACGTTTAGCCTTGGATTTTACTTCTTCTTTCTTCATGATATGTGTGATTTATGAAAATTTTTGTAAGGAATAGCTTCCGAACTTGTCTTACTACGCAGAACAATAAAAAAAGATACAGAATAATAATATGCTAGCCAGAGTATTTTGCGCATCCACTGTAGGTGTTGATGCGCGCATCATAGACGTAGAAACTCATCACACAAACGGAATGCCAAAATTCTTTTTGGTGGGATTGCCGGACCGTGCCGTGAGTGAATCCAGAGACAGGGTGGAAGCTGCCATCAGAAACACAGGATCTTATTATCCGTTGGGTAGGATAACCGTAAATCTTGCTCCTGCTGATCTTCCGAAAGAGGGAAATGCTTTTGATCTGCCGATAGCAATCGGTTTGTTACGGATGTCAGGACAGATCTATACCGAGAAACTGGAAGAAACAGTGATGCTCGGTGAATTATCACTGGATGGAAAGATCCGACCTATAAAAGGAGTTCTTCCGGTTGCGGTTGAAGCAAAAAAGCAGGGATTTCAATATTTGGTTGTTCCGAAAGAAAATGGAGCTGAAGCAGCAGTGGTGGAAGGAATAGAGATCTTTGCTTTTGATCATATTAATCAGGTTAAAGATTGGCTTGAAAATCGTGGGTCGATGGATCCGCTGGAAGTAGACGTGAAATCCTTTTTCAATAAAAACGGTCAGTCAAAGATCTTAGATTTCTGTGATGTACGAGGACAGGAAAATGTGAAGCGAGGTTTGGAAATTGCAGCAGCCGGTGGACATAATGCCATCATGGTCGGTCCACCCGGTTCAGGGAAAACAATGATGGCGCGGAGAATCCCGACGATTTTACCTCCGCTTTCTTTAGAAGAAGCTTTGGAAACGACAAAGATCCATTCTGTGTCAGGGATTTTAGATGGAGGAAAAGCACTTATAACATCAAGACCATTTCGAGCTCCGCATCACACGGTTTCGGATGTTGCTTTAGTTGGTGGTGGAAGCATTCCAATGCCGGGAGAGATTTCAATGTCGCATAACGGAGTTTTGTTTTTGGATGAGCTTCCTGAATTCAAACGAAGCGCGTTAGAAGTTATGCGTCAACCACTGGAGGATGGATTTGTGTCTATTTCAAGAGCAAGAATGAGTGTAACCTATCCAAGTCGTGTGATGTTAGTGGCTTCGATGAATCCCTCTCCATCCGGAGATTGGTATGATGCTCAGGATATGAATGGGGCTTCTTCATTGGCGATGCAACGGTATTTGGGTAAGATCAGTGGACCGCTTTTAGATCGAATCGATCTTCATATAGAAGTGAACAAAGTGAGTTATGATGAACTTTCAGGGAAAGCAAAAGGGGAATCATCCCAGGAAATAAGAGAACGAGTTGTTAATGCGAGAGAAGTTCAAACCAAACGTTTTTTCGGATTGAAGTCGGTGTATTCCAATGCACAAATGAATACCAGGATGGTTCGTAAGGTGTGCAAGTTGGATGATGCAGGCTCAGAAATCCTAAAGAAAGCAATTACTTCATTAGGACTTTCAGCCCGGGCTTACGACAGAATCCTAAAAGTCTCCAGAACCATTGCTGATCTGGATCACTCAGAGAATATAAAACCAAACCATATTGCGGAAGCGATTCAATATCGAAGCTTAGACAGAGAAGGATGGCTTGGCTAGTTAAATCACAAATATCAAAACCCAAATAACAACATCAAATTTCCAACATTCAACAACCATTGATTTATGAAAGCGAGACAATATAACTTGCAGAACAGGCTGATTGAATTTTCAATTTCAATTATTGAAGTGAGTGAAAAGCTCCCAAAAAATTATGTAGGGCAACACTTTTCGAAACAATTGATTAGATCAGGTACATCTCCTGCTTTTCAACAAGCAGAAGCACAAAGTGCAGAATCTAACAAGGATTTCATCCACAAATTAAAGATTGGGATAAAAGAGTTAAGAGAAACGAAAGTCAATCTTGAAATTATAAGCAGAAAATTCTTGCCATCAGAGGTAAAAGTTCAGAATACCTTAAAGGAATGTGATGAACTAGTCGCAATTTTTTATTCAAGTATCAGAACTGCTAAAGCAAATTTTATAAAGTCAAAATAACTGGTTGTTGGTAATTGAATGTTGATTGATGGACAATGAAATAGTTCGCATGTTTATGCGGTGCGTTTGATGAAACAAATTAATTATTTAAAGGTTAAGGGTAATAACAACTCAATGTGTAACAAGGTAAACAGGTATGAGAAAGGAGGCAGTTATGAAAAGTGAAAGATATACTTATTCAAAAAGTGGGCTTGTATTCGCACTGCCTGTTCTTATTATTATTCTTTATTTCTTGTTGACGATCTAACAGTTGATTTCAGTTAATTAATTGGATAAGCTTTCAGCCCTTTTAATAATTAAAATTAAGTGCTGAACTCTTGTCATCTTTTGCAGAAATAGCATTTCCAACCGCTGTTCGACAAACCTTTACTTATGAAGTACCAACCCAATTTCGAAAGAAAATAGAAGTAGGTGTACGTGTCTGGGTTCCGTTTCGTTCTCATTTTGCGATCGGGGTAGTTGTTGGAATACATGACAATAAACCTGAGTTCAAGACAAAAGAAATAAAAAAGGTTCTGGATTCGGAGCCGATCTTAACAGAAGAATTACTCAAACTCACAGAATGGATTCACAGGTTCTATTTTTGTAGCTGGGGAGAAGTCATTCAGGCTGCGCTACCTGCGGGATTAAACTTCGTATCCAAAAAAAGGCTTAAGGTCGGAAGTGAAGATGGACTTGACCTCAGAACAGAAGCAGAAAAGGAAATTATAGACGATATCCAAAACGATGAATTTATAACTCTGGATATTGCAAAAAAGAGATATAAGGGCACTTCATTAAATAAAGTCTTTAAAAAATTATTGAAATCAGGCGTTCTTGAGATATGGGAAGAACCGGATATCAAAGTCACAGTAAAAACCGAAAGAGCATGGGATTGGAAGGAAGGGAAAAGCAGAAAATCCGCTATTGAGTTTTTGGAATCACAGGATAGGAGTTTTAAATGGATGGAAGCTCTGGAGGTTTTTGCTTCTGAAGAAGTTCCCATTCGAAATTCTGATACTGATGAATTGGGAATCAACAATTACTCGATCAAAAAACTGAAAGATGAGAATTGGATCCGGCCGATAGAATTAGAAGTTGTACCGGATACATTAGATTTAGAGTTCGATCCGGATTTGATCAAAGAGCTGAACGAAGAGCAAAGTTTGGTTTTTAGTTCCATCGAAAAGTCGATCAGAGAAAAGGAGTTCAATAACTTTTTGTTGAAAGGAATAACCGGAAGTGGTAAAACAGAAGTATACATTCAAGCACTAAAACAAGTATTGGAAAGTGGAAGAGGCGGAATTGTTTTAGTTCCTGAAATTGCGCTTACTCCACAAACTGTTTCCCGTTTTTACAGGATCTTCGGTGAAGATATTGCGGTGCTTCACAGCCGAATGAATGAAAGAGAGCGGCTTGATTCATGGAGAAAACTCCGATCCGGAGAAAAGAAAATCGCCATTGGTCCTAGGTCTGCAATATTTTCTCCCGTTCAGGATCTTGGGATCATTATTTTGGATGAGGAACATGATAATTCCTATAAACAGATCGATCCAGGGCCAAGATATCATGCCAGGGAAGTGGCAATTATGCGGGCAAATATGACGGACTCAGTAGTTATTATGGGATCTGCTACTCCAAGTATGCAAGCTCTGGAAATGACCAATAAAGGGAAGGCAGATCTGCTTGAACTTACAAAACGGCACGAATCCGCAAAGCTTCCGGAAGTTGAGATTTTAGATCTCAAGCAATACACAGGAGCTATGAAAGGGGAACTGGCGGTTCCGTTGCACTTAGCGATGAAAGAGGCTCTGGAGAAAAAAGAACAAGTGATTCTGCTTTACAACCGACGTGGATTTGCCAATTACTTACAATGCGAAACTTGTGGACATATTCCACAAAGTCCGGAATGTTCGGTAAGCCTGACTTACCATAAAAGAAAAAATCAGTTGATCTGTCACTATTCAGGGTATTCAAGAAAAGCAGATACCAATTGCGAAAAATGCGGATCAGAATTTCTTTCAGAGCAAGGATCGGGAACCCAAAAAATTGAAGAACAGCTTGAAGAGCTATTTCCGGATGCCAGAGTTCTTAGGTTTGATCGGGATTCGACTTCAAGAAAAGGAGCGCATGAAAAAATACTCGATTCATTCGGAGCAGGAGAAGCTGATATTCTGGTTGGAACTCAATTAGTGGCCAAAGGTTTGGACTTCCCGAATGTGACAGTCGTAGGAGTAACAGACGCAGATACTGAATTAGCATTTCCATCTTTTCAATCTTCGGAGAGAATGTTTCAATTACTGAGCCAGGTTGCAGGAAGGTCAGGGCGAGGAACTAAGCCGGGAAAAGTATTTATTCAAACTCGTCAACCGGATAATGAAGCACTTAAATTTGCTCAGAAACATGATTACGACGGTTTTGCGGAATCAGAACTTGATTTCAGAAAAGCTTTGAACTATCCACCGTACTCAAGATTGGTAAAATTTGTTCTGAAAGGAAAAAGTGAAAGTCAGGTTCGGGTCTCTGCATTTAAACTTAAGTCGGTACTGGAAAGATTGGTTCCTGATTTTGATTCTCTGGGGCCTTCCCCCGCGGCAATCGCCTGGATGAACCAATATTACTTGTGGGAAGTAATGGTGAAGCTCCCGACAGATAAAGGAGGAAATTTCATCGAAAGGTTATTAGATAAAGTAATGGAAGTATACGAATACGAATCGGAAATCAGTACAAATATTGTGCGTGTAAACATCAATGTGGAAGCAATTCGGTAATTATTTAAATCCTGACAGGTTTTGAATGGTAAAGTTTAACTACAAAGACGCAATTAACTAACCTGTCAGGATTAAACTTAAAAAGTCAGAATTATTTGGATCACCATTTTTGGAAATCAGTTTTTAAACTTGCATTCCGCCATATAAAGTTAGTATTTATGACCTGCTTTAAACGCAATTGAAAACAGATGGGCGAAGAAAGGGTAAAACTTGCAAAGAGTAATGAAGATGTTCAGAAGTTCATGAAAAACGTTCTGAAAGACGCACGTGCTCTTGAAAGAATGTTGGAAGAGGATTGGTTTGAAACAGATGTAATTCGGATCGGGGCGGAACAGGAGTTGTGTCTGATCGACGAGCATGGTAAAGCGATGCCTAATGCCATGGAAGTAATGGATGCGCTGGGCGATGGGAACTACACAACTGAGATCGCTAAATTCAACATCGAAATAAACCTGGAACCGCTGGAGTTTAAAGACAATTGTCTTTCTCAGATGGAAGAAAATCTTCAGCGTGAGGTTGCCTATGTCCGAGAAAAAGTTCAGGAATTAGGTGGGGATATTTTATTGACCGGAATTCTTCCTTCTATCCGAAAATCGGATGTAGCGATTGAAAACCTGACACCGCTCCCACGCTACAAAGCTCTCTGTGATGCTATAGATAATATGCGGGGGAAAGAATATGAAATTCGTATTCAGGGAATGGACGAATTACTCATGAAATTCGATACTCCGCTTCTGGAAGGGTGCAACACCGGATATCAGATCCATCTGCAAATTAAACCTGATGAGTTTGTTTCTAAATACAATATCGCCCAGGCAATTACGGCCCCTGTGTTAGCAAGTGCGGTTAATTCTCCTATTCTGCTAGGCAAAAGATTATGGGCAGAAACCCGAATTGCTCTTTTTCATCAATCGGTAGATACCCGTGGAGTAGGTGATCATTTAAGAGATTCACTGCCAAGAGTTACTTTTGGCTCCGATTGGCTTCGAGGAAGTATTCTGGATATTTATAAAGAAGATATTTCAAGGTATCGAGTGCTTTTAAGTTCAAATCTGGAAGAGAATGTGGACGAACTTTTAAAGAACGGAATACCGCCAAAACTGATGGCGTTGAATGTTCATAACGGAACCGTTTACAGATGGAATAGACCTTGTTATGGAATAGGAGGAGGGAAGCCTCATTTGAGGATCGAAAACAGAGTACTACCATCAGGGCCAACAGTTGTGGATGAAATTGCAAATACTGCGTTCTGGTTAGGATTGATGAATGGTATGGAGGATGCATATTCTGATATTACCAAAGTGTTGGATTTTGATAATGCTCGGTTGAACTTTTTCGCAGCTTCTAAAATGGGACTGGATACAAAGTTTATCTGGACTGATGACAGGAAAGTAACTGCTCGCGACCTGATCAAAGAAGAACTTTTACCGATCGCCAGAGCCGGTCTTGAAAAAGTGAATATTCTGGAATCTGATATCGACACTTATTTAGGTGTAATTGAAGACAGAGTAGAAAGTGCACAAACAGGATCATATTGGGTGGTTAAATCTTATGGAAAGCTCATAAAAGAGAATAACAGAGAACAAACACTTTCGACGATAACCGGAGCAATGGCCAAAAATCAACAAAAAGGTGAGCCGGTTCATAAGTGGGGTTTGGCACGAGTGGAAGATGTAGCATTATGGAAGCCTTCTACTTTACTGGTGGAAGAATTTATGACTACTGACCTTTTTACAGCGCGTAAAGACGATCTGATTGAGTTCGCTTCAAATTTATTGGACTGGCGGAGGATCAGATATATACCCATTGAGGATGATCAAAAACATTTAGTGGGATTGGTTTCGATGCGGATGGTGTTGAGAGAATATTCCAAGGCCGCAAATGAAGAAGGTGAATATAAAAGTCATGCGATAGAAGATATTATGATCAGCAATCCGATAACCATACATCCGGAAGCTTCGATCATTGAAGCGATGGAAATTATGCAGGATCAGCAAATTGGATGTTTACCGGTAGTGAAGAACAGCCGGTTAGTTGGTATTATTACAGAAGATAATTTTTTAAATATCAGCAGAAGACTGATCAAAGCATTGGCAAAAGAAAACAAAAGTAAGAAGGAAAACTGATTGGAAATATTGGCTGAAAAAAAAGAAAAGAATACAAATTCAGTTTCATACAAAGACCGAATAATCGGGAAACTTGAAGGGAACAACCCTGGGCCAACAATTATTGCTCTTGCAGGAGTTCATGGAAATGAACCAACAAGTATAAAAGCAGTAGAACATGTGCTCGAAAAGATCAAAGGTCTTGAAGACAAGTTCTGCGGCAATTTTATTGGTATAAGAGGAAACCTTGAAGCACTGAGTAAAGGCGAACGTTTCATAGATGAAGACATGAATCGTATTTGGTTTACATCCATACTAGACAAAGTAAGGAGAACTCCATTTGATGAAGTGCTTACTGCCGAACGGAGAGAAACCAAAGCAGTTTTAGAAATTATAGATCCGATTATCCTTAACGAGAATAAGAAAGAACCTGTGATCTTTGCGGATCTGCATACTTTTTCAGCAGCAACGGGTTTATTTGCCATCAGTTCCAGAGAAAAAAAGAATGTAGACCTGTTGAGTAAATTGAATGTGCCTTTGATATTTGGCATTGAAAAAGCTCTGCACGGAACTGCATTGAAATACATTCAAAGTACAGGGAATATCGGTTTCGCATTTGAAGCAGGGATGCATTTTAGCGAAAGTGCGGAATTCAATGCTACTGCAGGGATTTATGCACTTCTGAATGCGTCAGGATGTCTGGATCTTTCATATATTCCGGATTACGAACCATATCATGAGTTTTTAGCTCAGCAAACAGCCGGTCTCCCTAAAAAAGTAGAGTTTATATATAAACATATTATTGAAGAGGACGATGATTTTGTAATGAGACCGGGCTTCAAAAACTTTGATAAGATTAAAAAAGGTGATTGGCTCGCCAATGATAAATTAGGCAGAATTGAAGCACAGGCTGGAGGGTATATCTTAATGCCACTGTATCAGGAACAGGGAAATGATGGGTTCTTTATTGTTAAAGATCTGGGTTGAACCACAGAGGGCACAAAGGTTTAATATGTTAGAAATGGAGAAATTAAACAAATTGTCTAAGGTTGTCATTGGTGAGGCAATAGAGGTTCATAAAGAGCTGGGACCAGGTCTTTTAGAATCGGCATATCAAGCTTGTTTGTTTTATTCTCTAACTGAAAAGGGCTTAAATGTGGAAAAAGAGAAACCAATGCCAATCAAATATAAAAATGTTGAATTAGACTGTGGCTACAGAATCGATTTGTTAGTGGAGAGGGAATTAGTAGTAGAGTTAAAGGCTGTAGAAGAATTGAATAATATTCATATTGCTCAAGTTATGAGTTATCTTAAAATGAGTAATTTCAGATTAGGTTTGCTGTTAAATTTTAATGTCAAATATTTGAAACACGGAATCAAAAGAATTATAAATTAATCTTTGTGAACTTTGTGGTTAATTAAATGAAAAACGATTATCAATTTGTAGATGGAACACGATTATCTTCAGTTATAGAAGCACTGATCTTTGCCAGTGAAGAACCTATTTCGGGGCAGAAAATCAAATCCATTATTGTTGAAAATGAAGAACAAATAGAAATTTCTGAAGATACAGTTAGCGACTTTGTTGGTAAACTGAACACCCGCTATGATGAAAATGGTTTAAGTTTCAGGATCGAACGTATTGCCAAAGGGTATACTTTTGTAACCCAGAAAAAATTCCATTATTGGTTAAGTATCTTTCAACATGAAAATGCCTATCGAAAACTTTCTCAGTCAGCGATTGAGAGTCTTGCCATCGTAGCATACAAGCAACCTATTACAAAGCCGGAAGTAGATCAAATCCGTGGAGTAGATTCAGGGTATATTCTCCGACAGTTAATGGAAAAAGCACTGATTGAAGTTTCCGGAAGATCTGACAGCCCGGGGAAACCGCTCCTTTATACTACCACTTCACATTTTCTGAGACACTTTGGTATCAATTCTGTTGATGAACTTCCGAAGCCAAGAGAAATTGAAGAAATACTTAAAGATGATGATATGGCAGAGCATCGTCAGCTACTATTGGAACAGTCCATGATCATGGAAGAGGAAGAAGATGGCTCGATAGAAATAAAAGAAGACCCCGAAGAGGGAGATGTGGAAGAGGATAATTATGAAAATGAAAAAGATGATGACTCAAAAAATGAAGAGGAATAATGAATAAGAAGTCAGGACGAGGGCCCGCCAAAGGAAAAAAAGACACGAAAAAGAAAAAATCGGGGACTTCACCAAATCGCGTAGATCAGAATTACTCACAGGACGAAGAAATTCGGATTAATAAATTTATTGCACATGCAGGTTTGTGCAGCCGAAGAGAAGCGGATCAATATATTGCCGATGGTTTAGTGAAAGTGAATGGTAAAACGGTCACCGAAATGGGAACCAAGGTTCGGCGTCAGGATGTGATTGAGGTAAACGGTCAAAAAATTCAGCTTGAACCATTTGTGTATCTGCTGTTGAATAAACCCAAAAATACCATCACAACAACGGATGATGAAAAAGGCAGAAATACCGTTTTGGATGAAGTTGAAAATGCAACCGGAGCAAGAGTATATCCCGTTGGAAGATTAGACAGAAACACAACCGGGCTGCTTATTTTAACGAATGATGGAGATCTGGCTCACCGTTTAATGCACCCAAGTTACAGTGTCAGAAAGACTTACGAAGTGGAGACGGAACGAATTTTGACGGATGAGGAGTTAAGTATGTTCAAAACAGGAATACCATTGGAAGATGGGGACGCAAAAGGACATAATGTAAAACGGTTCATGGATGCTCCGAAAATTTTTCAGCTTTCTGTGTTTGAGGGGCGAAACAGGCTTATTCGTAGAATGGTGGAACATTTTGGGACAGAAGTTACTAAGCTTAAGCGTATAGAATATGCGGGCCTTAATTTAAAAGGAGTTAAAATGGGTAGGTGGCGCTACCTCAGGCAAAAAGAAGTGAACAACATCCGTGAGCTCGTAAAATTAGAAACTTTAGATTTTAAAAAATAACCAGCTGTAATGGAATATGATAACTTATCAATCTCGTCGGGACAAATTCTTACAGATGAAGAACTGCCCATAAAATATGATCTGTATTCACCAATCAGTGGCACGAGAAAAGATTTTCCTGTTATTATATTTCTGCATGGCTTTAAAGGATTTAAAGACTGGGGTCCATTCCCGGATGCATGTGAAGATATGGCAAGAAATGGTTTCGGAGTACTGGCAATCAACTTTTCTCACAATGGAATAGGTAACGGCAGAACAGAATATGAGCGATTAGACTTATTTCAAAAATCCACGCTTTCCAAAGATCTGGACGAGATTGGTTTAGTGATCAGAGCTCTTCAAACGGGTGAAATAGATGATTCACATTCCAATTTGAATACAGACTCAATCGGAATTGTAGGGCATTCCAGAGGCGGACATACAGCAATTGCAGCGGCTGCAGAATATGAATCTGTTAAATGTTTGGTAACATGGGCAGCTGTTGCGGATTACTTAGATCGTTTTAGTGAAAAAGAAATATCTGACTGGAATGATAAAGGCTATACGATCTATAAAAACAGCCGAACCGGACAGGACATGAAAGTGGATAAGACCTGGTATGAAGACACTAAGGAAAATGCTGATCGATTAATAGCGCTCCGTAGAGTCAAAGAACTAGTAATACCAAGTTTATTCATTCACGGAAGAGAAGATGAGGATGTAGCTCAATCCAATTCTGAAGAGTTAGAAATAGCATGTGGTTCAAAAGAAAAAGAGTTGAGGCTTATCGCAAAAGCCGGTCACACATTTGGTGCTTCCCATCCGTTTGAAGAGGAATTCTTTCCGCCTCAGTTTAAAGAATTGGTAGATCTGACCGGAGCTTGGTTCAGGCAGTATTTGAGGTAGATTCCTTTTAAACTTTTTACACCTTACTTAAACAATAAACTTGATTACCTCATAGCATAGTCTCACTTTATCTTACTTTTGAAATTTTAAATAAATAAGTAAGAAATGAACTACGGTATTAAGTTAATGGGTCGGTTTTTCGTCCTTTCTCTTTGTTTTGTGCTTGTTGTTTCCGGTTGTAAGTCTTCCGGTGCGGCTACAAAATCAGGGAGCTCCTCAGCAGCAACAAAAAAGCCACCTGCCAAAAAAGGTGATCTCAAAAAATTCAGTGAAGTAATTACTAAAGACGCCAAAACAGACGAAGGTTTGTTTAATGTGCACAAAGTGGACGACAAGTATTACTTTGAGATTCCAAACGAAATGTTGGAAAGAGAAATGTTACTTGTCAGCAGAGTTGCTGGTTCTGTGCAAAATCTAAGTTTTGGTGGCGCAGGTCAAAAAGCTCGTGGACAACAAGTAGTTAGATGGCAAAGAAAAGACAACAATATTTTGCTTCGCCATGTTTCATATTCAAGTGTTGCAAATGAAGATGACCCAATCTATAAATCCGTAAAGAATAATAACTTTGAGCCTGTTGTTTACTCTTTCAAAATTGAAGCAAATAATGAGGACACAACGGGTATAGTAGTTGATGTTACAAGCCTTTATACTTCAGATGTTGCTTTAATAAGTGGATTAAGCGGTTTCCAAAGAAGGAATTTTCAGGTAAGAAGATTGGACGGAAGTCGTTCTTTTGTAGAGAAAATGTCCAGCTACCCGGAAAATATAGAAGTTCGTCATGTACTAACTTATGATGCCAGTAGTCCTCCGGATAATGGATCTACCAATACCATCTCATTGGAAATGAACCAATCTATGATTTTGCTGCCGGAAGAACCCGCTCAGCCAAGAAACTGGGACAGGCGTGTAGGTTATTTTTCTATCGGACAGTATGACTATAGTTCTGAAGAGCATAAAGCAGCTACGAACCGATTTATTACTCGTTATCAGTTAGTGCCTAAAGACAAAGAAGCTTATTTGAGAGGAGAATTGGTTGAGCCGGTTGAGCCGATCGTTTATTATTTAGATCCGGCAACTCCTGAAAAATGGAGAAGTTATTTGATCAAGGGTATTGAAGACTGGCAGGTTGCTTTTGAAGAAGCCGGTTTTAAAAATGCAATTATTGGTAAAGAAGCGCCAACACCTGAAGAAGATCCTGAGTTTTCTCCTGAAGATGTACGCTATTCTGTAATGCGATATATCACAAACCCAATTCAGAATGCACAAGGTCCTCATGTTCATGATCCAAGAACAGGACAAATTCTGGAAAGTGATATTCTTTGGTATCATAATATTCAGAACTTATTAAGAAACTGGTATTTCATTCAAACTGCTGCGTCCAATCCGGATGCAAGAAACGTGAAAATGTCAGACGAGATCATGGGAGACATGCTCCGTTTTGTAATGGCTCACGAAGTTGGCCACACACTTGGGCTACCACATAACATGGGATCAAGTCCCGGATACACTGTAGAACAATTACGTGACCCGGAGTTTACTTCAACTCATGGTACAGCACCTTCTATTATGGATTATGCTCGTTTCAACTATATCGCACAGCCGGGTGATGGAGTTACTCACTACTATCCTCAAATTGGTGAATATGATAAATGGTCTATCAAATGGGGTTATACATGGTTTCCGGATATCGAAAAGCCGGATGATGAAAATGAAACTCTGAATGAGTGGATAGTTGCTAATGGCGATGATCCTTTATACTGGTTCGGTTATTCAAACGGAGCTGACCCGCGTTCGCAAACAGAAGCGATTGGTGATGACGCTATGAAAGCAAGTGAGCTTGGATTGGCAAACCTTCAGGTTATAACGGATAATCTTATCTCGTGGACAGAGCGTGATGGTGAAGAGTTTTCAGATCTCGAAGAGTTATATTCAAATGTTCTTGGTCAGTGGAGACGCTATATGGGACATGTTACTACTTATGTAGGGGGTGTTTATCAAACCTACAAGACATATGATCAGGAAGGCGAGGTGTATGAGTTGGTTTCTGAGTCAGATCAGCGCAGAGCAATGGATTTCTTGAATACACATGCATTTTCTACACCAACATGGGCTTTCAATAAAGATATATTGAATAGAATTGACCAATCAGGTGCTGTGGAAACATTCCGCGGAGCTCAAGTTGGGGTTTTAAACAATCTAATGAGGCCGGACAGGCTTGCAAGATTAGTAGAAGCTGAAGCAAGAGCTGATGGTGATACTTACACTCTTACTGAAATGATGGATGCGACTAGAAACGGCATTTGGGCTGAAGCAAGAGCAAAGCAAAATACCGGAATTCACAGACGTCATTTGCAGCGGGCATATATTGAAGTAATGGGCAACCTGTTAAACGAAGAACCATCAGGATTTTTTGCACGCTCAGTTGATGTAAGCCAGTCTGATATTCGTCCGGTTGTTAGAAATGAACTTGAAATCTTAAAAAGAGATATCAATAGTGCGTTAGCCGGTAGATCTTTGAACAGAGATACTAAGAATCATTTTGAAGATGCACGAGCCCGTATAGATGATATTCTGGACGGAAACGACTAAAAATATATTTTCAAATTAAAGGGTAGCATGTGCTACCCTTTTTTATAAACACAAATAAATAGAACATGAAAAAATTATTAACGATCAGTTTTGCAATGGTTCTCTCACTTATGGTGAGCAATGTTGGGTTAAATGCTCAGCAATTGGATATGGAACTCTTAAAAGGGATGGAGCCTAGAAATGTTGGGCCTGCGGGGATGAGTGGTAGAATAACTGCCATCGATGTTGTTGAGTCCAATAACGATATTATGTACGTAGGATCTGCTTCCGGCGGTGTTTGGAAGTCAGAAAGTGGAGGAATTAAATGGGAACCTATTTTTGATGATTACGGAGCAGCTTCAATCGGGGCTATCGATATTCATCAGAAAAATCCCAGCATAATTTGGGTTGGAACCGGAGAAGGAAACCCGAGAAACAGCCAAAGTAGTGGCGCAGGAGTTTATAAAAGTATAGATGGGGGACGTTCTTTTGAATTGATGGGATTGGAAGGAACCAGAAATATTCATCGTGTTATCGTTCATCCTGAAAACCCTGATGTAGTTTATATTGGTGCGCAAGGATCAGCCTGGGGTGATAGTGAAGATCGTGGTGTTTTTAAAACTACTGATGGTGGAAAAACCTGGGAAAAAATTCTTTATGTAAATACCAGAACAGGTATCGGTGATATGGTAATGGATCCATCAAATCCGAACAAAATTTTCGCAGCGATGTGGGAATTCAGAAGATGGCCATGGTTCTTTAAATCCGGAGGAGAAGGTTCAGGACTTTATATGACCTTAGATGGTGGCGATAGCTGGGAAGAAGTGACTTCTGATGATGGTTTTCCGGAAGGAGAACTGGGAAGAATGGGAATTGCAATAGCTCCCGGTAATACAGATGTGGTTTATGCGCATGTTGAGTCAAAAAAGAATGCAATTTACAGATCTGATGATGGCGGTTACACCTGGGAACTTCGCCAAACCGTTGAAAAGGATGGAGAGGTTGGAAACAGACCATTTTATTACGCAGAAATTTATGTAGATCCATTTAATGAAAATACGGTGTATAGCATTTATACATACATCTCAAAAAGTACAGACGGTGCTCGTTCTTTTGAAAGTTTGTATCCTTATTACAATTGGGTGCACCCGGATCACCACGCTTTTTGGTTAAGCAAAGATAATCCCGGATTTATGATTGATGGTAATGATGGTGGTTTGAACATTACATATGATGGCGGAGATAGCTGGAGATTTATAAATAATATTCCGGTTGGTCAATTCTACCATGTAAATGTTGATAACAGAATTCCATACAACATTTATGGCGGCATGCAGGACAATGGTTCCTGGCAAGGTCCCGCTTACGTGTGGCGTTCAGGCGGAATCAGAAATGCGTATTGGGAAGAGCTTTTTTTCGGAGATGGTTTTGATGTGATCATGGATCAAAGTGATGAGCGCTATGTTTTTGCAATGTCACAGCAAGGAAATATAGGTAGAGTTGATCTGGAAACCGGATCAGGACGCTTTGTCCGGCCAACACATCCGGACGGAGATGAACTGCGATTCAACTGGAATTCAGCAGTTAATTTCGATCCTTTTAATGATGAAACCATTTATTTCGGATCTCAGTATGTTCATAAAAGTAACGATCGTGGTGAATCCTGGACAATTATTTCTCCGGATCTGACTACAAACGATACCACAAAGCAAAAGCAGCATGAAAGTGGTGGTATCACCATGGATGCTACAGGAGCTGAAAATTTCACCACTATTCTGGCAATCGAACCTAGTTCTCTTGAACAAGGATTAATCTGGGTAGGTACAGATGATGGGAAAGTTCATATCACCAGAGATGGCGGAGAGAACTGGACTGACCTCACTAAGAACATAAAAGGAATTCCGTCAGGAAGCTGGGTTGCTCAGGTTAAAGCTTCCAAATTCAATGCAGGAGAAGCTGTAGCAGTGATCAACAATTATCGTCGCGATGATTGGGGAACCTATGTAATGCACACTAAAGACTATGGTAAAAAATGGACAAATATTGCCAAAGACAAAGGCATGGAAGGTTACGCACTTTCTTTTGTGCAAGATCCTGTTGAGCCGAACCTTATGTTTGTAGGTACTGAGCTTGGACTTTATGTAAGTATTGATGGAGGAAAAGCCTGGACCAAATGGACAAACGGCTACCCAACCGTATCAACTTACGATATGGTAATTCACCCACGCGAGCATGATTTAGTAATTGGAACATTTGGACGCGCTTTTTGGGTTCTGGATGACATCCGACCACTAAGAGATCTTGCAAAAAATGGTGCTGATGAACTGGATAAAGCTATCAGAGTTTATGCAGCTCCGGATGCATATCAAGCAGACTGGAGACAAGCCAGAGGAATGCGTTTCTCAGCAGATGGTGTTTTTTCAGGGGAAAACAGATCAGGTGGAGCTCGTTTAACTTATTCTGTAAACAGCGAAATGCTGAAAAAAGATGGTGATGAAAAGGAAATGAAGTCATCAGATAAAAAAGAGAAAGTTAAAGTAGAGGTTTTCAATATGTCGGGTGAAAAGATCCGAACTTTTGAACGCACTCCGGAGCACGACGGTATAAACAGAACATCTTGGGGAATGGATAAAGCAGGGATTCGCGGCGCAAGCAGACGTAAATCGAGACCAAACGCTCCTGAACCTTCAGGTGGAGATGTATTACCCGGAACGTACAAAGTTAAGTTTACTTATGGTGAATTCTCTGACTCTACAACTGTAAAAGTAATGAGTGATCCGAGAATAGAAGTTTCCATGGCAGCTCTCAGAAAAGCTGTTGAATTAAGAGATCAGGTTGCTCAATTAAGTGCTACTTTAGGAAAAGCTACAAATCAATTAATTGATGCAGAAGAGATTGTGGAAACACATGAAGCTCTTGCAAAAGCTGATACTCGTGATAAAAAAGAGTTGAAGGAAATTAATGAAGCCAATAAAGAGATCAAGAAGAAAATCGAAGATCTCATGAATATGGTATTCGGAACACCTGATGATCGTCAAGGTATTACGAGAAATCCTGAACCAACAACCATGCAGGCAATCTTTGGTCCTTTCCGTTACTTAGGTAACGATTATGACGGTCCGGGAACAACGGAAGCAAACCTTCTTCGTTTAGCTGAAGAGGAAGTTGAGGAAGCAATCACTAAGATCAATACGTTCTTTACAGAAGACTGGCCGGCATACCAGCAGACAATGGAAAATGCTGACTTCAGTCCATTCAAAGAATTCAAAACGGTGGATATGGACTAAGCTTTTTTAAAGAATATTCAATTTTGAGTTTTGAATATTGATGTAAAACCCCCGATCAGAAATGATCGGGGGTTTTTTATTATACATATTAAAAAGGCAATAGGGACAATTCATGAATTGTCCCTACTGCCTTTTTCTCTTTTAGAAACTATATACTTTGCCAAATCAAAAGAATAGTAAACGAGGACACCAAATTTAATATCCTCGTAAGTTATTCAATTAATCATTCGTCCATATAAGATCGAAATCGACTTCGTCCTGACTTTTAATTTCAGGATCAAGATTAGTGATTAAATGTTGCAATCTTAATTTGTTGTAATGACGACCATGAGCTCCACGGATTCCGTGACGATTTCCCGGATACATCATTAAGTCAAAATTCTTATCTGCTTTGATTAGTGCATCAACCAACATGGTTGTATTAGCAGGATGAACGTTGTTATCAACTGAGCCGTGAATAAGTAAGAGCTTTCCTTTCAATTGATCGGCATAGGTCATAGCAGAACCTACGTCATAACCTTCTTTATTGGCCTGAGGAGTATTCATGTAACGCTCTGTATATATAGTGTCATAACTTCTCCAATCAGTTACAGGAGCGCCTGAAACGCCTACATGGAAGATGTCAGGGTAACGAAGCATAAGTAACGCAGTCGCATAGCCGCCATAAGAATGTCCATAAACTCCAACACGATCTTCATCAGCATAATCACGCTCGGTAACCTGTTCAATTACTGCTGCGTAGTCATCAATTTCAAGAGTTCCTAACTTCCCATAGTGCAAGGTTTGAAACTCCTTTCCGCGATTGCCCGAACCTCTGTAATTAGCACGAACAACAATAAATCCAAGTTGAGCCATTCTTTGATAGCCATCATAGGTTTTGTAGGTGTTGGTCACATCCTGATATCCCGGACCACCATAAAGTGGAAGTAAAACCGGATACTTTTTTGAAGGATCAAAACCTTTAGGTTTGTAAACTAAAACAGGAAGTTCTGTTTCGCCATCAGCAGCCATCATTGTAGTAAATTCAGGTTTTTCCAAGCCCGCTTCTTCCACATTGCTGATGTCGGCTTTCATAACATTGCGGATCATCTTACCATCTTTATTGTAAAGATTAGCTTCGTAAGGAGAGTCGAAAGAAGAGTGATTACATACATAATATTCTCCGGCTTCATTCATGCTTACACTATGGCGACCATCACCATCAGAGAGTTTTTTCATATTCTTTCCGTTCATATTTACAGAATAGAAATAACTGTCTAGTCCCATGTTTTGGTAAGCAGTGAAATAGATCTTTTTATTTTTCTGATCAATATTCTCAATGTTTCCAACCGGGAAATCTCCTTTAGTGATCTGATTGATCAGTTTTCCGCTAAAATCGTAATGATAAATATGATTGTATCCACTTACTTCAGAAGTCCAGATAAATGTTTTGTTATCATCCAACTGAAAGAAATTATCATGAAGATTTATATACGCATCTTCTCTTTCTTCCAGAATGGTACGGACTTCTTTGGTCTTGATATCATAAGCAAGAAGTTCGAGGTGATCTTGTTTTCTGTTCAAACGACGGAATGTTAATTCACTACCATCATTTCTCCAGATTGGTCGAACAATGTATGTATCCGGGTCGCTATTTGTGGGAACTTGTTCAATTTCACCGGATTTAATATCAACGATAAATAGGTTTACAGTAGGATTAGTTTCTCCGGCTTTCGGATATCTCATTTGCTCAAGTCCGGCTTCAAATGTTAATTCATGAACAATTGGAAATTGGTGCACGTCTTTTTCCTGATACTGGAGGTATGAAATCTTTGAATTATCAGGAGAGAACCAATAAGCGTCACGTTGTCCAAATTCTTCAGGATATACCCAACTAGGACGACCGTTCATTTTCTCTTCACTTCCGTAAGTGAGTCGCTTTTCTTCTTTAGTTTTGGTGTCAACTACGTAGATGTCGTATTCCTTGATATAAGCGAACTTGGTATATTCATGAGAATAAGTACCATTCCAAAGCTGGCTTCTTTCCATTCCTCTCATCAGTTCATCGGTATAAAGAGGACGCTCAACTTCGGGTTTATAAAGTTTTCTGAGTTCTTTTTTCTTCAGATTAAATACATAATCAACATTGTCCTGAGTAAAGAAAATAGCTTTATCATCCATTACAAATTCAAAACGATCGAAAGGCAATGCAGAAATATTGGCGTCTGAAGTGGCATTGTATTGGCTAATCAGCGCTTCCGAAGTTGATTTGTCAAAAAGTAAGGTCCTTTTTTCTGTTTTTGGATCTACTTTATAGAAAACAGTATTACCATCATCGTCTTTTTCTGTTTCCATATATCCCATATCTCCGGGAAGCCAGTTCAAGCTGGAGCCGTCAAAGCTGACGAAGCCACGCTCGCCCATTTGTGCATAAAGTTCCAGACCGGTTTGAGCAAAAGCTCCACCGGATAAAAATGCCAGTATAAGTAGCGTAAAAAATGAATTTATTAATCTTTTCATAAGAGGATTAAGTTTAATATTGATCTGCAGAAAGTAACGCAGAAAATTTGTGTTTAAATATAAGGCTTCTGAATTAAGTTGCCGTCAAATTGAGTAAATGGTTTTTGCAAGAATTCCTGTTTATGTAGGAACGTGAGATTTTACGTTCCTACATAAATGACATATTGAATAATCAAAGATGAGTTACTACAACATCAGAGATCTTTCGTCCCAAAAAACGTTCTGCCAATTCCTGGAAGCGTTGAGGGCGATCACTTACGAAACATTGAAAATCACCACCTTTACTATTCAAGAGTTCAAGAGTACTCAAAGTGTTCTTCGCTGTGAGGGCTATAGAATCTGCGGAGTCTATTATTTTAATGTTTTGCGATTTCAATACAGAAGGAATTGCTTTCTTAAATAACGGATAATGTGTACACCCTAAGATCAATGAATTGATATCTGATTTATCAAAGACAGAGAGGTAGTTTTCCAGAGTTTTTGTGGCAACTTCGTTATCAATCCAGCCTTCTTCAGCAAGTGGAACCAACAACGGACAGGCTTGCTGTGTTACTTTGATTTCAGAATTTATAGCGTGAATGGATTTTTCATAGGCTTTTGAATTTACCGTTGCCAAAGTACCGATCACACCAATATGATTATTTGGTGTTTGTTTAAGTGCCATTTCAGTTCCTGATGTAATTACATCTAAAACAGGAAGAGAACCGGTTTTTTCTTTTATTTCATTTTTTGCTGAAGCTGATACCGTATTACAGGCAATAAGTATCATTTTAACACCTTTGGAAAGTAAAAAATCGGTGATCTGGAGTGCATATTCACGAACGGTTTCTTCAGACTTTATTCCATAAGGAACACGAGCCGTATCTCCGAAATAGATGATATCTTCGGTCGGTAAAGCTTTAGCTACTGCTTTTGCAACGGTTAATCCTCCGATTCCTGAATCAAAAATTCCAATGGGTGCGTTCTTGTCGGTGCTCACTTGTTGTTTTATAAGTTATTACTGAATGTAATGGAAATGTAATAGAGTTTTGCCGGAACTCCATCTATCTTAGTATGATTATCGTACTTGACACTGAATACTTCATAGATCAACTTCAGGCAAAGTTGTTCCCTAATATAGAATCTTATTTTTTTGATTAGAAAAATTCATCTACAAATTTTATTAGCAGCTTTTATTACTTCCTTTGGAGCTGAAATTGCTGCACAGGATAAACCGGATACCCTGAAGGCTAAACTGGATGAAATTACCGTTGTTGGTTTTAGCGGGAACAGAAGCATTATGGAAACTCCAGGTTCTATTTCTTATTTAGACAATCAGCGGATTAATGGTCTCAGTGGTCAATCATTAGTATATGGCCTCAATACGGTTGCCGGAGTAAAGATGGATGAGCGCGCTCCCGGAAGTTATAGAATTGCCATCAGAGGAAGTGCAATCCGTTCGCCGTTTGGAGTCAGAAATGTGAAAGTGTACTGGAATGACTTTCCGCTTACGCTGCCATCAGGAAGTACACCTCTTAATTTGTTGAATAATCAGAACATAAAGCAAGTTGAGGTGATAAAAGGCCCGGCAGGAAGTATCTATGGAGCGGGAACGGGAGGTGTTTTGCTGATCAACAGCTTCCCGAAAAACCCGCAAACAGAAAGAATTGTTGATGCTTCAGTTGGTGATTATGGTTTATTCAAATACGGAGCAGAATACAATACCAAAAATGAGTATATGATCACTCAGTATAAGTATGCTTCTCAGGTTTCTGATGGGTACAGAGATCAATCCTTTTTTGAGCGCAGAACTTTTGAAACCGGAGTAAAAGTATTTACTCCTTCAAATGTATTGGTGAGTGTTTCGACGTTATACTCAAATCTGAATTATGGAATACCGGGAGGGTTAACACTTGAACAATTTCAGGATGATCCAACTCAAACCAGATCAGGGAGTGTAGAAAAAAACGCATCTATCGATCAGGAAGATTTTATTATTGGTGTAAATGTAGAAAGTGAATGGACAGAGCAATGGTCAGGTGGTACTAACTTATTTGCGAACCTCAGTAAGTTTGAAAATCCATTTAATCGGGATTATAAAAGTGAGAGCAGAAAAAGCTGGGGAAGTCGCCCGTGGGTGCAGTACAAAAATAGATTTGGGGACAGTGATCTTAAACTGAAATTGGGAGCAGAGAATCATTTTGGATTTAACTATGCCAAAAATTATCAAAATGACGGTGGAGTGAGAGATACGTTGAATTTTGAAGATGAGATCGAGATCAAAAACAGAAGTTTGTATTTGACCGGTGAAATTGATCTTCCGGGTGAGATTTTTATTAATGCCGGAATAAGCGTTAATAAAGTTAGTTATCATATAAATAGAGTGGCGACAAAAGAGGGGGGAGTTGACCCAAATCTGGTTTCCAAGAACTTTGAAACGGCTATTTTACCAAGAATAGCAGTTGCTAAGAGATTGAATAATCTTACTGCCGTTCATGCAAGCGTAAGCGCAGGCTTTTCTCCCCCAACGTTAGAAGAATTTCGAACTAATGATGGAGATATAAACCTTAATTTAGAACCTGAAAAAGGCATTAATTATGAGGTTGGGATTCGTGGGAACACAAAAAAAGGGTTCTTCAGCTACGATATTACTGCTTTTTACTTTCGATTGACGGAGAGTATTGTACAACAACCATCTGATGATACAACAAGAGCATCTACTTTCGTATTTAGAAACGCCGGGAGTACAAATCAAAGCGGACTTGAAGTTTCGACAAATTGGATAGCTATCAGTAATCAGAATAAGTTTCTGAGCCTTCTGGAAATTCAAAGCTCCTACACTTTTCATTATTTCAAATACGATGATTATGTGAGAGAAGGGGTAGACTTTTCCGGCAACAAGCTACCCGGGGTAGCTCCACATACTATTTTTACTTCTTTGTTAGCGGAAACCAAGGCCGGTTTATATGGACAAATTTCATACAATTTCACAGATGAAATTCCATTGACCGATGGAAATACAGTATACTCAGATTCTTATCATTTAATGAAAGGAAGAATTGGTTTTAAACAAGTCTTGGGAGAGAAATTCAATCTGGATATTTACGCCGGTGGCGATAATCTGCTAGATCAACAATACAGCTTGGGCTACGATATAAATGCTTTTGGAAACCGATTTTATCAACCGGCTCCGGGAATTAATTGGTTTGGGGGAATTAAGGTCAATTACTCAATTAACAATTAAGAATGTGAAAATGATTTCTTAATTGTTAATTGAAGCATTCTTAATTGAACTAAAACTTCCTCGCAATAACTACGGTTTCTTTAAAGGTACGATCTCTTCCGGCGGCGCTGTTGTAGGCTTCGAACAGTACAATATAAATTCCCACTCTGTTCTTGTTGCCGGCATCTGTTAATCCATCCCAAATTAAACTACCTGAAAATCCTGCAGGTTTGCCGTCTGCTAATTCACGTACTTCTCGTCCATACCGATCATAAATTCTGACCCGGAGTAAATAATCCGCTTCATCCAGTGTGTAATTGATAGATAAGAAATCCTCAAATCCATCATCATCGGGAGAAAAAGGATTGGGAGTAAACGTAATTCCTGAGTTATCGGGAGCAGAACCGGGCTCCTGAAAAATGGAATTCTGTTGGTTTGGCGTTCCTCCGCTTACTTCTGTACTGGAACTCCAGTTGCTTTCATCGTTACTTGGTCCGGCTGGATTGATCTTTTCCAGAGCCACACCGTCAACGCTTACACGATTCGGATTTTGCCAGCTCTCATCATAAAAAACTGAATCAATAGTAGTTCCTGAACTGTCAGAAATGAAAATCGCATCTCCCGAAGCGGATAAGCTCAAACTGGAACGATCTACCTGCATAGTAAACTGATCCTGTTGAGATTCCAGACCAAAATATTCGGCGAGTTGACTTTCAGAAAAATCAAAGGTTTGATCTTCAGCATAGATCAGAAAATACCCTTTAGGCTGAATCCATTTGAATTGAGAAGAAACCGGATCAAGTCGATTAACTTCATTATCCTCATCCGGAGCATCGTTCAGAAAGATCTCTTCCAACGAAATGGCGTAATCCTGGGTATTGTATAATTCAATGTACTCGGTTTGATCGGGTAAATTGTCTTCGTCGTCAGAAAGCGGATCATACAAGATCTCATTGATGACCACAGAGCCGGGTGTAATTTTTTGAGAAATCTGTCCGGAAGCAGATGAATTTACATTCCCGACTACATCCGCAAGATCCGTAATTGAAACTTCAATGTGCTCATTCGTCGACAACCCCGAGCCATCCACCGTTACTTTATTTGCTTCCGTTGATGAGAAATTTAATACAGAACGTTGTTGTCCGCCAGCACTTATCGTGCTCCCTGAAAGGTCCACAAACTCCGAAAAAGCAATAGTTACATTTCCGCTTTCCTGAAGCTTAGCAAAAATGATCTCAGGAGAAATAGTATCTAACTGAAAAACTGAATTTTCGACACCGGCACTGTTTCCGGATTCGGAAGTGTTACTGTTCCAATTGTTGGGATCATTAGAAGCACCATCAGGATCTTTTTTTTCAGCAGAAATTCCATTCTGATTTCCACCAAAACGTTCAGTGTAAAACAAGCTGTCTATGGTAACTCCGGATTCATTTTTAATGATAATGCCATCGCCGGAATCGTTGAGCGAAGGAAAACCTGAAAGGAAAATTCCGTTGGAGAGTGAGTTTGCAAAACTCTGTCGATCTGTTAAAACCACATAATTTCCGGCTTCAAGAGAAGTTCCTTCAGGCAGTGTGGCAGAATTATTAGCAGCATCAGAAATGGTCCAGTTGCTCAAATCGAAATTGTTGTCAGTTCTGTTGAGCAGCTCGATAAATTCCGGAGAGTTTTCATTCTCTTTTTGATAGAGAATCTCATTGATGACAATGTCTGAAGGCTCGGGAGGGGAAAATTCCAGATATCTTATCGAGATGGAAATTTGTGCATTCGTATTCCCGAATATATCCTGCTGATCGTTTATCGTAATGGAATATGTAGTTTCATTTTTCAATGTCTCATTAAAGATCAGGTTTATCTGATTTCTATTCTGGGAGATCGAAGAAACAGACAAAGAAGGTGAAAATGAATAATTTGAGACATTTTGTGCAGCACTTTGTTCCAGACGTTCGTCATAAATAAGCACAATAGAAGTGTTATTAAGAGCAAAAGCATTTTCTAATTTCGGCGCTGTGTTATCCCGGCTCACAAGGTTGGGCTCAGATGGCGTGGCAAATTCAGCAGAAGGGCTATCACCCCAGTTTTCCTGAAACTGTCCGGTTACAGAAACAGATCGTCGCTCCAAAGAAACTTCATCGCCTCCCCAGTCTTGATTGTATGTTAGTGAGTCCAGAGTAATCCCGTCGGCATTTTTTAAGACGATAGCATCAGTAGTATTATTCAAAGTTGGAAAACGGCTTCCCATTACTACTCTTCGGTTTGGTTGACCAACACTAATTGAACTGTCCGGAGTTAAAATTATATACGGATTATCAGGAAAGCCGGAAGTAGGTTCTGTTTTTCTGAAGAAGAAATCTTCGTTTGTTAAAACCACTTCATTGCCGGAGTTGTCACTTAAAGTCCAGCCTTTCAGGTTAAATGCTTTATCTGTTGGATTATAAATCTCTACAAACTCGGTAAGCGATCCCGGAGGATCATATACAAACTCGTTGATAAATACGTCGCCCGGTTGAGCGATTTCAGTTTGTATAAATTCGAAAGTTCTGGAAATAGAAGGATTAATATTATCAAAAATATCAGATTGATTTCTAATTTCAAGAGAACCATTCTCTGGAATACTAAATTTAGTAATAAGCCTTACCGAATCAGGCTCTAAGTAAGTTACTATGAAAAATTCGTTCTCTCCGGTACTTTTCAGAGGAATATTAATGGCATAGTTGTCAGGGTTCGCAGCTGAATCGGGATTTATGCGTTCAGTGAAGGTGAGGATAATTGTAGAATCATTAACAATGCTCAACGTTTCCAGATTTGGTGGTGTATTATCTTGTTCAACTTCATTTTCTATTCCGGCTGTTCCTGAATTTGGATTGGGTGAATCGTCCCAGTTTTCCATAAAAACAGATGGAGCAGTCGGGCTTCTGCGTTCCAGTGCCACATTATCGCCGCCCCAATCGGGTGTGTATTCTAAAGAATCAATGATAGTACCATTCTCATCGTAAAGACGTATCTGATCTGTTGTATTATTGAATGCCGGAAGAGAAACCTGTATAGCATACACATTTCCGAAAACACTTTTCAGAGCGGCAGTATCAGAAGTAATAACCACAAAACTATCAGGAAAAATGGCAAAATCCTGATCGGAAATAGTGCTTAGAGAACCATTATCACCCAACTCCCAATCTTTTAAATTGAATAAACGAGATGAAGTGTTTTTCAATTCCACATATTCTTCGAGTGCTCCGGGTGGATCTTTTAAAAATTCATTTATGATGATATCACCAGTTTGATATTCTTCAAATCTGAATAAGGTGATGGTGGTATCAGCCAGAGTGGTTTGGTTGTTGGAATCTTCTATTAAAGTAATATCAAGATCAAAAGAGCCACTTGGTAAGCTACTGCCAAACACCAATTCAACAGAAGAACCAGAAGGCTGATCAATAGATGTCGGATTTAAGTTGCCGGGCGAAATCGTAAAATTGGAGTTTTGAATGGTAGCAGGATCGTAATCTTTGCTGAAGGTTACATTAATGGTGCTTGCGTTCAGTAAAGATGCATCAGCAACTTGTATAGGAGGTATATCAATTTTAAAATCGAAGAAAAATTTATCAGCTCTGGTTGCTGTGTATGTATTTTTGAATCCAAAAAAAGAAGTAGAATTGTAAGTGTTATCCGTGCCCGTTGCTTCTTCTTCAGTTACACCGGAATATGAATTTGCCACAGAAAGTGCCCAGTTTCCTGAAGCGTCTCTGTTTACACGAACTCTGAAGTTGCCACCACCTGATATATCAGTTGTTCCGGTAAGTACTTCTCCGTCTTTGGCTCCGGCAGTGATTCGGAATAGCCTGAAAACATCTCCGGAACCATCTTCTCCGGCCTGGAGCATATATCCATCTATAGCCTGATCGAAGTTAGCGGAGTCACTCATCAGGTATATCTCAGATTTGTTTCCATTTGAAGGATTGAATCCATCTAAACGAATAAATAACTCCCAGAATCCTACTACGTTTGTTGATGGAATGCTCAACTGAGAAGAGCCTGCAGAAACAGCATCCTGTTGAAGTAACACGTTGCCGGATTCAGTTACAAAAGTGAAGTCCACATTATCTCCGGTCCAGTCAGAAATATCCTGATCGGTAAAGTCATCCTGAAAATTTGCTGATTGAGCAATAATCAGAGACGGGATAAATATAAGAATTACAATGATGAGACCTCTCATATCCAGAGAATAGCAGAGTGAAAGCACTTAATCAACAAAAGCAAAAAAAATGCTTTAAAGAAGGCTCAAAAAAATAGGGTAAAAGAATATTCCATCTTTCACCCCTGGAAGGACATTGAGGGTTGGGCCCTCAAATGTATGATTAGTAATGTTTCTCTCAACCGTATAGTTAGACAGTTTCATGAGGAAGTCCTTACAGATTTTTTGTACCTTTTTAGAGAAATTTTTTTCGACAGTTAAGTCAATGAAAAACAGTAAAAATATGCGTAGTTTACCATTTATAATCGATCAGTTGAACGGTGGGTTCATGTTAGTAGAAGGAATTCTGAGCGTGAAAGGCCAAAAGTTGTTCATCGAATTCCAGAAAAAAGATGCCGTAATGGGCGCTTATAAATCTGATTTAGCTACCATTGAAATTCCATTTTCAGAAATTGATATGATGGAATTCAAAAAGGGATTCTTTTCATCGAAATTGATCATTCATGGAAAAAACGCTAGAGCTCTTACTGAACTTCCGGGAGATGAGCTTACTTCAAGAACATTGAAGGTGAAGAAAAAGAACAGAGAGGTTGCTGCTAATATTTCTTCTAAAGTAAATCTCGAGCTTTCAGAAATAAAACTAAAAGAATTGGATGAGTGAATAGAAAAATCCTCCTTTGAAGGAGGTGTCCGCCAGTTGGCGGACGGAGGATGTGTGAGGTTAATGAGTTAGTAAACATCACACATCCCTCGGATTCAATCGAGAACTTTCGATTGAATCGTCTCCCTTCGAAGGGAGATTTTTTTCAAATATACTTCTCGGCCCAGGTTCCTAAAACTTTTCCTATATACACGCTGTCTGCTTTTTCAGATAACAGGTGATCTGCTTTATCGAGGGATATAAAACTCTTCGGATGTTTGGCTGCAATGAAAATTTTTGAAGCATTATCAATTCCTACTGTATTGTCGATAGGAGAATGAAATACGATCAGAGCCTTACCAAGGTTATGAATAAATTTTTTCATGCGGGTTTCTTCAAGATCATCAATGAACTGCTTTTTGATGGTGAACGGACGTCCGGCTAAGCTTACTTTTGCTTCTCCTTTTTCGTTGATCTCATCAAGACTCATTTCAAAGTTCTCTTTAACATGTGCCGGTTCCGCTGGTGCGGCAATGGTTGCAACTGCTTTTACTGATTCCATTTTATGAGAAGCCTGAAGTACTGCGGCTCCACCTAAGGAATGTCCGATCAATATGGAAGGAGCAGAAAACTCTTTATCCATATATTCATAAGCCTTAACCAGATCATCAACATTGCTTGAGAAGTTAGTATCAGCAAAATCTCCTTCACTTTGTCCAAGTCCTGTAAAATCGAAGCGAAAAGTAGCAATTCCAATTTCCGCTAATGCTTTTGTGATATTACCCACTGCTTTCAGATCTTTTGAACAGGTAAAGCAATGAGCAAATAAGGCGCAGGCTTTAGTTTCTCCATCAGGTAGATCAATTTTTGCGGATAAATTCTCCCCAGTTGATCCTGTAAACTCTATTTTCTTGGATTCCATGCTTTCTAATTAAGGGTTATGAATATTAAAAATGTCACTAAAACTCAGAATCACAAAAAATAATTAGTCCAAATTTTTTAAGTTAGGGCAATCAAGTTAACGTCGGTAAGCCAAAATCTTAAAAGTAATTATTTAGTGGTTCCGTGGCTTCATAAAACATAAGATATGAGTAAAAACATTCCCCCTTTTCATCTGGCATTTCCGGTCAAAGATCTGGAAGAAACACACACATTTTATACTGAAATCCTGGGTTGCAGTACCGGTCGAAGTTCCGATCACTGGATCGATTTTAATATGTGGGGACATCAGGTCGTAGCTCATCTAAGTCCTGATGAAGCCAAAGAATCAGCGAAAGGAGCTGTTGATGGAAAAGGGGTTCCGGTCCGACATTTTGGAGTTATTCTGGAAATGGATAAATGGCAAGCACTGTCTAAAAGAGTAGAGGAGGCAGGAATAAAATTCATCATAGAACCTTATATCCGTTTTAAGGGAGAACCGGGAGAACAGGCAACCATGTTCTTTCTGGACCCTAGCGGAAATGCGTTAGAGTTCAAGGCATTCGGAGATAAAAGCCAGATTTTTGCTAAGTAGACCGTTTTACGAAATTAAGCATTTCAGTATCAACGTGGAGAAAGGTCTAATTTTCTACAACCTTCATTTCGCTGATCAAATATGTTCCAAAAGTAACTACATTTCTTGATTGCCAGTGTTCATTGAGTTCGCCTTCAGGATTGTAATAAGAAAAAGATCTGGAGTTCTCACCATCAAAAGTAAAAAATTGGTATGCCCGGGAAATATTTGAAATACTTCCAGAATTTCTGTTTTTGATCTCTGATTGGTCGGGAATGTCGTATACTCTTAAGTAGTTGACGAACTCTTCAAAATCTTCCCAACCCAGAGTTGGTTCAATTTCTAAAACTTTGATAACTTCTTGTTTTTCAGGATCTACTGAACTGAATTGAGTAACTTCTCCGGTCCAATTCGTGTCAGTTTTAACGAAATTATATTTCACAATTCCATTAACAACTAAAACAATTTCTTTAGCAGGGTTTTGGTCTTCTGCTTCTTGATTTGGTATATCTTCGTTCTTTTGTTGTTCAGCGATCTCTGTTTCAGGTTGAGCAGGAACCTCTGAAGTTTTACAAGCAGACAGATTTAATACTAATAATCCGACGCTTAAAAAGAATAATATTCGTTTCATTATACAATCTCCTTCTCTATAGCTTCAATTCGATTGGCATATTCTTCCCATTTTGAATACTTATCCGTAAGATCCATTTTTATATTCTCATATTCTAATGAGGTTTTTTTAACTCTGTCAGCATCATCGTAGAAATCAACTTCTGCCATTAAAGCTTCAATTTCATTTTTTCTGCTTTCAGCTTGTTCTATCTCCTTTTCAACTTTTTCTAGTTTCTTTTTAATGGGATTTACTTCTTTACTTATCTTATTTCTTCGCTCGGCTTCTATACGACGTTGTTCTTTCCTGGAAAGAGAGCCGTCATCTGAAGATGCTGATTTAGTTTGTTCTGATACACTTGAATTTTTTTGAGCCTCAGCTTCTTCTTTTTTCTTATCAAGGAAGTAAGAGACATTACCAAGGTAAGTACGAACTCTGTTTGTTTGGACTTCTAAAACCTTATCAACAATAGGATCTAAAAAAGCACGATCGTGAGATACAATTACACAAGTTCCTTCATATTGTTGAAGAGCTTGTTGCAGGATGTTTTTACTACTCATATCCAGATGGTTTGTAGGCTCATCAAAGATTAGAAAGTTGGCAGGAGAGAGTAACATTTTTGCCAGTGCTAACCGGCTTTTCTCTCCACCGGAAAGAACTTTCACTTTTTTGAAGACATCATCGCCACGGAAAAGGAAACTTCCCAAGATAGAACGCAATCGGCTTTCTTTCTCGTTAGAGCCGGCACTCATCATAACTTCTAGCGCATCTTTTTTAAGATCCAGATCTTCTGCCTGATGTTGAGCAAAGTAATTTGTGGTAACTTTATGTCCTTCGTTTCGTTCTCCGCCCTGAATGGATTCAATTCCGGCAAGAATTCGGATCATGGTCGACTTTCCTGCGCCATTTGGTCCAACCACTGCAATTTTATTACCGCGTTCGATCTCATAATCCAGTCCATCAAAAACTACATTATCTCCATAGCTTTTCTTGATGTTTTCCAATCTCATCACAACCTGACCACTTCTTTCAGGTTCCGGGAAGCTGAATGACACATTAGCCAGCTCATCTTCAACTTCGATGCGATCTATTTTCTCAAGTTGTTTAACGCGACTTTGAACCTGACGAGCTTTAGATGCTTTATATCGGAAGCGCTCAATGAACTCTTCCGTTTCTTTGAGTTCTTTAGCCTGATTTTTCTGTGCATTGATCAAAAGCTCACGTTCTTCTTCCCATTTCCTTTCGTAAAAGGAGTAATTTCCTGAATAGTCGCTCATTTTTCCTTTTCGAAGAGCAAGTGTTCTGTTAGTGATGGTATCCAAAAATGCCCTGTCGTGCGAAACTACAATCACAGCACCTTCATAGGAATTCAGGAAGTTCTCCATCCATTGCAGAGATTCAATATCCAAGTGGTTTGTAGGCTCATCCAGAAGAAGGTAAGTAGGTTTTTTTAGAAGAAGCTTAGCCAAAGCAATTCTCATTAACCAACCACCACTGAATTCGGTGGTATTTCTGGAAAAATCTGATTCTTTAAATCCAAGACCCATCAGGATCTTTTCAACGTCAGAACGTAATGTATAAAGACCGGAAGCTTCCAGTTTGGTTTGCAAGAGACCATATCTTTCGAGTAATCTTTCATGCTCTTCAGATTCAGGATCTGTTTCTGCCAGTTTTTGTTGAAGTTCATTTACTTCTTCTTCGAGATCAAAGATCTCAGAAAAAGCAGTTTCAACTTCTTCGATAACAGTAAGTTCAAAATCAGGATCAACACCATCCTGAGGGAGATAGCCAAGAGTTTCTTCATTGGAGAGAACAATGGAGCCCGCATCTTTTTCCTGAATACCCATGATAATTTTCAGTAAAGTCGATTTCCCGGCACCGTTAGGGCCAACCAAACCAATTCGTTCACCCGGATTTATCAAAGTTGAAATTTCGTCAAGTAAATCCCTGTCACCTAGGGCAAGAGATATTTTTTCTAATTGGAGCATTTAGTCATTTTATTCAAAGACTTCTAAAATAGCCATAAAATGAAGCCTTTAACACTAAAGCTTGATAATTTTTTATACATTGTTTTAGGATGAGTGTTTAACTCTGGTAATCTTAAGATGAAGAAAAAGCGTTGATAGTTATTCCTGCGAAGGCAGGAATCGGAATTATACTTTGAAACTGAATTACTTTGCCTGACATAAATCAAGATTCCGGGCATACGCTGTGGAATGACCATTGTGTAATGAGAGTTGTATTTTCTCAACCCAGCATAAAATTGAATTAAAAACCAATAAATGACTTTACTGATATTTTATTTGATACTGGCAATAGGTGTTTCTTTCATGTGTTCAATTCTGGAGGCGGTTTTATTGTCAATTACTCCATCTTACGTTGCTGTGTTAGAGAATAAAAATGCGAGTTCAGGTAAAATGCTTCGCAAATTAAAACAAGATATTGATCAGCCACTATCTGCAATCCTGAGTTTGAATACAGTTGCTCATACAGTTGGTGCAGCCGGAGTTGGTGCTCAAGCTCAGGTTGTATTTGGCAATGCATACGTTAGCATTACCTCAGCGGTACTCACCTTATTGATTTTGGTGCTTTCTGAAATTATTCCAAAGACTTTAGGAGCCACTTATTGGAAAACTTTAGCTGTTCCATCAGCAAGAGTAACAGGTGTGCTTATTGTGATTACTTATCCGCTTGTAGTATTGTCAAGATGGATTACAAGATGGTTGTCCAAAGAAGAAAACCAACCGTCTATAAGTCGGGAAGAGATCGGAGCAATGGCAGAGCTTGGTTTTGAAGAAGGAGTATTTGAGGAAGGGGAGTCCAATATTTTTAAAAATCTGATTCGGTTTAGCTCTCTTAAAGTTCAAGATATCATGACTCCAAGAATTGTGGTAGTTAAATTCCAGGAAGATATGACCATCGATCAGGTTCTTGAAAATAAAGAGGAACTCAGAGTTTCAAGGATGCCGGTTTTTGGAGAAAATGAAGAAGATATTACCGGCTATGTTCTGAAGAACGATTTATTTCTGAACCAATCGGAAGGGAAGGGAGATATAAAATTAAAAGATATTCGAAGAGAAGTCTTGATCATTCCCGAAGTGATTTCGTTGAAAAATGTACTCGAAAAACTATTGGAAAACCAAGAACATATTGCAGTAGTGGTTGATGAATATGGAGGACTGGTGGGAGTCGTTACCATGGAAGATGTAGTCGAAACTCTGCTTGGAATGGAAATAGTAGACGAGATCGATGCCATTGAAGACATGCAGAAACTTGCACGGGAAAAATGGAGAACCCGTGCTAAATCGCTTGGTATCGTAATGCCTAAAGCATCTTCAAAAATTCAGCCAGTTAAATCAGATAAAGAAAATACTCAAAACAAAGAAGAGTGAATTTTCTGAGCTGTTTCAACCATGATTTTTTGGTCAACTGCTAAATTCAGAATTCTTTTTTGCTTTGTGAAGGAGATCATGTCTAAAGAAACAGGTTGTATTGCATTAAAAATATCATTGCAAAGTTCTGTTGTCTCAGAAGATTGATAGCCAATAATACTGATCAATCCTTTTTCTCTTTCAAGGTCAACGGTGCCGATCTCGATAAGGCTTTTAGCAATTACATCCAGCTTTTCTGAATCAGAAAGAGCAATGGTAACAGAAGCTTCAGTTGTATTGACCGCATCAACAGCTAATCGGTAATCTTCAAGGACTTTAAAAACACGGGTAAGAAAGTTATATCCCATAACCGTTTCGTAAGCACTCACCGTTAAGAGCGCCATATCTTGTTTGAATGAAACTGCCAAAGCTTTTTGAGACTGTGCGCTTTCTCTGATGATTCTTGTTCCTGTTTCGTCAGGAGCAAACATGTTTTTAACAAGAACGGGAATATTACGTTCCTGAGCAGGTTTCAGCGTGGATGGATGCAATACTTTTGAACCAAAGTAAGCCATTTCTGTAGCATCAAAATAACTGAGCTCAGGTATTGGTTTCGCGTCTTTTATGAATCTTGGATCGCTTGTAAATACTCCACTCACATCTGTCCAGATCTCTATTCTTTTAGCATGAAGAGCCCCGCCGATCAGGCTGGCCGAATAATCAGAACCTTCAAAGCCCAGAGTAGTCGTTGTTCCGTCGGGAGCCTCACCATAAAAACCACCTATAACAGGTGTAAAGCCGCCATCAAGAATAGTTTCGAGAGAACCGATTTTTTGATTGATCAACCCAAAATTTGGATAAGCATTTCCGTAACTGTTGTCTGTTTTGATGATCTTTTTGGCGTCAACAAACTGGGTAAGTTGGTCGGTTGCCAAACCACATTGTGCAAGCAGGTAAGAGGATATTTGTTCACCGATAGATGCAATGGCATCTTTCATAGCGGGAGTAAGCTCTCCTACCTTGTGAGTATAGGTTAAGAATTTGCTCAGTAATCCGATTTTCTCATTCAGCTTTTTCTCACAACTTTCTTCAATGAGTGCTTTTTTTGTATGTGGATTTTCCTCAAGAAAATTCCGGATAATTTCCAGATGACGAAGTTTGATAGACTCGCCCAATTCCAAAGCTTCGTCTAACTTATTATCAGCAGCGAGTTTCCCGGCTTCTATAAGCTGACGTGTAGTTTTTGCAGTTGCAGAAACCACAACGATGGGATATTCATAATTTTTGATGATCTCTAAAACCTGCTTCCAGGTTTTGTGATCATTCATTGAGGTGCCGCCAAATTTTAGTACGTGTAGATCCATTCCGATATTTATTAAGCGATGAAAATAAGGGTTATTGAATCGGATTGCATTCTTAAAACAGGATTAAGTTCCATAAAATAAAATGATGACTTAAAGAACTGTTATCTTGTACTTAAAAAGATGAAAGTTGCTGTTATTGGTGGTGGAGCTGCCGGTTTTTTTAGTGCTATTTCTGCTAAAACACATAATCCTGAAGCACAGGTAACGATCTATGAAAGATCTGACAAGCTACTTTCGAAAGTTCGCATTTCTGGCGGGGGTAGATGCAATGTCACACATCATTGTTTTAAGATCCACGAACTGGTAAAATTTTATCCGCGAGGAGAGAAGCCGCTTAAAAAGGCATTCGGGATATTTTCCCCAACAGATACTATTTCCTGGTTTAATGAACGAGGCGTTGAGCTAAAAACCGAGGCAGACGGAAGAATGTTTCCGGTAAGCGATTCTTCCCAAACGATCATTGATTGCTTAATGAAGGAAGTGCATAATTTGGGAATTGGAATTAAAACGAAGTCTGCAATCAAGACTTTGAATGAAAGCAAAAACGGTTTGATTCTTGGTTTTAAAAATGGAGAAACCAAAGAAGTAGAAAGAGTTGTCGTTGCTACCGGAGGAAGCCCCCGAACGGAGGGTTTTAACTGGCTTCGTGAACTGGAGCATAATATCGAAGAACCCGTTCCTTCTTTGTTTACCTTTAATATGCCTGACGAATCTATTACAAAGTTGATGGGCGTAGTTGCTGACCCTGTGTCTGTAAAGATAATGGGTTCAAAACTTAAAAGTGAAGGACCATTGTTGATCACACACTGGGGAATGAGCGGTCCGGCGATCTTAAAGCTTTCTTCTTTTGGAGCCAGAGAGTTGAATGAAATGAATTATGAATTTAAGGCTCTTATTAATTGGACAGGAGAATTGTCAGAACAGGAAATCCGGGAGGTTTTAAAGGGAGTTGTGGAAGCGCATGGCAAAAAAAGGATCCATAATGTGAATCCATTCGAATTGCCTGGCCGACTTTGGGAGTTTCTGATCGAAAAAGTAGAAGTAGGTGAGAATATGATCTGGCAAAATATGGGGAAGAAGAATATCAACAGATTGGTTCATGTTTTGATGAACGACGAATATTCAGTAAGTGGAAAAACCACTTTTAAAGAAGAGTTTGTAACCTGTGGTGGGATAAGTCTTCAGGATATTGATATAAAGACCATGCAGAGTAAGAAAGTGCCAAATCTCTATTTCGCCGGCGAAGTTTTAGATATAGATGGAGTAACCGGTGGATTTAACTTTCAGGCTGCATGGACAACGGGGTTTATAGCAGGGAAGCTGAGATAAAAATACCTATGAGGTATTTAAAATCACTCAATCTCATCCGAGAAAGCAGTCCCGATCTCGTGACGTAAGTTATACCTGCTCTTCATTACTTCACCATAAGCACCACAACTCCTGATGGCAAGAATATCACCTCGTTTTAACTCAGGAATTTCGTAATCCGTTCTGAATACGTCTGAACTTTCGCAAATCGGACCCACGATATCGTATTGCTTGTTGGCTCTTCCGGTTCGATCTGAAATGATTTGGATTTCATGTTTCGCCTGATACAAAGCCGGACGGATAAGCTCGGTCATGCCTGCATCAATTATGGCAAAGTTTTTCTCGATCCCTGTTTTGGTATAAAGTACACGGGTAATAAGGCTTCCTGATTGACCTACAACGGAACGCCCCAATTCAAAGTGTAATTGCTGGTGAGACTTAAGTTGCAGGTGATTTTCAAAAGTTTCGAAGAATTTCTTGAAATCAGGGATTCCACTATTATCCGGACTGGAATAATTTATCCCGAATCCACCTCCAACATTAATGATCGTAAGTTTATACCCTTTATTTTCAAAAGCTTCGTTTAGTTCGTTTGCTCTCAGGCAAAGTTCTTTAAAGGGTTTGAGTTCTTCAATTTGGGAACCAATATGGAAATGAATTCCAATTAGTTTTATATGCTTTAAAGATGGAAGTAATTCGAAAATATCAGGAAGATCTTTTTCGTTGATACCGAATTTATTTTCTTTTAAACCGGTAGTAATATACTTATGAGTGTTGGCATCAACATTAGGATTGATCCTTAGTGCAACCTTTGCAACCCGGTTGTTCTGAGAAGCTAATTCGTTGATTACTTCCAGTTCCTGAACCGATTCTACATTAAAGCATAGAATATTATTTTCCAGACCGATCTCGATCTCAATATCTCGTTTTCCTACACCTGCAAAAGCAATTTTATCAGGAGAGAAACCACAATCTATAGCTCTTTCTACCTCGCCTCCGCTTACACAGTCTGCAGATAACCCGGCCTTAATGACTTCATCCAAAATCCGAGGGTGAGAATTGGCTTTCAATGCGTAGTGAATATGATAGCCTTTAGAAACGCCATGCTCGTTTATCTGATCCAGAGTTTTTCTGAACAGATTCAGGTCATAAAAATAAAATGGAGTGGTTCGGTCTTTGAAAGAGTCGAGTTGGTAGTTAGAAAACATCAGTGCGGCAATTTTGGATCTGGTTTTTGATCCGTTTCATTATCTGATGGATTCTTTGAATCAGCATCTTCTGAGACAAGACCTATGATTGTATCTCCTGCCTGAGGTGAAGGAGGATTATCCAGCGAAAAAGGCTCTATTGTATTTGAACTTGAAACCACAAATAAAGGTAGTGCTTTATCACCATATTTTTTTTCATAATTTTCAAAAGAAAATTCAGGAGTAATAGGGGTTTTTCGGATACCTGCTCCTGACCTCAAAAATTCTGAGATCTTATCAAAGTTCATCTCTTTTGAGAACAGCGTTCGACCACCAAGGGAATCATTTGATTCTAATTCCTTTTTACTGGCGGTTGAAAGTGGAGGCAATTGGAATACCGAAGAATTGCCAAAGATCTCTGCAAACTGAATAGCTGTTAATGAATTCACTTCATCGTTAGGAGTCAAGGCTAAAGTTTTTCCAATTCCATCCAGATCAATTTCGTCCATAGCATACTCGGAAAGAATATTTCCGTAATAAGTATCCAGACCGGACTTTCTGGCTTTGGTTATGTTTTCCCAGTTAGAATCAGCAACTAATACTTTAAATCCAAATTCTTTGATTGCATGGGCGATCATCCTGGCCCAGTTGTGAGCCCCAACAATAACCACGCCTTTAGGAGCAGCTTTGGCAACTCCTAAGAGTTTTGCAACAGGGCTCGCTGATAATCCATAAATGGTTACGGTAGCAATAATTACAATAAAGGTATATGGAACCAATTGTTCTGCGTCAGCATAACCTTCCTGTTCTAATCGGAGAGCAAAAACCGCAGATATTGCAGCGGCTACGATTCCTCTGGGAGCCATCCAAGCTACAAAGGCCTTTTCTCTCCAATTAAGATTAGAGCCAAGTGTTGAAAAGAAAATTGCAGCAGGACGTATAACTAAAATAAGAACTACTAAAAATAATGCGGCTCCCCAATTAAAGAATTCAAGAGCTGAAACTTCCAATCTTGATGCCAGAAGAATAAAAAGAGCAGAAATCAAAAGTACCTGCAGGTTCTCTTTGAATTCTATGATGTGTTTAATGCGGGCAGATTTCTGATTAGCAAGTATGATACCCATCACAGTTACGGTTAATAGACCGGACTCATGCTGTAGATGATTCGAAATCACAAACACTCCAACAACAATCATCAGAGTAACCGGGTTTTGCAGATAATCCGGAATCCAGTGCTTCTTGAGGGTGAAGTACATAATTCCAGCACCAATTGCACCAAAGAATGTTCCGTAAGCCAGAGTTTGTATAATTACTAAACCAGCGTGACCATCCATATTTGAAAAGCCACCTGATATGATGACTTCGAAAACAAGAACTGCCATCATTGCCCCGATCGGATCGTTTACAATTCCTTCCCATTTTACTACAGAACCCGCGGTTTCCGTAGGGCGTACTTGCCTGAGCAAAGGCACAATAACGGTTGGTCCGGTTACTATAAGTATCGCTCCAAACAAAACGGATAATTCTAATCCCAGATCTAGAATATAGAGAGCGGCCAGAGAAGCTAATGTCCATGTAACAATTACCCCAATGGTTATAAGCTTAATTACCGTACCACCAATTTTACGGAACTCAGACATTTTTAAACTGAGCCCACCTTCAAAAAGAATTATGGCAACGGAAATAGAAACAAATGGACTAAGCAAATCGCCCATGAGTTTATCGGGATCAAGTAACCCGGTGACAGGTCCGGCAATAATTCCGAAACCTAATAAAAGTAAAATTGCAGGTAGTTTTGTTCTCCAAGCAAGCCATTGAGCAGAAATTCCCAACGCCAATACACTTGCAAGACCAACAGCTATATATTCAGACATAAATTAAAGTTAGTTTAATTATCCTTTTGGAGTATAAGTCGGAATAACTCTTTTTGCTAACAGAGCGTTTGTTTTTTATTGAGCCAGTTTGGATATAATTTCATCGATCGTTAGTTGAGCTTCGTCACTTTCTTTCATATTTCTGAGAGTGAACTTCTTTTCTTGTAATTCATTGTCACCAACGATCAATGCAAATGAAGCATTTTCTCTATTAGCATCTTTCATTTGAGCCCTCATTGAGCGATCAAGATAATCCATTGTAGCTGAAATCCCATTTTCACGAAGAACCGGAAGTGTTTTCAAAGCCCACCTGCGAGCATCATCCCCAAGGCTGACAATAAATACATCAACTTTTTTCTCATTAGCCAGAGATATATCAAGTTCTTCACAGGCTATAAAAAGTCTTTCCATTCCGGCTGCAAATCCAACGGCAGGAGTGGGTTTACCACCAATTTCTTCTACTAATAAATCATAGCGTCCACCGCCAGCCAGTGCATCCTGCGAACCCAGATCAGGACTTGTTAACTCAAAAGCGGTTCTTGTGTAATAATCCATACCACGAACTAAAAGAGGGTCGAGTGTATATTCGATATTTAATGAAGAAAGCATTTCACAGACCTGATCAAAGTGAGCTTTTGATTCTTCATTCAAATGATCACTTATAACAGGAGCGTTCTTAATGAATTGCTGATCTTCCGGCTCTTTAGAATCCAGTATTCTCATTGGATTTTTTTCAAGTCTCTTTTGAGAGAGTTCACTTAGCTCATCAAAATGAGGCTTGAGGTATTCTTTTAAAACAGATTTATAGTTTTCTCTGCTTTCAGGGTCACCAACAGAATTAAGTTTCAGATCAAAATTTTTGATTCCAATTCTATGATAAATACGCATCATAAAAGCAATACATTCTACATCTGCTACAGGGTTATCGGTTCCTATAACCTCAACACCGAATTGATGGAATTGTCGTTGTCTTCCTTTTTGAGGCCGTTCAGCGCGGAACATAGGCCCAATGTAATACAACTTTTGAGAACCACCCCTTTGATCCAGATGATGTTGAACATATGCTCTGACAACAGGAGCTGTCAACTCAGGGCGTAGCACATAATTACTTTCCCCTTTGGTAAATGCAAAGATCTCTTTCGTTACAATATCAGTAAGCTGGCCAATGCCTCGTTTAATTAGTTCAGTTTGCTCCATAATTGGAGTTCTGATCTCTTCAAAATTAAACTTTGCTGCTTCTTCATGAATGATATTTTCCAGCGCTCTCCATTTCGGGGATTCAACAGGAAGGATATCTACCATTCCAAGGTGTGTTGTATACTTTGCTTTGGCCATTTGTATTATTGTAAGAAATCTAATTCGGGTCAAAGATAAGGTTCGTGTGGATGAATTTCTCAATTATAGCTACCTTAATAAAGCTTTTCACAATGCAATATTTATACTCTAATTTATGATACTCATAACAAAGCCTTTTTTCCCTCCTTTTGACGAGTATGAAGAACTTTTGAAAAAAATATGGACAAGTGGTTGGATCACAAATAATGGACCCTTTGTGCTTAAACTTGAGAAGAGTTTAAAAAAATATTTAGATGTACCATCTTTATTATTTGTCGGAAATGGTACTATTGCATTGCAGATCGCAATAAAGACTCTGAACCTAGAAAAAGAAATTATTACTACTCCATTTAGCTATGTAGCAACAAGTAGTAGTATTTTTTGGGAAAATTGTACTCCTGTTTTTGCGGATATAGATAAAAGTACTTTCAATATAGATCCTAAAAAAATAGAAGAAAAAATCACTCCAAATACTACGGCAATACTTGCAACTCACGTTTTCGGAAATCCATGCGATGTGGAAGTTATTCAGAAAATAGCCTCAGAAAATGAGTTGAAAGTAATTTATGATGCAGCTCATTGTTTTGGTTCTAAGTATAAAGGCGAATCAATTTTCAAATGGGGAGATATTTCAACTGCTAGTTTTCATGCAACAAAAATATTTCATACAGTTGAAGGAGGAGCACTAGTTTCACAAAATCCGGATATTATCAAGAAAGCCAGTTACATGAGAAACTTTGGACATGATGGTCCCGGTAAATTTAATGGAGTTGGAATTAATGGAAAAAATTCAGAACTACATGCTGCGATGGGAATTCTGAATCTGAAATATATTGATGAAATTCTTGAGAAAAGAAAAGAACAGTATTTTTTCTATGCTAATTCGCTTAAAGGATTAGATTTACATTTTCAGAAAGTTAAAGATCAGTGTGAAACAAACTTCTCTTATTTTCCAGTTCTATTTGATAAAGAAAGCTTATTATTAAAAGTGTTAGAGCAACTGAAAAAGAAAGATATAGTTCCCAGAAGGTACTTTTACCCGTCTTTAAATAAATTAGGCTACTTAAATGGCGAAGCTAAGATCTCGGAAGATATCTCATCCAGAATATTATGCCTGCCACTATATCATGATCTTCAAATTCAGGATCAAGAGGTTATTGTTAGAACCATAAAAAATTGTTTGTAAAAAATGAAGATTTCGACTAAACAATTCTTAGATTTTCTGTCCTTTAAAGAGATAGAGTTTGATCATAGTATATCAACCCAAGGTTCCTTTACCGTAGCATCTATTTTTGAACCGATTAAAAAAGGTTTTTATTTTTTTGCTGGAGATACAATTCCACTTGAAATAGAAGACTCTCTACTCGTAGTTAGTAATAGATGTAAGAGTGGTAATGCTTCTAATAGCTTAGTTAAATTAACTAACTATGATCCACAATTAGCTTTCTATGAGTTTTTAAATGTAATAGTAAAAAAACCAAACGCTTCTATTTCTGAAAGATCAATTATATCGAGAGGAGCTGTAATTGGTAAAAACGTATTAATAGAAGATTTTTGCGTTATTGGTAATTGTGAGATCGGTGAAAATACAATCATTCGAAGTAACACAAAAATACACGATGGTGTCCAAATATCAGAGAATTGTGTTCTTGAGGCGGGTTGTATTATTGGTGCTGAAGGAGTTGCTTGGATATGGAATTCAGATGAATCTAAAAGAATAAGACAGCCACAATTGGGAGGAGTAAAAGTAGGGAAAAACTGTTTTTTAGGTGCAAATACTATAGTGGTAAGAGGTTCTTTAAATGAAAAAACTAGCATAGGCAGAGATACAATTATGGCGCCTGGTTGTAGAATAGGTCATGGAAGCAAAATTGGAGGTTTCGTTCATTTCTCTAATAGTGTTACTTTGGGAGGTAATGTGATTATTGATGATAATTGTTTTGTGGGCTCAGGAGCTGTTATTAGACCAAAAGTAAAAATATTAAATAATACAGTTGTAGGGGCCGGAGCTGTTGTTGTAAAGAATTCTAAAAATCAAGGTATGATGCTTATGGGAGTGCCGGCCAAAGAAAGTGAGGTTTCGAAAAAACCAAGCGCCATGCCAAAACAAAAAAAATAATTAGATGATTTCAAAAAAAATATCTGTAGGATCTAATGTATTTATTCACCCTTTAGCATTAATAGAGGATGACGTTGAAATTGGAGACAATACCCATATTGGTCCATTTTGTATTGTAAGAAATGGGGCAAAAATTGGAAAAGATTGCAAATTTACAGCTTATTGTGAAATTAGGGACAATGTAACCATTGGAAGTGGCACTACATTTGGAAGCAGGTGTACCATCTCTGCGAATGCAAAGATTGGGTCAAATGTTAGCATTAAATATGGTTTTGTATTAACAGATACACCCGACCTTGAAGAAGGAAGTGTTAAAGTTGTTGGGAGTGTAGGAGATGGAACGCTCATTGGTGCAAATGTAACATTAATGCCTGGTTTTAGCATTGGTTCAATGGCAATAATAGGTGCCTGCTCTCAAGTCAGATCCAATGTCAGTGATAACGAAGTATGGTACGGAAATCCGGCTAAGTTTTTTAGAAAGAGGTAATGATAAATCAAACTAGTTAGTTAATCTTGAAAATACTTTTTTTAAGATTTTATTTACTTCAGCTGAAAGTTTAAAAAACCAGACACTTCCAAGAAAGAGGACTGTAATAAATAGAGATCGTAGGATAATATCAAAATATGTATTAAAAATCTGAGGGATCATTTCTGACATCAAAAAAGACAATACACCCACCACTAAAATACCCAAAGTTTCCCAGCGGAAAGGTTGCATTTTAAATTTTACCCACACAAATACCATTTTAATTAAATTATAGAGAAAAATAGAAGAAGCTGTTGCAATTGCCGCACCTACCAAACCATAAGTTGGTATTAGTAAAAAGTTTAATATTATTGAATTTAGCATAAGAAAACCAGAGAAAATAAAATCGTACCTATAATATTTAGAAGAGATTATTATTTGACCATTTGCACCAGTTGCAATATCGAAAAGGTTGGCTAAACCAATGATAAAAATGACTATACTTCCTTCAGCAAAAGCGTCTGGAAGAAGGCTGTATAGGTTATCAATATTTGCAATTACACCGATGTAAATTAATAAACCGGCAAGCAATTGGTTTAAAGAAGATTGTTTATAGATATTTTCAATGTTTGAAAGATCTTTATCCTTAAAAGATTTAGAAATCACTGGGAATGAAATTTTTGATATTGATCTTCTTGGTATTGAAATTACAGCACCAACGTAAAGGGCAATTGCATAGATACCTGTCTTCTCAAGCCCCTCAAAAATATCTACCATTATAATATCTATGTTGCCAACAAGTATCATTGTAAAGCCGCTAAAAAATGAAAAGAAACTGTATTGAGAAATATTTTTTCGAGTTAGCTTATCAAAGGGTTTGAACGAAACTTTAAATCTTAAGTATCCTTTCTTTATAGCATAGAATAATAATATGATGTATTGAAGAGTATAATTGAAAACAAAAATGAGAATAAAATGATCAAATGAAATGAGATCATAATAGAATAGAACCAAGTCCAAAATTACTATTAACCGAAGTAACACTTCTTGAAGAAAGGAAGCGAATACTGTATTGAACGATGCTTTAATAAATGCATTTAGAAGTCCAAACGAAGCAAGAGAGAAAATAAGGGGAATTAATAAATAGAAATAATCTACCAGTAAAGAACTATCAGAATATAACTCTAAAAACCTATCTTCGAATCCAATAAAAAGAAAGCTAAAAACAAATAGGCCTATTAATGGTGGTATAACAAACACCCAAAAGAGCCCCTGAGGATTATCTGATTTTTGGGATAAATAAGGAAAAAATTTAATAATAGAATTAGGCACACCAAGGTTTACAAGCTGAACACTTACTGTCATGATAGCTATCATTGATCTTGTAAGGCCAAAACCTTCTGCTCCAATAATATTTGGGAATAGAAAAATAGTAGATACAAAACCTATAACCACCCCTATATATGAAATAAGAGCATTTTTAATACTTTGATTAACTATAATTCCCAATTTTCTTTTCTATAAATTTTCAATTGTGCAGAGAAGATCTTCAAATCTTTTTTTGGAATAAACAGGTCCAAAATTTTTTAAAAGTAATTCTTTATTTTCCTTTTTTTCAGCTTTGTTTATTGAGGTTTTAGGGGCATAGTTTTCAGTTTTTAAAATATGGAATCCTTTTTCAATTAAATGGTCATATAAACCGGATTTTGAATTAAGAAATACATTGCTTTCAAACCAAAGTGCTAATATAATATTCCCTAAAGCTTGTTGCCTACAGTGGTTCATTATTACTGATTCACAACTGTTCAGAATTTGAATATACTGTTCAAAAGGCAAATAATTATTTAATATAGTTGCTGGTTTACCAAGATGTTTTTTAGCATACTCCTGCACGTACTCTGCATAGTTTCTATTTCCATAGCTTAAAGGAATGAAGACTTTGCGGTCTTTTAAGTCAAACCTAGATAAATGATCGATAAGTTCTACATGATTATTCGAAAAAGAAGCAGAGTTGCCTAGCATAATATTTTTTCGAGGTAAGCCTTCCTGAACCTCTGGCTTCTGGAAAAAGACGTTATTTAAGTAATTAATATTAAACGAACCTGCTTTGACATTATAGTTTTTCAAAAGCATTTCATAATCTTGTTGGACTACCGGGATTATCAAGTCGATTTTATTAAAAGCTTTTAAAACATGTTTATTAGGAGGGATATAGTCTGAAAACCTGCCTAGAATAGATTTTAGTAAGTCTTTGAAACCCTTATAACTTTTTAATCCGATTTTAAACCTAACAAGACGAGTTTTTTTGAGTAAGAATTGATTTTCAAATCCTCCCAAATAGTATAAGTCAGCTCCCCAGCAGAACCAGATAATTTTCTTTTTTGATTTCAATCTATTAATAATTTTTGCATTTCTTTCGTTTAAGAAATGAACAAAAATCACTTTTGCATTGTCCACAAAGCTTTCAAAAACAGAATCATTAATGCCGTTCAAATCAATATCTTTATAGTCATTTCCAACCACTACTATCTTGTGATCATTAGAATTGCCTATCAGATTCTTTAGGTTATATCTTATATTTGAGTTGATTATTAGATGCAGATATTTAAATCTCATTGTATATATATTAAAATAGGGTACTAAAAAGTTTTAAAGAACATATTAGTTTAATGTAATTGAATTAATCGCCTAAGATAAAGCCTATTATTTAGTTTGCGTCTCTTTAGTTTTCAAATTAGGGAATATTTTTAGTGAATAAGAAAATTACTTATTGTATTGTTTTTCTTTTTAGTAAATAGCTTCTTTACCTTCATCCCAAATAAAAGAATGAAATAATAAATATGAGTATAAAAGGGATCAAAAGAGTTTTAATATTAGCACCACATACTGACGATGCAGAATTGGGTTGTGGTGGAACTATGGCTCGCTTTTTTGAAGAAGGAATTGATATTTACGTAGCGGCGTTTTCTACTGCCAGAGCTTCTCTGCCTGAAGGCTCTGATCCGGACATGCTAAAAAAAGAGTTTTTAGCTTCCATGAGGATATTGGGGCTCCCGGCATCAAATCTGCATGTTTATGACTATCAGGTTCGAATGCTATCTTATCACAGACAGGAAGTGTTAGAAGAGATGGTGAAACTAAAAAAATCAATACTTCCCGATTTGGTTTTGGTACCTTCGGGAAGCGATCTTCATCAAGATCACGAAGTGGTTTACAATGAAGGATTACGAGCTTTTAAAGATGTTAGTATTTGGGGTTATGAATTACCTTGGAATCATGTAAGTTTTTCAACACAAGCTTTTGTCAAGCTTAGCCAGCCACACTTAGATAAAAAATGGGAAATGATGCAGGTGTATGAGTCCCAGTTTATAAAACAGCGACCATACTTCACTAAAGAATTTATGGAAGGCTTAGCAAGAGTAAGAGGGGTTCAAATTGGAGAACCATATGCTGAGGCTTTTGAAGTTGTTCGCCTGAAGGTCTGAAAAATATATTTTTATGGAAAAACTTTCTCTGGAAGATATAAAAGAAAAATTATCTGTTAGTTTCAAATTCAAAGGAAATAATGAACTTGAATATGTAGATAATTTCAAGAGCATATTAGATGCTGATGAACACTCAATTGTTTGGTGCAGTCCTGATAAAGAAAATAAGCTAGAACTTATAAGCCAAACAGCGGCAAAGTTAATTATTTGTGATAATACTGTACAACTGAACGAATCTTTGCTTGAGGAAAAAGGATTTATAATAGTTGAAAATCCGAAGCTGGCGTTTACCAGATTGATGCGAAATGTTTTTCCCGTTATTTCAGAAACAGGTGTTCATAAATCAGCGACTATTCATCCTGATGCCGAAATTGCATCTTCAGCATACGTTGGTCCTAATACATACGTAGGAAAGTGCAAGATTGGAAAAAACACGGTTCTGCAAGGAAATAATTATGTATACGATAACACCACTATTGGAGATGAAGTGGTTATTGAGGCAGGAGCAATTTTAGGAGCTGAGGGTTTTGGAATGGCAAAAACTGATGACGGAAAATGGGAGAGGTTGCCTCACATTGGAGGATTAGAAATCCATGATCACGTAGAAGTTGGAGCAGCAACCACTATAGACAGAGGAACATTAGATAACACCATAATTGGTGCAGGTACGAAGATATCCAAGTCGGTACATATTTCGCATAATGTTCAAATTGGTAAGGATTGTTTGATTACGGGTTGCGTTGCAATAGCAGGATCTACAACCATTGGGGATAATGTATGGATCAGTCCAAATGCTACATTGCTTAATAAATTAAAAATTGGAAATAATGTTTTCATTTCAGTTGGAGCAACCGTTACACAGGATATAAAAGACAATTTTCAGGCATTAGGCAGAAAGATTTTACCGAAAGGATGATATAGATTTAGAATTTTATGAAAGTAGAAGACATTATCAGAGAAGTTCTTTACATAGATGAAACAACAGAGCTTTCAGATGACATTGGTCCCGGACAGCTGGAAGCTTGGGACTCTTTGGGGCATGTGAATATCATCACAGCTATAGAAGATGAATATGATATTGAAATTTCACCCGAAGAGATTGGAGAAATAAACTCTATTACTGAAATTAAAAAAATATTGATCAAAAAAGGTGCCATAACAGAGTAATGAAAGTTAACTCAATAGTTGAAGGCTTTTTTTATAATTCAGAAAAGACTCCCGATAAAACTGCATTAATATGGGGAAACGAAAAGATTTCTTATGAAGAGGTTTCTGAATGTATTTTAAAAGTAGCAGGTTTCCTGAAAAATCAAGGGGTTTCTGAAGGGGATAGGGTCGCATTTTATGGTGAAAAAAGCCCTTTATTTTTATATACATATTTTGCAACACATTTGATCAATGCGGTTGCAGTTCCTCTCGATATAAAATTACCTGATGAAAGACTGGCCGATTTAATTTCTCAGACAGAGCCACATATACTACTTCACCCTACTGATATCAGCCATTCTTTTAAACAACTTCCGTTTGATAAGAATCTATTAGATGCTGAGCCACTTAAGAGTTTCGAGTTTCCTGATAAGGATTTGACAGCGGATATACTTTTTACTACAGGAACTACCGGAAGCTCGAAGGGAGTGAAGTTAACACACCATAATATTTTAGCGGGAGCTGAGAATTCTAATATATTTATTGGTAACAATTCTTCTGATACTGAGATCATACCTTTGCCATTGCATCATGCATTTGGGTTGCGAAGATTAAGAACAAATATGCTTCTTGGAGCTACGGTAGTACTGGTAGATGGTTTTATTTTTCCTAAGCTCTTTTTTGATGCAATGGAAAATTACGGAGCTAACGGAATATGTATGGTTCCTGCAGGATTCTCAATTGTGAAGAAGCTTATGAAAAGAACCTATATCGATTACTTTAAAAAATTAAAGTATATAGAATTTGGTAGTTCTTCGATGGAAAACTCTGAGAAAAAGGATCTGGCTGAAGCTCTCCCTGACACAAGAATTTGTATGCATTATGGGTTAACAGAAGTAGCGGCAAATATTTTTATTGAGTTTCATGATGACGATTCAAAATTGAATGCCTTAGGAAAACCGAGTCCGAATACTTTGGTTAAGATCGTTAGTGATGCCGGAATAGAACAACCTACTAAGGAAGTTGGAGAGATTGTAGTAAAAGGAGCGGTTCAAACCCCTGGATATTGGAAGAAGCCTGAGCTTACTAATGATTCCTTTATAAATGGTTGGTTCAAGACGGGAGATCTTGGGTTTGCTGATGAAGAAGGCTACATATTTTTGAGTGGCAGAAAGGATGATGTCATGAATATTGGAGGGAAAAAAGTTTTCCCAGGAGAAATTGAGGAGATAATTAATCAACATATTCTTGTTAAAGATTCGGCATGCATATCAGTGAAAGAAAGTGGAGTGATAACAGGTGAAATGATCAAAGCGTTTGTTGTGCCTGAAAACAAAGAAAAGCTTGATTTAAAAGAGTTGATGAACTTTTTAAGAGAAAAGCTGGAGCCTTTTAAAATCCCAAGTGAAATAATTTTTATTTCCAGGATCCCTCATACATCTTCAGGTAAAAAGCAAAGAGATAAGTTGAAGTGAAAAACTCCGGACTATTTTCTTTGCTCTATTTGGTCCTCTAATATTTCGGTAAGTCGGGCAGATAAATTATTAAAACTATACTTTTCGACTTCATCTTGATCCTGTTCAAAAAGAATCTCTCCGTTTTGAGAAGCATCGTATACTCTTTGGATAAATCGATAAACACCTTCATCATCATTGTGGTCAAAAAATTCCCCAATATTAGTTTTTTGTACAAGATCTGATGCGGCGCCATCAATTGGTCCAATTCCAAGAACTGGTTTACGCGAAATCATATACTCAAATACTTTGGTAGATAATGCAAATTTACTATTCTTTGATTTGCCTATAGTTAGCAACAATAAATCTGATTGAACGGCCAAGTTTATCATTTCTTCATGTGAAATGTAATTACTAAAGCTAAACTTAATTTTAGAGGAGGTCTTTTTTAATTGGATCTGAATATCAGGGTCAATATTGCCATAAAATTCAAAGGCGATATTGTTTGCTATTTCAGGATTTGATTCTTCAATCTTCTTAAGAGCATGTATAAGGCTGTCTGGTTTTTGATTGATCTTCATGCTACCGAAATATCTAATCGTAAATTTTGAGTTTGCTACTATCTGCTCTGTATTATCGATAATATGATCAGGATCAAAGCCATTTGTGATCCGGGTAACTTTATCTTGGATGTTATTTTCAGGAAAAAACCCATTATTAACTACAGTAATATGATCTGCTTTATCCAGTACAGCAGCTTCAAGCTTCCGATTCTTCTTTTTTGCTCGTTTACTCTGAGGGTTATCATCATAATAATATATGTTCGTCCAGGGATCCCGAAAGTCAGCAACCCATGGAAGCTTACTCCAGTCAGCTAATTTCTTGGCAACTAAATTGGTTGTAGGTGGCGGAGAAGTTGACAGAATAATATCAGGATTTTCTTGACGAATAATTTTTTTCCCAAGTGGAACAGCAAACCATTTCCATGTAAATTTTGCATCGGGAACCATAAGATTGAGGCGAGCCCAAACAGCAAGTTTTGATATCCAGCTAGTGTTTTTTCTATAAAATATAGATGGATTACTAGTCTTCTCTTTTTTCTTATGACCGGAACTAAGAAGCCCGACAGGCTCGATAATATTTGATCTGTATACCTTACATTTTTCAAAAATTGGGTGATCAGCTTCTTGAATAATTCCCGAAGCTGATTTCTTAGTAGTAAGTATTACTACTTCCCAATCATTTCTTAAAAGGTATTTTACAAATCTGGAAATACGGTAAGCTCCTACTCCTGCAAAAGGATACCAGTAATAAGATATGATGAGTATCTTTTTACGACTCACCTAATTTCTTTCTTTTAAAATAATTCAGCCCGAATAATAGAGCGATCAAAATTTGAAATCCCAGACTAACCCAAGATAATGTTACACCAATTGAGTAAGATTTAGGCTTGAATTCTAACTTTAAGGTATGCTCACCTTCAGGTATTTCAAATCCCCGTAAAACAAAATTAGTTTTATAGATAGGGATTTCATTTCCATTCAATGTTGCAACCCACCCAGCTGGATAATAGATCTCACTTAGAACTAAAAAGCCGGGCTTACCTCTTTTTAAGGCTAGTGTCATTTCTGCACCTGTATATTCTGTTACCTCTACTTTAGATGTACTATCAGGTGATGTTGAAAGTGTCTCTGTAGTCTCGACAACTGCAATCGAAGAATAATCAACATTTGGTTGTTCAACAAAATCATAAGCTTCATTTGGAGTTGCAGCGGTTACTAATGAATCTACAAAAAAGGCTTTGGGTAATAATTTCTCATTTTTATAAACAGTACCTCCTGTGCTATTGAAAACAGGTGTGAGGCCAGGAATATTTAAACCCTGTTGATAGGTTATATATTTGATATTTAAAGCACCCAAAAGGTCAAGATTTAAACCGGCATTGCCTTTGAACAGTGGTCCGCCATTTGCCTGAAGGTCAGCAACAATACTAAGTTTTGCACCTGTATAACCCCCAATAGTTGGGTAAAAGTAAGAAGGAACTGCATTACTGAAGGCTCCATCCATCAACGGAAATACTCTGTATTCGTATTCACCATTATCAGAATAAATGTTATCCATAATATATTGATCAGTATCTCTTTTCTGAGATTCTAAATAACGCTCAGGACTAACATTCGCACTTACGATAACTTGCTCAGGCACATAACGCTTTCCTACACTTATCATGTCGAAACCGGTTACAATTATTAATCCAATGGATGCAATGGCAATTGAGATCTTTTGTTTTAGAGTCAACCAAATTATTGCACATGAAAAGACTAAAAATAATCCAAACCTAAACAGGTCTTTATTTGCTCCGTCTTTCCTGTCAGGTACAAAATTTTGATCAACGTAACTGATAGCTCTTTGTCTAACCTGAGGATTATTCGGGTTAACGTTATTTTGTTGAGCTATTTGATTAGCAATATTTTCGACCTCTCCCGGCTTAGTAAAGTCCATGGTTTTTACCTGGATCAATACAAAAGCGAATATAAATAGAGTTACACCTAGTGGTACATATAATTCCTTTAATGAAACAGATTTATTTTTTAAAAATTCAAAAAACCAGGAAAGACCATATATAGCTACAACGGAATAACAAAAAGCGGTGAGAACAAGCCAGGTTTCAGGGGCTCTGAATTTGTCAAAGAATGGGATGATATTAAATGCCAGTTCGTTGATGAGCGCAAAGTTTTCTCCCCAGGAAAAAATAAGAGCCAAAGTGCCGGCACCAAAGAAAACGAACATTGTCTTTCCCTTTTGTTTGAATAATGCCATCAAAAGGAAAGGCAGAGTTATAGCTCCAAGATAATGAGGGCCAGAAGTCACAGACTTAGGACCGAAATATGTTGGCGAAGCTCCTCCAAAAATTTCAGGGACAAATAGTGTCAATGATTCTTTAATTCCCTGAGACCAGGCAAAAGCATAGCTTGTGGACAAACCGGAAGAACCATCAAGTGCGGAACCACCTCTTATGCTAAATTGAGAGTATTCCTGAAGTGTTAGAAAACTTCTCGCATGGCCCATTATCCCAATTATTCCACCAACGAATAATAAAGCAGTGATAAAGCCAAATTGTTTAAGATCTTTTTCTTTTATCAATTTCCAAGAATCCGATATCCAAAGAAAACCTATTAAATACATAAAGTAATATGTTATCTGAGGATGTCCTGCACGAACTTCTAAAGCCAAAGCTACTGAGAATAAAAGTAGGCCGGCTAATTTATTTTTTGAATGAATAAGCTTCCAATAACCGGCTAATATCCATGGTGCATAGGCGAGCGCTGCAAATTTTGAAGTATGACCCGCGCCAATAATAATCGGGAAATAGGTGGTTAAAGAATAAAGCAAACTCCCTAAAACTGCTGTAAGAGGCTTAAAGCCCATTAATATCAGCAAAAAGTACATGCCTGATAACATTATCCAGTAAGGAAATGCTGGATAAATAGAATAAAATAATTTATAAAGGTTGTCTAAATGTGGTACAGACTTTACTATAGAAACAACATATGCGGGCATACCCATATACATGTTTTCAACCCACAGAGGCTCTTCTCCATATTTTTCTCTGTAATCTATTACTGATTCTGCCCCGGCTCTCCATTGAGTAATGTCGTGGCGTTGAAATTCTTTACCTCCAATCGTAGTTGCGGTAAACAGAATAAATGGCACCAAAAAAAGAAAAGACAGGGCAATCAGGTGCTGTTTTACTTCCGAAAGATTGTAGAAAAACCCTTCATTCGTGTCTTGAGTATCAGAATCTTTCATAATATTATTCAATTACCTTTGGTACTCGGAAGTAATCTGAATCAGCATCAGGAGCATTCTTGAGAGCGTCTTCATGTGAAAGCGGCTCTTTTGCTTCATCTTTTCTAAACCGGCTATCAAGGTCGATTACATGTTCCAAAGGAGCAACATTGGAAGTATCTACTTCATTTAAAAGCTCCATGTATTCTAAAATACTGCTCATATCCTTAGCATAGGACTTAGCCTCTTCATCAGTTACCTGAAGTCTGGCAAGGTTAGCTATATAATGAACATCTTTTTCTGATACAGACATATAGTATTTATTATTAATTTAAATGAGGGTGAATTTAAGAAAGATTAAGTGAAAGGTTAATTCTATATTCAAAAAAAGACCTAATGCTTGGGAAATTATTGAAATTATACCCATTTTCGATCAGCTAATTCATTAAGAATGATAAAGAAGAAAATAACAATTAAAAATTCATCGGGTTTGCATGCCAGACCATCCGCTGCATTAGTAAAAACTGCGAGTAAGTTTACTTCGGATTTTTTTATTCATTTTTATGGTTATAAGGTTAATGGGAAAAGTATTTTAGGTGTTATGACCTTAGCTGCTGAACACGGAGCAGAACTAGAACTTGAATTTGAAGGGAGTGATGAGAAAGAGGCTATGAAAACGATTACTGAGCTGATTGATAATAAATTTGGCCTTAAGGATGAGTGAAATTGAGAGTGTAGATCATAAAATTATTAGTGGAATACCAGGAAACTCGGGAATTGCCATTGGTAATATTGTCTGTATCAACAATAAGAGACGAAAAGTGCTTCCAAAATCCATTTCTGTTTCGGAAATAGATTTTCATCTAAATAATTTTAAAGATGGAAGAACGGCTTTAGTAGCTGAGCTATCTGATATGTTAGAATATCTGGATGCACAATCAGGTTCGATTATTGAGACCCAAAAGCAAATTGTTTTGGACTCCGAAGTAGAAAAAAGAGTGGAGTCTATGATAAAAGATGAGCTGCTCTCCAGCGATTTCGCAGTTTACAAAACTTTTTGTGATTTCATTGAAAGATTAAAAGAAAGTGGATCTGAGCTTTTTCGACAACGAATAGTAGATCTGGAGAATCTTAGAGACCGCTTTATTGATGTGATTTGTGACGATGAAAAAAGCTTTTCAATTAAAAAAGGGACTATTCTTGTAACTAAAGAGCTCAGTCCGGCAGAATTAGTGACCCTTCACGCCGACGGTTTATCAGGGTTAGTAATGGAAAAAGGGGGGATTACATCTCATGCGGCCTTAATTGCTCAATCACTTGAAATTCCATGTATAGTTAGCGCAAAAAATGCTACATCTAAAGCATTTAACACAAAGGGAATATTAGATGGAAGGGAAGGGCTTCTGATTCTGGAGCCGGAAAAGGAGATGCTGGATAGTTATAAAACTAAACTTAAAAAGCTAAAAAAAACCCAGAAAAGATTACTTGATAACATCAATGAGCCTTCTCTAACTAAATCGGGAACAGAATTTTTTCTTTCTGCAAATATAGAATTTGAGTCAGAGCTGAATCAATTGAAAAAATATAATGCTACAAATATTGGTCTGCTCAGAACGGAAGGGTTGCTTTTCAGTAATAAAACTGAGTTCGATGATCAGATAAGATTTTATGAATCAGTATTATCCTCCACAGAGGGTAGTGTTACATTTAGGCTGTTTGATGTAGGTGGGGATAAATTAAATGCTAAAATTCCTGAAGAAGCTAATCCCTTTTTGGGTTGGAGAGGCATTAGAATGCTTTTAGATGAAAAAGATCTATTGGAAACCCAACTTAAAGCACTATTGATTTGTGCAGGCAAAAATAAAGGTCGCGTAAAGATTTTAATACCGATGGTCTCGGTTGAAGAAGAAATACTTCAGCTCAAAAAAATAATCACAAAGCTACAACAGGATCTATCCAATTCAGGGCATAAAATTGATAATAAAGTAGCTTTAGGTGCTATGATAGAAGTTCCAAGCGCTGCGTTAAATGCAGAAAAGCTTACAGAACACCTGGATTTTATGAGTATAGGAACAAACGATCTTACTCAATATACCATGGCCGTGGATAGAGGCAATGAAAAAATATGTTCGCTATATCAGCAACAACATCCTTCACTTTGGAAGCTCATTAAGATTACAGCTGATGCATCAGCTAAAACAAATACTGAAATTGCAGTATGTGGAGAATTGTCAGGAAATGTGCTCGGAGCTTGTGGATTGATTGGGTTGGGAATCAGAAATTTAAGCATGATCTCAAATGCTATACCAAAAGTAAAAGAAGAACTTATAAGTCATAACGATTCGGAGTTTAAAGAACTTGCCGAATCCTTTTTGGCGGCATCAAACACAAAACAAATAAAAGAAAAATTCGAAGACTGGAGAGTTCATTAAATGAAGATCAGTAAAGAACTAATAAATAAAGTAGACTCCGGAAATATGTGGGGATTGATATCAAGCTTTCCAAATCATTGGAATGAAGTGATGAAGCTCACTGAAGATATTACACTCAATATTGATAGTGCAAAAATCAGAAATATTTGTTTTGCCGGCATGGGAGGTTCTGCCATTGGCGCAGATCTCATCAGGGCATATTCTTTAAAGTCATGTCCTCATCCGGTTCAGGTAAACAGACATTATGAAGTCCCAAATTACATAAATGAAGAAACACTGTTCATAGCTTGTAGTTTTTCAGGAAATACTGAAGAAACTTTAACAGCTCTTTCATCAGCACTGGAAAAAGGAGCACAGGTTGTAGGAGTTACTTCCGGAGGTACATTAAAAAAACAAGCCATAGAACACGAATTTGATTACATACAAATTCCTGGCGGTATGCCTCCAAGAGCAGCGTTGGCCTATAGCTTTGTACCTCTCTTTAGAGTATTTCAGACATTGGGATTTCTGGATGAACCAAACAGTGTTTTGGATGATAATTATAATTTATTGAGAGACGGTGTCTCGAAGTTTACAGATGTTGATGATAACGATGCGTTGGCTTTAGCTCGTGAGCTTAATGAATCACTTCCTATAATTTACAGCGATGCTTTATTGATGGAGCCGGTTAACTTGCGTTGGAGAGGACAGATTGAAGAGAATTCCAAAATGCTAGTGTACGGAAACCTTATTCCGGAAATGAATCATAATGAAATTGTAGGTTGGGAACATATTGCTCATCTGGCAGGTAGACTTACAGTAGTAATGCTGAAAGATCAGGATGACAATCCAAGGGTTACTAAGAGGATGGAAATAGTAAAAGAGTTGGTTATGGATCAGGCTTTATCCGTTATTGAAATTTCAACCATAGGAAACAGTAGATTGGAAAGAATGTTTTCTTTAGTGCAACTGGCAGATTGGGTAAGTATGTATTTAGCATTGTTAAATGAAATTGATCCAACTCCAATAGCAAAAATAGATATCCTGAAAAGTAAACTTGCAGAAGTTTAATAATATTTAAAATCCTAGCTTTGTTTGATAATAAATTATTTCAACAAGACCTTACCACTACTTGGTTAGGTCAGGAATTAATACTTCTCGAAGAAATTGATTCAACAAATAATTATGCAAAAAAAATAGAAAAAGCTGTTCCGGGTACCGTAATCCTGGCTGAGGATCAAATAACGGGTAAAGGTCAATACAAAAAAATCTGGACTTCAGAGCCAGGGAAAAATCTTACCTTTAGTATTGTCTTTACACCTACAAAAGCTGACAGAATCTCACTTTTGACATTGGCATGTGCTTCAGCAATTGAAGATGTAGTTTGTAAGTATTTTGATGATTGTTCAATAGACCTGAAGTGGCCCAACGATGTAATTTGTGATGGAAAAAAAATATCAGGACTACTCACAGAGGTTATTCATAACGGAAATAAGATAGACAGAGTTATAGTTGGGATCGGACTGAATGTTAATCAGGAAAAGTTTGAAGGAGAGTTGAGCGACACAGCTACAGCTATGAAAGCTATTTCAGGAAAGGAAGAATCGCGGGAAAAATTACTTTGTGATCTGCTCGTACGCATAGAGTATAATTATCAGAGATGGGTAAATAGCAGTATAGATCTTATAAAAGAGATCAACCCAAAACTGCAAGGTTATGGCGATTGGATCACTTTAGAGGTAAACGGAAAACCATTATCAGATAAAAATAAATTTTTAGGGATGAACGAACTTGGTTCTCTTCAGGTGTTGAATAAAGAACTTGGAGTGGATACCTTCTCCTATGAGCAAATCAGAGTACTTGTTGATTGAACAAGGAATTTCAAATAAGCTAAGCAGATATTTTTCCGGAACACCAAAGCTTGTTATAGGAGTAAGCGGTGGCGCGGATTCTATGGCGCTGTTGTATGCGTTCAAGCAGTTAGAGGTTTCCTGTGTTGTTGTACATATCAACTATGGATTAAGAGGAGTTGAGTCTGATAAAGATCAGGAATTAGTAGAGCAAATGTCTTTTGAATGGGGGTTTGAATGCTGCTCTGTGAGGTTGAATACGGAGGAAATGCAATCCGGTAATTTCCAAAATTGGGCAAGAAAAGAGCGATATAAGATCTTCAAGGATTTAGCTGAGGAAGTAGAAGCAGACGCCATTGCAATTGCTCATCATCAGGATGACCAAATAGAGACAATCATTCAAAAGTTATTCAGAGGAAGTAGCCCGGAGTCTTGGACAGGAATGAGGGAATGGGATGCTCCACTATTTCGTCCGATGTTAGAATTTAGCAAACAAGAGATTCTGACTTATTGCGATGAAAAATCCATTCCTTATAGAGACGATGAGAGTAATACTGACCCGAAATATTCAAGGAATTTTTTACGGGGTGAGTTTTCCAAAAAAATGAATAACCTGTTTCCCGGGTGGAGACAAAATGTACTGGGACTTTCCGATTTTGGAATGTTAAATGAACAAATGCTGGATGAACTCTCAGAAATTTATCTAGAAAAAGAAAGACTAAAGTTGGCGCCATTAAAAAAAATGGACAAGGTTTTAGCCGGATCTCTGATCAAAAGATTTTTAGAGCAATTTATTCCAGTCGCATCAAGGGGAATTATAGGTGAAACATATGCTTTACTTTCTGCTCAAACAGGATCAGAATTAAAAATATCGGAATCTGTTATTCTTGTAAAAGACAGAGATTCTATCGCTTTACAAAAAGAAGCAGAGTTTACTAAGGTCATAATCACAGAGAAAGATATTGAGGAAGTATTTTTAGAGCAGGGTGTTGAACTTCGGTTATCTAATCAGGTTGATTCGGACTTATACTTGGATATGAGAAAAGTGTCATTCCCATTAACTCTCAGACGATGGCAAAACGGGGATAAAATTCAGCCGCTTGGGATGACAGGTACTCAAAAAATATCTGATCACTTGACGAACAGGAAAGTTTCGACAGTAAACAGAGAAAAATCTTTGGTATTGAGCGATTCAGATGGTACTATTTACGCAATTATTTTTAAAGGAAACGATCCGGGCTCGGGAACAATTTCCGAGCTTTGTAAAGCAACCGATTCAACAAAACGTTATCTTTTGATAACAACAAAAAAGCAGGCATGAGTTATTACTTACCGGAAACCGTTGATTGCAACGGCGATACATTTAAAGTTTTTATTACCAAAGAGGAGATTGAAGCAAGGGTCTCTCTGTTAGGAAAAAAGTTAGACAAAGATTTTGAAGGCAAACGTCCGATATTTATCGGAATTTTGAATGGAGCTTTTATTTTTCTAGCGGATATCATGCGCAGTGTTTCCATACCTTGTGAGGTTGATTTCATGAAGCTTTCCAGTTACGGTGATGAAAAAGTTTCTTCGGGTCAGGTAACAGAATTGAAAGAAATTGACGCCAAAGTTAAAGGAAGACATGTGGTTTTGGTTGAAGATATAGTTGATACCGGGCTTTCTATGAAATACATAGTTGAAAGAATGAATAGTTATGATCCAGCTTCTGTTTCTGTGATTACACTTCTTCATAAAAAAGACGCTACAAAATATGATGTGCAAATTGACTATGTGGGTTTTGAGATACCTACAAAGTTCGTTTTGGGCTATGGTTTGGACTTTGCTCAGGAAGGTAGAAACTTAGCTCAGATTTATGTTCTGGATTCAGAGCAGGAAAGTTAAATCTTAGATTGATTAGAGGTATTAACTAACGTATATTTGTTGCCCTTGTAAAGGAGAGGTGGCTGAGTGGCTGAAAGCGCTCCCCTGCTAAGGGAGTTTATATGGAAACATGTAACGAGGGTTCGAATCCCTCCCTCTCCGCAAGCCAATGTAAAGTAACCCCACACATAATTTATGTGTGGGGTTTTTATTTATCTATCATGTTCAGCCTGATCCCTCCAATTCTTATTCCTATAATTATATTTTTTGCCCGCATCGTGGATGTGAGCCTGGGTACTCTTCGTATTGTAATGGTATCACGAGGGTATAAATACAAAGCCGCTTTATTAGGATTTTTTGAAGTGCTGATCTGGGCTTTTGTTGTTGCAGAATTACTGAAGAACCTTAACAATTGGGTTAATTACGTAGCTTATGCCGGAGGATTTTCTGTAGGAACTTTTGTTGGTATGTACATTGAAAGTAAAGTAAAAGTAGGTACCATCATTGTACGAATTATTACCCAAAACAAGAGAGAAGAACTAATAGAAAGTTTGAAAGAAGCAGGCTTTACAATAACGAGTATTGCTGCCGAGGGAGGATTTGGTCCGGTGAATATTATTTTTACAGTACTCAAGAGAAAGCGCTGGAATGAAGTTGTTTCTATAATAGAAAAAAATGACCCTGGTGCGTTTTATTCATCTGAAGATGTTACATACGCAAACTCTTCCTTAGATCTGAATAAACTTGATTCAGACCGTGGAGCTACCAATAGACTGCTGGGTCTGCGAAAAGGAATCTAGACATGGATTTGCCTTGTGATTTAGTTGAGCTCTAATAGCTCCTATATTTAATAAGTGAAGACCTCTGAAACTCTTCTAATTAGTTTTTTACAATCTTATTGAGTAATAAGAAGGCAACCAAAAACTAACACTTACGAGGTACAGAACATGTTTGATGAAATCAAAGAGGTCTTGGTGCAATCTTATGAGACTTTTTTCAATGAATTAGCTTCCTTTCTCCCCAATATTATTGGGGCATTGTTAATTCTGATAATTGGTTGGATAATAGCAAAACTGGTAAAAACAGCAGCGGTAAGATTACTCAAATTAATCCGTTTGGATGTAGTGACTGAAAAGGCCAAGATCGATCAATTTTTGAAAGATGGGGGAAGTGATAAATCAGCCATAGATATTTTAGGAGGTATTATTTACTGGTTAATAATGCTGATCGTGATCTTAGCGGGGCTTAATACTTTAGGATTAGGTGTAGCATCTGAACTTGTAAATCAGATAATACTGTACATTCCTAATGTTATCGTAGCAGTTTTGGCACTTATTTTTGGGGTTTTCCTGGCCGGATTTATTGCTCAGATCGTAACCACTTATTTATCTAATGTGGGTGTGGAAAACGCATCTGTTGTAGGCGCAGTTGCTAAATATGCTATTATATTCTTTGTAGTTTCACTTTCACTTTCCCAACTTAATATTGGTGATGAACTCGTTTCAAATGCTTTCTTATTATTATTTGGATCGGTTTGTCTTGCTCTTGGATTGGCCTTCGGTTTAGGGGGAAAAGAATGGGCAGCCAGAATGATCGATAAAATGAGTGACAGGGATTTGTGATCAGATAGTTTAATGGATAATCTAAAAGCCTTTCCAATCCGGGAAGGCTTTTTTTATTTCAAAGCAATTTTGGTAATCGTTAGTAATGAGGAGGGGTTTCTATCGGGAGGGAGGTAAGGTTTCCGGGAGGTGATAAGTTTTTGTTGATGTTTCATAAAGCCTGTAATTGAAAAACCTCATCAAAGCATCTGATAACATTGAATTAAACGAAATAAATTAGTGTTAGAGATATAAATTTTAAGAAAAGGGAATTGTAATGATTAACAGAGACACCATACTGGAACTAAATGAGATTGCGGGAAAAACTAGTATTTCAGTATACATGAGAACCAATAGATCAGAGCCGGAAGCCGGGCAGGATTCTTTGCGATTTAAAAACATTCTAAAAGATCTGAGAATTGAACTATCCGAAAAGGGAGTAGATGATAAGAACATTGACGAGTTGTTATCAGAAGCAGATAGATTACAAAACGATTCAGAATTCTGGCGGTATAATGATGAAGGTCTGGCTTTGTTTATTACAAAGGACTTTTTTAGATATTATCGATTGCCTTTCAAAACCGATGAGAGAATACTGATTGATAATCACTTTTTGGTTACCCCATTGATTAGAATGATGACACTGGAGGGTACTTTTTGCATTTTATCTGTAAGCCAAAAAAATGTTCGGCTATTAAAATGCACCAGTGAAACCGTAGAAGAAATAGAATTAGAAGAAGCACCTTCTAACATGGAAGAATTCAGAAAATTCGATGTTTACCAAAAAAGTGTTCAGCAACATTCCGGAGAAAGCAGAGGAGGAGCAATTTTTCATGGTCACGGTGGTGGAGATGATGATACTAAAGTGGTGGAGGAATATTTGAGAACCATCGAAAATGAAGTCACATCAATTTTGCGTAAAAAAGAGGATCCCCTGATTCTTGCAGGAGTGGATAAGGCTGTGGCTCATTATCGAAAAGGGAATCATTATCATAGGATAATGGAAGAGGCAATCATTGAAAATCCTGACCTTCTGAACGATAAGGAGCTCAGAGATAAAGGTTGGGAACTGATACAGTCTTACTTTTTGAAAGGCATGTATGATGATTTGGAAAGATTAGGAAACGCATCAGAAACGGATAAATATTCCGGAGATTTACATGAAATTATAGAAGCGTCTTACTTCGGAAAAGTAGATACGCTCTTTATTCCTACGGGTAAAGCTGTATGGGGTAGTTATAAAGCTGAAGAAAATCAATTCAGCATGATGGATTCTGAGAACGGCGAATATAAAAGAGACTTGCTGAATGCAGCAGCTATATATACTCTTAAAAAGGGTGGGAATGTTTATTCACTTAACGAAGCCGAAGTACCTGCAACGTCCGGTATGGCAGCTATTTTTAGATACGCCTGATCTGATCTTTTAAGGAGATAAGATCTAAGCTCCTATCAGAGTTACTATAATCTTACGTGGGCCTCCATGATTACGGTGCTCACAAAGGTAAATTCCTTGCCATGTTCCAAGGTTCAATTCACCATTAGTGATGGGAATACTTACAGAAGATCCTAGTAATGAACTTTTGATGTGTGAAGTCATGTCATCAGTGCCTTCTAAAGTATGTTCGTAAAGGCTTATATCTTCAGGAACAGTTCTGTTGAAAAATGTTTCAAAGTCCGTACGGACGGTAGGGTCGGCATTTTCATTAATAGTTAAGCCGGCGCTCGTGTGTTGTATAAAAACCTGCATAATGCCGGCGTTTATCTTTGGGATCTCCGGTACTTGCTGCAGCACTTCCCGGGTGATAAGATGAAATCCGCGGTTTCTGGGCTTCAAAGAAAATTCTTTTTGAAATACAGTCATTTTTTGTTGGTAAGATAACAGATGTAGAATCGTTTTTCTATGCGATGGAACATGGAGCCATTTGTATAAAATAGCTAAATCAGAATTCTTCCCTTCATGCTTCGAAAAGATAGAAAAAGAAACCCGCACAGGGATTTATAAAACTAAGGGATTTATAAGCTGAAATTGATTAGCCAGGTTTGGTTTTTTTAATTGATTTCTCGGCTATCTGTCCACAAAACCGCTTCCAATACTAAAATTATATTAAGTATTAATTATTACTTATTTCTCATACCTGATTTGGAAAGTCCTTAACTTATAAAGCTCAAAAAGAAACGATTCATCAACGAGAATTCCGGCACGAACACTAAAATAAAGCCACGGAATTACTCGCCTATTAACATCAGGAATGAAAAGACTACTTAACCTCTATCGGTTCGATTTCACGGAACCGGTAAATTATAAAACAGAAATTTTATCGGGTGTAACCGTGTCTCTGGCGCTGGTTCCGGAAGCAGTGGCATTTGCTTTGATAGCAGGACTGTCTCCACTTACAGGATTATACGCTGCGTTTGTGATGGGGCTTGTGACATCTATATTTGGTGGACGTCCGGGAATGATCTCAGGTGCTACCGGAGCTGTTGCAGTTGTGTTGGTTACTTTGGCACAATCCCATGGAGTAGAGTATATATTCGCAACTGTGGTACTAGCAGGTCTGATTCAGGTAACAGCAGGGATGCTTAAACTTGGTAAGTTGATGAGATTAGTTCCACATCCTGTAATTTTCGGTTTCGTTAATGGATTGGCTGTGATCATTTTTATGTCTCAATTAGCTCAGTTTAAAACACCCGCAGGTGACTGGATGACCGGAGATGCGTTATATATGTTACTTGGATTGGTAGTACTAACTATGCTGATCATTTGGGGATTGCCCAAATTAAGTAAAGCATTACCAGCTTCATTAATTGCAATTTTAGTGATTTTTGGTGTGGTAGTAACCTTTAATATCGACACAAAAACAGTGGGTGATATTGCATCCATAAAAGGTGGTTTTCCTCCATTTCACATACCTGAAATCCCTTTTTCGCTGGAAACTTTAAAACTGATTTTTCCTTATGCGTTAATTATGGCGGGCGTTGGTTTGATCGAAAGTTTGTTAACACTGAATATTGTAGATGAGATCACAGAAACCAGAGGTCATGGAAATAAAGAAGCTGTAGCCCAGGGTGCAGCAAATATTTTGTCAGGATTTTTCTCAGGCATGGGTGGTTGTGCAATGATCGGTCAAAGTTTGATCAACACTTCGGCAGGGGCAAGAGCTCGTTTATCAGGAATTGTAGCCGCGGTGATGCTTTTGGTTTTCATTATGTTTGGATCAGGTTTGATCGAAAGGTTACCGATGGCAGCACTTACCGGTTTAATGATTATGGTTTCGATAGGAACTTTTGAATGGGCTAGTTTCAGTACAATTAACAGAATGCCTAATTCTGATATTTTTGTAATGGTTTTAGTAACTCTGGTTACAGTATTTCTTCATAATTTAGCTCTGGCTGTAATTGTAGGTGTAATTATTGCAGCGCTTGTATTTGCCTGGGATAACGCAAAAAGAATTCGAGCCAGAAAAAGAATTGATGAAGATGGAGTAAAGCATTACGAGATATACGGCCCTCTTTTCTTTGGCTCGGTTACGGTGTTTAACGAAAAATTCGATGTACTTAACGATCCTGATGAAATCATCATAGACTTTGCTGAAAGCAGGGTTGTTGATATGTCTGCAATAGAGGCTTTGAACAAGATTACAGAACGATATTCTAAAGTCGGCAAGAAAGTGCATCTTCAGCATTTAAGCAAAGATTGCATCGCACTACTTGAAAATGCAGAAGCCATTATCGATGTGAATGTATTGGAAGACCCGAAGTATAAACTGGCTGTAGATAAGATTTAATTGTAGTAAGTTTTGAATGATTAAACTGCTTCATTTGTATATTAAGTGATGAAGTACTGGAAAATATTCAAGAAGACGTTATCGGAATATGGTGTTCAGGATGCTATGAATTACAGCTCCTCAATAGCGTTCTATCTTATCTTTTCATTGCCCGCAATTCTTATCATCACTATTTACATTGCGGGTTCTTTCTATGAAGACCAAATTGTGAGGGATAGTCTTCTTGAACAGTTTAATAATTTTTTTGGACAGCAGAGCGCGGAGGCAATCGATAAGATCCTTAGAAATGTGAACGAAGCAAGCGACTCAGTGATAAATCGAATCATTGGTTTTTTAACATTGATCATAAGTGCTACCACAGTTTTTGTGTCGCTACAGGATGGGATCAATAAAGTATGGGGAATTGTTGCAAAACCGGACAGCAACCTGTACAGAGTTTTTAAGAACAGATTACTTTCTTTAGCAATGGCTGTAAGTGTTGGGTTTTTGCTTCTGGTTTCATTGGTAATAGAAGCTTCATTGAATTTCTTTGACTCAAAAGTTATAGAGGTTTTCTCTGAGTCAGAATTCTATATAGCCAACACTATTAGTTTTAGCTTTTCTGTGATTGTAACAACATCAGTATTTGCCTGCTTATTCAAAATTATTCCCGATGCAGATGTAAAATGGAAGAATGTATGGATGGGTGCACTTATCACAACAGTACTGTTTGGTATCGGGAAATATATGATAGGCTTCTATTTGGGAGTTAGCTCCTTCGGCAGCGTATATGGCGCAGCGGGTTCATTAGTGATCCTTCTTACCTGGATATTTTATTCTTCCATGATCGTGTTGTTCGGAGCTCAATATACAGCTGTATACTCTGAAGAATTGCAAGGGGGAATTAAAACCTCAGAAAATGCAGAGTTAGAAAGCGAAAACAGCTGATTATTTTATTGGTACCCAAACTTCTTCCACCGATTCCGGGTTTTGAGGGCCAAGATATCTCTCGTCAAGTACTTCAAAATGAGGGCGGTGATCCAATTCAAATTCTGAATCAGGAAGCCATTTCAGGTGAATGAAGTCCAAGGTTTTCTGAAAGTCAGCCATTGTACCACTGTGAATAAACACGGCATATTTTCCACCCGGTAATTCCAGAGTTTCCATTACATTTGGAACAGATTCAAAGCTTTGTACTTCAGTTGCAGCCCAGTATTTAAAAATCAGTTTGGGATGAAAATCTGAATAGCTGAACAGGTGATCATATATTTGAATCGAGTATTTTTCTCTGCCAACTTTGTTTTCGATGGACTTTACCTGAGGCATAAATCTCTGCCAGAGTCCCGGAGCCCCATAATCTACTATTGAAGTATCAATACTCATACCTATCAGTTTTTTGGGCGGAGCTTGCTCTATTCTGTCAAACATAAAAGAATATAAACGGCATCATCTAATCTCTTCAATCTGCTCAAGAACCAACTTATTTTCAGTTAATTCTTTTATCATAAAGTTCGGATTATCGGATACTTGGGTTGATGTATCAGTTATGATCAGGAATCGGTTTTCTGTGTCAACTTCCCATTTAGCGGGTTTAAAATAGTGACCATCGTTTGGAGCCAGATAGTAAAACTCAGCATCACCATCTTCAAAAAATTTATATTGCATCCTGAACCAGGCAAAAGGGAATTCTTTGTAGTCAGAAGGGCGATAAATTCCATTCACAGGATGGATATAACCATTTTCATCCACGTTTTCTTCAAGAGAATGTACCCAGTGTTGTTTTAATAATTCTACATCTAAAGTTTGATCTTTCTCAGCGTCTGAAGTTAATGAACAACTATTTAAAAAAAGTAGAACTAGTAACGGTATACCAAGTTTAAGAGATTGAAGCTTTAGATAAGGCATAGATATTTAATTAATTATCATAATAAGAATAACAGGACTTATAGTATTATCCAAATTTAAACCACTACTAAAGTTTTATTTATCGCTTCTTTTAAATCAGAATGAACGGAGAACTTTTCAGCATAACTATTCCATTCCGAAACAATATTGTTGATCTCATCCAGGATCTTTGGTGCTTTTTTCACATTCATTTGATAGGCAACATGCAGAAGGTCTTGTCGGGTAATATCAGATCGTTTTCCATTTATGCTTAATGAATGCTGGCTTACCCACTGGCTCCCCGGACGATAAGCATGACAAATATCGTAAGCCGGTGCCAGCTTCCATTCTCCGTCTTTCTCCATCATAAAAGCAAAGTTCTTAGTATGATCATCACAATTACGGCTCATTACATTAAACACCATGCGTCTGTACATTTGCTCTGCCTGAGGGTACGACAGACGAAGCATTCTCATAGTTTCGAATAATTGCTCATAACTGTATTGAAGTACATTATTGAAATCGAAATGGCGAAGCGCACAGAATGTTTGAACATGAACTTTGTCTCCATTCGTAGTTCTGTCAAAACGCTTGGTCATGAAGTGAGCTCGGTCATTTTCTTCAAGCAAACGGGATTCCATCATTTCAATGCCGGCATCTTTAGCCATTAAATAATAAGCCATTTCAACTCGGCCATAGCCATTCGAAGCACCAAATTGCTTATCCATCACTCCGTCAAACTTGATCAACCAATGCTCGAAGCCTTCAGGGGCAAAATACTGTCCGCTTCGGATCTCTTCTGTATCCTCATTGAAAGCAATTACCGCTTTAGCTCTGGCTCCACCGGCAGATGTTCCTATTTTAAGAATATCATAAAACGCACGTTTTTCTTCCCGATTAGTAGAAAGATTAAAATTTTTCCTTTTACTCAGGATCTTTTCAGCAACTTCAATCAGGCTGTCGATCTCAAGATTCTTAGATACACTACCGGATCCTCCCTGAGCAGGTTCTATTTCCAGAGCGCCCATGCCTCTTTTACCGATAAAACAAAGTGTCTCAACAGGATTTAGACTATCAGTTGGTCTGCCTTGGGTAGTTAGCCAGGTGTTGATCAGTGCATTTCCATAATGATCCGGCAGGATGTCAGCCAGTAAACCCGGCAAACCTTTAAAGGTTTCGTTGTCTCTTAATTCCGGAAAACTAAAAATCCTCTTCTTTGCATTCCTAATTGGTAATTTGATTGGAGACAAGTCTATATTTTCAGAAAGAAAAGAAGGCTCATATTCGAAAGTTCCAAGTCTGGTGGTTTGATCCCATGCAATAGCTCCGATTCTTTTGCCCCAAATATTTATATAAGCAGTCGTAATCATTACCAATCTACTCCGGGTTCCTCAACTTGATCTGAAGATCTTGATGCTCGTTGTCGGCTATCTTTATTTTTCTTCGCAAGTTCCAAAGGACTTACTCGTTTTTGTACCGTAAAGGCTTCCAGAGTATGAAGAAGATCCAAAGCTCTAAGCAACTGGATGAACGTGATCATATTTACCCGGGTGCCTCTTTCAAACTCGCTTAATGTGGATCGATTGATATTCGCTTTTTCAGCCAGGTCTGATTGCGTAATATTTTGTTCTAAGCGATGATGCTTAATGAATGCACCTAGAGAGTCTATAATAGCAGAGTCACTTAAAGATTGCCAATTATTGTTGTATATATCCATCATTAATTACATAATTATAATGTAATGTATGAATAATCCAACAAATGTGCTATTAATGAGTTCTAAATTTATTTGGTGATGTTATTATAATGTATAAATTAAACATCATTAAATATGAAAATATCATTTAATGATGTTTAACTCCGACATTTGATTAATTTGTAATGACTAGCCTAGTTGATCACCAGGATAAAACTCCGGTATCAATAAGGCTGTGAAGCCAGCCAAGCAATCCGATCGTATAAATTATTGATACAAAAGCTTTGAAGATTCTGTTTTCAATAAACAGAGAGCAAGTAAAGAGAATGAGCCAAACACCAAGAGTTGCAAACTGCCCGATATCTAAAGGGAGATTAGTTTCAAGATGTTCTAACATGCCGTCGGTAGCATCTACTAATACAAAGAGAATTCCTAAAAAAGAGAAGCGCTTATAGTTATCATCAAAATGCTCATGGAAGTTGGTTACTTCTTCGCCTTGCACAGGGTACAACAACCCACTCATAAGATAAGTAACAATAGAATATGCTAAGAGATTTAAAAAATGAAGAACGCTTATTTCTGTTAAAGGAGAAAGAACAAAGCTGCTTAACCATACAAGAACAACAGTCAAAAGCATATTGAAAGTCCAAAGTAAATGTACCCAATAGGTTTTGGATTCTTTTCTGGTATCAAGAATTAATGAAAAACCGCTAAGTAGATGTACGACGGCAAGTCCCAGAATAAGGGAAATAAATACAGAAATATGGCTGAATATAGACATTAAGTAAGGTAGCTAGATTAAACTGGAACAGATACTCATCATAATTTTAACAATGTAGTTCAAATGGGAGTTGATAAACAAATCCAAATAGTCTGAAGAAATAAATATTTCATAATCATTATTTGTCAAAAATAGCTGTATCTTTAAGGCTTGCCGGGTTTCGGGAAATAACCTGAGCGGCTTTTAATTATCACTTTACCGTAACAATGTCACAAGACTTAAGAAATATCGCAATCATTGCCCACGTAGATCATGGCAAAACCACACTCGTAGATCAGATTTTAAAACAGAGTGGAACATTCAGAGAGAATCAGGAAGTTGAAGATAGGGTAATGGATTCAGGTGATCTTGAAAGAGAGCGCGGAATTACAATCAGTTCCAAAAACACAGCTGTTAATTGGAAAGGAACTAAGATCAATATAGTGGACACTCCCGGTCACGCAGATTTTGGTGGGGAAGTTGAGCGAATTCTGAAAATGGTAAATGGAGTAATTCTTTTAGTTGACGCTGCTGAAGGTCCATTACCTCAAACTAAATTTGTACTAAGAAAATCATTAAGTCTGGGATATAAGCCCATTGTACTGATCAATAAGATCGATAGAAAAGATGCTCGCCCGGATGCGGTTCTAGATGAGATATTTGATCTTTTTGTGATGTTAGATGCAACGAACGATCAGTTAGACTTTCCTGTGCTTTATGCTGTTGCAAGAGATGGTATTGCAAAATTAGAATTAGAAGAGGAAAGTGACAGTTTAGCTCCTTTAATGGATACGATTGTTGAGCATGTTCCTTCTCCGGCACAGCCAGTTGATGAAACGTTTAAAATGCTTGTAAGTAGTATTGATTGGAATGATTATGTAGGCCGAATAGCGGTTGGAAGAGTGGAGCAAGGGACTATAAAACTTAACCAAGAAGTTGCTCTTGTAAGTGGAAAAGGTGATCAGAAAATGAAGGGTCGCGCTACAAAACTATTTACTTTTAATGGTCTGAACAGAGAGCCTGTTGAAGAAGCATTCGCGGGTGATATTGTTGCTTTAGCTGGTTACGACTCAGTTAATATCGGTGACACTTTAACAGCGGCATCTGATCCTACTCCACTCGAGTACGTTGATTTAGATAAGCCAACTATTGCAATGTATTTTCGTGTGAATAACTCACCATTTGCCGGGCTTGAAGGAAAGTATGTGACTTCAAATCAAATTAAAGATCGTCTTGAAAGAGAAGTTCGTACTAATGTGGCAATGCGTGTTGAAGCAACGGACAGTCCTGATGTTTTTAAAGTTTCCGGACGTGGAGAACTGCAAATGGCAATTCTTATTGAGACAATGAGAAGAGAAGGTTTTGAGTTTTCTGTTTCTAGACCTGAAGTTTTGATGCAGGAAATTGATGGAGTAATTCACGAGCCGGTTGAAGAAGTAGTTGTGGATGTTCATACTGATTACAGTAATCGTGTGATTGATAACCTCCAACAGCGTAAAGGTATTATGCAGGGAATGAGCCAGGAAGGAGAGAATAATCGAATTGAATTCAGAGTTCCATCCAGAGGTTTAATTGGTTTTCGTGGAGAGATGTTAACTGAAACCCGAGGTACTGGTATTATGCATCAGCAATTTGATGCTTATGAGCCATATGCTGGTGAGATTCCGGGAAGAAATCGTGGAGCTTTGATTGCTTTAGAAAAGGGTGATGTGACTGGTTATGCTTTGGAAGGAATTCAGGACAGAGGTAACTTTTTCGTAGAACCGGGTGATAAAGCTTATATGGGAATGGTTATAGGTTTAAACAACAGGACTGATGATATGGTGGTAAATGTTGTTAAGAAAAAGAACTTAACTAACCACCGTGCTACACAAACTGCAGATTCAGTGAAAATATCACAAGCTAAAAAGATGAGTTTGGAAGAGTGTATAGAATTTATTGCCAACGATGAATTACTTGAAGTAACACCGGAAAGCCTGAGAATTCGTAAGAAATATTTAGATCACAACGAACGTAAGAGAGAAGAGAAGAAAAAAGCGGGGGTTTAAGGAGGCTTGACTTATTGAATGAAAATCTAATGATTCGTTATTCATTAGATTTTTTGGATATAAATCCTATTTTCAAAAGCCTTTGATACCATTTCAATTGCTTTTTTGCTGCTAGGTGACCTTCTTTGCGGGTTATTTCACTGTTGTTTAAGACGAAACAAGTTTGACATAGATAATCTTGTTTACCTTTGTAAATAGTAGGCTTTAATTGAACAATAATTTTACCAACAGGGCGCTCTTCTCCGTCCTTGGTACCACACATACCACAGTACTGAGCTGATTTCTCTTTGGTGTCCCGAAATTCCACTATTCTGTCCTTTCTTTAGATTGTTTGCGTAAGAACATCTATACTGATTATAACATTATAATTTATTAATTGAACGCACAATCTCAAGAAAAAAAATTAAACATTTGCTGAATGTAGATTATTTGTAGAGATAGGATCTGGTATTCCTTTCACTAAAGTAAGCTTAAAATGTTTTTATATATTTTTTCTGGTAAATCTCCTCAGGAATATTTGAGCAAGAACCTTGAGAAAAACTAACTATTCTTCTTAATCGGACATCGAATGTTGGATACATTCACCCCATCCCGTAAAACTCAGCTTTTTCTTTGTGGTAGGGCTCGAAGATCTTTCTGAGTGATTGATTCTCAGATAATTCAAGATCCGCATCTTTTTGGATCAGCTGTTTAGCTTTTTCTTTTGCTTGAGCCAGAATGAATTGATCTTCTACTATATCGGCAACTTTAAAATCAGGTAGCCCGCTTTGTTTGGTTCCGAGGAAATCGCCCGGTCCTCGGAGCTTTAGATCAGCTTCAGCAATCTTAAAACCATCATTAGTTTCTTCCATGGTTTTAAGTCGAAATGCTCCGGATTTGCTTACTTTCACATCAGGCATGAGAATGCAATAACTTTGTCGCTCGCCCCGGCCAATTCTTCCTCTGAGCTGATGAAGTTGTGATAATCCGAACCGTTCAGCATGTTCGATGATCATCACAGAAGCATTTGGCACATCTACACCTACTTCGATTACAGTTGTAGAAACTAAAATTTGAATCTCATTACTGATAAAGGCTTTCATGACAGCATCTTTCTCGTTTGATTTCATTCTTCCGTGTAACAAACCAACTTTGAAATTTGGTAATTGAGATTTGATCTTTTCGTATCCCGCTGTGGCATCTTTTAAATCCAAAGCTTCTGATTCTTCCACCAATGGATAGATCACATAAACCTGACCGCCATCACTAACTTCGGTTTGAACAAAGTCCCAGACACCTTCTCTTTTTTTGTTTCCGCGGATAGCGGTTTTGATTGGCTTTCTTCCCGCTGGTAATCCCTTGATGATAGAAATATCTAAATCAGCATAAACCGTCATGGCGAGAGAGCGGGGAATTGGAGTTGCACTCATTACTAATATATGGGGATGGGATCCTTTGTTTAAAAGCTCGGCTCTTTGCTTCACCCCAAAACGATGTTGTTCGTCAATAACGGCAAGTCCGAGCTTATGAAATCTTACATCATGCTGAATGATAGCATGCGTTCCAACCACTATCTGACATCCACCACCTTCAAGGTCAGTGAGTACATCCATTCGCAGTTTCGATTTTTGTCCACCCACTAAAAGGCGAACATTAATATCCAATCCTTTTAAATGTTCAGCAAGTGTTCGGTAATGCTGTTCAGCCAGAATTTCAGTCGGTGCTAAAAAAGCAGCTTGAAATCCATTATCCAATGCCATGAGTAAAGCTCCGATTGCTACAATAGTTTTTCCGGCGCCCACATCGCCTTGAATAAGTCTGTTCATTTGCTTTCCGGAGCGAACATCTTTTTTAATATCAGCCAAAGAGGAAACTTGTCCTTCAGTTAGCTGAAAAGGAAGAAGCTCATTAAAGTATTTTGAAATATAATTACCGGTTTCCGAGAAAACATGCCCCGATTTTCTTTCTTCTACGGTGTGATGAATTTTTTCCATACTCATTTCAAAAAGAAAGAGTTCTTCAAACTTAAATCGGTTCAAAGCTCTTTTGTGCTCTGAGTGATCTTCCGGAAAGTGGATCATTCTGTAAGCTTCAGCCCTGGGTGGAAATCTCATTTCTTCTACAAGATTTTGGGGCAGAAATTCATTAATAGTAATCTGATTAAGAAGTGTCTCAATCCAACCTGCTACAATTTTATTGGTCAGACGGGTTTTGCTGAACTCTTTATTGCTGGGATATATAGGTACGATCTTAGAGAAGTTACTGACATCGCCTTCTTCAGATAGTTTGTCAACTTCAGGGTGAGCGATTGTAATAGACTTACCGTATCGTTTAGCCGGACCAAAAAAAGCAACTAGATCGCCTTCTTTAAATATTTTCTTAAAGTAGGACGCACCTCTGAACCAAACTCCTTTAACAATTCCGGTTCCATCATTGATGGCTATTTCCAATCTCTTACTTCTCTTAAAACCGACTTCCTGAAGATTTACCACTTTACCAACAACAGTAACTTCTTCTCCGGAACCCATCAGATGATTTATCTTCTGCACATTACTTCTGTCCAGATAGCGACGGGGGAAAAAGTTGAGTAGATCACGTTCGGTCCGCACGCCTTCCGTGGCGAGAGCATCGAGTCGCTTGGTACTTAATCCGGAGAGTTTTGAAATAGACAATTGATATAAAGTTATGTATCAGTTAATAAATAATTGAAGCTGTATAGAAAAGAGAATCCATTAATTTGATGTTTCACGAGGTATTCTGAAATATTTAAGAAATAATGTTTAGAATTATTTTTAGAAGTACAGAAAAAAGCTATATATTTGCAAGCTCTAGATTTGATGGCAATAACCAAACAATTTGAACCGTGCCAACTATACAACAACTTATTCGAAAAGGTAGAAAAAGCAAGACTCGAAAGACAACTGCTCCTGCAATGCAGGGATGCCCTCAAAAGCGTGGCGTTTGTACTCGTGTTTACACAACTACCCCTAAAAAGCCGAACTCAGCTCTTCGTAAAGTAGCTCGTGTTCGCTTAACTAATGGAATTGAAGTTTCAGCATACATTCCTGGTGAAGGTCACAACCTGCAGGAGCACAGTATTGTGCTTATCCGTGGTGGGCGTGTGAAGGATTTACCTGGTGTACGTTACCATATAATCCGTGGTACACTTGATACTGCAGGTGTAGATGGAAGAACTCAAAGCCGTAGTTTGTACGGAACTAAACGCCCAAGAGGGTAAAACCAGAATTTTAGATTGACCGACGATGCGTAGAAAGACAGCAGAAAAACGAGATGTACAGCCGGATCCAATTTTTGAGGATAAGCTAATTACACGTTTTGTAAACAACTTGATGAGAGACGGTAAAAAGAACGTTGCTCGAAAAATTGTTTATCAGGCATTTGAAATTATTGAAGAGAAAACCGGCGAAACCGGTATAGACATTTTTAAATCAGCAATGCAGAATGCAACTCCAGTTGTGGAAGTTAAGTCTCGCAGAGTTGGTGGAGCGACGTATCAGGTTCCTATGGAAGTTCGTCAGGAGCGTGGTACTGCATTAGGAATGAGATGGTTGATAAGGTCTGCTCGTTCCAGAAACGACAAGTCAATGTCACTGAGGTTGTCTCGTGAATTGATGGATGCTTCAAACAATGAAGGTGGAGCAGTTCGTAAGAAAGACGAAGTTCACCGTATGGCTGAAGCAAACAAAGCATTCGCTCATTTTAGATTTTAATAGTATTTCAAGATTATCATGGCAGAAGTAAAACAACAAGACCCACAAGTTATCGACAAGATGCGCAGAACGCGTAACATTGGTATTATGGCTCATATCGATGCCGGAAAAACCACAGTTACTGAGCGTATTCTTTTTTACACCGGTCGTAGTCACCGTATTGGTGAAGTGCACGATGGTGCTGCAACTATGGACTGGATGGAGCAAGAGCAAGAGAGAGGTATTACTATTACTTCTGCTGCTACTCACTGTATCTGGAAAGATCACCGTATTAATATTATTGACACTCCCGGTCACGTTGACTTTACTGTAGAAGTAGAGCGTTCATTGCGTGTTCTTGATGGAGCTGTTTTTGTGCTTTGTTCTGTAGGTGCTGTTCAGCCTCAATCTGAGACTGTTTGGCGTCAGGCTAATAAGTACAAAGTTCCTTGTATGGCATTTGTTAACAAAATGGACCGTACCGGAGCTGACTTTTATAATGTAGTTAGCCAACTTGATGAGAAATTAAATGCTAACCCGATTCCAATTCAAATTCCTATTGGTTCTGAAGAGAACTTCAAAGGTGTTGTTGATCTGATCAACATGAGAGGAATTGTTTGGGATGACGCTTCTTTGGGTGCTAAGTACGACGAAGTTGATATTCCTGAAGATCTTGCAACAAAAGCTGCAGATTACAGAGTTCAGTTGATCGAAGCTATTGCTGATCATGATGAGTCTTTGATGGAAAAGTATTTGATGGAAGAAGAGATTTCAGAAGATGAAATTCTTGCAGCTATCAGAAAAGCAACTATTGCAAAAGATATTACTCCTGTAATGTGTGGAACTGCACTGAAGAACAAAGGTGTGCAGGCAATGTTGGATAGAGTTATTTCATTCATGCCTTCTCCATTAGATGTTCAGGCTGTAAAAGGTGTTAAACCTCATACTGAAGATGAAGTGATCAGAGAAGCAGATGTAAACGCTCCTTTTTCTGCTCTTGCATTCAAAATCATGACTGATCCTTACGTTGGTAAGTTAACTTTTGCCAGAGTGTACTCAGGTACATTGGAAAAGGGGTCATATGTATTGAATTCTTCAACAGGTAAAAAAGAAAGAGTTGGGCGTCTGCTTGAAATGCACGCAAACTCTAAGAAAGATATTGAAATAGCTCAAGCTGGAGATATTGTTGCTGTAGTTGGTGTTAAAGAAGTTTACACCGGTGATACCCTTTGTGATCTTGATGATCCGGTTATCCTGGAGCAAATTACATTCCCTGAGCCAGTGATCAAGCTTGCTGTTGAGCCAAAAACTAAAGCTGACAGTGAAAAGCTTTCTGCAGGACTTCAAAAACTTGCAGAAGAAGATCCGACATTCCAGGTTAGAACTGACGATGAAACTGGTCAGACTACTATCGCCGGAATGGGTGAGTTGCATTTGGAGATCATTGTTGATCGTCTTAAGCGTGAATTCAAAGTTGAAGCAAACGTTGGTGCTCCTCAGGTATCTTACAGAGAAACAATCTCTAAAGCAGTTGAGCACAGAGAGCTTTACAAAAAGCAGTCTGGTGGACGTGGTAAATTTGCCGACATCCAGTTTGAAATTGCTCCAATCGATTATTTTGCTGATTACGATGGTAAAAAAGATCGTATTTCAGAAGAAGATGGATTTATGTTCATCAATGAGATTGTAGGTGGTAATATTCCTAGAGAATTTATCCCTTCAGTTCAAAAAGGATTCAAAGCAGCGTTAGAAAATGGTATTCAAGCTAACTACGCTGTACAAAACATTGGTGTAAGACTTTTTGATGGTTCTTATCACGATGTGGATTCTGATCAATTGAGTTTTGAGCTTGCAGCTAAGCTAGGATTTAGAAATTCAGCTAAAAAAGCGAAGCCTCAACTACTTGAGCCGGTTATGAAAGTAGAAGTAACTACTCCGGAAGAATATATGGGTGATGTTATCGGTGACCTTAATAGTCGTCGTGGTATCATTCAGAGTATGGACAATCGAAATGACGGTTCTGTTGTGAAAGCACATGTTCCTCTTTCAGAAATGTTCGGATACTCAACTGACGTTAGATCTTTGACTCAAGGTCGTGCGGTTTACTCAATGGAATTCGAAGAGTACACTGCTGTTCCTGAAAAGATTGCTCAGGAAATTATCGAAAGTCAATCATAAAGAAATTTAATAAAAACAAGACAAAGACATGGCAAAAGAGACCTTTCAACGCACCAAGCCGCATGTAA
>OJGU01000011.1_pt1 | contig 189244 bp, 146 predicted proteins | sample 1594741 | NCBI WGS metagenome assembly OJGU01 (sample SAMN05416841, study PRJEB24817) | seawater metagenome | isolation source: Sea water | place: Canada:Atlantic | collected 2013-07 | reverse complement strand
ACACAAGTTTGGCGCATTGTGACGCCGGTAGGGAGCGTCCATCTCATCACTGATATCTTAATAACTTAAGCAGCATCGACCCGAATTGAACTTACTTCTAGTAACAGGGCTCGTCAGTTCGTTAAGTTATAAAGTTATCAGTGCCCCCAGTTGCCCCAGACGCCGAACCTTGTTAATTCGTTGTTAGTGGGGGTACACTGACCGCATGTTCTCTCATACCTGCCCGCAAACTCTCAGTATCCGCACAATCGCCTTTCTTCCCTAGGCGGCTGGGGCATTATGCGCGCCCCAGTCGCAACTTCTGCAAAACCTTTCAAAATTAAATTCATTTAAGTCATGAGGAGAAATGGTCATGGCTGACGTTGAACTACGTTCTGTGATACTGGGTGCGAGCGAGCGAGATGCTTTGGTCGCTCTTCTGAAAAAGGTCGATTCTTCCGAATTCGAAAAGTTGTTTGATGAACTGGATGCTGCGACTGTGGTTGCCGATAGTGACATGCCCGACGATATTGTCCGGATGAACTCGCTGGTGACTTATCTGGATGAGTCTTCCAATTCGACATCGGTGGTAAAACTCGTGTATCCGGGCGAAAGTGATTCCCGGGTGCAGGTCGTTTCAGTCCTTGCGCCGATTGGCGCTGCGTTGATTGGGCTTCGGGAAGGCGAATCTATCTCATGGCCGATGCCGAATGGTCATGCAAAGACGTTGAGGGTTCTCAAGGTTGGTACATCATGATTGTCGACGAGAATCGAGAGGCTTTCTGGTTGCGAGTCCTCTCTGTATCAGATGTCGCGAGGCCGGGCGCTGTCTCGCGAGATCAGCTTCGCGATCTTTTGTCAGGCATCGAAGAAGGTTTTGACGAAATGTTCGATCCTGCCGATGCTTTCAATGAGTATGTTACTTTAAGTCTATGTCGTTCACTGCGCCGGTGGCTGGACGTCGAATCACAGGGACACCGATAACTTGATAACTTAGGCAGCATCGACCCGACTTGAACTTGTGACTAATAACAGGTCTTGTCAGGTCGTTAAGTTATTAAGTTATTAAGTTATTAAGTTATCAGTGTCCCCTTCACCACCACTTAAGGCAAACGATAGGCGACCAGAGCGCCGGGGAAGTCAGTCTGGAAACTGCCTACTTGTACGACGATGTACTGTCGGTCGTTGTGCATGTAGGTCATCATGCCGTATTGCCCCGGGGCAGGTAATGGCACGCTGGCAAGCACTTCACCGCTGTTCTTGTCGCGCGCATTCAGCGTGAGCGGTGCATCCGGTATCAATTGTGCGACACCTTCGCTCAGAGCGCGTGTTTGCACCAGAATGTCACCCATCACCATCTGAATGGAATAGCCCACCCCGCCTGAATTTGGCACGTCGACATTCTGCAACAGAGGATGCTCAACAATAGCAGCCTGGGTATTACCTACCGGCAATGACCAGACCTTGTCACCACTGTTCATCTGATAGGCGGTCAATTGATTATTCATCGGTTTGTACACAGGCAGGCCATCAATACTTTGTAATGGTGCCGGCCGGCCAGGCAACCAGGCTGATACTGTCGTGCCAGTCGTCGGCGTTCTGTTAGGCGTTGCCCCACCTGCACCAGGCTCCGGATAAGTAGGATTATCAATATCCACACCATTGGTTGCTCGCATCATGCGTGGTGCGGAGCAGGTTCTGTGATGTGAGGCGTACATCATGCCGGTACTCGGGTCGGCAACAGGTGGATGCGAGATGACATTACCAGCACCCACACAGCCCACATTGTTGATGTAATCATGGCCATGGTTTTCAGGTAGCGGCGGCACATAGAGACCATCGACACGGTAATTTTCCAGAATGGCCGTGGCCCGAGCTTCCAGCTCAGGCGTGTAGTCCATGATGAATTCTTCGGTGATGCCGTTCAGGACTATGGGATCAACCGGTTCCGGATGGGTCGGGTAAGGCTGTGTTGCCGCCGTGTAATTGCCCGGCACTTCAGTTTGCATAACCGGTCGGTCCACAATCGGCCACAAGGGTTCGCCGGTAGCGCGATTGAACGCAAACACCAAACCTTGCTTGGTATACTGCACTAACGCAGGCACTGTCTCGCCGTTGTGTGTCAAATCCATCAGCATCGGTGGCGTGGGCAGGTCGTAGTTCCATTGGTCGCTGCGGTGAATCTGGAAATGCCAGCGTCGCTCCCCGGTTGCCACATCGAGAGCCAGCACACTGCCACCAAAAAGATTGTCGCCCGGGCGGTGGCCTGCATAGGTCTGCACCGTCGACGCGTTGGTCACAAGATAGACCAGGCCCAGTTCAGGGTCAGCCGAAGCCGGCGCCCAGGTCGACATATCACCGGAGAAGCGCCAGGCGTCGTTGTGCCATGTCTCGTGCCCCACTTCTCCCGGTCTAGGAATAACATGGAACTTCCACAAGCGCTCACCCGTTGCTGCATCGAAGCCCATGATATCGCCAGGCACATTCTCGATACGCGTCTGGCCATAGCTGGGTTCGTGACCTACCAAAACCACGACGACGCCATTGACAACAATGGGCGGTGCGGAGGCCGTGACCATGCCCAGTTCGCGGGGAATCCCGTAATCAGGATCATATTCGCCACCGGCTACCCGGTAATCCTGCCAGGGCCCCCAGTCTTCAATGAGATGCGGGGCGAGGTCGATAGAGCCCGTTTCCGGGAATCCACCTACTGGAAACTCACTGCCCCAGTTCTCCAGTGGCCTGCCAGTCTTGGCGTCGAGCGCCCAGAGGAAAAACCCGGGAGTGGTAATGTAGATGACCCCACGGCCATTAACCTCGGCATAGGCCACACCTTTGCCGTAGGCCTGTCTGGGTGAACGCTGATGTCGAATAGTCTCCGGTTCGCGAAAAGTCCAGAGGTTCTCACCGGTAGCCGGATCAATAGCTACCACCTGCCGGCGCGGAGTGGCCACGGTATACAGGATACCGTCTACATAAATGGGGGTGGCGCGAGAAAAATAGTCAACATTGGGGCCAAAATTGTCGCTGCGCCAGATCCAGGCTGGCTCCAACTGGTCGAAGTTATCGCGGTTGATTTGCGTGAGCGGCGAGTAGCGAGTATGGCCCACGGGACCACCCAAATAGCGCCATTCACCATTTTCGGTGCCGCTCAGCACCTGAGCATGAAGGCTGCCCGCGCCAAGGGCAAAAGCGATAGCCAAAACTGCAGGAAGAAACCGGGAAAACCGCGAACTTTTCATCACTACCACCTCTCAAAGCCCCCTAGAGGGGACACTGATAACTTAATAACTTAACTAATCAATTATCCTCGTGAAGCGGGCATTGTCTGCCAATTTACGCCCTTTCTCAATCCACTTCGAAACCGCAGGTTGGCTAATGCCGAGCCGGTTCGCGATTTCCTTTGTTGTCACTCCCAATTTGTCGTTACCCCAATAACAAATCACCGCTTTAGCTTCAGCGAGTTTGTTCGCGCGCGCTTTCTTCAGCAAATCTGCTTGTTCAATGTCGAGTGTATTGCAGATGACGCTGATAAGTCGTTCCAGATCCCAGCCCTTTCGCAACAGCCTGGAACGGGATTCGACGCCAATCTCATCCTCCTGCAACATTTTCTCGACAAAATCTGATGCACCGAGAATGCGTTCGTCGCCAATACGAATCTTGTGTTCCTGCCTTAGTCGAGCGATTGCTTCCCAACCGCCATAGCTGCGGACAAGACCGCCACCAGCCAAATCTATTGCCGAAGTACTGTCGACTCCAGCCTGCATGAATCGCATGTATTTTGCTGTCGCAGTACGCCTGGATGGATTGAAATACGTCAAGGCAAGGTCCGTCGAATGCCAGTCCTGGCGGTATCTGCCGAGCAAGCCCGCGTGCCCAGTCCAGGGATAGTAACCAAGACTTTCAAGGTCCTCGACCAAACCCGCCCGAACAGGATTCAAATGAATATATCTGATCAACTCGAGAAGATAGCCTTGTTCCTCGCAAAGTATCGACGTGAATCGATTTTGAAAGACATAGCCACATCGGTCATGGCGTCGATTGTAGGCGCCGGCGAAGCCACCCAGGACAGGCGCCATAAGCTTCTTCAATGGGGTGTGACCAGTCTTGACCAGAAAATGATAGTGATTCGACATCAACGCCCAAGCTAAACAGCAGCTGTCGGTGCGTCGTAAAAGTTTGCTGAAACGAGTGAGAAAATCCAGCTTGTCGACAGTATGCTCAAAGATAGAGCGCTTCTCCAGACCACGCCCAAGCAAATGGTAGTAACCGCCGGGAATGTAAAGTCGTCCGGTTCTTGGCATACATTCAGCGTAGTTCAGCGAATACGCTCATGCCAGTTTGCCAGGTTTCCATCATCTACTCGGTGCTTGTGAATCTGGGCGTAGTTAAGTTATTAAATTATCAGTGTCCCCTGTGCTTTTGCATCACTCGACCAAACAGTGGCAGATCCAACAAAGAGGCTAACCAAGCGTTAACAGCCGGATAAGAACTTTGCTCAAACCACTCTTTATCCACCATGGAGAACTGCCGGATAAAGGGAAAGATGGCGATGTCGGCAAAGGTCATCTCATCTCTGATCAGATAAGACCGTTGTTGCAGAATCGCCTCGAGCTTCTCCAGAAATACCTCGCCTTGCGACCGGTAGTATTCCTCACTGTGCTCGGGGTGGCGGTCGGCATATTTATAGCGGTCGAGCCAGTGTTTGAAATCTGAGTCATTCTCGGCAATCAGTGCCAGGCTCTTGCTGAGCTCTGCTTCAGTTAGATCGGCATACCAGTTGTCCGGGTCATTCTGTTTCAGCGCCCAGCGCATGACATCCAGACTCTCATCGATCACTGCATCGCCATCGACCAGCACTGGCACCGTGCCTTTACTGGATAACTCCAGCATCGCCTGCGGTTTGTCTTTCAGTGCAACCTCTTCAAGTTGCACCGGAATACCTGCCGACCAAACGGCCATGCGGGCACGAATGGCATAGGGGCAGCGGCGGAATGAATACAGCAGAGGAATTGAGTCGCGAGTCATAACACTGGTTATTACAGGTTCCAGCACTTGCTGAAACCGAAGTCATGTTTATTAAGATTGAAGCTGTAATACTACTATTTTTGGCTACATGTTTCCCGACTGCCAGATGCCCCGTTATCCAAGGGCTAGCAGAAACACTGCCCCTGATTCGTTTCATCCGCACAAGCACCAATTAGCCTGACTTTCTCGTTATACTAGGCAGCACGACTGTCAGGAAACCACCGCGAGTGCCAACCAACACGCATCAACAAGATCTCAAACAGCTCAGCGTCGGCTTGGGCCTGCTTGGCGTGCTCTGCGGCTTTCTGGCTGCCTATGGCGTCATCGCTGGCGATGCCGAAGGCCGCGTGAATCTGCTGTATTTACTGCTGCTATTCGCCTTTCTGCCCATTGCCGGTTTACTGTTCAGTGTGCTTCTTTTGCTCAAGGGTGGCGGCAAAGGCCTGGCTGGATGGATTCTGGAGTTCCCCTTGTGGCCTCGGCACATGACGTTGTCGTTGGCCCAGCTGGGTCCAGCCGGCAGTCGCAAACTGTGGCTATTTTACCAAACCCAGATACTGGCCGTGGCGTTCTCCGCTGGCTGTCTGCTGTTGTACCTACTGTTGTTACTTGGTAGTGACATCACCTTTGTCTGGCGCAGTACGCTGTTGCAAGCCGATGACTTATTGCCCGCCTTGAGTGTGATTAGTTTGCCCTGGAGCTTCTGGCCAGAAGCGCAAGCGTCACTTGCGTTGCTCGAACAGACTCAGGATTTTCGACTAGATCCACAAGCTGCCACGCAATCAGGAGTTGGGCTCTGGTGGCAATACATTCTTGCCGCGCAGCTGACCTACAACCTGATTCCGCGTTCGGTGATGTTACTCATTGCGCGGCAAAAGTACCGTCGCCAATTGCGAGCTCTCGAAACAACCCTCAGCAACAACGCACCGAGCACTGCCCGCAGACCGCCGGGCAATGATCTCACACTCGCCGACCTCTCCACCTCGGTCAGCCTGCCCTACACACTACTTGACTGGGCTGGCACGCCAGCAGATTTACAGCAGCAGGTACAGCAACAGTTAGGTGAGGCAAGCGAGGTCGTCAGTATCGGCCCTCTACCACGAGGATCGGACGAGCAATTGCCTAACAACATCTCTGTGGTACTACTGGTTAAAAGCTGGGAGCCACCATTGGCAGAATTGGCTGATCGATTGGAAAGCATTGCCAGTACAACTGAATCCACAGATAAAGCCCTTGCTGGCAGTAATAACAGCAAGGTTATCCTGCCACTGGACTGGAACGACAACGGCCTGCAACAACCCACTTCCGCCCATCTCGATGAATGGCGCCGTTTTGCAGCCACCCTGCCCGACTGGCAAGTTCTGCAACTGGAGGCCAGCTCATGAAGCCAGTCTTCGCCGTGGTCGGACACCCCAACAAAGGCAAATCGTCGATTGTCAGCACCATTGCACAAAACGACAGTATTGCTATCTCGCCGCAGAGTGGCACGACGCGCAGCACGCAGAGTTTCGATATCACTATTGGCAAGGCGCAGTTCAGTCTGGTGGATACACCGGGCTTTCAACGCCCTGCCCGGGCGCTGGCCTGGCTGCAGCAGCACGCCGCGTCCGCGGACAAGCGGCGTGATGCCGTCAACCAGTTTATTAGCGATTCCGAATGTCAGCAGCAATTTCCCGAGGAAGTGGAGCTGCTCAAACCCATCATGGCAGGCGCCGCCATTCTGTATGTCGTTGATGGCTCAAGGCCCTATGGCGCCGATTATGAAGCCGAGATGGAAATACTGCGCTGGACCGGACAGGCCAGCATGGCATTGATCAACCCTATCGAAAATGAACACCATGTGCAGGACTGGCAACAGGCACTGGGTCAGTACTTCAAGATCGTGCGCGTGTTTAATGCGCTGCAGGCCGACTTCGAAAAAGTTGTGACTATTCTGGAGGCCTTCTCGCATATCCGCGAAGAATGGCAATCGGCACTGGCCGAAATAGTCCGTGAATACCGCCAGCAACGCGCCGAACAATTGGACGAGTCGGCGAAGTTACTGGAGCAGTTGCTAACTCGCTTGTGTACTCATCAGATTACACAAAAAGTACACAGCAAATCTCAGGCCGATGAATTAAAACCACTGCTGGAGAAAAAATACTTCGATGATATGCGCAAGATCGAATATGAGCATCATGAGTCGTTGAAGAGCCTGTATCAGTATCATCATCTGGAAAGCACGATTGATGAGCTGCCTCTGGATCACAATTTATTCGACACAGACAAGTGGATCGCCTGGGGCCTGAATCGTAAACAACTCACTGTGGCAGCCAGCATGGCTGGTGCAGCAACCGGCGCAGCAGTGGACATTGCTCTGGCGGGCAGCAGCGCCATGTTGGGTGCGTTAGGCGGCGGCCTGATTGGCGCCGGCAGTGCCTGGCTGGGTGCCGATCAACTCGCGACATTTAGTGTGAAAGGCTTGCCGCTCGGCGGTTATCAGGCCCGGCAGGGGCCAATTCAGAATCGCAACTTTCCCTATGTCGTGCTCGGCCGCTTTCTCTATCTGGCCGATGCACTGCGCCACCGCACCCACGCGCGCCGCGAAAAGCTGGCAATCAGCGAAGGCGATTTGTCTGCACGCATCGCGCAACTCAGCAAAAACGAGCAATCCGCGTTGCATCGGTCACTGGACAAATTACGCAAGCAAAAGCCGGTGGACGATCTTGTAAGTCGCTTGCGTGCTTTACTGAATAGCAAAACTGCCGGTTAGTTTTTTAGCGAATATTGGAACCTTGTCAGCTTACACTCTTAACAGCCTAGGCTTTTTTTCTTTTTCTTTTACGCTCTCGCGCCATCGCATCATCGCACTTTCACTCTCTGGCTTTCTGGCTCTCTCACTTCCGTGCTTTATAACTTTGATACTGCCTGGCACTGATACGCATAAGTATCAGTTGGGGATGATGTTGCGCTGAAAGACTCGCCAGTAATACCATCTGGCTACAATCTGCTCTGTGCCGTCTGCAGCAGTTTCTGTCGTTACCGGCTCTCTGCCCAGTTCTTCCTGCATCTCTTCTGGCTGTAGCAACACGGCGGTCATTTCATAAATACTGCCATCAATCTTCAAGCGCACTCGTGGGTCGCGCTGGATATTCGCCCAATAACTTTTGTAATGGGGAAATTCACTTTCTGCCAATCTATTGTCTCTGGCGCTGCCACCAATATAGAGCCTGTCGCCACGCACTGTTGGCAGAATCGTTACCGAATGGGGAATACCATACCAGGTACGGGTCTCCAGCATCACTGTATTACCTCGCTCCGGATGATCCACTGCAGCGACCCAGCTCCATGAATCCACCGGCTCGCGGACAAGCTCGCCACTCAGCCACAATCCAGGCCAGGTCATGCGCCCCCTTTCGTTATATGCCTCAGTGGTGTAATCCATGTACTCGGGATCCAGCCCGGTAAAGCGCAAAACCAAAAGCGCCCCAAGCAGTAGAAGCCCTAGCCCCAGCAGACCTTTCCAAAATTTGTTCATGTAAGTCGATACACTCCAATCAATGGGTCACGGATAAGTTGCAAACTGTTGCGCAATCACTAGCGAATCAATAGTGCTGTGCACGCTTAAAGCCCGGAATCCACTCGCTTGTTGCAAACTGCCAGCTGGCCTCGAGCATTGCAATGCTTACCTGCGTTCCCGTAATGAATCTCATCTGCTTTGGTAACTGGCTCAGTCAGTCTTCCTGCGCTGAAACAGGCCCGTAATCCAGCCTTGTATAACGGGGTTAGAAGTACCGGAAAATGGTGTCCCAGCTTGCGATTCAGACCAATGCCAATCTAAATATAACAATAATACCTTTTAAATCGATTGCAATTTAAATTTGTCTTGGTCTAGACTCGAGCTTACCCCCTCAAATTATGGGCTGCTCGATCCAGCCCGAGGTAGTAGACGAGCAAGTCCGCGAACTTATTGGATAGGTAGAAGCGGTTATTCGAAGTCATAAGTGCATTGAGTGGAGCAGTACGTTTGGTAGTCAATTAATGGGGCCTTTGCCCAGCTAAAGCCTTAGCGCTTTGTCACAGTGCGGTGAAAATCAACACGCGAGCAGTATGCCGGTGTGATTACCGGATACTTCCTACGTGATAAAAATAATTATTCGTGCGGAGAGTGACATGCAGAAAATCTGTTCATTATCGAATGCCGTCAGGCTATCCCTTGCTACCGGCTTGTTCTTTGCTCATAGCTCAATGGCCCAACAGGATGGGGCTGACTCTGATGACATCGAAGAAGTAGTCGTTACCGGCTCATTTATCAGAAACAGCGCCTTTACCCAAAACTCGCCAGTAGACACGGTAACCCAGGCCGAGTTACAGGAATCAGGTGCGCCCAATATTTCCGAATTCATTCGCAACCTCACTTACACTCAGGACACTGATACCGTGAGCAACCTGCTTGCCCCTGGCGCTCAGCAAGGTGAGGGTGCCAGATTCAATCTACGTGGAGTCGGCGCCAATTCAACACTGACACTGATCGGCGGCATGCGCTTGCTGAACAATACCCTGGCTCGCAATATCCCGGAAATCGCCATCGATCGCCTCGAAGTAGTACTGGATGGTGGTTCAGCCCTGTATGGATCAGATGCGGTAGCCGGCGTAGTCAACATTATTCCTGTCACCGAATTTGAAGGCTTCAAAGCTCGCAGCTACTACAAAACTACCGAAGCTGGCGGCACAGAAGACTTGAACACCTCATTCATATGGGGGCTCAATTTTGACACCGTGAATTATGTAGGGGCGTTTGAACATCGAAAAAGAACCCCACTGATGTACTACGAACGGCCGCGGGAAATGCAGGTGTCTTCCACCACCGCACCCTCAGGAAACCCCGGTTCGTTCGTTGAAGTCGCCAATGCCGACGCCGGGATCAATTACTACGGTACCCACGGTGGTGATCTGGTGTTGGATGACATTCTAACTGACCCCAGTTGTGAGACATTCAATGACGGCTACCCATCACAGGGTACAGGCCCCAATGCCATGCCTTCCGGCCACGAATTGCCTTCGGGGCAATGCTCATGGCAGTGGACTCTGCACCATCCTTACCTGTCAGAGCAACAGGACTACAACTTTTATAACTCACTGACTATCAATGCCAATGATTGGCTGGTGTTAGGCGCAGAGTTACGCTTGAACTACAACACAAGAGATGGTCGGGGCCTCGCTATACGATCTTATGGCACCAATGACCGTAGCGTTGCATTGATCAGAGCAGATCACCCTGCCAATCCTTACGGAGTCGATGTCGTGCCCTATTCCTGGCACGTCTTTGCTGATGCATTCACGCACCGGCCCAGCTATCTGGATGAAGACAACAATCGCACTGCTGATCAGCGTGAATCCTTGAATACAGCCAAGGTAGACGCTGAATATCAACTCACCTTCACCGATACCTGGTCTGGCGTGACATCGTTCAGCAAACAAGCGTTCTATAGCATGTATGACCACGAGTCGATCTCCACGCTGCGACTGCAACAGGCGCTCAATGGTATGGGCGGTCCGAATGGGGATGAATATTTCAATCCGTTTGGCTCTGCTGATCCGCGCTCTCCGTTTTTCCAAGAGGGCGTAACCGACAATTCCAAAGAACTTACTGAATGGCTGTGGTATGAGAACTCCGGGTTCCGCTCCCAGGAAACAGCACTGCAAGTGTTTGAGACTATCTTCTCTGGCGACCTGTTCGACATACCATTCGGCACTGTTCAGTCTGCGATCGGTTTCCAGTGGCGCGAGAACGAAACATTTATTTATGCAGAACCACACATGGCCTCGCAAGCTGGTTTCGATTATGTGCGCCAGCCTATGGGCGCACCACCACCGGAAGACGAGTATTACAAGTCCGAAGTACATGCTTATTTTCTGGAAATCCAGGCGCCGCTGTGGACTAACGTAGACGCACAGTTCGCAGTTCGCCATGAGGTCTTTGACACTTTTAAACTTGAAGCCACTACTCCTAAAGTATCTCTGCGCTGGGAAGTCACTCCCGGTCTTGCCCTGCGCGGCTCCTGGGGCGAAAGTTTTCTCGCGCCGTCAGCCTATGATGCCCGCCCCTTCATACCGGACCAGTCTTGTGGCGAAACCTATGTAGGTATTGACAAAATATCCGGTACAAATCTGGCCGGTGGTGTGCATTGCAGTTCGGGCAACCCAACCCTCAAGCCAGAGACCTCCGTTATTCAGAATGTGGGCTTCACCTGGGAACCAACGGGCACTCTCGATGGTCTGACAATCTCACTGGACTATCAGGAGATTGAATACGTGGACCGCATTACTTCTCTGTCTTATGTAGACACGGTAGAGTTGCAGTTCAAACAAATGCTGCAGGCAACTGGAATGACCGAGGCAAGTTACGACTCCACGCCGGGGTCGTCCAGTCGCCAGGCCGCCAATGCGTGGCTGAGCACTCTGGGTATACCGGGTGCATCGGAGAACAAAGTGGCCCGATACGACACCGGTGAAGTGGAAAAAATATACCGGCAACCTGCCAACATCACATCGACATGGATAGACCTGATTGATCTTAATGCTGAATATTCGTTCAATTTAAGTGATCTGGGCAATTTCAGCGCCAGCCTGTCAGCAACCAACTACCAACGCTACGAGCTGGAAGGTCTGACGGGCGGCATCTTTGATGCGCTAGGCAAGCAGAATAGCGACTCGGGCATTGCACCGCCTTTGCCCGAACTGAAAACCAGCCTGCGGCTCAGCTGGTTTCGTGACAATCAATCCGCAGCTATTACAGCCAATTCCTGGAGCAGCGTGGATTTTGATGCAACAGTCATTGATTACTATGCCGACATACGACCAACCCCCCTGCTGGAGCCGGACGAAATCAAGGGCGAAACGATTGTCAATGCACGCTACAACATTGTGCTTGACGATCTGTGGGGGCAACAATTTTCTATCGGTGCCGGTATTAATAATCTTGCTGACAAACGGCCGCAACTGATAGGCATACTGGGTGGTTTTGAGTCGCGTCTGTCTAACCCCTGGGGAAGATCCTTTTGGCTTTCACTGGATTGGGAACCAGCCTTCTAGTTCGGGCATTCAGTCTCGAGAAGGTGACAATTGCACTCAGCTTGAATAGTGGTATTAGGTAGTGTGGCATAGAGCCGGTATTTGCCGACAGCAAATACCGGCTTGTGTGTTGCTTGCTCAAAGAGGAAGGAGCAAAGTTAACAAGCGCAAGTAAAGTGTCCCCTTTACTAAAATGGAGCATGTATGTTGGTGAAATGTAGTAAGGGTAAACATCAAGGGCTATGGAGTGGCCTGCTTTTTCTGTTGACTGTTACGTATCTGCCACTCGGACAAGCCGATACGGGCACAGTGAAATATGACAATTTACATATCGCGGTAACCGATACCGAGGCAGCCAAAGACTGGTATACCACCTATCTGGGCGGCAAGCTGGGAGATGATGGGCTGGTGTATTTTGGCGAAACCTATATCCGATTCGTGCCAACCGATGAAATCCATCCAAGTTCGGAAAGTGTGATCGACCATATCGGACTTTCATTTGCCGATCTCGAAGCAGTGATGGCAAAGATCGAATCGAGCGGTGCTACAGTGCTCAGTCCGCTACGGAGTGCGGAAGGCTTTTTCGATATGGCCTACATAGAAGACCCTTGGGGAGTGAAGTTTGAATTGGTGGAAGATTCCGAGTGGCCCGGTTTTCATCACATTCATTTGCGGGTGCCTGATCCAGAGACCACGCTCAACTGGTACGAAGATAAACTCGGCGGTTCCCGCGAGCTATTCAAGGGCCGGCTCGATGGGCTGCGATTCGATGGAGTGTGGCTACTGGCGTCGTCCAGTGATGGCCAGAAGCTGGCCTCATCGGCAAACAACGCGATTCGTAATTTGGCATGGGAAGTAGAAGACGTGGTTGTGGCCAGTAGTGCGCTTCAATCGCAGGGCGTCAAGCTGATCAGCGATTCGCGCCCTTTTCAAAACCTGCGTTATGCGTTCTTCGAAGACCCGGATGGCGTACGTGTCGAAGTATTGCACTACGTGGATCGCTAAAAAGACTGGCAGCCCGGCAATGACATGCCTGTCATTGCCGGGCGTCTTGCCTGAACTAACTGGATAAACCAAAGGGATCGGTACAGCTTGGTAGTCGAACTTGACGATCTGTTTAACGCTAAATCAGTCCAACCCCTACTCCCCCGGATGATAAATCCGCTCGGCATTGGCCTCGACATCGTCACGATAGAAATAGACATCACGAAACTCACCAACGCCGTACATGCGGCCCTGATCAAAGAAGTGCGGTGAGCCTGGATCATTACTGAGGCCTCCAGCCATCAATGCCTTGGCCCTGACCCGATCACCAAATTCCACTGCCGCGATAAAGCTGTTGCCACTGGTGGCGTACCAGTTCGTCGTATTGGGATATTGCCGTGTACCCACCGAGGCCAGTGCGCCCCAGTTGCCGGAGGCCAGTTCTACCGGATAGCTGGGCAGGGCATCGTCGAAGGTTTGCGAGATGCTACTGTCGTTGCGCTGGAAGCGATTGATCTCGCCCCATGGCATCTGCCAACTGCCAAAGTCTGCTTCCATGCGTGCTACGGCAGCGCGCAACGATGAGAGATATTGATCGGCATTAAGTTGATTCTCGGCGTACTCGTACCGGTCGTAGGGGTCGAGATTGGCACCGCGTGGCAGCAAGGCGAACAATTCGTTACCCCAATGATGCGCCAGTGTTGTCTCTACCGACGTCAGGCCGGTGCGTTTGTCCCAGGCAACCAACATGGCAACCGGGTCTGCCAGATCCGGTGACGGATTCGCGTTGTAGGCACGTTCGAGTACCGGCACGAAACGCTCGAAGGCCGGTAGCAAGCCATCATAGCCTGCAGCGATTAACCCATCGATGTCGAGATTGTTCAGAGTCGGATACAGTTGCAGTGCGTGTTCGCCGCGCGGATTTTCGAAATTGACCGACATGTAGAGCGGGTAGTCTGCCTTGACGGGACTATAGCCAGGCCCTGCGGCGGAGAACGGCCAGTTGTTGGAATTGTAGAGCCAGCCAGAGCCCGGGTTCAACAGGTTAATGGCTTCTTCTACCGGGTGCAGACCTAGCCAGTCAGTGGCCGGGTTGTTGCCATCCACTGGATGGTTGAAATCGAACTCGGTATTACGCACGGGATGAAAGTTACCGTGGAAGTAGGCGATGTTGCCATCACGGTCGGCATAGACAGTGTTATTGGACGAGTTGGATTTTAGCCGCATCATCTCGTAGAACTCGTCATAACTTTGTGTCTTGGTGCGAGTGTAGGATTGGTTCAGGGCAGTGAGCGGGATATTCATCAATTGCACGGCAATCCAGCGGCCGTCTTCGGAGCGCACCACTGGTCCGTGATGGGTGTGATAGACAGTAAAATCCCGTGACGCCATACCACCGTCGCTGGTCTTGTAATCGATCGTCTCAACGCTGACGCTGACTTCCCGTTCTTCATCGCCGTAGGTGTAAAACAAGCGGCCATTACGCTCGATAATCTCGTCATAATAATATTCATCGATCACATCAGATCGCGTCGACGTATGCATCCAGCCGTTGTACTCACTAAAACCCTGATAGATAAAGAACTGGCCCCAGGTCAACGCGCCGTAGGCATTCAGCCCTTCTTCGCTAACCATGTGGGCTTCTTCGCGAAAATAGTGTGTGGTGTGCGGGTTGATATAAAGCAGCGCATTACCATTGGCCGATTTCTCCGGCGCAATGGCGACACCATTGGAGCCACGTGGTTCCCAATCAACACGATCGGGTGCGGCGGCCAGTGTTTGCGACCCGCCGTAGAAGCGCTCGAGCTCGGCCAGTGAGACGCGCTCGATATCGCCCCCGATGCTGCCTTCAGAAAACGACAGAGCCATCCAGGGCTCGAAGCACTGGATGACCTTGGGCTCGATTTCCGGGTGCGTGTACAGGAAATAATTCAAACCGTCGGCGTAGGCATTCATGAGTTCCTGCAACCAGGCAGGTGCCTCGGCATACAAGCGCTGCATTTCCTCAGGCTGGATAAACAAGCGCATGCGCAGATCGCGATAAATTTCCTGTTCACCCTCGGCCTGAGCGAGCAAACCCATGGCATTCATGTAGTTGACCTCAACACGATTGAAGTCGTCTTCCGCTTGGGCGTACATCACACCAAACACGGCATCGGCATCCGTCTGCCCATAAACATGGGGCACACCCCAGTCGTCGCGAATGATGGTGATGTTCTGGGCCTGGGCTTGCCAGCGCGCCACCTCAGCAGGTGTGGCCTGTGCTTGGGCATTGGCGGAATTGTCGTTGTTGACGGGCAATGCACAGCCAAACAGCAGAACGGGTACTATGAGCAGAAGCTTCTTCAATGGAGTGATTCCCTACTTGTGGTTGAATCGGGGCGAAATTGCACTGGATTCAGGTTGTAACAGAACAATCAGAATACGACCTTGCGAGAAGCAAAATACAAACTCCGGAAAAAAATATCCACCTTATTGGCTGTCGTAACTACCATGTTAGCCAACAAATAGTGGGCAATGCCCTGCCCTTAACTGGCTGTGCCTGCTCTGTTTGCTTCGTTGGCTGCATCCGAGTTGCGCAACCGCCAGAAAGAATCCTGCACAAAAATGCCGTGCTCGATACTCTTTACAGTAGACAAGAGAAAACAAAGCATTACAAGCAACCATAACTGAGCAATCTGTGAGCAAAAACAAATCCCTCGCCCCGGTGGCGGCGCTATTTGAATTCCGGCAAGAGCAGCTCTTTATTGCGGCTATTGCCATCACTCGAGACCGGGCAGCGGCAGAGGACGTTGTTCTCGATGCATTGCTGGCAGTGTCGCAACTCAAGCAGACACCCGACAATCTAGCTGCTTATGTATTCCGCACTGTGCGCAACAAGGCCTTGCACAGGAATAAAGACGTTCAGCGCTTTACCGCGGAGACGGATTGCGACGAGTTCATTGATACCCGCACGCAAACGCCTGAACAGCAAATTTTCCTCAAGCAAATACTCACGCATCTGGACAGGCTGGAGAGCAACCAGCAGCAGGTTTTGATCATGAAACTGTTCGGCGACCTGAGCTTTCAGGAAATTGCGGAGGTCACTGCCACCAATCCCAATACTGTTGCCTCCTGGTACCGCCGGGGGCTAGCCCAACTCAAGGAGTCACTCCATGAACCAGCACTTTGACCACCATGGCTCGGACGATGACAAAGATTTTGCAGCCAAGCTCTCTGCCTTTGATCTTGCCTCGCCTTCTAAAACTTACGGCCAAATACCGCAACAGATCGAAGCGGCATCCGGACAGGCGCAACGCCCTTTTGGGTCATGGATTGCCGTATGCGCGAGTGTTGCTGCGATTGTGGCTGTAATTCTGGTCACTACTGATCTTGCCAATACCGTTGCACCACCCGCAACGCCCATTGCTGAGTATGAAGGCAATAGTCCACTGGTAAATGCCAGCGCTAACGTGGACGCAGACGCGACAACATCCATGTATCAAGCGGGAGAGGACTACCTCGTTCTCGACAACCCGGTAGCGACACTCGATGGCTCGGCCCTGGAGGTGGTGGCATTCTTCTGGTATCCCTGCTGGCCTTGCCATAGCTTTGAAGAACATCTGCAAGAATGGGAGACTGACCTGGAGCGCAGCGTCGCACTGACTCGTGTGCCAGTATTGTGGTCAGAGACAATGCGCTTTCATGCTCGCGCCTACTTCACAGCGCTTGAAACTGGCGTTGCCGAGCAGACCCAACTGCCACTCTACAATGCGTTCCGCAAGGACAACGAGACGATCAGCAACGACGAAGACCTCGCTGCATTCTTCAGTCAATATGGAATTACACCAAGGGCAACAGTCAGCGCTCTTTACTCTGAAGCGGTAGAGTCAAGAATCACAATGGCCGAACAGGCAAATGCTGACTATGCAGTGCAGTCCACACCAATGCTATTTGTCGCCGGCAAGTACGCCATATCACCCGCGTTGAGTGGTAACTTTGCCAAGATGCTTGAGGTTGCTGATTACCTGATTCGTGAGGAGCTTGAGTCTCAGTAAGCAATGGTTGGTGATACCGGATGAAGCTGATAACCTAAACTGATTAACAATCGCTTTGTACAGATGTTAGATCCAGATATTAAATATAGGTGTTAATTTTAAGCATCAAGTTGCGGAGCCGTCTTAACAGGCGAATTCCAATAGACACTAGTTACCCGCACCACTTTTTACGCCCATGAATTATTCACACCCGCGTCTCACACTCAGCCCAACCTGACCTCATGCAAAAAACCTGTCTGAACTGCGGCATGATTGTCGACCAATACGTGCAACACTGCCCCAAGTGCGACAATGCATTGGACGTGCAACACGATGGCTCAACCATCACAGTGGATATCGCTCATCAGGGCGAGCGAGTACATGAGGCATTGGAGAAAATGCAGCATGAGATCGATGCTGCGCGCGCCGGAGTGGCGATGAATCTGCGTCTTGTAGTTGGCTCGGGCTTGATTCGTAATGAAGTGCTTTTGGCCCTGCGCGATTCAGAATTTCGCGGCGATATAAAAAGTTTTGCAGCCGAGCCACATAATGCCGGTGCAGTGCTGGTCAGACTTAAGTAACCATTATTGTGTAGCGAGATATTCGGCTTCGATAATAGCTACCGCAGCGGCAAAATCCCTTTCCAGCACACTGTTAAATCCGCGCCTGACGAGAAAAGCCAACAGACGAGTGGATGATTGATAGACCACAGCTATATCCAGTTGTGTCGTCTCGGGAGTTGTCTCGGTTAGCTGGTAGCGGGAAATCGAGTAGACCAGCGGCGCGCTCAAGGTAGAGCGCCCCATGTCCACGAAATAGGCAAAACTGCTTGGTGGCTCGACAACCAGGAAGCGCTGTAGCAGGAACTCATCACTCGCCATAATAATTCGCCTTTCCGAGCCCACGCCCAACTGATTGGCTTGCACTGAACTATCATGATCGAATTCCACAGCACGGGCATCGCTGACGTATTCGTGCACACGGCGGGTTAGAAAATCAAAGACGAAGTCGCGCGGGGCATGGATAGCAAGAGAGATTTCACTATCGGGATCACTCTGTGTGCGGGCCAACTCATCTACGATAAACGACTCGGTGATTTCTTGCCCGGCAACAGTTGCTACCTGGCACAAGATAAAGAACCCAAGCAGCAATCGCCGCAGATTAAAACTGTTCGCATTGGCGTTGATCAAGCGCATTCCTCTGACTCAAGTGCCTCGATATTAAGAGTTTCAGCAACCGTGGTCATAACACCTGCCATGCGGCCAGGCAATCTGGCTTGAGTGGCAGTCAGGATCACCAACGGCACTATCAATATGAACACCAGACCGGCAATGGACAAAGCCAGCGCGCGTTGAATGCCAGTATCAATTATCGTAGGAATGGAAGGTGGAAGGTGATAGTTGTTACACATTCAGCGTTATATTGCTCGACCGGCAGTAACTTTAGCATGAGAACATCTCCAGCAATCAATCAGGCTGGATATTGCAGATGAAGTAATCGCAAGCATCTGTGTGACGGCGCACTAGGGACGCCTTCTGCAGTAGAACCCGATAATATCGTGGCCTCATAACAAAAGAGATCAGTTTCGTCTTTACGTGCATTACACGGTATGATCATTAATCCGCTTAGATAGTGCTATCTCTAGGCATACAACCCGAGACGCATTGATGCCAGATAAGCTTTCCATACCAACTCGGCGCGAACTACCCTTATGGCGATTTGTCTGCCCCGGGAAGCCTGCTGACGATGAACTCAAATTCCGCCAGCATTATCTTGACTCAGACATCAAACAAATTCGCGCGATTCTGCTTATCTCAATTGCGTTAATGGTGGTAACGTCAGTAGCAGATATCCCGCGCATGGCTGAGGTTGATGGCCTCAGTTTCGGCGTGGTCTTGCGAACCATAATGGCTTTCACAGCCGCTATCTTTATTTGGGCACTCAATTACTGGCGCATCCCTCGCACTCTCGATATTGGCGTCGCGCTTTTCACTTTGTTAACCGCTGCCAGCATTGCTTATTTCCATTTGACGACAGATGTCTCTGCCGCCCGCATCGTCGCAATTGGCACCCTCTTTATCTTTGTCGCCAACATTACGTTTCCCATCTATGGAGTGTTTCTTTTACCTGCTGTTATGGTTTTTTGGGGTATAGAGTCCATGGTGATATTCGATGCCGCACGCGAACCAATCACGCAGCAACGCTCCATCATTATCATCGTTTTCGTGTTTTCTGAACTAATGAGCATATTGGCTTCGGCATACTCGCAGCGCACCCGATACATGGCATACCGGGCACTGGCTGAGGTCAAGACTTTATCCGGAATGATCCCCATCTGTTCCAATTGCAAAAAGATTCGCGACGACAGCGGATACTATCAGCAATTGGAACAATACATCTCGTCGCATTCCGGCGCACAGTTTTCCCATGGCGTGTGCCCTGATTGTGTGGCCGTGCTCTATCCGGGGTTCAATTCCAACGACATATCGCCCGGTTAATTAATCATCGGCGATTACCCGAACGCAGACTTTCACTTGTCGTACTAAATCAGCAAACCAGTTGATTACTTATTTTCTTGCGGTCCAACAGTGACTTTCACTGCTTGCTCACATACTATTTAAAGCAATCCCGAACGGTTTAATCACTCCCCCAACGCAACCAGGTCTGGCACCGGAATCCCAATGCGCCCCTTACTCTTTGCTATTTTGCTCTTCGCCACTTGTCACACTGCTGCCGATGAACTGGCTGAACGTATTCTGCCCTTGCGCGAACAAGCCGCGGTCATTGATGCGGTGTTAGCGGAGCGCCTGGATGAAGTTGTACCCATGTTAATGCGCCGCGAGGGCATCGATGCCTGGGTCATTATCTCCCGCGAATACAACGAGGACCCGGTCCTGAAAACCATGTTGCCAGCTACCTGGCTCAATGCCCGGCGCCGCACGGTGCTGATGTTTATCAATCATGGCGACAGTCGCGGAGTCGAACGCATGGCGGTAGCTCGCTATGCCGTGGCGGATTTATTCCCCGGCGTATGGAATCCCGAAGAGCAGCCAGACCAGTGGGCGCGCATTGGCGAATTGCTCAATGAAGCCAACCCACAGCGCATCGCCCTGAACTACTCTGATGACTATGGACTGGCAGACGGACTCACGTTTTCCGAACACCGCGATTTCACCAACGCCCTGCCCCAGCGCCTGCGCAATCGCATCGAATCGGCCGAAGCATTGGCAGTCGGTTGGCTGGAAACTCGCACAGAGTCGGAATTGGCGCTGTACAGAGATGTGATGGCCGTGGCTTATGACATTATCCGCGAAGGCTTTTCTGCCGATGTCGTCACACCGGGTGTTACCACGCTGGATGATCTGTCCTGGTGGTTTCGCCAGCGTGTGAATGATCTGGGGCTGAGCACCTGGTTTCATACCGGCATGGAAGTCGAACGCGCTGAAGAGTCACGGCAACACATTGCCCAGCAAGGCCTGGACCCGGACGTTCTGTATCGCGGCGATCACGTGCACATCGATTTCGGCATCAGCTACCTGCGCCTGCAATCCGACACGCAACAAAATGCCTATATTCTCAAGGAAGGCGAAACCGATGTACCAGACTATTTAAAGAAGGCACTGGCCGAAGGCAATCGGCTACAGGATATTCTTACCAGCAATTTTCAAAACGGTCGCAGTGGCAACGAGATATTGCGCCTGAGCCTGGAACAGGCCAAAGCCGAGGGTTTAAACCCGATTATCTACACCCACCCTATTGGCTTGCACGGGCATGCGGCCGGCACAACAATCGGTATGTGGGACCAACAAGGTGGCGTACCTGGCAGTGGTGACTACCTGATGCAGCCCAATACCGCCTATTCTATTGAATTGAATGCGCTGGTGGATGTGCCCGAATGGGGCTCCGAGCCGCTACCGATGAAACTGGAAGAAGATGGCTTTTGGGATGGCGTGAGTTTTCAGTATATCCAGCCGCGCCAGACCGAATACCATGTCATCGATCCGAATTAAGCGTATTTCAGCTACCGCGTTTAACGACACCGATTAATTTGTTGTTCTGATCGAACTGAATTTCAAACTCACCGTGGATGCCGTCCATGGTGAGATATTGCCGGACCGCATTCGCGGGGAAACGGATTTTCCTGCCATCAAAACTTTGCACCTGAATGAACTGCACCTGGCCTTGATAGTAAGCTTTGTACTGCTCGGACGATAAATGCAGTCGAAAGCCAATCGCCTGTATCGGGCCGCATGTTGAGCTTTTTGAATTCATTGACGATACAGGCGATTTTTCAGAGCAGCTGCACTACCACGGAATCCAATTGGCAGCACTTCGCGCCTTACCTTTGCACTGCAAAATTGCTTTCGCACAATCCGGCTCCCGATGCTGGATCAATTACCAGCAAACAGAATATCAGGGTTTCCCGCAGGCATGAACAATTCTCTGTCAGCAAAGTTGGCGCCTGCACAAGCAGATAACAAAAATCTTGCGTTATTGGGGTCATCAAGCGCAACTGCATGAACACAGAAGGCAGTCTTGCATCCTGAATCGGCACTGCGGTTGTCCAAGGCTCAGCTGTTATACAAGGAATGCAAAAGACGCAAAGAGATTCAGACCAAGCTGCACATTACACGCCACTTCAGAAACCAAAAAGCGTAAGCCATCTACCAGAACGTGCTACCCCGGTATTGATGCGTACAAATTCGACCCAGTAGTCATCCTTTTCCATCCAGCGGGAATGGTTGTTTCGCACCCATACGGCAATTTGACCAAGCTCGCTTATACAGCTATCGGGCTCGGTACTTAACAAATAATTGACTCGCTTCATTGCCCAGCTTTGCAGCTCATCCTCATCGAACCGGTCAGCGATTGGCGCAATCTCCGCGAAGGGAATTTCCATCAGGCTCTGTGTCGCATTCATCGTTGTAAAATCCTTGACTGACACCGCAAGTAATTCAGGCCAAGCCAGACGTGCTGTCAGTCGACAAATCGTAAAGACGTAATTAACTGGTGTGACGGAGCCTCCCACGAAGACGTGAGATTACCGAGCAAATAGCGAGGACAAGTTAGCGGGTTGCTGGACAAGTCGGGACAATTGGAGGATTTTTCCAATAAATACAAAAGCTTAGCTGATTACCACGAACCCTTCGGGCGATGGCGCTCTAGCGTTCCAGGCGAACGATTTCCTGCAGCCTGCCGAGCATTTCTTCAAGCTGTTGTTTGTCTGCCGGGGAGAGTTCCAGATTGCCCAGCAAGTAATAGGCGGTGCGAGTGACTTCACGCCAGCGAGGGTTTTTCGGCAACTTGTCGATATCCAGATAGCGTTCCATCGAGCGCGCACGCAGGCGGCCATTATCGATACTCACCCGCCAGATGCGGCTTTCCTCGGCAAGATCAATGACGTGGCGATGCGTGACTCGCTGCCAGATTTCGACACAATATTGTAGAAGCTCAACAAGGGAACGCCGGAAGTCAATTTCAACACGGTTCAAGTCAACCGATTGGGCCAGTTGATCGATAATCGCGTCCAGATTTTCCAGTTGCGCCAGCAGTTGTGGCTCCTGCTGCAGCTTGTCTGCAGTCACCTGAGAGAGTAGTTCCCCGATCAATTGCGTACGGGCGGCATTGCGATTGACCTCTTCGATTAGCTTGGGCATCCCCGGCTCAGCCAGTGAGCGTGATTGTGTCGTGATGCCGAGCTGTTCGGACATGAGTCTGGAATCGTTTAGCGGGATGAGAGTCACCACATACAATTCCTGCTCCAGATTGAGAGGCAGGATACACACACTGGCTTGCACACTCGCTGCCTCTTCAGAATCGCTTTGTGGTACAAGCAAGGCAATGTCGCAGGTGATCTGTTGCACATCCTTTTCACTGGAAATCAGCGATTGCAAGAACGGGAATTGCAGCGGATGAGACCCTGATTGCTCGCCCGTGATCAAAATATCGACAGGTCTGCCAAGCAACGCATCCTCACTGGTTTGCAGAAGTTCCTCTGCCCGCCGGTTCGCATAGACAATTTCACCACCTTCATCAATGGTCAGCAACGCATCACTACTAACATCCAGCATCCGGGCAAGGCGTTGCCGGGATGCATGGAGTTTGGTCTCCGCCTCGCGATAACGTTTGATCTGCTCCTGTAATCTGACATTGTCATCCCTGACTTGTATCAGGTCATGAAGTTGCACTTGCTTGTCGACCCGCGCCAGGAGTTCCTCTTTAAAGAACGGCTTTGTCAGATAGTCATTGGCGCCAGCTCGCAGGCCAGCAACCAGGTCATCCACCTGGTTCTTGGCCGTAAGAATGATAATGGGTAAATCGGTAGAGGAATGAGTCTCCCTGATTATTCTGCACAGTTCATAGCCAGACATTCGCGGCATCATAAGATCGAGTATGATCAGGTCAGGCGTTTGGGTTTCGAGAATTTTCAGCGCCTGGAAGCCATCCTGTGCAGACAGCAGGCGATGCTTGTCATGCAGATACTCTTGCAACACATGCAAATTGATCGGCTCATCGTCTACCATCAAAATAGTGTGCGTGCAGTTTGCAGCGCCTTCGCCACTATCCAGTGGCTTCGGCAGCTGCAGTGATTCCTCTATGCTCTTGGCCAATAGCCCCCGGCCGAGACTGTGTGCATCTGCCTGACGCTCAACAGCAGTGTCCTGCTGGGATGCGGCGACCGGCAGATTGAAACTGAATCGTGAACCGGCGCCCTCAGCACTTGCCAGATTGATGTCGCTGCCGTGCAGTTTAAGGAGTTTACGAGTAATGGAGAGTCCCAGACCCGTGCCACCAAATTCACGCTGAGTGGATGAGTCCGCCTGCTGGAACGCTTCAAAAATATGCTCCAGCTTGTCCTCGGCAATACCGATACCTGTATCACTGATACTGAGTTGCACGTGCTCACCGACGTGCTCGGCAATCACCCGTATCTCCCCTTCGAAGGTAAACTTGATCGCGTTGGATGTCAGGTTAAAAATAATCTGCTGAAGACGATCCTCATCAGCATCCACCAGAGGCAACCTTGCAGGGATATCGACAACCAGCGTGACAGGTTTGTCACCGATTAACGGATTACACATGGCAATTACCATCTCCACAATGCTGCCAACATCTACCGGCTTTCTGCTCAATTCCAGATAGTCTCTGTTGATTGCAGAAATATCGATAATGTCATTGACTAGCGTGGTGAGCCGCTTGCCACTGGAGCGTATGATTTCGAGATTGCGCACGTCTCTCTCATCCGCCTGAGCGCGCACGTTAGGAATCACGATGTCCAGTAGACCGATGATGCCCGACAGCGGTGTGCGCAATTCATGAGAGACATTGGCGATAAACTCGTTCTTCATTGCATCAGCGCGTTCAAGGGTTTTGATCGTCAATGCGTTGTTTTCGAGTAGCCGAACCTGTGCGTCTTCCTTGTCTTGCATCAGAATGTTGATACGGTCTGCCAGCGCGAGCGACAACAGAATTACTTCGATTGCGGTACCAATCAGCACCCCATTCTGCGAGAAGAACCCCAAATCCAGAAACCCGAATCGTTGCAGCGATGTTTGCATAGTCGCAAACAGGAATACTGCCCAGGCCAGCATGAAAATCCGTGCCGGCCTGAAGCCTTTCAGCATAATCCAGGTGCCAGTGCCTAGAATGGCTGCCGCCACCACGATACTCAACGGGGGTGTCACCATGGCTGCCACTTCGTAGGAAGTGAGCAACGAAATAATCATGGCGGACACTGTTACTGCCGCGAGCCCCAGCAATGCGCGATGAATTTTCCTGCTGTGCTGCGCCACGCTGAGAAAGGAATTACAGAATAACAACCCGAATACCAGTGCAAGCCCGGCAGAGAACGTCACGCTTTGTGCGCCCAGCTGCGGATTCCCGGGCCAGAGAAATTGGAGCGCGAAGCCATCTGATGAGAACTGATAGCCGGTGATACCCAATACATACAAGATATAGAAAAGATAGCTGCGATCACGCACCGACAAGTAAATAAACAGGTTGTACAGCATCATGGCGAGCATGATGCCGTAGTAGAGACCGCGGGCCAGCAAGGTAAAGACCTCACCGTTATAGAAAGCCTGTGGTTGCCAGAGTCGTAACGGAAATTGCACAGACCCTTCACTTTCAGCACGAAAGTAGATTGATTGTGGTCCAGGAGTCGGAGTTTCCAGCGCAAAGACTACTTGCGGAAAATTCAATTCCCTGTCCGCAAAAGGCAATGTGTCTCCGCCTACTTTCCGGATCTGCTCCCCTTCACTATTGATGTAAATCATTTCCAGACGATCGAGAATCGGGTACTCGAGTTCAATCAGCCATTCGGCAGGATCAGATTCGTCGATGCGCAAATCGAGCACTGCCCAATATGCCGAGGAAGTAATTCCGAAATTGGGAATGCCCGAGGCTAGAACAATCGCTTCAGGACCGGCCAGTGCCTGCATGGCGTCCGCCAGCGAAAGAGTGCCGGATGGGTCTTCTACTATACGCAAATAGGGAGACAGGTCGACATCTTCTACCGTGTCATCAAGCTCCAAAACAGGAGCTGCATCCTGCGCGTTCCCGAACAACGGCAACAGAACGAGCAGCATCAACACACGATGTTTTAGGCAATTAATACGCATGAACCAGTATTATTATGACTACTGACGATAGGGCCAATAGTAGATGGATAGAACTACTATGCTATATGAAGGCAATAGAAATATCAGTGGTTGATACACTTGATTTGCCATGACCCACAATAAATACAGCGATGCACAAAATATCAAATAAGCGGGTACTAACAGTAGTGACAACTGCAGTGCAGAGCCTGTTTGCAAAGTGCCTGCTCGCATAAGCAAGTAAGCACAGGGAATCGCGACCAGCGAGGCGTGTAACAACGTTTGATAGACATGCCCGGCGACAAGGCTTACCGCTGTGCTGTACACAAAATACAGCACGGCGAAACAGACATAGGCCAAGGCTATCACCTTGATTTTACGTAAGAGAAATGTGCTCCATCTTAGCGTTGCAGTCTGGTCAGTATCAAATTGGTTAACCAAAAGGTACTGGGCCAAAGCAAGCGAAAATATCAGCAGATACCAGCCGACAAAATTACTCCAGGGCACGCTGTACCACGGCCACACGGATGCCAATTCAGACGGTGGCAACCATTCCCACAAACCTAGTGCCACAGTCCCCGGGTCCAGAATCAAATCCAGTGCCAGTGCCAGCAGCCCGGACGTGGTGGCTACAAATAACCAGTTGCGGCGTAGCTGAAGACTTGTGTAATACGCCGCATAGAAGATCATGGCCCAGCCGCAACTCACGTAGAGAGGTACCTGGCCAGGCAGATATAACCACTCAGGGCCAAACTGGTAGCAGTAATTACCAGCTAGAGTATTGACTGCTTCGATGGAGTAGCCGAACAGAAACCCCATGATATAGGTGGTGAAATTCTCCCGGCCCTCGCGCCAGGCGCAGTAGAGAATCCAGACTGCCAACAACATAAAACCGTAAATACTGAGTTTGACTGACCAATGTGGGTCTATCTGGGTGCAGATGAGTGCGATGCCGGGTTCGGTTTGGCTGATATTTAGAAATACGGGCATGTTCTAGTTGCCAGATACTGATTATTAGATCGTCGCGTGTGCAAGCTGCAATTATACGACAAAGCTGCTGTCGTTTTTTTGCAATTCGCAGGCATTGCAGGAGATCCACGAACGATTCCTTACCCGCAGTCGACGACATCCTGACGCGGCGCGAAATTCATGCGCGCGATGTTGAGCAATATGCAATGTAGCGCAATCTGAACAGAAAGGGTTGGTATTAAAAGCACGCACAGCTTGCATACGAGAAATACAAACACAGCGTTACCGGCAGGCAACTATCACACAATTGGTGAGCACACTAACCTCGTACGCTGGTACATTGGTCGCGGCATACTTTATTTATTCAGTTTCAACTACCGTTGAAAGAGAGTGATCGCCACCGGCGTGAATAGTGGCTGCTCTGAGGCCATACCCCACACCGAAGTCCCCGCTTTGACTGAAATAGCAGTCAGAATAATTTACTTGTCCAAAACACTTGCAAGTGTTAATTTTTTAACATATTGTTAAATTATTAACAGAAACTACGAAAACATATAGCGCCTGGAAGGAGCAAAGATGACCAACCTCAACAAGCTCAGCCGCCGCGAGCGGCAGATCATGGACGTGCTCTATCGATTGGAGCAAGCCAGCGCCAAAGAGATTCAGGATGCTCTGGGTGATCCGCTTAGCGACTCATCAATACGAACTTTCCTGCGCAAGCTGGAAGAAAAAGGGCATATCAAACACCGGGAAGCTGGCCCCAAATTCATCTATTCACCAATAGTCGCGCGCAACAAAGCGTCAGCATCGGCGCTGTCGAACGTGGTGAAAACATTCTTTTCTGATTCGCCACTCATGGCGGTCAACTCCTTACTGGACATGTCGATGGCAGACATCTCCGAAGACGATATCAAATCGCTGGAAAAACTCATTCGTGAGAAAAAACAAGAACTGAATAAAAAGTGAGGTAATGACATGCTAATGCAATTCCTAAGCTCGCCAATCTCGCAGTGGCTATTGAATCTGCTATTCGAATCACTGCTTATCCTTGCCCCTATCGCTGCGCTAACCAGCTTCGCCAAATCCAGGCTATCCAGTGCATCGACACATCTCTTGTGGTGTGCGGGCCTTATCGCTATCGCAATGCTACCCCTTGTTCCAATACTATTCTCCTGGGCTCCCAACGCAGCTAGCACAACGAATGGCCTAACAGTATTCACAGTGACAGCAAACTCTGCGCAGCTGAGTGACAGCAGTGCGCTGATATTGGCACCACTGGTTACTGCGCTTTACTGCATAGTCGCCTTCGCCCTGTTACTTTCACTCAGCAGATCATGGTGGCACTTGCGCAATCTGGATGCACTTGCCAGTGCATGCAATGACCTGGACTGCCAACAATTATTCAGCAAGTTAGTAGAAGACAAAGAAATTCGTCGTCCCGTGCAACTTAAAATAAGCCGAGCAGTGAACTCCCCTGTTTCATACGGACTTTGGCGACCAGTTGTTCTGCTCCCCGAAACTGCAATGCAGTGGTCTACCTCTACTCGCAAGCAAATTCTTGTTCACGAGCTAAGCCATATTCATCGCCTGGATTGGCTAACCATGCTTGTCGCCCGCATCATTTGCGCCCTGTTCTGGATTAACCCACTCACATGGCATGCCCTGCGAGAAATGAATGAAGCAGCCGAAAAAAGCTGCGATGCAGAAGTGTACCGCCACAACGACGAACATATTGGTTACGCCGAGAATCTTTTGCGGCTTGCCAAGCAACAGTCCAGTCCGCACGATTCGCCGTTACTGGCCCAGCCAATGTTTGGCAGAAACAGTCTCGATGGTCGTATTAGGAGCATACTCGAGCGCCGACTGCCGCCGCGAAGTAGTCGAATGCTCAAAGCCTTTGTAGCGTTCACGCTTTTGATCTCGAGCATTGGTTTTAATCAGCTTAGTCTTGTGGCAGCTCAGGACAACCTGGAGGATCAGGAATATCTGCCAATCAGAGCTATTGCCCCTATGTACCCGCGTCGTGCAGCCGATGAAGAGATAGAGGGCTGGGCCTTGTTTAGTTTCACAGTTACGGCACAGGGAACTGTCGATCCTGATTCTGTAGCAGTAGTTGACATAGAGCCAGCCGGTTATTTCGAACGCAGTTCAGAAAATGCTCTGTTGCAATTTGAATTTGAGCCACGCATCGTCAATGGAGAAGCTGTTGCAGTAGAAGGCGTACAGTATTTATTCCGCTACCATTTGCAGGACGAGGGAGAACCCAATTTTAATAGACCACCCCCTGAAGCACGAAACCGAAACAACGACTAAATCCTTCTCGTCCTGAATAAGAAAGGGCTAGCGATCTCAACATCCGCTAGCCCTTTTTTATTTCAATTTATTCTTCAGAATATACCGCGAATCTCAATCGCGATTACCGGCTTTGTGGCAAAACAGGAATCGTCGATCTAATCGTTGACGATGGTGCGGCTGAATCGCCGCTTGCTCACGAAATGTATGCCGAATGAGATTATGGGAGATAGCGAAAGATGTCGAGCCGAAGTGTTGCAACGCAATCAAGCGCTCAACACTTCGGCCCATTTGAGATTTCTATCTGTAAGCAGGTGCCTGCTATCAGTCACGCAGACTTGGAAGGCCCTTGCCTGGGGCACCGCGCCAGAAGCGACGAGTTGGTTTTTCTTCAACTGTGACCTCTTCAAAGCGGGCGAACTCAACCTGTTCAGTTTGTTGTTCTGCATCTATAGTACGCGCCCGGCGTGAATGCGGCAGTGATTTGCCTGGCGGGCCGGCTCTGAATACGCCGGCAAACAGAGTGCGTGAAGGACGGTCCATGATCTCCTGATAGTGCGCGAAGGCGGCTGTTTCATCAGCTGTCACAAAGCGGCGCTTGTGTGGTGGCTTGCCACGATACTCCACTACTAACAGGGTGGATTCATCAATCTGGCGGACCACTGTGCCGGCATTGGCCAGACTCATTGGTAACACTGCTAACAACCCGACAACCGAAAGAGTGATAGTGCTGGATTTTAATAAGCTGCTGGACTTCATACGCATTGAGACTTCTCCTGAAACTAAAATCATTAAGGACACGCTACAGTGTTGTCCGACACCTGTTCTATGCCTTTGCTAACGACCAACCGGCTCGCTAGACCCTGTTAAAGATTATATAAAACGCACTATGGGCGAGCAAACGAACATAAAAGGCACTATTTTGGTGCTTTATGATGCCCATCCAAGCAGCCTATGATCTTATCTACTTGTTTTTATTACGTTTACTTTATTGGCCTCGATGTTGCTTTGTTATAGGGCATAGACTCCCTAATACTGTGCGAGGCGACAGATGCGCCGACAAGCGAGATTTTTCAGATTACTGCCCTGTGTGTTCTGGCTGGCGAGTTCATTAACGTTGGCCGACGACATTCAGCTAGCCCTGCAACAGGCGGATTCGGGAAACTTCTATCTGCATGGGACGCTGGATCAGACTATTGAGACCGATATGCTTGTCGATACCGGTTCGGGCTATGTCAGTCTGAGCCGCAAGACTTTCAATCGCATTAGGCAATTGCCTGGCACCGAATACGCGCGCGATATTCACGGCACTATGGCTAATGGCCATACGCTGCGCATTCCTATCTACCGGGTGCATGAACTGGCGCTGGGCGAATCATGTGTATTGAGAGACATCGAAGTGGCAGTCTTTCCAGGTGCTGACCGCGACATTTTGGGCTTGAATGCGCTGCGCCGGTTGCAACCTTTCACAATGCAAATGGACCCGCCAGCTCTGATCGCATCGCAATGTGCCAACCTCGAGCTGTCAATGAGCCAATAGCCAGGATCAGGCTCTCGCCGATGTCTGGCTGCGGCATTGTCCGCAATCACCAATAGTAATAACGAAAAAGGGCCAGAACCTGCCAAGCCGGGAAACACCCCTGCTCAGAAAATCCTGACCCTTCTTGCTCAATTTTTTTTACTTCTTATTACTTCCTATTTACTACTTGGCTTTCAACTTCCAGCACGTTGTTTCTTGTACTGCTAACCGGTCTCGTTGCTGTTAGAAAGTACCACGAATCTTGATCGCCAATACCGGTCCGGCATCAGAACAGGAGTCTTCGATCTCGTCGATAGAACCGTTGGCGATAGTGCCGTTGATGTAACGCGTGCGGACACGACAGCGATCGCGCGAGTCTCGAGCTTCGAAGCGATAAACCAGGTCACCCCAGGCTTGTACCTCGACCCAGCCGTTGAATGACCCCACTTTCGGATACTGTTCGATCTTGTCGATATCATAGACCAGGAAATCATTGTAGAACTCACGGTTATAGCGCAGGCCGTAATTCATGTTGTAGAAGCCCGGGATATCATGGCGGAAACCAAAGTTGTAGCTACTGCCGCCGCCGCGCAAGGAACGCTCACGCTCAATGTTCAGGAACGGGTCAGTCACGGAGGATTCTTCGATCGATAAACCAGCAGTTAACAGTAACTCGGGCTGATTAAACATTGTCATACGCAAGCTGCTATCAATATTGAAACCATAACGCTCACCGCTACCGATGTTACCGCGCGCACCCAATGTTTGCGTATCGGTGGAGACATCGACGTTGTCGATCAGGTCATCCAGATCATGATAGAAGACATTGGAGTTAATCACACCGGAGTCATTAGGCAGACGGTATTCCAGATTCGCCTCATAGCGCCAGGACTGTTCCTGTCGCAGATCGGAGTTACCTTCAAACGCGTTTTGCTCATCGTCACCGCCATCAATGCTGGCCGTAAAATCGGTGAAGCTCAGCTGTGCCACGTCTTTTTCTATGCTGGCACGAAACTGAATCGCTGGCGTGATATCGAAACGATAATCCACTTTCGGACGGAAGAAAGTGAAATCGCGAGAATTTGAAATATTACCGCTTTGCGAAATCTCACTGTCTTCAAACAACAGCGTGGTCTCCAATGACATACGGTCATTGAGCTGCCAGTTGTGGATAGCGAAATACTCGTAACGCATTTCCTCAACAGTACCGACCGCATCAGTATCCGGGCTCAGGCCACCAAAACGTGGGCCGCCATCAGTGTCGCCAGCCAGACCCAGTTGCAGTGACGTATCAAGAATTGTTTGCGCGCGCTCAAGACCGGCTTCCAGTGATTGCGTATTACTCAGGTCGAACACATAGGACGAACGCACAATACGCTCTTTGGTATTCACTTCATTGGACAGGTACAGGTCGGAGGTTTCTGAGTTGCCATTGACCTGATATCGGGTGCGGTAGCTGTTATTGATGTCATCGTTAACGATGAACAATGTGCGCCAGCGGCTACCATCCGCAAACACGTGCATGTAGTCGCCACCGATTTCCCAGGAACCTTCCTCGGTCGGAATAGTATCGCGCTCAATGTCGACTGTAGGCGGGTTGGTATCGTAATCGGTAATAATACGGTCAGCGTAAGCGTCGTATTCGTTGTCACTCCACTGCAAGTTCAGGTTAGCTGTATCGTTGGCTGTAAATTCATAACCAAGATTGGCCTGCAGGGTAACTGGCCAGGCATCACGCCCTTCATCACGGTCGACAGTCTCGTTAATAGAGCCGTCAGGGTTAACACTGGTTTCAAAACCATCACGAAATTCCCAACGCGGCTCGCGCTCGGCGCTCAGGAAGTAATTGAAAGCGCCGCTTTGGCCGGTTGCAGAGAACTTGCCACCGGGCTGATATTTGCCATCGTGGTAGTGGTCCATGTTGAGCTCATAGGCAAACGAAGTACTGGACTGGGATTCCAGCAATACAACGTTAATTACCTGGCTGCCACCACGCACATCAAGGTCACCGGATGTACCACGAATGATTTCAATATACTGAACTTCAGAAGCAGGGATACGGGACAGTTGTGAATTACCCTCATTACCCTTGCCTGCGATACGGCGGCCATTGATCAATACCTGATCGCCACCAGCACCCAGACCGCGGCGGCTGGAACCATCGGAGCTACCGGGGCCACCGGAAGGACCATTGCCACCGAGCGCTACGCTAATACCGGGAATTCGCTGCAACATGTCATTGACCGAATAGGGTTGGTATTGATCGAAAAAGCTGGCTGGGTAGGTGACAGTGGAGTCGTCAGAAGTCGTCGGCTGGACCTGCGCCAGGGCCGATTGCCCAAAACTCGCCAGAATGACCGTACTGAAGCCAATGGCCAGACTGAGCTTATGTCGTGATACTGCTAGTGCTTTCATGAGGAAATGTGGGCTCCCTGATAATATTATAGTTAGGGTTTTCTGCCTGTCTCTTTAGTCAGTGCCTAGTCAATGCCTGAGCAAATGCGCTGGGGTGAACGCGGTAAGACTTTTATGGCAGAAAATCAGTCGCGTAGTATGCACGCAAATGTCGAGCAGAGACATCAGAGCCTTGTCTCAAATTATTACAATTTGTAATAACGCTACAGAGCTGTAACGCGAGATTTACGCGCCTGCAGCCACTCTTCAACGTGGCCTGACACCCAAATAGCGCTTGGCAGTCAGCCCCGTGCTGTTTATTAAATTTTTAAAGCAATGCGGGCTCAGGGCCCGCCAAAGAGTTAGAGATCGACTTAGTTAACGGCCGCCTCGGCATCCAAACGCTCCTGAACACGCGCGCCGCGCAGAATATTCTGCATCCCGTAATTACCCTCGTGACAGGCATATTCATAGAGCTGGCCGCCCACCTTGGTCAGCGGCTGCACGGCCGTGAATTTGTCAGTAAAAGTAGAGGGATCGTCCAAGGTCCATTGATATTCGATGGTATACGGTCCAGTGCGGGTGAAGCGCTCTATGAGCATCTTGTCCTCGGCATCGCCGAAGCGACTGAAGCTGGGCACCAGATGCGTGAAATTTCGGGTTTCCACCACCAGGGTCTCGTCTTCCCAATACCCCCGGGAATCACCGCTCCACTGCCGAATCGTGTCGTCGAGCGGCCCGCGTTCTGTAAGCGGGATTATGCGGGCATCGTGGACCATTTCAGTCAACACCACCACGTGATCGCGATTCTGAAAAATCTGCACATTGGCATTGTAGCCACCGCCAGAAAACGGCGGGCCGGCGTTGTAGCCAATCAGGCAACGCTCTGACAGGCCGCGATCTTCCGGGCCGTCCTTGCCAATACCACCGAACACACCCAGTACCGGGCGCTCGCCCCCGACATCCGGGCCCAGAGTCGTTCTGTGTACGGCGCTACCTTCCACGCGTGCAGGCAAGCGACCATCTTCGGGATAGATAAGGAGTGAAGTACGCCGGTTCTCACCAATACTGGCTGTTTCGTACCAGAAGTTGTTGTAACCCCCGGTGCTGTCACCTACCGGTGGCGCCTCCGGATCAACCACGCGTTCGGCTTCGGCTGCATCAGCGGCTTCGCGCGATTCCGCTTGACGAATGCGCTTCTGAATCAACTCGTCCTCTGTCAAAAATTCCCGGGTGCCAAAACTTTGCGGCCGCTGCATGGGAGTGCTGGATACCCAGTTCCATACGCCTTGCAGGTCAGGTTGGCCCCATTCTGTAAGGGGAGTTTCAAAACTTTCTGCAGACTGCGCCAGTGCAACCCTGAGAGGCGCAACGGTTAAGCTGCACAAAGCAGCGGCCAGAAAGACGGCTCCAGGTTTCCTGCTGGATTTGCTAGTAAGTTTCGTGCTGGGCTGGATTCTGAGTTGCATGGGGGGACACCATTTATTGTTTTCCTGAATGCTAGGCTAGCCCGAGCCGTATTGGCACACAAAACCGGGGGAATGCCCGGTTTTTCCGACAAAGAGCTAATGGTGTCTTAAACACGCAGCTATAAGAAATGTCCGGATTGTAAAAAAATCCCTGTTCAGAGCCATTTCGATAGAACTTCCAGCACCACCCAACCGTCTAAACCAACGCCGAATATACACATACTCGCGCTATTGTAGTGATGTATTTTGTGGTGCGTATGACCACTCATCTATACACTGCGCGCCAATCTCCTTCCGGTTCACTCTGGAGGGCCTCAATGAAAGGATTTCTGGTAGGTCTGATGACATGAAAACCACTCTGAAAATAGTTATATCGATAGTTGCTTTACTGCTCCTGGTTGTCGTTGTTGGCGTGCTGTGGGTTGCCAATATCGACCCCAACAATCACAAGCAATGGTTGCAAGCCCAGGTGCGCGATGCCACGGGTTATGAACTACAACTCAACGGCAACCTCGGGTTTGAACTCTACCCCTGGCTGACCATCAGCGCCGATGATGTGCGCCTGGCCAATCCACCCGGGTTTGGCGACGCACCACTTGCCGAGATCGAACACGTGGCGTTCCGCGCGCGCTTGCTGCCACTGCTTGGCCGCAATGTCGAGATCGACACGATGACCTTGCGCGGCCTCAATGCCAACCTGATTACCGCGGCCGATGGCCGTAGCAATTGGGCGACTGGAGAGGCGAGTGCGAGCACGGCAGACGCCGCTCCCGCCTCCGGCGAAATGCCCTTTAATGATCTGCGCATCGGCGGCATCAATATCGAGCGTGTGAATATCATTGTTGAAGATCTGGGCACTGAATCAAGATTACAAATCAGCGACCTGGCGTTTACCAGTGACGAACTGGTTTACGGTGAACCAATCAACCTCAATCTGGCTTTTGCGGTGCTGGCAAACTCGCCTGCGCTGGATGCCAATGTGAACTTGAACGGCACGGTAAACTACGATCTCGATAATGGTCGCTATGACGTCGACCCCTTGCGCCTGACAACTGAATTGCGCGGCAATCATCTACCCGGCGGCCGTGCAGAAGTGAACATGACCACGGCGTTGCACTTTGATCTGGATGCTGGCCGATTCAATACCGAGTCGTTGCGAATCGAAGCACCGCAAACACGCATGGATGCCAGCATCACTGCCACCGACTTGCAGCGCAATAACCCGCGCATCGAAAGCACTATTGCAGTCAACAGCGAAGACTTGGCAGTACTGTTTAATCTCGCTGGCATCGAACCATTGGCCACGCAACTGGCCCAATTGCCCACTCGTAATTTGTCGCTGCAAAGTCAGATCGTGGCTTTCCCGGCGCGCGGCAATGTCGAGGTGTCCGATCTGGCATTGAGCTTGCTGGGTGCTGATGTAAGCGGTCAGGTCACTGCTGAAAACCTGAATTCGGGCGAGCCAATATTGCGCGGCAATCTGCGTGCCAGCGGTCCAAACCTACCCTCCGTCATGGAAGTTATCGGACAGGTAAGCGGCGGGCGCAATTCCAAGCTGGCCGAAGGTGGCCGGCTCATGCAGGGGTTAGATGACAAACGCTTTGCCTTCAATGCCGATTTCGACGCCGACCTGTCAGAAGGAACGGTGCAGATTCCGGAACTGACCGCTTCATTATTGAGCTCGGAATTTTCCGCTAACCTGAATGCCAGCGCACTGGATACCGACACGCCCAGCGCCAACGGTCGGTTTCAGGGCAGTGGCGACGACCTGGCCATGCTGGTGCAAATTGGCAGTTGGTTCGCGATGGGCCCCGAGTCAGCCGCGTTTCGTTATGGCAACAATCTTGGGCAATTGACAAATCGCGCATACACCATGAACACGGCGTTTGATGTAAACCTGCGCAGCGGTGCAATCAATATTTCACAACTGAATGCCCGTGCCTTCGGGCAACAACTAACGGGCAATTTCACTGCGGCCAATATCAATAGTGGCAATGGCGCCGTCAATGGCGTGCTTGGTATTAGCGGCACCAACCTCCCCGCCCTGCTGCGCGCCATTGAACAACCAGACCTGGCCGAAGTTGCCCAGTCAGTTAGTGTCGACTTGCAGTTCGGCGGCACCAGCAACAACCTCACCATCAATCCGGCGCGCGTGCAAATGACATTGTCGGGCAACCGCATTCCAAATTCACCGGTGACTGTGGCCCTGAACGCGGCAAGCAGTATCAATATCGAACGGGAAACGGTTCAGGTCGAGAATTTTTCATTGGCCGGTTTGGGACTTGATGTGCGTGGCCGCATTAACGGCAGCGATATCTTCAGCTCACCGGCTGTTGAAGGCGCAGTCGAGATTGCCCAGTTCAATCCTCGCCAACTGCTCACGCAACTTAATCAGCCTGTTCCTGACATGTCTGACCCGACTGCGCTGCAAGTATTCGCATTGAATACCGGCTTCAGCTACTCCGCCACGAGTATCGCCCTGTCCGAGTTGGCGATGCGTCTGGATGAGACGAATATCAATGGTGAGTTCAGTCTGGATCAATCTGCGGGTATCGAATGGTTAGTCGATGTTGATATCGATACTCTCAATATCGATCGCTATCTGGGCGACACGGCACCTGCGCAAAACACAGCAACCACCAGTGAGCCGGCACCAATACCCGTCGACACGGTGCGCAGTCTTAAAGGCCGCGGCAGCCTGGATATCGGCGCCTTGCAAGTAGCCGGCCTGTCACTGCGCGACTTGTCATTCAATGTTGAAGCTGACGAGGGAAGGATCAATCTGTCACCACTGAGCAGTAATCTCTATGAGGGCAGCTTCAATGGCAGCATGAGCCTGGATGCCAGCCAGGAAACTCCCAACATTGGGGTAAATGTGGCATTACAAGAGGTCGCTCTCGGTCCGCTGCTGACCGACATGATGGACAGCGCCATGCTCAGCGGCAAAGGCAATCTGCAACTGGATGTTCGTAGCACCGGCGCCGACACTCTGGCTCTGCAACGCGGCCTGAATGGAACCGGCAGCATTAATCTGGAAGATGGTGTATTGCAGGGTGTGGATGTCGCCAGTGTACTGGGTCAAATTGAAACCATGCTGCGCAGTCGCAGCGCCGCCCAGTTGGCGCGCGGTGAACAAACCGCTTTCGAGAGTTTTGGCGCGACACTGCAGTTCACCAATGGGGTGATCAGCAGCAATGATTTGCTGTTGAAATCACCTGGCTTTCAGGTGACGGGTAGCGGCACAGTATTGAATCTGCATGACGACACGATTGATTATGACCTGGTCACGACAGTCGATGCCGCCACCGCTACTCGCGCGGATCAGCAGTATGAGATTGGCGACTACAGTGTGCCTATCGCCTGCTCCGGCACCATCGCTGCACCGCGCTGCTTGCCTGATGCTGGCGAGATAGTGCGCAACGCGTTTGCCAATGAAGTACGTAATCAAGTTGGTGATTTACTGCGCCGCGCCACTGGCACTGACAATCAGCCTGCGAGCGATGGCACCGACACCAATAATATCGATGCTGACGCAACAACGGATCAACAGGCCCCTGCCCAAGACCTCATTAATCGTGCCTTGGATCGCTTGCTCCAGAACTGAATACCTGGCAACAGCACACTGATCGCTCCGCCAGCAATAGCGGAGCGATTCAGTACTGGCTATACATTGAGTAAAGCAGAGTTACTTCTGGTCCGGGGAGTTTTCATTCAGCCACTTGACCTCATAAAGGTCGCGGCGCCGGTCAAGATAATTGCGCACCGAGCCCACATTGCGCAGGTCTTTCAGTTTTTCCAGATCAAGATCGACGATTAACGTCATTTCTGTATTGGGTGTGGTCTCAGCCATGATGGCGTCATAAGGAAAGGCGAAATCGGACGGCGAGAACACCGCTGTTTGCGCGTATTGAATATCGGCATTATCAACCTTCGGCAGATTACCTACGCTGCCAGCGATTGCCACATAACATTCATTCTCGATCGCCCGCGCCTGGGCACAGCAACGCACTCGCAAATAGCCGTTCTTGGTATCGGTCCAGAATGGCACGAACAGGATTTGCATGTCCTGCTCTGATTGCAAGCGCGCCAGCTCCGGAAACTCTGCGTCATAACAGATCAACACACCGATCTTGCCAAAGTCGGTATCGAAGACTCGCAACGCATCGCCACCCTGCATGATCCAGTCGCGCTTTTCCGTAGGTGTCGGGTGAATCTTGTATTGCGTGTCAACGGTGCCATCGCGCCGACAAAGGTAGGCCACGTTGTACAGCTGTTCATTTTCCACTATCGGCATTGAGCCGGCGATGATATTGATGTTGTAGGTGACCGCCATCTTGCTGATGTCTTGCACCAATTGCTCCGTGTAGCCAGCTAGTTCCTTGACGGCTTCAATCGATGTCGTCTGTGGCCCCAGCCCCATTAACGGCGCATTAAAGAATTCGGGGAACAGTGCAACGTCACACTGATAAGTGGCCAGCGCGTCGACAAAGTATTCAAACTGTTGCAGCAACTCATCCGCCGAGCCAAACGAACGCATCTGCCATTGTACGCAGCCGATTCTGGCCGAAGTACGCGGCGCGCCGATGAGCGGCGTCTTTTTCGGCTCGTAGTACAAGTTATGCCATTGCAATAAAGTGGCATAGCCCATGGAGGCGGTGTCATCTGGAGAATAGGCTTTAAGCAGGCGACGCACTTCGAATTCGTTAGAGAGTTGGAACGTCAGTATCGGGTCATAAATTTCTTTCTTCTTGACCTGCTCGATATATTCTTTGGGGCTGAGTGTTTCGGCATAGTGTTGATAATTCGGAATCCGGCCACCGGCTATAATGGCTGACAGATTCAGATTCTGACAAAGCTCCTTGCGGGCCTCATAAAGTCGGCGACCCAAGCGCAGACCACGGTAGTCAGGATCAACAAACAAGTCGACACCATAAAGGACATCGCCTTTTGGATCGTGGGTACTGAGATAGGCGTTACCGGTTATTTCTTCATAGGTATGCTGATCGCCAAACTTGTCGAAATCAACAATAACCGCGAACGCGGCTGCTACCACGCGGCCGTGGTCCTCGATACAAATTTGCCCTTCCGGGAACACTTTTAACTGGGTGCGGAACAGCTTTTCATTAAAGTAGTTGTGGTAGGCATCGTAGATCTTGTACCACATGGCCTTGATGTCTTCGTAATCGTCAATCGTCAAATGCCGCAAACTCAGCTTATGTTCTGATTCTTCTGATACTGGCGTGTTGGAACTCATGCGTAGCCTTCTATCCCTTGACAGGAAAATGGAGAAAATGGAAAGAAAACGGCGGAAAACAGGAAGAGCAACTTAACCGTCGGCATGCCCCAACTACCAATGGTTTATTGATCCAGCAGTTGATTATAGGGGCAGAATTGAAATTATGGCCAGAGAATGCTGCGAGCAAAAAGGCATAGGCCCGGTACTGGCACCGCTAGTGGCGATCCCGGGTTATTCTCACCCCTTTCAGGCCCCCTCGCTTTGCTTGCAGCAAATCCCATGCTTCGTGCTATCCTGAGGCAACATAAAAATAATGAAGGAGACTCAGCCATGAAGTTATCCACTGAATTGGTGCAAGAGTTGGAAGTGCTCAGCCTGTTCCCCCGCGAAAGCACTCAGATGGGTCTGAAATTTCACCACGATGCCGACCCTGAGCATATCGCTGCCGCCAAACGCCTCTACGACAAACAACTCATCTCACTGGAAGATGGCGGTTATCTCACAGATTTAGGGCTCGAGGCTGCTGATCACGGGCAAGCGCTACTGAGCATCCTGCAATCCTGAATCACCGTTTCCAGCAGCCGGCACCTTGTCAGGCTAAAGACTACGAGAACGCATCGAAAATTTAAATAAAAAGTCGGGCCAACCTCTATGCTACTCAAGCGCATCGCAAAATGGTTAAGCATCTTTTTGGTTCTAGTGCTGGCCCTACTGGCTGGCGGTTACGGTGCCATGCGGCTCAATGACGGACCGGTCGAGTTCTTTCCATGGTTTACGATCAGCATCGGCGGGCCATTCCGCAGCGGCGAGATCACTGAATCCCCAGACGATTGGAACTTTATCCGTGACCGCGAAGAAATCGAGATACAAACTTATAACCCGGAGACCTCGCGCACTGTCTGGGTACCGGTCATCGACGGCCAGCTCTATATAGTGAGCGGCTACATGAATTCCTCTGTGGGCAGACTCTGGAAACAATGGCCCAGCTACATCGAGGAAGACAACAGGATTCTGATTCGCGTGGATGGCAAAATTTACGAGCAACGTCTGGAGAGAATTACTGGCGGCCCGATTGCGGCCGAGGTGATGAGTGAAGTTGTCCGCAAGTATGCCGGCGGCCCTGCCGGAACTAACCCTGCTGCCGGACAGAGTGTGGTCAGCGGATCAGTATGGCTGTTTGCCGTCGTTGATTCCTGACTGTCCGCGAGTCACTGGCAATACAAGTGCAGGTTCGTCGCAACAGGCCTGCAATCAAACCCAGTTTCAGTTCCGGAGGATATCCAGGCATGATCCGAGTCTTGTTCTTTCTGTTAAGCACTGCCGTTTCGGCAGCTTTGGCGCAATCAGATCCTCTGGCGATCAACCTCGATGAAGTGAACTGGGGTAATGCAGGTGGTGGTAATGGTGTGCCAGTTGGCACTCGCACTGCGCGTCAGGGCATCGACCCTGATACTGGTGGCATTACTTATTTTGCTTTATTCCCGGCTGGCACACGCTTCGATCGCCATTGGCATTCCCATGACGAATTTGTCTCTGTACAACAGGGACCTGTCACGCTGACTCTTGGCGAAGAGCGACATACATTGCATGCCGGTGCCTACATTGTGATTCCCGGCGGCATGGAGCATGTCTGGGAAATTCCCGACAGTGGCGACGTTATTATTCTGGTGCGCCGCGCGGGGCCCGCAGACTTTCATTTTGTAGAGGAATAAACCGCTGCTGATTTATTGCAGCCAGTCATCCACAGCTTGGAACAAGCCATTGCGATGGCTCTCGAATGGCTCGCCAGTAGCGCGCGGCCAGGCACTGATAACGGCGACGACCAGCCCGGTTTCGGGATTGATGTAAATGCCCTGCCCAAAGATACCACTGGCGCGAAACACACCCTCACCTTGCAGCCACCACAGATAACCATAGCCATTGAAAGCTGGCGACGGTGTGGTCGAATCACGCATCCAGTTGTCTGGTAACACACGGGTCCCATCGGGAAGTACGCCGCCCGACATGGCAAACAAGCCCAGTCTTCCATAGTCACGCAAAGTCGCATTGATACAACAGCCGCCACGTTCACCGCCGCCCTCGCCATGAGTGGCCCAGTTGGCATCTGACTCCATACCGAAGGGTTGCCAGATTTTGTGCTGCAAGTAAGTCGCCAGGTTATTGCCGATGGCGGCTCGCACTATGGCACCAACCAGATCCGTCTCGCCCGTGTTGTAATTGAATACCTCACCGGGCGTGGCGACATTGGGTTTGCTACCCATAAACTCAAACAGGCGCACGACATCGCCACCCGGGTAGGTTGCCACGTCGGAATTCGGGTCGGCATAGTCTTCATTCCACTGCGCACCCGATGCCATGTGCAACACATCGACAATGCGCGCTTCGTCATATGCCGAGTTTTGCAAGCGTGGCAGGTAATCCGACACGCGCTCTTCGATGCTGGCAATATAACCATCTTTCACCGCAGCCCCCAGCAACATGGAAGTGACTGACTTGGACATCGAGAAAGACACCCAGAGGCTGTCCTCATTGTTACCCAAGCCATAGCGCTCGAGCAGTATCTGCCCGTTCTTGATCACCAGCAAGCCACCTACATGGTTGTGCAGCATGAAATCATCAACATCAAAATCATCGCCGCCGGCGCTGTAACTGAAATCACTCCAGTCTGTTGTCTGGTAAGGCAGTGCCAAGGTGAACTCGCCCGCTTCGATTTCGCGCGTTGGCGACATGGCCGCCCAGTTACGAAAGCGAATGATCTGCGCATCGTCACCACCGGCGCCGAGCGACCCACCGGTGGTCGGCAGGTTCTGCAGGTCCAGCGCCGGATCGACATAACGTGGCTCTTGTGCCTGCAATACTGTCGCCAGTGGCAGGATCAGCAAACTGCTTAGATAAATTGTTAGACGTGAGGGCATACGGTTCTCCTGAGCGGGCCTTGCTATTTTTCTGCGAATTTTCTTGTCACCTTCTCAGCCCGCTAATCTTTGGCTGCCCAAGGCAGCCATTACAAAAGCATTGCCAGATTTTGAATGACTATTGACTCTCTACTGAATCTCTACGGACTCTTTACTGACTCTCTAACTGGAATCTCGAAACGCGCTCCATTTGCGCCGTGGGCAATTCGCCACTGATCAGTGGGCGGTAGGCTTCATCTTCATCCAGATAGACTTTCAACCAGGAAACACCCAGCGCACCAATCAGATCATGAGCGTCGATATTCGGCAGCAGGCGCTCATCATCGGTCGCAGAATTGGCGACGAAGTGATTGCCGCCAGCAACCTCCACGTACATGCGCGTGACGTCTTCTGACAGCGATTGAAAGTGCGGCCAGGCGTGTTCATCCGCTTCGGCTATCTGATCATCCTCACCGGCAAAGATCAATGTTGGCACATTGATAGCGCTGAATTCGCCATCTGGCAGCCAGGGAGTGAAGGGAATAATCGCTTTGAGTTGTTCGCTGTGAGAATTGGCTGCAAGCAAAGTGCCGCCGCCGCCCATCGAGTGACCCATCAGCGCCATGCGGTCATTGACGATCTTGCCACGTATCGGGCTGCCACTACGTTCGCCTTCACCGCGAATTACATCGATTGCTGCCATAAGCGCATCGGCGCGAAGTTGCGGGTCGTCGGTTGGCGTGTTGGTATCGAGAATCAACACAGCGAAACCATATGAAGACAAGTGTCGGCCCCACCACTCCATGTTTTCCTGTGTCTCTGTGTAGCCCGGAGCAATCGCGACACCACCAAAATCAGTGCCACGATTGGCAGGAAAATACAGCGTAGCCGCCGCGTACTCAGGCACCGATGGAAGCTGATTGTAGTAAGCCACCTGATAGGGGCCAGGTCGCGCCAGAGATTCCAAAGTAGGAGGTTGCGCCACGGCTGTCGCTGACAACATCAGAAACAGTGTTGGCAGGCATACAGAGAATTGAGCAAGAAACTTTTTCATTATTATGTCCGAATAATCCTGCCTGGCAGTTGATCCTGTACGGATCAACAACTGCCTGACAGAAGAGCATTGAATTTCAACAGCGAGTTTAACTCACATACCATAGTCAGCGAATTCACAGTGATTATAGCGCGCTGTAATACTTAGTAACATCATCCCGCAAATACATGGGCCCTGTGTAAAAGCACAGCCCACCAACACCTATCAGCTTTTAACGCGCACACTACCGAATAGCTATTTTCTCAGTCAGTTTTTGGTGCAATGACCAAAAAACAGCGCTATTTCTGTAAGCTAATGGTGCATTTAAAAAGTCGCTGTCTAATTCCCTGTACTTGAAAATCTGGACAGTGATAATCTCGACGACACCACAGCCATGATGTAAATCACTCACCCTATTCTATTCACATTAAGGCAAATACCGAGGTATACGAATGCTCCCCTTGATTCATCCTTTACCGACATTGTTCGCGTGGCACGCTCGCGTGGCAGGCATCGTGACAATTACTTTTCTGGCGCTGTTTTCCACCATTGCCCAAGCGCAATCGCTGTCGTCCATCGAAGACATGATCAGCGACACTACTGAGATGGAAGGCTATTTCAATCTTTACTGGGACGACTCTGCTGGCAAACTGTATTGGGAGATCGATAAACTTGGTACGGAATTTCTCTACCAGATCTCAATGGGCTCTGGTCTGGGCTCCAACCCGATCGGTATCGATCGCGGTCAACTGCGCGGCACTTACTTGTTAAAAGCCAACCGCGTTGGTCCAAAGGTGTTATTGGAAGAACAGAACTATCGTTATCGTGCCACTAGTGATAATGCTCTGGAGCGACAAGCTGTACGTGATGCGTTCGCACCATCGGTACTCTGGGGATTCGAGATCGTCGCCGCAACTGGCGCCAGTGTTCTGGTTGATGCCACTGACTTCTTCCTGCGCGATGCGCGCAATATTGTTGGCCAACTTGCCGCGCGCAATCAGGGCAGCTACACACTCGACCAATCGCGAAGTGCGATCTTTTTGGACAACACCAACGCCTACCCTGAAAACGTGGAAGTCGAATCCACTCTGACTTTTACCAGCCGCAATCCCGGAAGACTGGTTAACAGTGTGGCCGCTTCCGGCGAAGCAGTCACCCTGCGTGTGCACCATTCCATCATCATGCTGCCAGATGACAATTATCAGGTCCGCTTTGCTGATCCCCGCATTGGCACTAACGGCCCGACTATTCAGGACTATGGCACTGACATCGATACTGACAAAACCGTACGTCTTGTCGCGCGCCACCGACTGGAAAAAGCCAACCCCAACGCGGCACGCTCTGAGGCTGTAGAACCAATCATCTATTATGTGGACTCTGGCACACCAGAGCCCATCAAGAGCGCGTTAATTGAAGGCGCGGCATGGTGGAATCAGGCTTATGAGGCGGCTGGCTTTATCAATGCTTTTCAGGTGCGTGAACTACCCGAAGGCGCCGATGCCCAGGATGTGCGCTACAACATGATTCACTGGACTCACCGCAGCACGCGCGGCTATTCCTACGGCGGCTCGGTGCAGGATCCACGCACAGGCGAAATTATCAAAGGCAATGTCAATCTTGGCAGCCTGCGATTGCGTCAGGATTACCTGATGGGCCAGGGCCTCAAGCCCGGTTTCGAGTATCTGGAATCAATCGCCGACAACAACACCGCAGCAGTAAATATGTCGTTGGATCGTGTGCGGCAATTATCGGCTCACGAAGTAGGCCACACGCTAGGCTTCCCACATAACTATCTGGCCAGCTCTTATGGTCGTGAAAGCGTTATGGACTACCCGGCACCTCTGATTGAAATCGATGCCGCCGGTGAGCTGGATTTCTCCAATGCATACCCTCAGCGCATCGGTGAATATGACAAGCTGGCCGTGCGTTACTCTTATGAACAGTTCCCGGAAGGCGCCGACGAAGCTGAAGAACTGCAGAAAATTGTTCAGGAGAGTCTCGATAGTGGTTTGATATTCATGGCTCACAACAACAACAGTTTTGTGGGTGGTGGTCATCAATTCGCCAGCGTCTGGGACAATGGTGACAATCTGGTTGATCACTTAAAACATGAGATCGAAGTGCGCCGCATCGGGCTGGAAAGTTTTGGCCCCGCGTTAATTCGCAATGGTGAGCCGATCTCAACGCTGGAAACTGTTCTACTACCTTTGTATATGCACCATCGTTTTCAATTGAACTCGGCGGCGCAAAGCATTGGCGGCGCCAATTACTTTTACACCGTGCGTGGCGATGGTCAGGTACCGTTCACTATCATCGACGGTGAAGAACAGCGCGACGCTCTGGAAACTGTCCTGTCGACGCTGTCGGTGGATTTCTTGACCTTGCCGACCAGTGTTCTCGAATTGTTGCCACCCGCAGCCTATCGCTACAACCCGGTCGAGCCTTTTCCGGGCCGCACTGGCTTGCAGTTCGATGCGCTGGGTGCCACCGAAGCATCCGCGAGTCTGACCATCAATACTGTGTTGCACCCGGCAAGGATGGCACGACTGGTTGCCTATGGCAGCATGGGCGACTACCCGGATCTGGAAGAAGTAGTGGATCGTCTTGTTGAAGTAACCTGGGACGCGCCAACACCAGACAGCGAATATCAACAGCAAGTACTACAAACGGTACAGCGCGTGACAGTCAATTCAATGATGACGCAAGCCATGAATGACGACAGCTCCGGCGCGATCAAAGCGGTATTGGCAGATCGCCTGAACAAGCTGGCTGCCGAGTTGGAAAGCACTCGTAATCCCAGTGCTCACCAATACGCTGTCGCTGCAGATATCCGCCGCTGGCAGCAAGATCCAATGGCCGCAATGCCAGCGTCAGCGCTGGAAATGCCGGCCGGGGACCCGATCTGACTTTTTAACTTTGTCAGAATTTTTCGGGCATCGGTTAGTAATGCATCGCAAAAGGGCCAGAGTTGTTTGACGGGAAAAGCCGATCACACTACTCTGGCCCTCATGACCCTGCGATGCTCTGCATCAATGTGATGCCCGATAAACAATTGCCGCAATTCGCTAGCTGATCATCGGCGGTTCTAAGTCTGGGCTCGCAGCCATATTCTCTGACTGGAGGCGCCCAAGTGATTAAATCTTTTCTACACGCAAGCCTCACCATTCTGGCATTGTTTGGCTTTTCCTCTGCTATTGCTTGTAGCTGCACGTCCAGGCCCATACTTGAGCTTGTCGAGGTTGGCTATACCGACCATCTGATTGAACTGCAAGTCACTGACACACAGGGCGTGTCACCTGGCTCTACCTCATTTATGGAAGGAACGGTTGTGCGCCAGTTCCGCGGCGAGATCGACGAACAACAGATTCGCATCGATGCCGGCGACGGACTTTCCTGCATTCCCTATGCAACAGAATTCAATGAGAATCAAAGTTGGCTGTTGGCTATTGCCAACATAGACGGTCGATACCTGCTGAATTCCTGCCACCCCAGAATCGCAATCGAAGACGACACGCTTACCGGTCATATCACGCCGTTCCGTTGTTCTGATCACCCTGGCGCTGCCACTTCATGTCATAGTTTGACTCGGGAAGAGTTCAGCGTGGTTCAAGCAGAGCAGTTGTCGATCCCCGAATTTGAAGCAGCACTGGCACTCTATTCGTCTGCAGTAAACTGGACACTGAATGCATGTACCGGCCCATGGGAGCGCTGCAACGTCCGGCCAAGTTTTAATCCAGCAACCGGTGAACTGACCCTGCCAGGCATCGATGTACTGGATGACCCTCTAACTTATGGGATCTCCGGTAGCATGCAACTTATCAAGGATGAGCCAGTCACCTTTGAGGTCATTGAATTAAACGGCATCCCCGGCAATTGATCCTGTATGTAGAACTATGAGCCATATGTGAGCCAACTGAGTGTACTGCCAATGAGCACAAGTCGGCCATTGTGGAGTGTATAGGCGCTAATGGCTCTAGTTATGACAGTTTGCCTGAGCGTACAAAAGCCATTAGCCTATGATATTGAAAAGCTGGACTATAGGAGTATAGATAGTCCAATACGACAAAGTGCAGTTATAAAAATTCATTAACAATAAGATCGTTAGCCTGACACGTTCGTCCGGAGGCGGCCATGCCCAACTCGTTCTACATCAACAGAAAGCGCAGTGCTTTTCTTTCCCTGATATCTCTGATCGCGTTACTACCAGTACAGCTGTTTGCCAGTGCAGAACAAATGGCAGAAGCAAGCCTTGCCTTTCTCGCTACCCTATCTGCCGAGCAACGCGAACAAGCCGCGTATGATTTGCATAGCGATGAGCATTTGCGCTTTCATTTTGTCCCTGATGAAATATTCCCGCGCAACGGCCTGGCTTTAAAAGCCATGGACGCGAACCAACAACAACTGTCGCGCGCACTGTTGCAAACCGGGCTCAGTCAGAGCGGCTATCTTACCGCGTCGGCGATCATTGAATTGGAGCGTGTACTTAAAGTCCTGGAACCCAACGGCCGATTCGTCCGCGATAATGAGAACTACCGTATCAGTATCTTCGATACGCCTACTGCCAATGGCACTTGGGCATGGCGTTTTGAGGGCCATCATTTGTCCCTGCATTTTCAAGTCGTCGAAGGAAAAGTGACAGTCAGCACGCCAAGCTTCTTTGGGTCAAACCCCGCTCATGTCACACATGGCGCGCAGACCGAAGCCCAACAAGATCAGCGCGTCCTGGGCACTCGAGAAGATGCGGGTCGAGCTCTGATAGTGGCATTGTCGCAAGAGCAATTAACCAGCGCCTTGCTCGAAGGGGCCGCGCCTCGAGATATCGTCACCGGTGCTGACTACCCGGTCAATCCACTCACTCCAGCCGGGATTAGCGCCGCAGCAATGACAGCGGCGCAGCAGCATCTCTTACTTGACCTGGTTACTGTTTACACGGGAGCCATGAATGCGGATATCACACAACTGCGCTGGCAGAAAATCAATGCCGATGGCTTTGCCTCTGTCACCTTCGCCTGGGCTGGCCCTACCGACATCGGTGAACCACACTACTATCGCGTACAAGGACCTTCTTTTCTGATCGAGTACGATAACGTACAGAATGGTGCCAACCATGTGCACTCGGTGTGGCGTGATTTCAATGGTGATTTTGGCGAGGATTTATTACGCCAGCATCATGCGGAGTTTAGTCACGACTAGCCGGCATCTTTAACGCGCAAGCTCGGACACTGGCAATCATAAGCACAGCTTATTCGCTCACTCGGTATTTGAGTTTCCTGCCAAGCTCAAGACCAATAAGCCCCGCAAACACAATAACTATCCACGAGACGCTGTCATAGCTGCGATTTAATTGCGCTTGCACCATTGCATAGATTACAAAAGCCAGCGGTAGTAACGACAGGATCACAACTGCAAGATGCAAATTGTCGGTCTGAACAATACCCAATCTATGCAAAGCTTCTTCGTTATCGTCATTGGCTTGCAAGTACCCAAAGATCACCAAAGGCACAGCGCAAAGCATTGGATACATGACAAATACAGCGACGAAATCAGCCATGTCAGTTATGTATGCACCATGCACCATTAGCACAACATGAGCAGGCAGCCAGGCTTGCAGTAACCGCGTATTGAGACTTGTAGGAGTGAACAATTGCGACCCTATCGATTCAAACAGTTAGTTCAGGATTCCGAGCCTAGATAGCCACCAATTCCGCCACCGATCGCCCCTCCGTAACTTCTGCCTATTAAGCTACCAACTGATGCGCCAACGAACACACCAACAGGACCTGCAATGGCACCAACCGCGCCGCCGATATAGCCACCGGCAGAGCTGCCGTATATCTGGCCACCAATAGCACCAGCAGTACCACCTACTGCAGCACCCAGATTACTGCCACCGACAACGATATCCATCTCTTCAATGGTTAACTCTCTCATAGTATCAAGCCCTCTTATCTGCATAGATTGCAATTACACTGAATAAATATGCTGACTAATGCATGAGTACAAGTCAGTTATTCATCAATATAGAACAAGATTCCAAGATTGCTAATAATCACTGAAAGATTCTTATCGGCGTTGATCGCCGCGTTTTAACAAAGTGTAAATGGAACCTCCAAACCAACTACCAACCAACCGCATATGCCGCCCGCCTGGGGTCGGCGCCTGCCGTCACAGTATCCAACTCTTCGTTTCGCAGGATAGCCTGAATACTTCCCAGCGAGTACGAAGGCGCTAACTCGACCGCATGACCGCGCTCTTGCAAGCCTTCATAGTGTGGTATCGAAATTCTGTCTTCGATGCGCATACTGATCTCCGCGCCTTCCCTGTAGAAATTCGGTTCCGCAAACAGACTAAAACGTGGCGCTTCAATCGCCGCTTGCACAGACATGCCAAAATCCAACACATTCACCAGCACCTGAAACTGGGTCTGACCGATGGTCTCGCCACCCGGCGAGCCCAATGCCATAATGAATTCGCCGTCCTTCATCACCAGAGTCGGTGAGTTATTGAGAATCGGAATCTGGCCACCACGGGCATAGTTCACATCTTCAGGGTAAGGCGATGAGGAACCAATGCGGGTGCCATTATTGAATGTCAGTCCGGTGTTGCCGACGACAACCCCCGTACCAAAAGCACCACCGTGGGTGGGAGTAGCCGCAACAATATTGCCCTGACCATCACGTATCGAAAAGCTGGTGGTACTGCCGGCATAAGACGACTCACGATGTGCGGCAATCTGTGTCGCCGGGTTCAGGTGAGCACGAAATGCCGATGAATTTTCGTGACCAGCCGGCTGGCCTGGCCCCGGATAAATCATACTGGCATCCATCTCAATCAACTCACGCCGGGTGGCCGCATAATCATCGGCTAACATGCCTTCAATGGGCATGGAAAACTGATCCGGGTCGGCAACGTAATGATAGATATCTGCCTTCGCGACTTTGATTGCTTCGGCCAACAGGTGCGTCACCTGTGCGTCTTCTCTGTCCATCGCGCCCAGATCATAGCCCTCAACCAATTTGAGTTGCATGAGCACTTCCAGACCGCCGCGTGAAGATGGACCCGACGAATACACATCATAACCCCGGTAATTGATGTGTACCGGTTCGTGCCAGGTTGCCTGATAATTTTCGAAGTCCGCTTTACGGAACAGACCGCCTGCCTCTGTGTAGAATGTCGCCATCTCATCGGCGATATCACCTTTATAGAAGCGGTCGAATGCCGCTTGCAAAGCTGTGTTGCGATCGGCGCCATCGGTTAACGCCTGTTGTTCTGCCGCTACCAGTTTTTCGAACGTGGCCGCCAAAGCTGGCATGCGAAACAACTCACCGGCTGTGGGAACTTCACCGCCAGGCAGAAATTGGGCGGCGCTATCGGGGTAGGCAGCGAACAGTTCTTGCGAATAGCTGATACTGCTTACCACTGAGGCTTCGATAGGATGGCCGACTGAAGCATAGTGAATCGCTGGCGCCATGACTTGTGCCAATGACAATGTTCCAAAGCGCTGCAGCATACTGATCCAGCCGCCGAACAGACCGGGGACCACGCCCGCTTTGATGCCTTTATCCAATTCGTCAGGGGTCAGGGCTGCTGCATCCAGAGCTTGCGGTGCCGCGCCTGTGGCATGCAATGAATAGACAGCATCACTGGCTTGGTCAAAATAAGTAACAAAGCCATTGCCTGCGGCACCAGACATTTGCGGACGCACCACATTCAATGTCGCTAACGTGGCTACCGCGGCATCGATAGCGTTGCCACCCTGCATAAGAATTTGCAGCCCTGACATGGCAGCCAGGGGGTGACCTGCAGTGACCAAGCCGTTGCTGCCGGGCACTTCCGGGCGGGTACTGTCCCGATTACTGCTCATTTGCAGCGGGTAGGCACTTTCCTGGGGCAGCGCGAGACTGGGCAGTAACAGCAATATGATTAACAGACTGCGGCGCGCCGTCAGTCGCCAATTGTTCAACAGCCTTGGCACATCACGGAATATGGAGTTTGTAGCTTGCTTGCGATTTACATCAGTCATCATGTCACCCGGTGGCGGCGCTGCCAGCGCTCTTTAATGTGAAGAAAAACGAGAATACATGGTTCGGCATGCCAAGATCATGCCCAATTTCCTCAAAAACTAATACTTAGGTATTGACCTAATCAATTAGATCTCTATACTTAGGTATATGCCTAACAATCAACCACAACTCAATCAGATCTTTCAGGCGCTTGCCGACCCCACGCGCATGGCCGTTATCGCCCGTCTTGCCGAAGGTCCGGCAGTGGTTAGCGAGTTGGCCGCCCCATTCGATATGGCACTGCCTTCTTTTACGCAACACATGGGTGTGTTGGAAAAGAGCGGTCTCGTGACATCAGTTAAAGTCGGGCGCAGCCGCCGTTATCAGCTCCATGCCGCTACTATGCAGAAAGCATCGACCTGGCTCGATGAACGCCGCACGCTGTGGGAAAAACGCCTTAACAGGCTGGATGATTTACTACTGGAAATGCACAAGGAGAAATAACATGCCCCTGTCTGAATACACAATTGACCCTGATCTGGATCTTGTTCTTGAGCGCGAAGTGGCTGTTCCCAAAGAAAAAGTCTGGGAGGCATGGACCACTCCCGAAATATTGATGCAGTGGTTCTGCCCACTACCCTGGAAAACTGTTGAGTGCGAGATTGATCTAAAACCAGGCGGCTTGTTTCGTACCGTGATGGAATCACCGGAAGGCCAGCGCATGGATGCCGGTAACGGTTGTTATCTGGAAGTGATCAACAATGAAAAACTCGTCTGGACTAGCGCCATGGAAGCAGACTACCGACCCGCGCCAGCTAGCGAAGACAATCCAACCGGTTTTTTCACGGCTATCATCATGCTGGAAAGCACCGACACGGGAACGCGCTATAGCGTTATCTCGCGCCATAGCTCAGCCGCTCATGCTGAAGCGCATCAGCAGATGGGGTTCGAAGGTGGCTGGGGCACAGCGTTGGAGCAAATGGTGTCGCTGATCAAGACAGGAAGTATCACTTGATAGCGTTCATGCTCGCCTACTAATCAGGTTTGCATCTGTGGCGCAGGCGAAGCGGCATCGGCGGCTTCGCTTTCACTGTAACGAAACAACAAACTGGCCAGAAAGCCAAACAATGCGAATACGAATATCACCGCAAACAATTGTTGGTGTCCGGCAGCACCGGGTGAGTTATCAATCAAGTAACCCATTAATGGCCCCATAAAAATATCCGGCGTAAACCCGACAAAAGACACCAGCCCGACAGCGCTACCGGTATAAATCAGTGGAATCTTCGTCTCACCCATCACTGCGAAATACAATCCGCGTAGCGCATAGATCCCTGCGCTCGTGCCAGCCACTGTCAGCATCAATATTAAAGGGACACCTGGCGCAATCAAGCCAGCCGCCATGATCGCATTGCCGAACATAACGATAGCGAAACTGATCAGCAACATAGTGAAGCAATTCAAGCGGTCTGCCAGCAGCCCGGCACCAATAGCCGCAACTGGCCGCATCCAGAAAGAAATCGTGCCAAGACTCAACGCGGCGACATCGTCATAACCAAACGCATCACGGGCATAGAGTGAGAAATTGTCTGTGCTCTTGTACGCCACATACGCGCATAAAATGATTAGCGCTTGCAACCAAACGGCTCTCATGCCCATGACTTTCTTCAAGCCTTGCAATGTGAAGGATTGGGCATGGGGGTCGGCTTGGGATGGTGACGACTTGCCGCCAGGAATAAACAGCCAAACCAGCAAGGCCGAGCACACACCCATGCCTGAATAAATCATAATTATGGTGCTCAGAGCATCGGCGCGCTGCTCGAAACTCGCTGATTCAACATCGGCAGGGAGCAGTGCCGCAAACAACATTACAGACAATGATGCGAGCACTGCGGCAAACAGCCCGCGACCACCATCAAGCACACCAAATGCCAGCCCTTGATTGCTGTCACCTAACTCTCTGGTTGTCTTTATCAATGCAGCCCAAAACAGGAAGATCGTGGTCAGCCCCCAAATCCCGTAAAGCAAGGTCAACACACCTAACGTGGGTATGGTCGCCATCACTACACCCGCTGCCGAGGTTGCCAGCAGCGCAATAGCCAGCAGACGCCGAACTTCGAAGCGGTCGGCCAACGGCCCGCCGGCAAAATAGGACACCATGGCGATAACGCCATATAAAGAAAATGCTGTTCCCAGCTGCAGGTTGGTAATCTCGAAAACATCGAGAAACACCGGGCGAAAGACCCGCGACAAGACAAAGGGCAGTAGAAAAATAGACTCACCTGCCACTACCAGTGCCAGTAACGCGAGGTAGCGCCTGACCTTGTTGTTGTTATGCTGAGCAGTAATGAGACACTCCCAATTTGGCAAGGACCGGACCATTCTAGCTCGATATGCGTCATGATTGTGGTCTCAATAGCGTTGCCGCAAACTCCCCTGCGTTGCGGCCGAGCCAGGCAATCCCAAAATCAGCGCAGAAGGCAGGCGTTCCGGCCTCTGCAGCAATTCGGGCAGTGGCAATACCGGAGCGATTTGAGTAAAGTAAAGCCCCTTAAAATCAGTGGTTGAGCCCGTAGAGCTATCGCCCCACTCCTGCAACAAGAAATTCCAATAACAGGCAACTATCCAGAACCGAGGCAAGTCCCATGCAGTACGCATCCCAAATTATCGCTCTCACTCTTTTCATCGCCAGTAGCAAGACAGCAATGGCGGCCGACAGTCAGGAGTCTCTGACGACCCAATGGGGTCATCCGGACCTGCAAGGCGTGTGGAACTTCTCTACTGAGGTGCCCTTTCAGCGCGCTGAACAATTCGGCGAACGGGAATTCCTGACGGCAGAGGAAATTGCCGAGATCCAGGCCCGCCTGGAAGCTGAAGCGGCAGCCGGTGAAGTAGTACAAGCAGATGCAGAGCTTGCTGACCGCGGCGCCCCATCGACCGATGAACGCTTTGTTTATGGTTATGACCATTTCTGGTACGAGATGGCCGCCATTACAGATACTGTGCGCACCTCGCAAATCATTTATCCAAGCAATGGCCGCTTGCCCGCTATCGTGGAAGGCGCGCCGCGCGGCCAGAGTGGATTTTTAGAAGACGCCGAAGGCACGCGCCCAGTGCGCACTGGCAGTGGCGGCATTGGTAAAGATGGCCCGGAAGACCGCGGTCTGCCCGAGCGCTGCATCGTGGGTATGAACGCCCTGCCCCCATACCGCGCCAGCCGCTACAACAACAATTTGCAGATCATACAGAACAAAGACCACGTGGTGATCATGTCCGAGATGGTCCACAACGCCCGCATGATACCGCTAACAGATCTGCCACCCTTGCCTGAAGACATCGAGCAATGGACAGGTGATTCGCGCGGTTACTGGGATGGCGACACACTGGTCGTCGAGACCCGCAATTTCAGTTTTTACACCGCCAGTCTGATGTCTATTGGCACCGGTAAAGAAAAACTGCTGACAGAACGTTTCACACGCATCGACTACGAGACTTTGGATTACCAGTGGACACTGGAAGACCCGGCAACTTTTACTGACAAGATCACCGCCGTATTGCCAATGGCCAAAGTAGCTGGGCAGCTGTACGAATACGCCTGCCAAGAAGGCAACTATGGCCTGCTCAATATTCTCCGTGGGGCTCGGGCCGAAGAACGCCGCGCGGTCGCGGGTCAAACTGAGCAGTAATCAAGCGTTGTATCATCGCGCACCAGCACACACTGTGGTGCGCGGCATTACCGACATTGACTGCCCTACTCGCACAATGAAAAATCGGCTGGTGGTTGGCTGGCACTTTCTTAGACAAAAGAAATTTCGCTAAAATTTGCCAGAAAGTCCTGATCAGTTTTTATCATTCACGATCTCCTTCCAGCTCCTTAAACACCCTTAATTTTACGTGGTTTTTCGCGTTTGCGCCCCATTCCGCCGGCCTGTTAGGGTACGTCAAGGAGTGTGTGCGCCGCCGTGCTCGCATGCTGTAAACGGACTACTACATTCATGCCGAACCGGAGGACACCATGCGAATTATCCGCTCACTTCAACTACTCACAGCGACACTGCTGATCTCACTGGCGACAGCTGTCTCTGCGCAACAACCTGACGCAGAAACGCCACAATACAGTGAAGCTCAGATTGAGCAGTTTGCCACCGCTTTTATGGAAGTGGATACGATCCGTCAGGAATACACAACCAGTATCGGCGCAGCGGAAGACCAACAGCAAGCGCAAGCACTGCAACAGGAAGCGCAAACCAAAATGGCCGAAGCCGTACAGGGAAGCGGTCTGGAAATTCAGATTTACAATTCTATTGCCCAGCAATTGCAATCGGACGAAGCTCTGCAACAGCGCGTGATGGAATATATCCAGTAACTCTTGCGATAGTGCGCAATTGATTAATTGGGCTCGACCACGCTACGTGTCAGCACCGGTATAGCCAATTTAGCGCGCATACAAATGAAGCGCATAAAAAAGGGACAACCTGGTTGTCCCTTTTTTTGTGCTAAGTTCTCGTGCTGTTTCGTGTAGCGCGTTTTCCCAAGGCCATCGCGGGTAACACTCAGGGTGTCTGAATGCCGCTATGCGCTGGACCCAATCAAGCTATGGCAACAATATAGCTCGCGCATTGACGTTAAAAGTCACCGTTGTCATGCCCGGCTCGGCCACCGGTGTCGCTACTTCCATCGACGAATCCATCGCCAGAGTTGACATGGCGGCACGATAATAACCGCCATTGCTATTGCTGTTCATGGTTAACTCGACAATCTCGACACTGCTTTTACCCATTGCCGCGGCAGTCGCATCGGCGCGATTGCGAACTTTGGCCAATGCAGCATCCATGAGCGAGTCAGCGACTTCTTCCTGACGCTGGGCAGACAAGGAATAGCTCAGACCATTCATGGTCATTCCCAACTCCTGCAATTCAGCAACCATGTCCAGAACCGCATCGCTGTCCATACCGGTCAGTTGCACGCCCTGCTGAGCGCGCCAGGCAGGATTGTCCAGGTCGCCGCGCGTTGGTCGCCCTGACTGGATTTGGTAGACACGATACTGCTGTGTCGAATACTCCACGTCGCCCTCCTCCAACACTTCGAGCACATCCGCCATAATACGGTTTACTTCATCCTGCAATGCAACCCGATCCCGACCTTGTGCGGAATAAGTGAGGTTGGCATGCAACGTATCCTGCACTACTTCCGTTTGTTCACTGGCGTTAAGATTGACCATGATCTCGCCGGGGTTGAGTACCTCCAGGTTAAAATTATTCTGAGCTTGCGCGGGCAGCATGGCTACTGCGAGCGCCGCCAGAACACCATATGAAAAGCCTCTGAAAGTTTGTTTTACGTGTGACATGATCGTGCCGCTCCTGCGTTGATCGTAATATTTGTAATAACTATGTCCCAATCAACCTGAATGAGAGATTAAGCCAGACATTGAGTTTGTGATGGTCTCGTACAACCCTTTAGGTTTTGCAACAAAGCGCCCGCAATGAAAATGTTTGGCTGCCTTAAAAAGCGATCACCCCATAATGCCTTGAGCTGCTACTTGCCGCTGCAAAAAAATTGCGCATTTTTAGCAATTATTTTCCCGTACTGAGAAAAAATCACAAAACTCCACATCGCAACGGCAGACTGCCCGCACTTGATACCGACTTGATATCTATAAAACTCAATCAATGTGACTAGACGCACAACTCACCGTATTTAGTCGTGCGAATGTTAGTAAAAGTTTGGCCATTACAGCGTGCAGTGTTATCAGTGAACTATGAATATTTACACCCTGATTACTCACTCCTCAATTACTCACACGCCACTCCATCGAATGTTGGCGATTGCGATTCTACTAGTCACAGGATTATCAGGAACGACTGGTTACGCCCAGACACAGCAAAATCAGCAAGCCGGTCTGACAACCAGCATTGTTACCGATAACAAAGCCCCTTTCACGCAGCGACTCCATTCACCAGGCCGACTGGCAGTTGATAGCCAAGGCACTATCTACACCTTTGACACGCTCTCGCGCGGTGGCTTTAAAATCACACCTGACGGCGAGATAGCACAGGTCATTGATTTCAACTTGCTTGATGAAGGCGTTGGCCGAGAGCCGGATGCGATTGCTATTGGCAGCGACGATTCTGCGTACTTTCTTGCTGATCGCTATGTTGTTCGCTATCGGGATGGTGAGGCACTCGAGATCGTCGACTATTTTCAGGATACCGAAATCGATTTTATTGCCCACACACTGATCTGCGATGCCCTGGGCCGGCTCGTATTCATCCCCGACTCACTCGATCGACAGGGTACTGATGCCGCGCGCCTGAATACAGACGGCAGCATTGAACTGCTGAACTTCATCGAGGCCAGTGTGCCGATCAATCTGCTTGTCTCGGCTGTTGAGCCAGACAGCCAAGGCGGCTTTTACATTGCTGCGGGTGATTCGGTGTATCACCAGGACATGAATGGGGCAATCGGTTTGGCGTTCGGCCCAGGCGATCATTCAGACACCCCCAATGAGAACCCAACGACTCTCACACTCGACAATAGTGGCAATCTTTACATAGGGCTCGATACCCGCATTTATCGGCGTACTCCCGAAATCGAAGTCAGCCTCTTTCGCAAAGTAAGCAATATTGTTGACATGGGCGTTGATCAGACAAACCGCCTGCATGTCATTTCACGCCGCATTGTTGCCCTGATTGGCTCCCTTCTCAACCACGGCATCAACGTCTATAGCGACAATGACTTTCAAGGCGAATTTACAACCTACGCGCCATTGATGACTACTGACAAGATAGACCAGATCACAGCTAAGGAAGGGTATTTTGCCAATGCCCAGGATGGGCGCCTGCTTTTCTCTTTTGGCCGATTCGGTATTGGGCAATTCGACAACGGCCAACTAACCCAGGTCACTGATGTGCTACCACAGCCAGACGGCGGCGCCTTTGGCAGTATCGCTCTGGATTTCTTGGGCAACGCCTATTACTCGACCGGCTCGACCAGCACAGTGACTCGCGTGACACCTGGCGGCGTCAAGACCGAGTTGATCGCCGGGTATGGCGACATCACGAATGAGCTCAGTAATGCTGACGCGCTCACCGTCGATCTCGCCGGCAACACCTACGTCGCCGGCAGTCAATCCAACAATGTCTTCAGAATCTCACCGCAAGGCAAGATTGACCTGCTCATTGATGCCACTGGTGATGGCAGTAATGCCCTCGAGCAACCCGAAAGTCTGGCTGTGGATTCAGCAAGCGGCACCCTCTATGTGGCTGGCCGCGCATCACACAACGTTTTTCGCATCAAAGCGGACGGCATGATTGAACTGGTTCTCGGCCCGGAAGGTGATGGTGAAAACAGTTTGCTTGAACCTGCCGACCTTGCCTTGAACCTCAAGGGTGATTTGTTAGTCGCTGGCTACGGCTCTGACAATGTATTCCGAGTCACCGCACAAGGTAGCAGTCAGATACTCGGTCCGAGTGGTAACGGTGCAGCACTGCTGGAGTCTCCTATCAGCGTCACTAGCGCAGCAGATGGCTCGACCTATGTTGTCGGTGAAGCATCTAATAACCTGTTCAGAATAAAGCCTGATGGGCAAACCGATGTTCTGTTGGACAGTGACGGAGATGGCAGTAATTCACTTATGCAACCGCAACAAGTGGTCACAGACCATTGGGGCAACGTTTTCGTCACTGCGTCGGCATCGCACAATGCCTTTGTCATCGGCGCGAGCGGTGAGCCTGTGATGTTCTTCGATGTGCATGACTATACCGAAGACGATCTGAAGTTCGCTCGCATCTCAGGCATTGCCATCGGCCCGCGTGGCACCCTGCTTCTGCAAACCTATGACGGCAAGCCAATAGGCAGTCCGGACGTCTATCGCATTGAGTATCCCGAGCAAATTGCCGCCGCCTACAACCCGAGTACTGGCGAACTCGTGGCTACAATCGACAGCAGCCTGGATGGGAGAATCGACGCCGTATTTTCTCTTGCGCCTGATAGTGCTGCGGCACCAATCTTCAGTTACTCGTCATTCCGTGTAACAGACAGCCCATTGAGTGCCATCGGCGAGTTCGATGCCAACACCGGAACACTCACTATCCCTCAACTCCACGTTGTGGGTGACCGGGTCTATTCTGATGCAGTGCTACAGCGGATAGGTAGCACGTTGCAGTTCAAGCTAGTACAACTCAACAACTAATTGTCCGGATCTACCATTACACAGGCCGCTCCAGCTCAGGATAATCGGTGATTGACGGCATTTTGGCGTTACCGCCAGTGAGTATTTTGCAGTAATCTTGACGTAAAGTTAGGAGACAGCCATGACAATAAAAAAACTGCGCCAAAAGGCCGGCCTTTCCCAAGAGCAGTTGGCAGAACGTAGCGGTCTCAGTCTGCGTACCATCCAGCGTGCGGAAGGCAATAACCAGCTTAGCCCGGCTTCCACGCAAATTCTGGCTAGTTTCTTTGGTGTTGACCAGGCCTCATTGAAATCGCCTGTCATCCAACTCGGGCACGGGCAAACTGCTGATACCGACAGTCGAATGGCCCGCCATCGCGCTGCCCAACTCATCATTTTTGTAGTGACGTTTTTCGTCTGTGTATCGCAGTGGCTGGCCTACTACGCCTATACCGCCCCGGGAGATAACGATGCCAGTCTGGGTACGATCCTGGGCATCATGGCTCAGATTGGGGTGGCCGCCGCAATACTTGCCGCGCTGTTCAATCTGGCCAAGGTGACTTTCGTTTGGAGCTACTACATAACGACATCAGTATTTGTCATCTGCGCTATTGCTTTGGGAATCTGGACAGAAGACTTCGCAGGCTCTCCCTCTTACCAACTACTGTTTCCTAGCCTTTACACCTTGATGGCGCTTTGCCTGCTACTCATTCACATGGTGCAAATAGCGCTCTCACTAAAAGGCGAGACAGTCATAATTACGAGTAAACGGTTGCAGCATTAAACCGTTTTCCAGCCCCACGGTTCAGTACTGGCTAACTGACACCTAACACCGAGTAACAGGCATAAAAAAGAGTGCCAGCTCGCTGGCACTCTTTATAGTTCATGGTTCATGATTTATAGCTTACCACTTATCAGGTTTTTAGCCCGTAGTGGTAATTTCGCTCGACACTACTGACCCAGATAAAAACGCGCATTGAGCCCCAGGATCGCGGAATCGGGATCATCAGTCCACGAACCTGACACACCCAAAGCAACCGAACTGTTGAGGCTGTAAAGCAAGCCAAGGTTCAGCGCGACGTCGTCATCGTTACCGCCGTAGTCGACGTAGTCGAGCCCACCGTTCAGTTCAAGGCCATTGCCGATCCAGGTACGCAGGCCGGCACCCAAACTATAGCCGTCTTCTTCGCTATCAAACGCACCGAACTCAGCTTCTGCTCGCACATATGCCGCCTGTAGCACCAGGTCTGTCGTAGTCGACAATGAAGTATTGAAACCAATACCAACGTTTGTAGTGGAAAAGTCCACGTTGGCATTGTCTGGCTCGAGGTTCGAGTAACCCGCAAAGGCGTGAAACTCTTCAGTGACTGCCATGGAGCCGCCGAATCCGAATCCTTCGCCGTCAGCATCCTCCACTTCGCCTTCAAACACACCCAGTTCCAAAAAAGTGTAGTTGAATTGTTGTGCAGAGGCCCACATCGGAATTGCAGACAGTGCTAATACACAAATAAATCTGGTCATTTTCTAATCTCCCTTGAATAACCAATTGAATGTCGTTGAGTAAATGCAGGAAGGGAATTTAATGACGTCGCCCGATAGCAGGCTGGCGAACAGAGGGTGACTATCCTTCACCCGTGCTCGCAAACTGCACAAAATTTGCAAACCAGCAAACCTGCGCAGTGAAGTTGCATTAGATTCCATTCACATACAGTGCGTATAAATAACACACTCTTCATTGCTTGTCGTAGGACACAGTTCTCACTTTAGCGCTGTTTTAATGTCTTCAGTCAACACAGCACCCGTCCCCGACAGTAGGATAATTCTGATATTTTTTATCACAAGCAACGACAGTGAAATACTGATAACAATCTGCACTACTGTTCTGAACCGGCCAGGTCATAGAAATTTCGGTAGTAAGTGTGATCGGTAGTCGGTGGTTGTGGCGTAATGTAGTGCGAGCCCATTGCCAGCTTTGATGATTCCGCGGCCGTGAAACTCAGAACATGCTTACAGGACTACCAAGGCATTCACAGGCAATAAACACTCAGAATTTCAGGAAATAAAGTTGGGTTGCCAAGAAAAAGGTGGGAGAGGAAGAAAAGAAAAAGTAATGAGGCAGGAAACAACAGTAATCGATTTAGCGATAACTGGCATTTAACAGAAGCAGAAATTCCCATAACAGAAAGACTAGACTGTTTTGAGCCACGCCCTTCCCGATTCTCACTTGGTCGTGGTACGAATTTTTCAAGTAGCTGCCAATAGTTTCATGATTGCGAAGCCAATTTTCATCACCCCGAAAAAGACGGTTCCGGGTGTCACGTTATACGGGGGCTTCCAATTCAGCCACGTAGTTCTCCTGATTGACAGCAATCAAGCAGCGGCGGAGCATGCGCACAACCCAGAGCATTGAGCTGCTTGTTAGCGTCTTGTCTGGCATTCGAAACGATGGGTATGCGCAAACGCGGCAATTAACACGTTCAGCCATTCCCAGGCTGACAAAAACTTGAGTGACCCACAACAATGAATGAAGCAGACAGACTTCGCACCCTTAACGCCTACAACATCATGGATAGTGCAGCCGAGCGTGTGTTTGATGACTTGACCGAACTCGCCTCTGTGATCTGCTCCACTCCCATCAGTATGGTGAGCCTGATTGATGACAAGCGACAGTGGTTTAAATCGAAAATCGGTATAGCAGCAACCGAGACACCGCGTGAGCAGGCTTTTTGTGCCCATACCATCCAGAAAAATCAAATTCTGGAAGTAAAAAATGCCTACGAAGATCCGAGGTTCGCAGAGAATCCGTTGGTGACCGGCGATCCCAATATACGCTTCTATGCTGGCGCGCCATTGCAGACTCGTGAGGGTGCCCGACTGGGTACGCTTTGCGTCATCGACACCAAACCCAGAAAGCTCACCAACGCACAACGTAAGGCACTACAGGTGCTTAGCGACACGGTTGTTGCGCAAATCGAGTACAGGCGAGCCCTTCAAGACATCAAAAAACTGGAGAAAATTCTGCCGATGTGTGCCTGGTGCCGCAGCATACGTGTTGACAGCAAGGCCGACGAAGAAGAGGTCTGGCAACCTCTCGAGGAGTATGTGAGTGAACAGAATCAGGTTAGTCATTGCATCTGTCCAAGCTGTCAGACCAGCATGAAAAAAAGCAGCTAGCCGGCTGGCTACCAAGCGACTCTGAATCAGCAAACTACGGGTATGAATATGGCATAATGGGCGCTTACCGGCATTCTTTGCGACCCCTCATGGCGATTCTGGCAATCCTCTTTCCTGTTCTGGCTGTCTCTCTGGCAGGCTACATCACACTCTCTCTACGCTGGTTCAACCGCGACGATACCGATGCGTTGTCCAGAGTGACATTCAATATTTTGATTCCCTGCTTGTTGTTTGTCAGCACTGCCCGCTCGGATACCAATTTGGGTGAGAGCGGCCAATTTCTCACTGCCTATTACTCTGCCGTACTTGTGGTCTACGGTCTCGGCATCATTGTCGGTCGCCTCTGGTTCGCTTACAACGCCAGGCAGCAGAGCGTTTTTGCGATGGGCTGCGCCTATTCAAATACAACAATTCTCGGTATACCGTTGGTAGCACAAGCTTTAGGCGAAGCCGCTTTATTACCTTTATTCCTGATTATTTCCATTCAGAACCTGGTGATGTTCACCATTGGCACAGTGAGCGCGGAATGGGGGCACTTGTCTACGGATTCGTTTTTTAAAGTCTTCCTGCGCATGGTGAAGCAGTTATTGAGCAGCCCGATTACGGCCAGCCTGATTGCCGGACTCGTCTGTAACATCGCCGGTATCCCGGTCTGGGATCCGCTGTTTAACAGTATCGAAATACTGTCCCGCGCAGCCGTACCAACGTCACTTTTTGTGTTGGGCATGTCGCTCTATCACTACAAGCTGCGCGATCAGGCTGTGCCAGCGACATTCATGACCATTATCAATTGCTTCTTGTTACCCATACTGGTCTGGATAGCGATGTTCAGAATTTTCGAAGTAGACCCGCTATGGGCAAATGCTGGGGTGTTGGCATCAGCCATGCCGGTGGGAATTAGCGCTTACGTATTCGCCAAGCGCTATAAAGTCGGTCATGCTTCAGTCGCGGCTGGCTCTTTGTTATCAGCATTACTGTCGCCAATAACCCTGTCCGTGGTGTTGATTCTGCTTGGCATAGCGTGAGCCTGTAACGATTACTATCGCCCGTTACCGGCTCCAATCATGCCACAAGAATTTCAGGCATGAAAAAGGCGGCGCCCTTGCGGACGCCGCCATTCCAACATTGATGAGAAGGAAAACTTATGCCTTACCTCCCTCTCCAATGCGCTGGACTGATCTGACGAAGCTTAGCGCGCCGCCATCATTCCTGAGCGCTCGTCTCTTGGCAGATCGAAGCGATCAAGCAACATGACTTTAGTCCAGGCTGCGACGAAGTCTTCCACAAATTCCTGCTCCGCATCCTGCGCGGCATAGAACTCGGACACTGCGCGTAGCTCTGAGTTGGAACCAAAGATCAGGTCAACAGGCGTAGCGGTCCACATCAAGTCACCGCTGTCACGATCGCGACCTTCATAGATACCTTCCACTTGGGAAGACTGACTCCACTGCGTTGACATATCGACCAGATTCACAAAGAAGTCATTGGTCAGCGCACCTGGCTGGTCTGTTAACACGCCGTGAGCGAGTCCGTCGGTATTGGCATTCATGGCGCGCATACCACCCACGAGTACAGTCATTTCAGGCACGGTAAGCTCGAGCAATGCCGCCTTTTCGATCAGCATCTCGGCAGGTGAACGAGGATTGTCACCGGCAAAGTAGTTGCGGAAGCCGTCAGCGGATGGCTCCAGTACCGAAAAGGATTCCACATCGGTTTGCTCTTGAGTCGCATCCGTTCGACCGGGAACAACAGGTACGTCTACTTCGTAGCCACCTTGTTCAGCGGCCTGCTCAATGGCTGCGGCACCGCCGAGTACAATCATGTCTGCCAGTGACACGCGCTTGTTGCCTGACTGACTGCTATTGAAGTCGTTCTGAATCTCTTCAAGAGCAGACAATACTTCATTCAGCTCACTCGAATCATTGGCTTCCCAATTCATCTGTGGAGCCAGTCTTATGCGCGCACCATTGGCACCACCGCGCATGTCAGTACCACGATAAGTCGACGCAGATGCCCATGCCGTACGAACCAGTTGCGGTACTGTTAGCCCGGACTCGAGCACATCAGCTTTCAACTGCGCGATATCCTGACTGCTAATCAATTGGTGATCGACTGCTGGTACCGGATCCTGCCATGCGAATTCCTGATCAGGAACCAGATCACCCAGATAGCGTGAAGTCGGCCCCATGTCACGATGCGTCAGTTTGAACCAGGCGCGTGCAAATGCATCTTCAAACTCTTCTGGATTTTCCAACCAACGCGTAGTGATCTCGCGATATGCTGGATCAACTTTCAGTGCCAGATCGGTCGTGAACATCATTGGCGCATGGCGCTGCGCGGGATCATGAGCATCGGGCACAAGATTAGAAGCGGCACCGTCAGCTGGTTCCCACTGTGTAGCACCGGCAGGGCTTTGTGTTTGCACCCACTCATAGCCATACAGATTTTCCAGATAGTTGTGCGTCCAGGCAGCCGGATCGATCGTCCATGCTCCTTCCAGGCCACTGGTAATCGTGTCAGCACCACTACCTGAACCATAGCTGCTCTGCCAGCCTTGTCCTTGGGCTTCCAGACCCGCTGCTTCCGGCTCAGCGCCAACATATTCAGACGGATCGGCGGCACCGTGTGCTTTACCAAACGTATGGCCACCGGCGATCAGAGCTGCAGTTTCCTCATCGTTCATCGCCATACGCCCAAACGCTTCGCGAATCGCATCAGCAGCAGCCTGCGGATCGGGATTGCCACCCGGGCCTTCAGGGTTAACGTAGATCAGGCCCATTTGTGTAGCACCGAAAGGATGGTTCAATTCGCCAGAGTTGTCACGGCGATCTGCGCCGAGCCATTCACCTTCGGGGCCCCAGTTAACTTCTTCAGGCTGCCATGCATCAACACGACCACCGGCGAAGCCAAAAGTATCAAAGCCCATTGATTCCATGCCAACCGTACCTGCCAACACCATCAAGTCGGCCCAGGAAATCTGACGACCGTACTTCTCTTTGATTGGCCACAACAAAAGGCGAGCTTTGTCGAGATTGGCGTTATCTGGCCAACTGTTGAGCGGTGCGAATCGCTGCATGCCACCGTCGGAACCACCACGGCCATCAACCGTTCGATAGGTACCAGCACTGTGCCACGCCATACGAATAAAGAACGGACCGTAATGGCCAAAGTCTGCCGGCCACCAGTCCTGCGATGTTGTCATTAACTCTTCCAGATCCGCTTTAAGCGCATCCATGTCAAGTTGGGCAAAAGCCTCTGCATAGTTGAAATCTGCATCGGCGGGATTGATATCTGCCGATTGTTGGCGCAATGGATCAAGATCCAAACGATTGGGCCACCAATAGTCGTTCCCAGGTGCTGAAGACTGTGCACTGGCTACCGGCAGCTGCGTCGCAGCAGTTATTGCCAGCGCTAATGCCGTCATAGTTGTCGTTAATTTGTTTGTTCGGTTGCGCATAATCCACTCCTCGGATTTAAAACTGTTTTCAATAGGCGAGTTTGGAGAGCACTCATCAGTTAGCCGTCTTTCTCAGGACGCTTAGCCGGTGACTGCGCTTTGCTTTACTTGCTTCTTGATGATTGAACGATAGTGGAGTGCGGTCACGCAGTAAAATGAATAGTTTCGATGACAGTCATCGGCTTTTCCGATGCAACGAGTCTCTTTATTGCAGAAATACCAATAGCCTGACTCCGCCAGCATACGCGCCGCACTGTTGCAGAGGATTCCGACCCCGCTGCGCACCTGCATCTGAATAGAGCTAGCCGGCAAATTCCCGGACAAGGCAAAATGTGCTGCTTTGCTGGAATGCCATCTCATGGTAGTTTTCATCTCATGCGCGCACTAGTCACCATAGTCCTTTTACTGACCAGCTGTATGCTGAGAGCCCAGGCTCCACAAAACAACCTCTTGTCAGGAACTTCATGGCAGTTAGTGGCGATTTACTCAGCCAATGACTCGGCATTCGAACCACGCAATCCGGAAGACTATGTGTTGCGATTCCGCTCCGAGGGCAGACTGCAAATCGAGGCTGATTGCAATCAGGCCGGAGCGGGATGGACGGTGACAAATGGTGAAATTGAATTGTCGGGGCTGGTCACAACGCGCAAACTTTGTATCAGCCCTTCTTTGTTTAATCGCTACATTATGGCTCTTGAACAAGCGAACTCTCTGCAATTGTCTGACGAGCGACTGATAATAACTACTCACTCCGGGATCGACCGTCTCGAGTTCCAACCTCTGGCAGCCACTGCCAGCGGATTCTGAACAGTTGCTATCGTCCAGCTATTCTGCTTTCCGGTAGCTTGGCCCTGATCACTACCTGCATCGACTACTTATACCTTACCTGCCTATTACTACCTGAACTACCTATTTCTACCTGAACCACCTCGCATTAACTGTCTGAATTTCCCGCTGCATTAATTGCTGGCAAATATTGTTGCAAGCGGGCAACCATCACTTATTGATAATGATTATCATTTATATTGCGATTTGACTAATTGCTGAGTAGAATCACCGCATAGCTGAATTCTGGCCCCAAAGGCTGATTTTGACCCAGAACTGAACTCAAATAAGGTTGTCCATGTTTCGAAAAACCCTGTTTTGGCTCCATCTTAGTAGCGGTGTAATCGCCGGGCTAATCGTCTTAATGATGTCGGTAACAGGCGTTATTCTGACGTACGAGCGGCAAATACTCGCCTGGCAAGACCAAGCTTATTTCATTGAACCCGCCCAAGGTCAGACGCGACTAACTGTCGAAGAATTGATCGCCAGCGGCAGTGACGACAGCTTTCAACCCACCAGCATAGCGCTCTACAATGATCCCGCCAGCCCTGCTGTATTACGTGCAGGTCGTTCGGGCAGCCGGCACCTCAATGCTTTCACAGGTGAGGTTATACCGCCACGCGGGCAAGCGCTGGATAACTTTTTTTCCACTATGACTGGCTGGCACCGCTGGTTTAACGTCAGCGGCGATGGTCGTGGCACAGCCCGAGACATCACCGGTGCTGCCAATCTGCTGTTTTTATTCATGATTGTTAGCGGACTCTACCTCTGGCTGCCGAGTATTTACCGTCGCAGCACCATGCGCCTTCGACTCTGGTTCCACCCCAATGCCAAGGACGGAGCAGCAAGAGACTTTAACTGGCATCACGTTTTTGGCTTTTGGTTCGCCATTCCGCTTATTGTGGTCGTTGCCACAGCCACAGTTTTCAATTATTCATGGGCCAACAATCTGGTCTATCAGCTTGCCGGAGAGGCGCCTCCGCAGCGTGGCGGCTCAGCAGCCAGCAGCGAAGCGACTGCACCGCAACCCGCACCTACCGGTACACCTTTGGCCTATCAGGAATTGTTTGCTATCGCCGGCGCCCAAGTCGACGACTATCGCTTGCTGACTATGACAATTCCCGACTCAGCAGCCACAACAGCCGAGTTTTCAATTGATCAGGGCAATGGTGGTGAACCGCAAAAGCGTCATAGCGTGACTCTTGATACCTACGATGGAAGCGTTGTGGAGTGGGCACCATTCAATAGCCAGAGTGCGGGTCGTCAGGCACGTTCCTGGGTCAGGTTCTTGCATACTGGTGAGGCGTTAGGGCTCTTTGGTCAGACGATCGCCGGGCTGGCATCGCTGGCAGGCGTCCTCTTGACCTACACTGGTTTGGCACTGTGCCTGCGCCGATTCCGAAACTGGCTGCGAAGATTAAAGAAATCATCCATGGATAGCTCGACAGCCGGAGCATCGGCGAACAGCTAGCTTGATACTTCACAGGTTGTGGCAGGTTGTACGGATAAACCAGCCAATGCTCAATAGCATTGGCTGGCTTTCATACACTGAGCAAGCTATCAGGCGGGATCAAGCCGCATGAAGTAGCGCGGCGGAAAGCCGGTTCGAAACCGGAAATCGAAGCTAACACTGTAAACTTCTTCCATAAGCTCTTCTTCTGCCCCTTCCAATGGCACTGCCACATAGGGCGCGAAGCCTTCACCGCTCTCCATTTCCACTTCAATCTGCGGGTTTTCCAGCGCCTGATGATACCAGGCACGAGGCCAGTGATTGGCGGCAATATAGGCATCGCCCTCATATTCAACCAGACGAACTACTCGTTCGTGCCGGTTATTGTCATCATCAAAGGTCGCGATAACAATAGTCGACTGATTTTCGGGTTGATTGACTCCCAGACTAACCTCGAACAATACGACTTGCCCGATGTAGAGCAGCAACGCTACACCGATAGCAAGCCCAATCCATTTACCTGTTTTCTTATTGGCCATGTTTACCCTCTACTCACTTTCCAGTTAATAAATGATAAGACTATTCAGCTAGGACACAGGGCAGCGGAATCATCGACTGGTTCTGCCCATCTGTGAGCACTGTACTCAATTCACACTGCCAGAACAAATGGCCACATGACAAACTACTGACGCTGCTCATCAGCGGCTTCAGCTGTGCAATCGGCAATTCATTCGGGCTACGTTTATGAAATCACAGTCAGAGTGTTACTTCGGAGTCACTGCAGACAAGCAATAGGTGCGATGCTTATTGCAGCTTACGCTTAACCGATTAATCCAAAATAGCATTCAGTACTGTCTTGCAACCTAGGTTTGCTGACGCTAAGCTTCTTACCGTGAAGAAACTACCAAGAACGACTGCAAAACGATCCTCCTGCCCAGTGGCTACGGCTCTCGATGTGTTCGGCGACAAATGGACTCTGTTACTGATCCGGGATATGGGAATTTTCGGCCGAACCCGAAACAAGGAGTTTCAGGATGGCAAAGAAGGCATACCTACCAATATTCTCGCCAACCGCCTGAAGTCGCTGCAAGAGCATGGTCTTGTGCAACGCAAGCCCTATCAGAACAATCCTCCCCGCTTTGAATACCACCTCACACCAGCTGGAAAAGAACTCATACCCATTGTTCGATCTATGGCCCGCTGGAGCGCGGATCATGTCGCTGGCATACGCATCCCCAAGCGCACTCAGAAATAGTCACTACCCCTGAATGCGGGGTCCAACTCCAGGCCGGAACTCTGGATGCGCACTAGTTATTTGAGCTACAGGTCTGAACCATAGCCCCGGCCTACAGCCTGAATCTAAGATCCAAATCAAAACCCCAAGTCAGAGACCTTAATCCCAGGCCTGGATCCCAGGCCAATTGCGACATATTGTAACTTGTATTTTACAAGCCACATGGCGACTTCTACTATGCAAGCTCATGCCCATAACAAGATAATAACGAGATTTCGCCATGAGACAATTTTCTGGCTTCCGCAAGCCATGGCTGTACTGCGCACTGACTTTTACCGTTTTTGCTATGGCCGCCGAGCCACTCGTCGCTCAATCCACCGATGAAAGCGATTCAACCGTCACTTTTCCTGCTGCCTATTTTTCCCAGTTTAATCCGCTAACAGTCAACGACATGCTGGACCGGGTTCCGGGCATTGATCTCATTCGCAATACACGCAACACCAGCGCCGATGGTGACCGCGGATTAGGAGCCAGTTCCAATATTTTGATTGATGGCAAACGACTTGCCGGCAAGGCCAATGAAGCCGAAGCGCAATTGGACAGAATCAGTGCCGATCAAGTCGAGTACATTGCGATTGTGCGCGGCACATCAGCAACACTGGATGTACAGAACAGCGGTCAGTTAATCAATATAGTTTTGCTTGAAGCGCAATCACAGTCCAACCTCTCAACCGAAGTTACCGGCAAACACTTCGACGACGGCACTTTCGAACCCGGCTTCTCGCTGGCCTGGAGCGGCCAATCTGGCAGCCTCACCTATCTGTTAAGTGGCTCCGCCCAACCCGCCTATCAGCACACCTATAGCGTGGAACAAGCAGTTAATGGTGACTTCTCCCCTCACGAGATCATTACCTTTGATCGCTTTCAGAATCAGACTGACTATTCATTCAACACGAACCTGACCTGGGATATGAGCGATCGCGACCGCCTGGCAGTCAATGCGCTCTATAACGAAAACGACCCGCCCGTCGACTTGTATCGGCGCATTACCAATATGGATAGCGGTGCCGCGCAGACTACCTATGAACGTGAAAGCATTCCCGCCACAGCCAATGACTGGGAACTTGGCGCCGACTATCAGCATAGCTTTACCAATGGCAGTCGGTTCAAAGCACTCTTTATCGTCAACGAGCGCAAGACCGACAGTACCCGCGAGCGATTTGCTGCCGCTACCCCCGAAGGCCCGGAGAGCAAGAATCTGTATCTGGACACCAAGAGTCGCTATCGCGAGCGCATCGGTCGCTCGTCCTACACAATGCAACTGTCTGAAGGGCACGGGCTCGAACTGGGGGCGGAAGTTGCGCAAACCATTCAGGACTCCAACTTGAAACTCGGGGTTGCCACTGGCGGACCCGGCGCCGAAAGCCACGGCGGCCTGACGCCTGTTGGATTCGGCAATGCCAACTCCAGTGTCGAAGAGCTGCGCATCGAACCCTTTGCTGTCCACAACTGGCAGATCAATTCGCGCTTGTCTTTGGAAAGTTCTCTGGTTGGCGAATATTCGGAAATCGAACAGTCAGGCGATGTTGCAATCAAACGGGACTTCAGTTTTATAAAACCTAAAATTGACCTGCGCTATGACCTCAGCTCAACGCTACAGTTTAAGGCCACAGTGGAGAAGTTTGTTTCCCAATTAAGCTTTGCCGATTTTTCCCGTTCCAGCAATACCGAGGACGATGAAGAAAATACCAAAGCCGGCAACCCTTCTTTGGAACCGGAAGAAAGTATCCGCGTAGAACTGAGTCTGGACTATCGCCTGCCCAATGATGGCGGCGCATTGAATACCCGCTATTTCCACTACCGCTTCGATAACAAAATTGGCGGCATTGATATTTCTACTGATGATTTCCTCGATACAACAAACGGCAATATTGGCAGAGCTGATGCCTATGGCGTGCAGCTCAATGCCAGCTTACGGCTTGGCAGGCTTTCGCTACCGAACTCCCTGCTAACGGGTTCCATTACTGTACAAGACTCGGACATCGAAGTTGACCCGTTCACCAACCGGGATGCGCACTTTTTCCCTTACGATCGTGGTGGCTACCGCTTTGGCTTCCGTCAGGATATACCCTCTCGCAACATTAACTGGGGCGTGAATTTTGTCGAGCGCATAGACGGCAACCGTGTCCGCTTTGATATCGACAATCGCTTCGAATTGGCCGCGCCAGGCAATCTATCAGCATTTGTCGAGATGGTTGGCTGGTTTGGCTTTAACTATCGGGTGGAAGGTAACAACATCAAGGACGCCGGCCGCTGCTACAACCGCTTTCGGTTCGCGGGCGACCGGCGAACTGCCGCACTGTCGGAAGTTGAAAATATCTGCGCCACAACCGGACCAGAATACCTATTCAGAATCAGGGGCAATTTTTAGGCATATTGGACGCTGCAGAAATCGTACTGTCTAGACCAAAGCCAAGCAGCAAACACAGTGCTAGCTGGATGACTCTCAAGCTTTTCGAACTGCCTGAATCGCTTTTTATTGTCTTGTCCATGTTTCCACCTTTGTGTAATTGCGCTGAATTCTGTGTAAGTAAAACTGCAGCCAAAGTCTATAGTCGCAAATGACAAGGTCTCACTGAGAATGTCCAGAGTACGTACTGGTTCGTTTAGTAATTTTGTAGATTCTGGCGCCATCGACTATCAGCCCAAAATCCGATGCGTCAAGACTCAACAGATTGGTTGACACGCCTATCCGCAAACTTCCCAAAATAAGACACGAATAATTTTCAGAGCATTCTGGCATGGTTAACCAAATCCCAGCAGCCTTTTCTGCGACCGCCAATCATTTATCAACTACCTAGCCAGTGAAGTATATGGCCTAAGATCAAGTAGATCACTTGCACGCGAACGCATGCCAAAAAAGCCACTGTTTAACTCAAGCCACTGTTTTATATGCATAATTTTATGACACTTTATATTGCATACTCACTGGGTAAAGTTTGTTATCATTATTGACGAACTATAATTCAAGAGTTCACATGCCTCGGTTGGCTAGAACGCGTTTGTCGTGCGATTAACTTGGGCAGAACCTTGGCAGCAGATTTAGTACCCTGATATGAGCACCACCAGAAGTACTTCTATAACGAGATTTATACCGGCCTTCGCTGCCGTGATGTTGCTCGTCTTCAGTTCTGCTTCCCACCTTCAGTTTCATTACTGCCTTGATGGTAGCGAAGCACCAGTGTCTGTGCATTTTAAATCGAAAGACGCCCACTCTAGCGGTGGAGAAGCTGATGGTCACAACACTGACAAAGCCGATATTGAAGCAGAATTGACGCTGGATGCCTTGCTGGCGAAGGTAGCGAAACTCGCTACGAATTCTACTGCCATTCTCCCTGTCGAATTCACCTTCCCAGCTACAAACTATACCCACGCACAGGTTCCCGCTGAACAAGACCTGGCACCGCGACACTCAGCAAGATCACTCCCTCCTTCCCGAGCTCCGCCTGAATTAATTTGACCCCTTGTTAGATCTGCCATCCCGATTATTCCAATCGGGGACTTTGGCGTTCGTCAGATTTTTATTCAGGAGAACGAAGAATGAGCTTCAGGAATCTGTTGCTCGTGTTTACTCTTTCCAGCACGAGTCTACTGGTCAATGCTCAAGAAGCCTTGACCGGCACAATAAACTTGCGTGATGCATTTGCAGCAGTCATGCGTTCCAATCCCCGTTTGCACAGCTTCCAGTTTCGGGAGGAGGCATTGCTTGGGCGCCGGGAATCAGCAGACCTCAATCCACCGCTACGAGCCAGTGGCGGAGTTGAAGAATTCCTGGGAACGGGAAACCTGCGAGATTTCACGGCACCCGAAATCAATATCGGTTTGTCACAAGTTATCGAATTGGGCGGCAAGCGTCAGGCAAGACTTGGTGTGGCCAACCGACGTCTTGATCTGCTTACAGCAGAACAACGCGTAGTCGAGCTGGACTTGCTGGGAGAAACAATTCAACGATTTATTGACGTTGCATCAGCCCAGCAACTGGTTGCATTACAAGCACGAGCCACAGAAATTGCGACCCAGACGATCGAATTGCTGGAGCCATTAGTGGCGGCGGGCCGATCACCGCAACTGGAGCAGGATCGGGCCGAGGCTGCAAGAATAAGGGCTGAAGCCGCTGAAGCGATGGCTGTCGCTATGTTTGACAGCGCTCGGATCAGGTTGTCGGCAATGTGGGCCATCAGCGAACCACAGTTCGATGCAGTGGAAGCTAATCTGCTGAGCGTAGGCACTCCCGGCTCATTGCAGACATTATTGTCGAACATTGACTCCAATCCAAACGTTGCTATCTATGCCAGTGAAGAACGTTTGCGTGAGGCTGAATTACAACAGGCCAATACGCTCAAGCAGAGCGATATCCAATGGTCTGCGGGAGTTCGCCACCTTCGCGAACTAAACGATACGGCGTTTACTATTGGAGCCAGCATGCCGTTGTTCACTGAATCCAGAGCTCAGGGGCAAATTCGTGAAGCTCGCGCCAACCTGCAAGAAGTGGAGGCACGGCGTGCAGTCACTCTGAATCGCCTCAGAGGCGAAATCACTTCACTTTATCAGCGCCTCAATCAAACCATTTCCGAAGTTGATCTTCTTCAGGATGAAGTCCTGCCACGGCTCGAATCGGTTCAGGAGCAGTCACGGATTGCCTATGAAAATGGTACTTACAGTTATCTGGAACTTATCTCCGCACAACGAGAGTACCTCGATGCGGAATTGGCGCTGATCAATAGTGCCACCACAGCTCACAAATTAAGAGCAGAAATAGAACGGCTCAGTGGTGAGCCTTTGCTTGCCCGTTAATCCGGAGATCATTATGAATCCAATATATCAAACACAAGATTTATTCAACATTTCAAAGCTGCTCACTATTTCCTTTTTCATCGTGGGACTTGCATTCCCAGCGTTTGCTGCTGAAGAGGAGCATCAAGAAGGAGAGCATGAGGAAGAAGAACACAGCGAGTTTGCTGAAATTTCTGCAGCCATGGCTGTGGAGCAAGGCATTCGATCTGCCACCGCGAGCGGCGGCGAACTCGAACTGACACTGCAGCTTTTTGGCAGAACCATGCCCGACCCGCAGCTAGTCAGCCACGTGACAGCACGTTATCCGGGAACGATACGAGACATTGTGCCTGCCCTGGGTGATAGCGTAGAGGCCGGCGAAATCATTGCCACTATCGAAACCAACAACAGCTTACAGACTTATCAGATTAAAGCCCCGATCAGCGGCATGGTAGTCAACAAACATGCCAATCCGGGCGAGCAAGCCATGGAACAAACTCTGATGACGATTGCCAACTACGAAAGACTCTGGGTTGATTTTACTGTTTTCCCCGGGGACACGCAGCATGTCCAAGCTGGCATGACCGTCCATGTAGCTATGGACCATCTTTCCGCGGACGGCAGAATCAGTTATTTAAACCCCAGCCAATCCAATTCCCCAACACTGATTGCAAGGGTTCCTTTGGACAACCCTCGGGGACTCTGGTCGCCGGGTTTGCTGGTTGAGGGTCAGGTGGTAATCGAGCAAGCCAGTGTAGATCTGTTAGTGGACAACAATGCCATTCAGCTTTTTGAAGGCAGTCAGGTGATATTCGTGCAGGAAGGCGACCATTACTTTCCACGCCCCCTGAATCTGGGAAGAAGCGATGGCAGGTTTACCGAAGTGCTGGATGGCCTGTCGGCAGGTGAGAACTATGTTGTAGAAAACAGCTACCTGATCAAAGCCGACTTGGAAAAAGAAGGCGTGGAGCACGGCCACTAGGAGATTAAATCATGTTAGACAAAATTATTAATCGGGCGATCCGGGATCGCTGGGTCGTGCTGATTGCAGCGCTCGCTGTCTGTGCGTACGGTATCTGGAATTATCAAAACCTGCCCATTGACGCAGTGCCAGACATTACCAATGTACAGGTGCAAATTAATACTGAAGCACCCGGTTATTCGCCATTGGAAGCCGAACAACGGGTGACATTTCCCATCGAGACGGCCTTGTCCGGACTCCCTCAACTGTCCTATACACGTTCGCTCTCTGCCTACGGACTATCTCAAGTAACTGTGGTTTTCGAGGAAGGCACGGATATCTATTTTGCCCGCAATCTCGTCAATGAGCGACTGGGCCCGATCAAGAGCCAGTTGCCACCAGGCCTTGAACCGCAGATGGGTCCTATCTCGACAGGATTAGGCGAGATTTTTATGTATGTGGTGAGAGCCGAAGAAGGTGCTCGGCAGCCTAATGGCGAACCCTATGACTTGTTCGCACTTCGTGAAATACAAGACTGGATCGTCAAGCGCCAACTTATTCTGGTAGACGGCGTCACAGAAGTGAATACCAGTGGTGGTTACGAGAAGCAGTTTCATGTCACACCCGATCCCGCCAAGCTACTACGCTGGGATCTGTCAATGCATGATGTCGTAAACGCTCTTTGGAGTAACAATGCCAATACTGGTGCCGGTTACATAGAACGGATAGGCCAGCAACTCCTGGTGCGCTCGCCAGCTCAATTACAAAACCTCGATGAAATAAGTAATGTCATGATCGGCAATCGCAGCGGCATACCTATACGGGTAAGCGACGTTGCTGATGTGTCCATCGGCCGGGAATTGCGAACAGGCGCAGCGACTTATTCAGGCGAAGAAGCTGTAATAGGCACGGCTTTCATGCTGATTGGTGAGAATTCACGTAGCGTTGCAAGACGAGTCGCTGAAGAGCTCGAGCAAATAAATACTTCGTTACCTGAAGGTGTAGTCGCCCAGGCTCTCTATGATCGAACGGATCTGGTCGACAAGACAATTGAGACGGTGCGCACGAATCTTCTCGAAGGTGCTTTACTGGTCATTGTTGTCCTCTTTCTATTGCTTGGCAATTTCAGGGCCGCGCTCATCACTGCGTTCGTCATCCCCATTACGATGTTGGCCACCATAACTGGCATGGTGGAAGCCGGTGTATCTGCCAATCTAATGAGTCTTGGGGCGCTGGATTTTGGCCTCATAGTTGATGGCGCCGTTATTATTGTGGAGAACTCCATTCGGCGACTGGGCATGGCCTATCACGGCCGGGAATCGCTTTCCCTGAAAGAGCGATTGCACGTGGTATACAAAGCGACCAGCGAAGTGATTCGTCCCAGCCTCTTCGGAGTGACCATTATTACGCTCGTGTATCTGCCGATCTTTTCCCTCACCGGCATCGAAGGCAAGATGTTTCACCCAATGGCAAGCACGGTTGTCATGGCATTGATTGCCGCGATGATCCTGTCACTGACCTTTGTTCCCGCTGCTGTGGCACTTTTTGTAAGAGGCAGAGTTTCTGAAAAGAAGAATGTCCTCATGCGTGGCGCCGAAACTGTATACCGACCAGTATTGGCTCTGGCACTGCGATTTCGCTGGGCTGTTGTCACTCTGGCCATCGTGGTTGTCTCCGCCTCTGCCTGGCTGGCCAGCACCATGGGATCGGAATTCATACCGCAACTGGACGAGGGGGACGTCACAATTCAGGCCTTGCGTACCCCGGGCACGAGCCTGCAACAATCAATTGAAATGCAGGATATTCTAGAACGACGTCTACTGGAGTTTCCGGAAGTTGCAGAGGTCTTTTCGAGAATTGGCACACCGGAGATTGCATCAGATCCCATGCCGCCCAGCATCTCGGACACTTTCGTTATTCTCAAAGATAGAGAAGAGTGGCCCAGTCCAGACAAGGAAAAAGTCGAACTGGTTGAGGAAATGGAAGCAGTAGTCACCCAGCTACCCGGCCAGATTTATGAGATAACCCAGCCTATTCAGATGCGGTTCAACGAGCTTATTTCAGGGGTCCGTTCGGACCTGGGCATACTGGTGTTCGGAGAGGACCTGGATACGCTGGCTGATACCGCACGTGAAGTACTCGAAGTGATCGAGACAGTACCTGGAGCAGCTGATGCCCGTATCGAGCAAACCGAGGGCCTGCCAATGCTTACCGTTACTCCAAAGCGCAAGACAATGCTGCGTTATGGCCTGACAATTGAAGAAGTCCAGGATCTGATTTCCACGGCCATAGGCGGTGAAAGTGCCGGACTCATCTATGAGGGCGACCGCCGCTTTCCATTGGTCGTGCGACTACCGGAATCCATCCGCACTGACGAGCGGCAATTACGTCGCTTGCCAGTTCCGGTGAAAACTTCGGTGAGTGACGCCGGCTATGTCCCGCTCGAAGAGATTGTCGAGATTGAGACTATCCTGTCGCCCAATCGTATCAGCAGAGAAAATGGCCAGCGAAGAGTTGTGGTCAGTGCAAATGTACGTGGCCGGGATCTGGGCTCCTTCGTAGAAGAAGTTCAACAGGCAATAGCGGAACAGGTAGAGATGCCGCCCGGCTACTTTGCTGAATACGGTGGCACTTTTGAACAACTTGAGTCCGCCAGCCAACGACTGTCTTTGGTGGTTCCGGCTACCCTGGCGCTGATTTTCGGCCTACTCCTCATCGCCTTCGGATCATTCCGGGATGCCCTGGTTATCTTCACAGGTGTACCTCTGGCACTCACTGGCGGGGTGCTCAGCCTCTGGCTGCGTGACATGCCTTTGTCGATTACAGCAGGAGTGGGCTTTATCGCGTTATCCGGTATCGCAGTACTCAACGGTCTGGTCATGCTCTCGTTTATCAAGACTTTATGGCTAGAGAAGCAAGACCTTATGATCGCCATTACCGAAGGGGCACTGACCCGTCTCCGTCCTGTTCTAATGACCGCATTGGTAGCCAGTCTAGGCTTCGTACCGATGGCTCTCAATACGGGCATCGGATCAGAAGTTCAGCGTCCATTGGCTACCGTTGTTATTGGCGGCATTATATCTTCGACGCTTTTGACTCTGGTTGTTCTTCCTGCATTGTATTTAATTTTCAACAAGACTAGGCGGATCGGCGACACGGCGACACCAGAAAGCTAGGTCGCCTACAGAATCCTCGATATTGGCTCGATTTGAGCCAATATCGGATTCTTCCCGGAACCAATTTTTGCAACTACGGATCAGGTTCAATGACTCATGAAGAGATGGATTTAAACTCTCCCGATAAACGCAGGACATTCTGGATTGTTCTGGTTTTGAATGCTCTACTTGCAGTTGGCTTTCTGTTTACTGGTGTTATTGCCGATTCCAATGCTTTGCTTGCCAATGGACTCGACAATACTTCCGACGCAGCAGTCTATGCTCTAAGTTTACTGGCCTTGACTCGATCTCGCACATGGAAACGCGGAGCAGCCAAAGTGTCAGGAACCATGCTGCTGATTTTCGCTGGGCTGGTTGTTATTGATGCCGTACGGCGTTATTCGACAGGCTCGGAGCCAATTGGTTGGACGATGATCGTTATGGCCATAATTGCTGCAGCGATTAATCTATCGTCACTCTATCTACTCAAGCGTATCGAGCATAACGACGTCAACTTAAGGGCTGCTATCACTTTTAGCTTCAATGATTTCGTCGCCAATGGTGGAATTATTATCGCTGGCGCATTGATTTATCTTACCGATAGCAACTTGCCAGATTTGATAGTTGGCGCCGCCGTAGCTGGTATTGCAGCTTATGGTGGTATCGACATACTCAAGGACGCGCATATGGACAAACATGACGAGGATGGCACGACGCACAAATCTGGTAGCTAGCTCGTTTCAAGTCAGGCTTACAATCATATTCAGCCTTTCGAGTTTGCTCAGATTTTGAATTATTAACTGATTGAGTCAATTGGCGAATCCGCCACGCTGTCTACTCAAGACCTTTGGAAAGAAACCAACGCTCCCCAGCCAGAATAAGAAGTAAACCTATTGCAGAAGCATAGATTACAAGCACATCTGATTGCAGTTTCACCCATAAAAAGGCAAGCAACACAATAACGTCAAGTATGATGGCCGTTACCAAAATAACAGCGCTAGCTCCTATTTCTCCTCTGACATGACGAAGAATTCCCCAATGGATCGCAATGTCCATAAGGATATAGAAAATTGCACCTAGAGAGGCAATTCGACTTAAATCGAAAAAGGCTGCCAACAATATAGCCAAAATGATTGTGTAAACCAGCGTGTGCTTCTGGATACTGCCAGGCATACCGAAATGACTGTGTGGCACCAGCTTCATATCGGTGAGCATAGCCAGCATGCGCGAAACGGCAAACACACTTGCAATCACTCCGGACACGGTTGCTACGATAGCGAATATCACCGTGACCCGAAGCCCAAGATCACCATAAGCAGGCCGGGACGCCTCGGCCAATGAGTAATCTCGCGCCGCGACAATTTCGTCTACCGTCAGATTACCCGCCACTGCAAAAGCAACAAGCATATACACAAATACACAAATTCCAAGCGATAGAATAATTGCTCGCCCCACATTCTTGTGTGGATCTTTGATCTCGGAGCCGCTATTGGTAATGGTTGTGAACCCCTTATAAGCGAGGATTCCAAGGGCTACAGCGCCGAGAAAGCCAGTCAAGGTTGTTTCTTCCTGAGGCGAAGCGATCGCTTCAAATGTAAGTCCGGACGCCCACAAGCCTCCGATTGCAAGAAAGGCCAACCCGCCGATTTTTATAAATGCCATGAAGAATGAAAATGTCTGGATAAAACGATTACCGAGGACATTAATGACAAATGCGAAAACAAGAACTGCCACTGCAAGCGCAGGTATCATCCAGCCTTCAGGGTCAGCACCTGACAGTTGCAGGCTATAGGTTGCAAAAGTCCGCGCCACAAGACTTTCATTGATCACCATCGAAAAATACATCAACAACGCACAAACCGCAGTGATAGTGCCACGCCCATAAGCCTTCTCCAGGAACATGGCGATACCTCCTGCTGACGGCCAGGCATTGGCCATCTTGACATAGCTGTAAGCCGAAAAACCTGAGATAACTGCAGCCACAAGGAACGCCAAGGGAAACCAATCGCGAGCCAACTCTGCGACTTGTCCAGTCAGGGCGAATATACCTGCACCGATCATAACCCCTGTTCCCATGGAAACAGCACCCCATAAAGTCAGACTGTTCTTCTTATAATGAGAGCTCCGATCGTGGTGAGAATGGTTAGTCATAAGTAATCCCTATATTGGTTTTGATTTTGATTTTGGTGTTAAGATATTTATGTCCGTACTGTTTGAGGGCTCCGATCATGACTTATGTTGTTGGCGAAAACTGCATTAAGTGCAAATACACTGATTGTGTCGAGGTATGCCCGGTTGATTGCTTCTATGAAGGACCAAACATGCTAGTCATCAATCCGGAAGAGTGTATTGATTGCGCATTATGTGAACCGGAATGCCCGGCCGATGCCATCTATACCGAGAACGAATTACCGCAAGAGCAAGAAAAATTCCTCTCCTTGAACAGGGAACTCGCCACTCACTGGCCCAATATCAGCGAGGCAAAACTGCCTCCAGACGATGCCGATGACTGGTTGGACAAGCCCGGCAAACACGCCTTGCTGGAGAAAAACTGGTCGGCCTGAGCGTGACCGGCCGCTGCCTCCTTAAACACTCAATTTTCGGCGGCGTCGGCAGTTCCCTGCTGCTGCATATGTGACATCATCTGCCTCATCATCATGTGCATCATCTGCATACGCTCCTGCATCATCTGCATCCGGTCTTGCATCTCCTGCATGGAAGTGGCATTGGCGTCCGTCTGATCGTCATCCGACCCGGCACCTCCCCTCATGCCTTCCATCATTCCCATGCTGCTCTGCATTTGCAGCATATGCTCCTGCATCAGCTGCTGCCGACGCTCCGGGTCGTCTTCCTCGCGAATCTCGGACATCAAAGACTGCATGTCCTGCATATGTTCATGCATGGCCATCATCTGCTCCTGATTCTTCATACCCATGGACCCGCCGGAATGGTCATGGTCGCTCCCTGCGTCGCCATGTTGCTGCCCCAATGCTTGATGAGACAGACCGATTAATAGAACGGTCAGCGCCAAACCCCGACCAAATAGTCTTGCTGAAAAATGCATTCTCTCCTCCTTCGGTTTTCCGATTTTCAGGTTTAATTCTCACCCCTTTGTCACGCATGCTTGGTGATTCGTTTCAAGCCTGCTAATGTAACCAGGCATCAAGCATAACAGTACAACTGGAGAGGCAGGCTGGCCCAAGTACTTACGCTCTTTTCTTACAAGTCCTCCAGTTGCTGATAGTGTTTCGCCATTTGCATGTCCTCGTGTTCTTCGAGCTCTCTTAATCCTTTCAAAAATTCTGCTGCATGCCCAGCAGGGAATTGGGCTAGAAGATGTTCATATAAATCCATAATTTGTTCGTGTTGATGCATAACATTGAGAAAGATCTCGTCGGCAGACAGGTCAGCCAGTGGCTTGATGCAGTTTTCATGAGGCACAACCGGGTGCTTTTGTAGGTACTCCACGCACCAGGTATTCAACGCGTTAACATGTGCGGTTTCTTCGAATGCATCGAGCGTAGATACAAGCTTTGCTTCGTGATCAGCAAGATATCGCAGCAGGAGTTTAGTCCGTTCAGATTGTCCGGAATCGCTGCAGTGTTGAGCGCATTCATGTGCCCGCTGATGATATTCCCTCGCCCAGCGCAACACATCACGTAAAGACTCGATTTGCATAATACACTCTCCAGTTGAGTCATCTTGACGAGGAACTAATCTATCCCGCCTAGCTATAGAGCTTTTGCAGGAGACCCGGCTGGTTTCGGTGAAATGGAAACACAATCGAGTTATCGGGACAGCATACATCCTGATCCAGCGCCTCACAGTTTGTGCGCCGCAGCAAGTCCCGGATCAGGTTTAGTCTCGCGCTTCGCTTATTGTTAGCCTTGACAATGAACCACGGCACAGAGCCGGTGCTTGTATTGTCAAGCATGACGTTTCTTGCCTTGGTGTATTCATCCCAGAGTTCAACAGCGGCGTCATCAACGGGGCTGATTTTCCATTGTTTAAATGGGCTGCTCCGACGTTGGTCCAGACGACGTATTTGTTCTTCTTTGCTTATATCAAGGTAATACTTAAACAAATTGATGCCTGATTTCTGCAAGAGCGATTCAAATTCATTAACTGTGGCCATGAATTCTTCATAGTCCTCATCACTACAATAGCCCATCACCTTTTCAACTCCAGCCCTGTTGTACCAGCTCCTGTTAAAAATCACGAGCTCACCATTTATTGGAAACTGCACAACAAAACGCTGAAAATACCACGCTCGAATATCCCGCTCTGTTGGCTTTCCAGGCGCAACTATTCGAGTGTCTCGGGGGCTGGCATGTGCCGTGATACGCTTAATGGCACCATCTTTACCGCTGGCATCCCTGCCTTCCAGAATAATGAGGCAACGTTGCCCACTGCAAATAATATGTTTTTGCCATTTGACGAGCTGCATCTGGAGTGTCCGCAACTCATTTTTATAGTCAAACTTGCTAATCATACCGATTCTCACCGAGCAACTTTAATTCTGGCTTCCAGTTACGACTGATTCACACCAGTCTCATTGAGGTTTATGCGCGGCAACCAGGCTGGTGTTGTCTTCATATATTCCTTATAGCCGCTGCCAAATTGTTCCAGCGCAAGCTGTTCTTCTTTATTCGCCAACCGAAGATACACCGCAACCAGTACCGGAAACATCACTAAAGTGGGCAAAGTAGGCCACTGCAGCAGGAAGCCGAACATGATGACAATAAAGGCCAGATACTGGGGGTGACGGCAGCGTGCATACCAACCCGAAGTAGCGGGTTCGCCCGCTTTTTGAGCACTATGTAATACACTCCATGCAGAGGCCAGAATAAAGAACCCGGCAATAATCAGCACATTGGAAACGATATGCAGCGCATCGAAATGCGCATTTCCCTGCAACCCTAATAGCGTATGCAGTAAATGGCCGTTCTCATGGGTAAGAAAGTCGGTACCTGGGTAATGCTCACTTAGCCATCCTGACAGAAAATAGATAGTCAGAGGAAAACCGTACATCTCTGTAAACAAGGCCACAATGAACGCGGAAAACCCACCCAGACTGCGCCAATCAGTCTTTGTTTGTGGTTTCGTGAAACTGAACGCGAAGAAGATAAAAATCGCCGAATTTAGTATTACGAGCATCCACAATCCATAGTCAGATTGATTTTCCATTACAACATCTCCAAGATTCCTAGCTCACTCGCTCATCATTCGAACCGGCCCCATTTCCTGAACGACGAGAGTTATAATCTGAGTTACCGTTGGAATCAGTATCCGAGCGCCCACCATGACCATGATGCATGAACAAGTGCATTGCAGGGCAGGCAAGAATTATCAAATAGGGAAGCCACTCAAAAAAATGTTGGCGATGCTCTATCAATAAAAAATAGGAAACGGCGGCGATGAAAAGCAACGCTACAAATCCATTCTTACTGGACCAGAATGAGATATTCATAGCGCTACACCATTCTGTTATAGATTGACGCCAACAACCAGGCAAATACACCAGCCATCAAAGCCCAAAGCATCAAGCCTGCAACAAATCCCGCTATCCCCATCTGCCAAGCCATGCCGCTAAAATCGGCGTGCATCATGTAACCGCTCATACTCATAGTCATGCCAGGCAACAACACGACGACTATCGTACAAACCACCCAAAAAATCACGACGGCATAGGCTGCCGCCAGACCAAATTTCACTGCATCAATCTTCATAGCATCCTCCTGGTCAATGCGGTTGGCATTGAGAGTCAATATTCATTCGCTTCAATCTCCTCAGTTGAAACCCTCATACAAATGTATTAACTAATCTTCTGCGTTCTTAACCTCAATGCGTTACCGACAACAGAAACTGAACTCAGACTCATTGCAAGCGCAGCAATCAAGGGAGAAAGTAATATTCCGAAAAATGGGAATAGGACACCTGCCGCTATTGGCACACCAACACTGTTGTACATCAAAGCGAAAATCAAATTCTGACGCATATTGATGACTGTTTGCTCAGAGACCAGGCGTGCTTGCACTATTCCTCTGAGATCACCCTTAACCAGGGTTACTTGGGCACTGCTCATGGCAACATCAGTGCCTGTTCCCATGGCGATACCGACATCGGCCTTTGCCAATGCTGGAGCATCGTTGATTCCATCTCCTGCCATCGCCACGCGATGACCCTCTTGCTGCAGTCTCTCAATGAGTTTCATCTTGTCCTCGGGAGTGACCTCACTGTGGACTTCATCAATGTCCAGCTTACGAGCAACAGCTTTGGCTGTGGCTTCCCCGTCGCCCGTCGCCATGATTACCTTCAAACCACGTCCATGCAATGCCTCGATCGCTTCGGCAGTGCTTTCTTTAATCGGATCAGCGACTGCCAGGATTCCCAGCAATTGTCCCGAACTTCCCATGTAGATGATGCTTGCACCTTCACCGTTCATGGTCTCTACAAGCCCAGCTGCCTCCGTAATATCAATATCCATCTGTTTCATGAATGTTGTATTACCCAGGGCCAGTTTCTTGCCATCGACTACACCGGTTACGCCAATACCACTGGCAGAATCAAACTCGTCTACGGAACTCAGCTTCAGTTCACGTTCCCGTGCTGCTGTAACAATCGCTTTTGCTAATGGGTGCTCGCTGCCCTGGTCCAGGCTGGCTGCCAGTTGGAGAATCGAATCGCTATCTTCTTCTCCCATCGCTCCAGCTTCACGAAAAACAGGCTTTCCTTTCGTCAATGTGCCAGTCTTGTCGACCACAACTGCCGTGATTTTCTTGAGTGACTCGATGGCCGCAGCATCCTTGAATAGTACGCCGTGATTCGCCGCCTTTCCTGTCGCCACCATGATGGACATCGGCGTTGCCAAACCTAGCGCACAAGGGCAGGCGATAATCAAAACGGCCACCGCATTAATTAGCCCGTATACCCAGGCTGGCTGTGGACCGAGGAATCCCCACACAAAGAATGTGACTACAGCAATTGCCACTACGGTGAGAACGAAATAACCCGCTACAATATCAGCCAATCTCTGCATTGGTGCCCGGGAACGCTGGGCCTGTGCCACCATCTGAACAATTTGTGACAGAGTAGTATCTTCGCCTACCAACTCGGAACGGATAACAAGACTGCCACTGGTGTTTTGTGTGGCGCCGATCACTTTGTCACCTTCCTCTTTACCGACGGGTAAGGGCTCTCCAGTTAACATGGACTCGTCTACGGAACTACGGCCTTCGACAACGACACCATCGACCGGTATTTTCTCCCCCGGGGTAACTCGCAATCGATCTCCCACCTGAATACTGTCAATAGAGACTTCTTCTTCCTCGCCATCGTCATTGATACGCCTTGCCGTTTTCGGTGCCAGGTCGAGCAATGCCTTGATAGCCGCTGAAGTTTTCTCTCTGGCCTTCAGCTCCATCAATTGTCCAAGGAGTGTCAGCGTGATAATGACGGCAGCCGCCTCGAAATACACAGCAACTTGTCCATCGATTATAAATGATTCCGGAAATATACCCGGTACAACAGTTGCAACAACGCTGTAGAGATAGGCGAGTGAGGTACCCAGCCCTATCAATGTCCACATATTTGGGCTTCTGTTGACTACCGACTGAGCGCCGCGAATAAAGAACGGTAGTCCCGACCACAGCACGACTGGCGTGGTTAACACGAGTTCGACCCAGGGTTGCCATCCGGACGGGAGCCAGCCTCGACCATGACCGAACATGGCCAAAACGAATACAAGCAGCGTAAACGGCAGCGACAACCAAAAGCGCTGACGAAAGTCTGCCAATTCAGGGTTCTCCTCATCGTCAAGACCCGGCGTTTCCGGCTCCAGCGCCATGCCGCACTTGGGACAGGTACCCGGCCCAATTTGCCTGATTTCGGGATGCATGGGGCAGGTATACCAGGCATCCGGATTTTCGGAAGCATTCTCCGGCTCCTCCGGCGCGTTCAAATACTGTTCTGGACTCCTGGAAAATTTCTGCAGGCAGTGATCACTGCAGAACGCGTACGATTCACCGTTGTAGTCAAACTGATACTCAGAATCTTGCTCTACCTGCATTCCACAGACAGGATCCTGTAGCTTTTCACCTGGCTGAGAATTTTGTTGATTGTGGTCTTTGTGTTCCATGTATAATTTATCCATGTTCGAAATTTTCAATCAGGTGGCAAATCATATCTGCCGTTGGCTCCTTATTGGGCTCTTCTTTCCATTGCGTCAATGCTAGGCTCATCTGCTCACGGAGTTTTACCAACGAGTTGAATTTTTCTTCCGTTTCAGCAAGTCGTTGTGCAATCAGTTCGCGGACAAACGGGCATGGGGTTTCGCCTTGATTTGCAATGCCGATGATTTGTTCAATGTCATCAATACTGAAACCCAATTGCCTTGCACTTAGAATAAAATTGAGCCTCAATTGATCACGTTGGCCGTAATCCCTGTAACCATTTGTATGATTTTTGCGCGGATTCAGCAACCCGATTCTGGTGTAATAGCGGACTGAATCCGGTGTGATCGATAACTTTCTTGCAAGATCAGTGACTTTCATAGGGCTTATCTCAATCTTTTTTCACGATTTTTCCTTTCAACTTCACCGTCTTCGTATCTGTGTCGTTTATTCCATAAAGAATTCTCATTAGACTAGTACCCATACCTGATCTTCACTCCTTGGACCAACAACCATCTTTACTGATGCTAAACCTGTGAGTAACTCACAAGTCAACTCTTTTAATGATCCATCTCTGGGCCAATCACGGTCGTCAAGACCGCTGTAACAATCACAATCAGCAGGGCTACGCTAATCTCCCTATCTATGGACTTCTGAAGTCGCTGCATACCGTTGGCTTCATTCAGACCTGGCACCAGGCTGAACTTGTGCCTCGCTGCAATGGCGACGATGCCCGTTACTGCTATTAGTTTCAATGCCAGCACTCTACCGTAAGTGGTTGTTACAATTTCCTGTGGTTCATTCAGTAGCTGCAGAACCATCCAGAGTCCTGACAACACCAGCGCGGCGACTACAAATACGGCGATCTTTCCGTAGCGCTCCATGATCAAGGTCACTGTATCGACATCGCTTGAATTACAGATTGTTCGCAATGGCCACAACGATCCGATCCAGGCGCATACCGCCAACAGGTGCACGCACAGCACTATACGAGTGCCAACATCCAGCGTAGAAACGTGTCCGGTCAGTGTCGTACTCCAAGCGAACAGTCCTCCACTCAAAATCAACAAAGCCAAAATCATCAAGGGATTGGACATTGAGAGGCGCTCGTCGCGGCTGTCGTACAAGACGACAAGCCACCCCAGAATCGCCACAAGGAAAGCGAGTATCCTGTAGAAGCTCCCGGTTCCCAGATTGGTATCCATGAGCATGCCAGCCATGGACCAGTCGAACATCCCCATCAGACCAACATCGTTAATCATTCCAACCTGAGACATGAAATAAGTTACGGATCCGAACAAGCCAATGGCTGCAAACGTGACAACATACGCAACGATTTTGCGCACGAGAATCAAATTCGCCGAAAGGAACAATAGATAGGCGCTAGCGCCGCCAATCACAGCCGCCATGCCAGCAAGGTAGAACAACTTGCTGGCGACACTCATGATGGACCAGATCATTGCCCGACTACCTCTTGGTAACGCCCTGTATAGGGCTATACTCAGTGCGTGCCATGGCTATCGCTCTCCACATTATTTCCATGGGCTGGCGTCATACCAATTTCGAATGAGAAATCGCCCTGTACCGGATGCCCATCTGCGCCCATGACCGCCCATTCGACTCGATACTGCCCATTCGTCAAATGTGGCAAGGTCACGGAATATTGCTCGGCTGATGTGGAAGATGGTTCGAAATCAATATCCACTTTCTCAGACGAAGCATTTCGAATCAGTAGCAATTCAGCGCGCAGCAAGCGAACCGATTCCGTATACACAAGCTGAATACTCGTGGGGGCTGTAGATAGTACTTCACCCTCAGCCGGAGTAGATTTCGACAATGCGGTGTGAGCAAAGGCCGCATTGCTCCAAGCTACAAACAAGGTAATGACAATAAACAAATTTTTCATATAGTTTCTCCAGGATAAATTTTCATTGTTTAGAACCAGAGCCGGAACCCGGCGATCAACTGGTTTTCACGATGTTGCCCGAATGGCTCAAAGACACCTGCTGTCTCGCCGTGCCGGTGGACGCGTTCGTAACCGACATAAGGAGAGAACTGCCGGTCGTAGTCATAACGCAGGCGAAATCCCATCAGGCTTTTGGATAGCCCTTTGCCATGACCAGCCTCGAGATCTGAATCGCCATAAAAATCCAGCTCCATCCTGGGCTGCAAGATCAGCCGCTGACCCAGGTATAAATCATATTCCCCCTCTAGCGTCGCTGCAGAATGACCCTCTGGACTCACATAGGCCGTCGCACTCAACTCAAACCAGTACGGCGCCAGCCCTGCAACGCCGAAGGCGAACCATTCCCTATGCTCTTTGTCGCCATGATCAATACGACCGCCAACTTCCAGATTCCAAAAGGGTGACAAGGCACGTGTATAGAGAAGTTCGGTTTTGGATTCTTCAATCGTCTGGTCGCGCCATTCCAGCTCTGTGCGCAACATGACGCGTTGATAGCTGTTACCCAGCCAGACACGTCCTGCAAGCTCCTGAAAATCCTCAGCATCACCTTGGCGAGTTTCCAGCCGATCTATCCAGACGCCTCTGAGAATCTCTTCATCCGCCAGATGCAGTTGCTCAGCTTCCGGTAATGAGTAGGGCCCTGCTGATCGAGTGTAGCCGCCCGAATAGGCATGAGGATCTCTTGCCCCCTCACTCCCTGCTTCCTGAGTCATCTCCATCTGCATTGATTCCATTTGCCTGGATTCCGAGGGCGTGACGGGGGTATTTCCGACTTCATGCCCCGCATGAAGCTGCGACTCGGCATGGACGCTATTTTCCTTCTCATCTTCGGACGGTGACTGAACATGCCCCGAATGATCCTGGGCGACTGCCACGCTCGACAGCACCAGCACCGATATCAGCAATGCCAATTGATTAGGTAATTTTGAAACCTTATTGAAATGCCTCATGTGACTATTACCTCCCTGAACATGCCCGCATCCATGTGCAATAACAAATGACAGTGCCAGGCCCAGCGACCAAGTGCATCCGCAGTCACACTGAAACTGACACGCTGCGCCGGTTGAACCGGGATGGTATGGCGGCGAGTCAGAAAGTTGCCATTGGCATCCTCCAGATCGCTCCACATACCGTGCAGATGCATCGGGTGGGTCATCATCGTGTCATTGTGCAAATGAACACGAAGTTTCTCGCCATGTCGAAAATGTACCGGCGTCGATTTACCGTATTCAAGCCCATCGATAGACCAACTATAACGTTCCATGTTTCCGGTAAGATGCAGTTCGATCTCTCTTTCGGGTTCGCGCCCGTCGACTTCACCATCCAGTGATTGCAAGTCAGACAGAGTTAGCACCCTTCTGGATGTTTCACGAAGTCCAACCCCCGGCTCATCCAGATTGGTTCGCGGGCTATCAACCCTCATATCCGTACTGGCGCCAAATTCGGAACTGGCGTGACGAACGGTCACTGCAGGACTATTCATGGCACCATGCTCCCCTGCATGCTCCATGTTGCCCATGTCATGGCCCTGACCTGACATATTGCCCATCATGTCAATCATGGAAAGCCATTGGGCCTGGCGCCGTTCCGGAATTGCTGCCCTGAGGCCCGGACGTGTTGCCAGGGTGCCCAGCGCATAGCCTGTGCGCTCCATGGTTTCGGCAAAAATGGAATAGGCATCTTCAATAGGCCTGACAATCACATCGTAAGTTTCGCCGGGTCCAAGCCGAAATTCGTCAACGGTTATCGGTTCCACATCAATGCCATCTACTTGCACGACGGTCATTGGCAATTCAGGAATCCGCAGATCAAAAAACGTATTGCCTGATCCATTGATGACGCGCAATCGAACTCTCTCGCCAGGGCTGAACAACTTCGTGCTATTCCCGCTTGGAGTCACACCATTCATCAAATAGGTCAAAGTCTCAGCCGACAGGTCGGCAAGATCAGTAGGCTTCATGCGCATCGCATTAAACATGTCACGCCTGCTTAATGCAGTTTGCATTCCGTCTCGGGCAATATCTTCGAGGAGTCCAGGTAGTGTCGGTTGATTGAAGTTATACAAATGCCCCATGGTTTTCAGTTTCTGAAAAACATAATGCGGATCTTCATCAGTCCATTCGGAAAGCAGAATGACGTGATCCCGGTCCGCCTGAATACGATCCTCTTCAGCAGGGTCGATGATGATCGCCCCGTACATGCCCGTCATCTCCTGAAAGCCGGAGTGTGAGTGATACCAGTAGGTACCGCTTTGCTGAACTTTGAAGCGGTATTGAAAGGTTTCGCCCGGCTTAATACCCGGGTAGCTTAGTCCCGGCACACCATCCATGGTGTAGGGCAAAATCATGCCATGCCAGTGGACCGATGTTGTTTCTGACAGGCGGTTAGTCACGTTGATTGTGACAGTGTCACCTTCTTTCCACCGCAGCGTAGGACCCGGCAATGTGCCGTTTATGGCAGTGGCCATTCTCGGCACTCCGGTAAAATTGACAGGCAATCGGTCAATGGTGAGATTGAACGTGGTTCCTCTCAACACTGGCACATCAGAATTTCCCGAGGACGCGCCCTGACCATATGCCAGTTGGCCAAGTGGCATTGCACCAAGAACCCCACCAGCAGCAAGCCCCTGCACAAAGCGTCGTCTGGAATTAACGTGATAATTGCTTGGCGTATTCAGCAACCGCTGACGCCAGTCTTTGTACTGCATTAGATACTCCTAATCTTGTTTATGTCTGGCACAGGCAATTGCCAGTTTGATTGAATTAAACAGGAATCAAGATCAGGGGCAGATACGCTACAGTCAACCGTTCCACGTCAATGAAACGGACGGAAAGCAAACTGTTATCTATCTAAAAGAATGATTAATTGGCCCGCTGACCCTCAAGCGAGGATCGGCGGCCTGAAGAGGAGGTCTGAACGATTGAACGTGGTACCGGGTATGGCTCCGAGTCTGTGGCTTTCAAGGTTGAACGGACCCATAGTGGAGGTCATAATTCCCAGACTGGAACAGTGGTTGGTGCAGGATGCACAATGTTCTTCGCAGTCGGAAGCATCATGCTCATGCGCCTGCGAAACTTGAGAATGAGCAGACGATTCACCGCGCGTAGCACTCATGTGTAAGCTGTGATCAAAGTCTGGCATAGTCATATGCTGAACATGCTGTTCTGAATTGCTCATGCTCATTGCCATCCAAGCAGCCGCACTGGTATTCAGTGGGGCCACCAAAAGCATTATAAGCAGACTGATCAAAATTTTCTGAGGCATGAATAGTCACATTGACTTCGTTACATCTATGTATTTAACCACCTAAACCCACTTGAAAGTCAAGGAGATTTCTAAGGTAGTTCGCCAGTTTTTCCTTCAAGCTATAAAGACCGGGTTTTCACCAAATGCTTTCGCATTATTTCCAAAGGATCCAGATTTTTTTAGCTCGCTTCTTGGCTCACCCTAAGCTCGATGTTGCAATACATTAATTTATCTAGAGTTTCAGTGAACACCTGTTCTGAAACATCCTCGTGCCAGTGGTTCGATTATGTCCTCAGCAACATCTTTTGCCAACGATTCAGCTTGGCATCACTCACAGTGACTTATTTTGGTTTTACTCCCTAATTGGATACTGGCAATCATAGCAACGCGATTAATAACTCCATACGCTACTACAGTGGATCAGCGCTCTGAACTGTAGCTTCGCAAAAATAATTATAATTATTTTTGAAACCAGTAAATATTTAACTTTACTAACCCGCACAGCAGGAGAGCTTGCTCACGTCTTTACTAAATCCCTGCGCCGCCAGCTTAAGCCCTTCAACCGCTGTCAGATAGGGAAAAAGCATATCCCCCAACTCAACTGAAGTGAATCCGGCTTTCAGCGCCACGGCAATCGTCTGTATGCTATCTCCAGCTTCTGGTGCCAATACAGTCGCTCCCAAAATTCTTTTCGAGCCAGTTTCAGCCACCAACTTGATGAAACCTTGAGTTTTTCGGGACGTTATAAATCTCGGTATCTGATCCAGACTGACCGTGCTTGTTTCAACATCGATACCTTCTGCGACAGCTTGCGCTTCCGTCAATCCAACAGCGGCAAACTGAGGATCTGTAAATACTACCGAAGGCATTGTTTTATTACTATACGCACCGGCGTTACCCTTCAAAGCATTTCTCGCAGCCAGTTTGGCCCCATAGGCTGCCATGTAAACAAACATATCGGCACCCGTTACGTCCCCGGCGGCATAAACATCATTATTTGTAGTTTGCATGTAAGAATTGGTTTTTATACCACCCTCTGCATTGACTTCGATGCCTGCTTTTTCCAAATGGAGCGATCTGATATTAGGTTTTCGACCGGATGCTGCCAGGACACGTTCAGACTCAATAATCTGAAGACCTTCTTCAGTTTTACAGCTCAGCTTCACCACACTCCCTTCCTGAAGGATTTCCTGATAACCAACTCCTTCACACACTGTAATTCCTTCCTTGCGAAACTGATCGGCTAACAGCTGGCTTACCAGAGGATCTGTGCCGGGCAGCAAACGGCTACGGCAGCAAATAGTGACCCTCACACCGGCTCTGGCAAACATTTGTCCCAGTTCACAACCAATAACACCACCGCCGATAACCAGTAGTGATTCGGGTAAACTTGTCATTTCCAAAGCCTGGGTACTGTCCAGCACATCTATCGCCTGAATTCCGTTGATTGGAGGCAATGCAGGCGAAGACCCTGTGGTAATAATTACTTTTTGCGGATGAAACAGCTCGTCAGCAACCAACATTTCAGTCGCTGAGTTGCCGGTGAATTTTGCCGTTCCTGAAACCAGCGAGATATTCGGATATTGGGGAAGCAAGTCTGTGTATTTGGCCTTGCGCAGGTCATCCACCAATTGCTGTTTTTGACGAACCAGAGCTTGCCAATCGACGACGCGTGCGGCGCCCTCCACGCCCTCAAATCGGCTGGCTTCATTGCCATTCTGGATAACTTCCATGGCGCGAATGAGCGTTTTCGAGGGCACACAGCCTACGTTGACACAGGTACCACCGATGGTACCGTTACCGGCAATCACTACGCTTGCACCTGTTTCTGCTGCTGTAATTGCCGCTGAAAATCCGGCAGATCCTGCACCGACAACCAACAATTCCGGGTTCGTGTTATTCATATACTTTAATCCTGATTGGAGAAGTTCTCATAAGTCCTGGTCGCCAGTGCTGGTATCACAACCTGTTCGCTTTGATTTCCATGCCGCGTAAATTGTCAGACAGAGTAACAATCCGAGTGCTGGAAACAGCACATAATCCAGATAGCCGGTTAATGCTGACAATCCTGCAACAGCAAACAGAATCACCAGCACAGGAGTAAAACAGCACAGCGCTAATATCACTGTACCGACGATTCCCAGATGCAGTAATGTCCGCTGCTGCAACGGGGACTATGTAACTGGTTTGGCAGGATATCCTGCGTTGGTGGACGCGGCGCCAATTTTCGCGGGCGTTGCCACATTGGGATCGAACACAACAGTGGCCGTCTTGCTCTCGTAGTCTACAGCTACCGATTTCACACCACTCACCTGTTCCATTGCCTTGCGAACAGTTATCGGGCACGTTGCGCAGGTCATGTTTTCCACGTTGAAAGTGGCTGTCTTTTCTTCCGCAATTGCCTGCGAACTACTGTTGGCTTCTTTTTGCTGCGTTGGCATGAGTGCCAACGTGGAAACTCCGCTGATAGCGAAAAAAGTGAGAGCAGACAAAGTAATAATGAATCTTTTCATAATCGTATCTCCTGTTAATAGAACAATGGGGCCCAAAAATCGATAGTGGCCGAGAGCAGTGCAATGACGGTAGCAATCCAGAGGGCAAAATGGGTAATCAGCCCCGACAGGGGACGCGCGCAATAGCTCTCGTCTGCACAAGCTGGTTTCGGTTTGAAATAGACGTGCCAGAAACCAGCCGCCAACGCCAATCCCGTTACCGCCAAAAAGAGTGGCTTGTAGGGTTCCAGCGCTGTCAGACTGCCGATCCAGGTACCAGAAATACCCAGCGATACAAGAACCAGCGGCACGATGCAGCACGACGAGGCTATTAGCGCACCGAAGACGCCTCCTGCGGCGAACAGCTTTCCACGGCCGCTGCTGCCAACTTCATTAGAGTTCGGCTCGGTTTTTTCGTGAAAGTGATTCAATGTCCTCTCCATTTTTCGCGGTCTGTACTTGACTGGTTCCGCGATTGACGAGACCATAAACCCTGTAGCCAATACAGAGTCAAGACACTTCATCGAGTGATTTTGTTAATCAGGAAGTTGATTCGGAGGTCAGCAATGAAACGAGGTGAACTGGCAGCAAGTAGTGGTTGCAATGCCGAAACTATCAGGTATTACGAAAAAATCGGCCTTCTTCCCGCGCCAAGACGCGCTGCAAACGGTTACCGGGATTACGACGAACGGCATGAAGAACGATTACATTTTATTCAACGAGGTCGAGAACTTGGATTTAACATCGACGACCTCAAAAGCTTGCTCAGCCTGGTCGATCGCAATGCTGTATCGTGTCATGAAGTCGAAGAGATGGCGAAGCAGCACTTGCAATCAGTACGAAGCAAGATTAGTCAGCTCAGGAGGATGGAAGCGATTCTTGCGGAAACTATCAGCTCATGCAGCGGCGAGGATGTCCCCGAATGCCCGCTGATAGAAAGCCTGTTTAATGACTAGTTGTGTTCTTTCAGTAGCTTGTAAGTTGACGTGCCGAAACCTTTAGTTCGCTTTCTTTTTGAATGGATTGGGATAAACCAGAATCTGCCAGGTCTGGACGCAACGATTGCATCAGTACATGCGCGGCATAACTCGCATCTTTTTATAAACAATATAAAAATGATGTCTGCTGTCGTGTGTTTGAATTTTTAGAGTTGAAGAGATGAGTAATTTCTACTTAACCAGTACGATAATCTACATTGCAGCAGCACTGGCTGAAATCGCAGGTTGCTTTGCCCTTTGGGCTTGGTTACGGCAAGACAGAAGTGCCTGGTGGCTGCTTCCCGCAATAATTTTCCTGCTTGCTTTTGCCTGGCTGCTTACGCGCATCGACGTAGGTTTTGCCGGGCGAACCTATGCGGCGTACGGGGGAATTTACATTGTTTCTTCGTTATTGTGGCTTTGGCTTGTAGAAGGCGCACGCCCTAATGGCTGGGATGTTACTGGCGCTGGTCTGGCGATTATGGGAACAGTCATAATCCTGTCGGGTAGCCGGCTGACGCATTAATCAAGTTGATAATAGATTCACTTGTGCGCGTCGCCCTGCAATCGATGAATACCACTACTGCACGTTTGATATTCTGCCTGAATTATTGAGTGCCCATTGATCAACTAACGACAATGGGCACTCAGTTTCAGAAAAATTACATCGGCCATGCCGAGCCGGTTGAAAGAGCTAAGCAGCCCTTGCCCTTTTGTTACTGCGAATCGCAAAACTGTGCCACAGTAAATAAAGAGCCGGAATAACACACAAGGTCAGCACCATTGTGCTTAACATCCCGCCAATCATTGGCGCCGCAATCCGCTGCATAACTTCCGATCCCACGCCATGTCCGGTCATGATTGGCAGTAGCCCTGCGGTGATCGCAGCCACTGTCATAACAATGGGCCGCAAGCGCTGCAATGCCCCTTGCTGGATAGCTTCCCGCAATCCTGACTGCGATGGATTTTCATCAGGCCCCAATTTGTCCAGATAGTCTTGCCGATACTGATTGAGATAGATCAGCATGATCACGCCTATCTCTACAGCAACTCCGGCCAGGGCAATTACTCCAACCGCAACCGCTACTGATAAATCGTAGCCAAGATACCACACAAACCAGGCACTGCCCGCGATCGAAACCGGCAGAGACGCCAGTATGATTAATACATCGCTGACTCTGTTAAATGCAAGATAGAGAAGCAGAGTAATTATCACCACTGTTAATGGCACGACCAGTTTGAGCCGCTCAATAGCCCGTTCCATGTATTCAAACTGACCAGACCAACCCAGTGTATAACCAGCAGGGAGATTAAGATTGCTCTCAAGAAACGCTCTTGCGTTACCCACATAACTGCCTACGTCAATATCGGCGATATCAATATAGACCCAACCGTTCGGGCGGGCGTTCTCACTCTTGATCATCGGCGGGCCATCTTCTATTTCCACCCTGGCAACATCGCTTAATGCAATACGGTCGCCTCTCGGCGTGATAATCGGCAGACGTCTAATATTTTCCAGAGAATCACGTACCTGGCGCGGATAGCGCACGTTAATCGGATACCTTTCCAGACCTTCAATGGTCTCCGATACATTCATGCCACCTATGGCGGACGTCACAACTGCCTGCACGTCTGCGATGTTGAGACCCAGGCGCGCCGCGGCCAAGCGATCAATATCCACTACCACATAGCGCCCACCGACAACCCGCTCAGCGTAGACACTGGAAGAACCGGGAAAGTCACCGAGCAGATTTTCAATATCTCTGCCAATCGATTGAATCACATCAAGCTCGGGCCCGCTTATTTTAATACCAACCGGAGTTTTAATGCCGGTAGCCAACATATCAATGCGTGTTTTGATGGGCATGACCCAGACATTGGCAATTCCCGGCAGTTGCACTCTTTCACGAATTTCCGCCCGGATGTCTTCCATGGTCATCCCTTCGCGCCACTCTGATTCCGGCTTGAACCGGATCACCGATTCGATCATGGTCAGCGGAGCCGGATCGGTCGCGGTTTCCGCGCGTCCTATCTTGCCAAATACCTGGGCCACCTCAGGTACTGATTTGATCATCCGGTCAGTTTGCTGCAGCAGTTGAGTTGCCTCGCCAATGGGAAGACCCGGGCGCGCGGTGGGCATATACATCCAGTCGCCTTCATCCAGCGGCGGCATAAACTCTGAACCCAGCCTCGATATCGGCCATGCCGCGGAGGCAGTAAGCAATACAGCGGCGACAATCACCGGCCAGGGATGTTTGGTAATGAACCCGACCACCGGTCTGTAACAAGTCGTCAGCAGACGATTCAGGGGATTGCGCTGCTCAGAGTGAATCTTGCCCCTGATCAGATAACCCATGAAGACTGGAATGAAAGTAATAGAAAACAACGCCGCTGCAGCCATGGCCCAGGTCTTGGTAAAGGCCAGGGGCGCGAACAATCTTCCCTCTTGAGCTTCCAGTGTGAATATAGGCAAGAAGCTAAGCGTGATAATGAGCAGGGAGAAAAACAGTGGACCACCAACCTGGGTAGTTGCTTCCGCAATCAAATCCCAGCGCTCCTTACCTACCAGCCCGGGACGCCTTTCCATGTGTTTGTGGACGTTCTCGATCATGACGATAGCACCATCTACCATGGCGCCAATCGCTATCGCGATACCGCCCAGCGACATGATGTTCGCATTGATACCCTGGGCTCGCATAATCAGCAGCGCGGCCATGATGCCGAGCGGCAAAATAGCGATTGCTACCAGAGACGAACGCAAATGAAACAGGAATACCAGGCAAATCAAACCGACCACCAGAAACTCCTCAATCAACTTGGTGTAGAGATTATCCACTGCCGCACCGATGAGTTCCGAGCGATCATAGGTTGGCACTATTTCCACACCCTCGGGTAAACTCGTAGTGAGCTCTTGCAGCTTGGCTTTGACGGCAGCGATGGTTGCCTGCGCGTTCTCACCACTGCGCATGACGATAACGCCACCAACCACTTCACCTTCCCCATTGAGATCAGCAACCCCGCGTCGCAGTTGCGGGCCAAGTTGAATAGTAGCAACGTCTCCCAGCAAAACCGGTACGCCTCTGTCGTCAGCCTTTAGAGGAATATTCCGTAACTCTTCCATGCTCTGCACGTAACCAGTGGCTCGAACCATAAATTCAGTTTCGGCCATTTCGATCACCGAGCCGCCCACTTCACTGTTGCCGTTCTGAATCGCCTGTCTGATCTGTGTCAGATTCAATCCGAGTGCGCTGAGCCGATTGGGATCAACCACAACCTGATACTGTCTGACCATTCCTCCGATGGTGGCGACCTCAGAAACCCCTTCCACCGTCTGCAGCTCGTATTTGAAAAACCAGTCCTGTAATGACCGCAGTTCGCTCAGGTCATGATTGCCTGTTCTGTCGACCAGGGCATATTCATACACCCAGCCCACACCGGTGGCGTCAGGGCCAAGTGCGGGAGTTACTTCACCAGGCAAAGCGGCACTGACCTGACTGAGATATTCCAGAACCCGGCTCCGCGCCCAGTACTGATCAGTACCGTCTTCGAAAATTACATAAACATAGGAGTCACCGAAGAAGGAGTAGCCGCGCACGTTGACCGCGCCGGGTACAGACAACATGGCTGTGGTTAGTGGATAGGTGACCTGGTCTTCCACCACCTGGGGCGCCTGACCGGCGAAAGGCGTGCGGATAATGACCTGCACATCGGACAGATCGGGGATGGCATCCACCGGCATGGTGCGCAAATTGAGCAAACCAGCAGCCATCAACAACAAGGCGGCCAATAGCAATAACCCGCGATTGGCAATGGACGAGCGAATAATAGCGGCAATCATTGCATAACCTCCGCCTCTTCCATCACGAGAATCTCATAGCCACCGCCTTCGAGCTGACGAAACTCGAAACGCACAGTGTCATCGACTGTGAAGTCACTGAGATTAACTTCCGGGACAGTAGTGAAACTCATGGTCATGGCAGGCCAACCGAGCGCTGCAACCGGTTGATGGGCCAGAGTCACCATGCCATCGTTCATCATGCTGGCGATGCGGCCGGTAGTGGAATACACGGCTTCCTGATCTCCTGATAAATTGGCGCTTCTTTCCATATCCATATCCATATCCATATCCATATCCATATCCATGCTTTCAGAAGTGGATTCGCTCGCCGCGTCGAGCCGGGCCAAAGCTTGCTCGCCGTTGGCTTCGGCATCAATCAGAAACTGCCCCGACGTAACTACGGTCTCACCAGCAGACAGGCCCTGCAGAATTTCGATCCGCTCGCCACTGCTGACACCGGTACGTACTGCACGCGGTTCAAATCCGCCATCATCCCGAACGACAATAAGTCGCGAGCCAGAACCTGACCGAATGACTGCTTCGCGTGGCACAGCCAATACGTCGAGTCGGGGATCGGTGGCAATGGCGACATTGGCGAACATGTTAGGTTTTAACCGATGGCCTTCATTTTCAATTACGAGCCGAACCCGTAACGTTCTGCTGCTACGCTCCAGTTCCGGGTAGATATAACTCACTTCGCCCGTCCAGGTTTCACCAGGGAAGGCTGGAAATTCAATCGCAGCCTCAAGGCCAATTTCCAGATCTGCAGTATCCGTTTCAAAAATATCCACATCGACCCAGATGGAATCCAGTGACGCCAGCGTGGCGATCGTGCTGGCAGGCTGCACATAGTTGCCTCGTCGGGTGCCCAGTGCCACGACCAGCGCATCATTGACGGCGCGATAAACCAGTCGACTACTCGTGTTCCCGTTATTGGCGAGTTCGTCGACTTGTGCTGGAGTAAATCCCAGTGCCAGCAGACGCTCCCGGGCCAGAGCAGCCAAAGTCTCATTACGAGCCTGTCGCGCAGTGATGAACTCCTGTTGGGCGCTGACGAGATTGGGCGCATACAATTCGTAAATCACCTGGCCAGCCTCGACCTGGTCACCAACACTGTCCAGATTGAAGACCTCTAACCAGCCCTCGGCGCGTGGATGCAGCATTTCGATGGTCGCTTCGTTCCAGCGCGTGTATCCGACTGCTTCTACATCGCGAGCGAAATCGCTGCGTATCGCCTTGGCAGTTCTCAGTCCCAGATTGTGCTGAACAGTCGAATTGACCCTGACAGCATTGGTGTCACCATCAGGCTCTTCATAGACCGGAATCAAATCCATTCCCATCGGCGACAGGCCGGGTGCATCGCGCCTGAAGCTCGAATCCATTGGTGCCACCCAGTAAAGCGGCTGCGCTTCCTGTGTTGAAACCATAGGGTCCTGCATACCGTCGTGTTCCACAGGAATGAAGTTGGCTGCCAAATACCCTATGGCACCAGCAACTATCGCCACACTTAGTAAACGTACTGAATTTTTCATTGTGCAGTCTCCACGGGCCAAAGTTGACCCCCGCTTAATTTGTCAATTTCACTGATAGTCATCAGCCGCTCAGCCTGCATTTCTGAAATCTGCAATTGCAAATCCAGCAGCTGTTGCTGCGCCTGAATCAAGGTTTGAAAGTTACCACCGCCACCACCAAAGTTGGCGCTGGCCGCATCCAGGGTTTGTTCGGCTTTGGGAATTAACTCGGTCTCGAAAAGGTCGATACTGTGAGCCAGCTCTTGCTCTGTAGAAAGCAATTGTTCCAGGTCTGCCACTAGTGTGTTGCGCAAGCGGGCGACGTCGGCTCGCGAACTGGCATAGTTAAAACCCGCGGCTGCTTTTCGAGCTGAGCGTTTGCCGAAGTCCAATGGAATATTGAGGCTGACCCCGATCTGGGTGCGTTGTTCGATGTCGTTCCAGAGTTCGTTATAGCCAACATTGACCTGAAGGTCCGGAAAGTCGTCCAGGTCCACCAGCTCTTTGTTTCGCTGTGCCAGCCTTGATTTTGCCTGCAGGGCCATTAATTCAGGCTCTGATTCCAAAACCCACTCCAGAAGATTATTGCGACCAGGCAAAATCCGATTGGGCAATCGTTCCTCTGGCAGCCCGAGCGGGGTATCGGCCGGCTGGTTGAGAAGATCATTGATCCGGGCGTGCAATCGGCGAATCTCCTGATTCAGAACCAATTCCCTGTGTTGCAATCCAACAAGGCTGGTTTGAATCTGCAAAACATCCTGCTGCAACCCAAGGCCGTTGGCATATTGAGTCGAAGCGACCGTTTCAAGGTCATTCAGCAGATCCCTATGCTCCGCATTAACCGACAATGCCTGATCAACAAACCAAAGTTGCGACCATAAGGACCTGACTTGCTGGGTCAGTGAAGTCAGCAGCTGATCATAGTTGGCTTCAGCGATCTCGGCCCGGGCTTCGGCCAACTCAGTGCGGAGCTGCCTTTTCCCCGGCCACGGGAATAACTGAGAGACCTGAAACGTTTGCCGCACTCTCAATGCATTGCCAAAGTCACTGGGTATATCAGTGCCAATAGACGATGGCGCTACAGAATAACTCACCCTGGGATCATCCAGTGCCCCTGCGCTTTCCGTCAAAGCACGACTCGCGCGAATGCGCAGTTCCCGAGCAGTCAGCCCGGCATTTTGTTGAATAACCGCTTGCGTGAGATCTGCTAACAATAGCTCTTCATCAGGAACGAATTGCCCAAACGCTGGCGCCGCCCATCCACTGACTATCCAGCACAGCACTACAAGTTGCGCGATTCCATATTTCTTGCATTTACCCATTTCGATTTCTCGCCAATTACACAAGCACAGCACAACGACCGCGAAGTCAACGCGACAGCTGAATAGCGTGCTAAATGATAAGTTGAAATAATTGCCTGCGCTTTCAGCAGGCGGACCTATCCTGTCTTAGGCAGAAATGGGGGGACGGAATAGACTTTGGGGAGGTTGAGAGGGGGCGAAGCGGGAATAGATATTTCCTTGTGGCGAAACGCCTTGGTCATGAAGCAAATATGAAAGCCTTGCGCCTGGTTGACTGTAACTGAGACAGGCACCACAAACCAGTTCACAATTGTTAACACCATGAGAACTGGATGGCAAATTCTCACCAGTCGCACTTGTTGTGTAGCCGGTGCCTTCCATATTCTTGGAAGGAGATGCATCCGCAGCAATCTGACTATCTATACTATGCATTTCCATGCCGGACATCGTGCAGAAAATCGGATAAGCCGATAACTGCCCGGAAACCAGCAACAAAGTCAGTATGGTCAGGAAGGTTTTATTAATTGCTGTCAGTCGATGCGACATGGGGGCTATCAATTATCTTAGTAGTAGTTAAATTAAGGACCCAAAATTTGGGACAATTCGCTAAGATTGTAATTATAAACCTTATAGTCGCTTCAAAGTAAACTTTTCCTCCAACCGATCTGGCAACCTGTATCTGAATATTAACTATATCTACATAACCAACTGTTTTTTAAATATTAATTGACGGGTTATTATAAATGATGACGGCGAACAATATGCCGATAGTGTCAAGTGCAACTTGCGAATTGCCCCGGGTATTCTGTTTGTACTTCTGGTTTCGCTCGGCGCCCGAGGAACTGGCCAACCTGCCTACAATACCGGCAATAAGCCTCACCATGCAATTCCTCAAGCCATGTTCCTTCGGCAAAGAGAGCCAATATGAAAGTGCCTATTCCTACAAGGCAGAAGAGAATAGCCCAAAGGGATACAGAAAGCTCCGCCGCCCAATAATGATGTCACCCAAATACTGTGGGTTTCTGCTGTAGCAATATAACTTTTTTATCAATAATGCTACCTGATGTTGTTTTCTTGCTCAATTGCCAGACGCCGGCTCAGGCCAGAATGTTGCCACCCAGCATTATCATCAATCCAAGGGAGCAGCGCAGTTGACCAGTCGAGACTGTTCCAGTTGAGCAAACCGACAACAATATGGCCACTGAAAGAACGCAGCGTCAATAGCCAAACAAGGTTACATTGATAGATTTTCTGAGCTGAAGGGGCCATATACGCTTTGCAGGCTTGGCAATGGAATAGGCACGCATCACCATGATAGCGAAGTTCAATATTACAGTATGCATAAAAAGTTTAATAATCATTTACAGCCTGATTATAGCAATGACTGGTCTGCGAGAGGCTATATTAATTTGAGACTGTAAATAATTTCTACGTTACTGGCTCGAGTCCCAATGCTCTACTATTGATTGCTCGAACTCCAAAGTAGAATGCCTTATACCAAACTCGCTTCTCAGACGTGTTTTAATTGTCGCTTTTATTTCTTCAAGATCACACCATCGGTTTTTTTCTAAAATAACATGAGTATCAAATGACGATTCATGCTCTCTCATTTGCCAGAAATGTGTGTGATGGATACAACTGACTCCTTCCACGCTGACAACAGCCTGCATTACCTCGTCCAAATCGATCTCAGGAGGGCTACCCAACATAAGTATGCGTATCACTCCGCCAATTTCTGTAAATGCCAGATAAAGGATATAGGCTGCAATCAAGGCCGTGATAAGCGGATCGACCCAATGCAGACCATAAAGCAGGATCAGCGAACCAGCGGCAATCACTGCTACCGAGGCTAGGGCGTCGGAGAGATTGTGGAGAAATAAAGCGCGAATATTCACACTTCCTTTTTGCATTGACCAGGTAAGTAAAGCCGTGAGGGTATCGACAGTGAGAGCGATCCCCCCCAGTATGACAACAATCCAGCCTTCTACCTCTGGTGGGGCGATAAAGCGCATTCCGCTTTGATAAAGAAGATACAGCCCAATCACAATCAGCGTTGTGTAGTTAATCAGAGCCGCGACTATTTCGACCCGTTTGTATCCGAATGTCATGCTACTGTCGGCTGGCCAGCGGGCGATTTTTCGTGCACTGAAAGCAATAGCCAGTGAAGCGACGTCGGAAAAATTGTGCAATGCATCTGCAATCAACGCGAGACTGCCAGCCAAGATACCGCCTATTATTTGGGCGACCGTCAATAGAAGGTTCGCAACTATCGCGGCGCCGACTCGTCTATCGCCATGTTGTGCATCAAGGTCGTGGTCATGAAGCATAAACTTCTAAACTTCCTGCATGTTAAGCAAAAAAACGCCAACTAGCTAATCTCGTAAGTTGCTAGGAACTTCCACCAGCTATTTTGAATATCTGATTGACAGGAGTTACGATTATCTTGCCATCTCCGGGGTGCCCCCTCCGGGTTTTGGCACTTTCAATAATGGTGTTCACTACAGCCTTCAAGAGACTTTCGGGTATGTCCAGCTCAAGCTTGGCCAACTTAGTTTGAACCAGCTTGTCTTTCGTTTCTGTATTGGCAATTCCAATTACCTCTCCAACCATTATACCGGGCACTCCAGGAATCTCACTCAACTTGTCTACAACCTTATCCAGCATGTTTTCTCTTACATAGGCTTTGACTTCCAACATTGTATTCTCCTCAGATTTCCACATTTTCAATCGGTTGAGCAAACCAGCGATATACTGCTGGTAATACGAGTAGAGTAAGAAGCGTCGCAGTAATAAGGCCTCCTATTACTACTGCCGCCAAGGGGCGTTGCACATTGGAGCCAATACCATCAGCTAGAAACAGAGGTAGTAGCCCCAAAATAGCAGTCAAGGCAGTCATTAGTACTGGCCTTAGGCGTCGCTCGGAACCGGTTAAAATCGCATCCTTAAGTTCATAACCGCGCTCCCTTAGCTGATTGATATAGCTAACCATGACCACACCATTTTGCACGGCGACACCGAAAACGGCGATAAAACCCACTGCGGCCGGCACCGACAAGTACAGACCCGACCACCACAGTGCGAGGATGCCGCCAGTTACAGCAAACGGCACATTGAGAAAGATGAGACTTGCATATCGCAAACTACTGAATGCTGAAAATAGCATCAGGAAAATCAATGCCAATGTAACCGGTACAACAAGATAGAGTCGTTGCATGGCGCGCTCCTGATTTTCAAACTGTCCGCCGAATTCGACAAAGTAGCCTGGCGGCATATCTATTTCATCGGCTATTCGCTGCCGCAATTCTTCCACAACGCTGCCCATATCGCGTCCACGGACATTCATTTGCACATAAAGTCGGCGACTGGCGTTGGAGCGCGAAATTTGTTTTGGCCCGGTATAGAGCTCTATGTTGGCTACACGTGCAAGGGGGATGATGGCACCACTAATCGTGCGGATCGGTAGATCCTCAATCAGATCAAGTCGGTTACGCGCATTTTCCTGAAGGCGCATAAAAATATCGAACCTTTGTATTCCTTCGAATATCTGCCCAGCCGACTTTCCACCTACTCCCGCAGACAGAGTCGACATTACCTCATCGATTGTAATTCCATAGCGCGCCAAAGCATTGCGATCAGGTGTTACCACGACTTGGCGTTTGCCGGCTTGCTGCTGGGTTCTAACATCAGTCGCACCGTCCACTGTTTCGGCAATTGACTGTACAGCTTGTCCGACGGTTTCCAGTTCCTGTAAATCATCACCATAGATACTGGCGACCAATTGGGCCTGAACTCCAGAGAGAAGTTCATCAGTCCTCAACTGAATTGGCTGGGAAAAGTTATTGGCCAATCCAGGTAGTTCCTCACGTACTCGTTCGGCCATTGCTGATTGCAATGCCTCGTAATTGCGGCCGCTGTTCCAGTCAGAGAGCGGCTTTAAGGTGACGACGGTTGCAACTACATTAACCGGTTCGGGATCGCCGCCGACTTCAGCTCGACCAACTCGTGAATAAGTCCCGGTTACTTCCGGATAATCCTGGAAAATTGATTGAATGCGTTTCCCGTACTCAATTGCTGACGGGAGACTGGCACCCGGGGGTAAGGTAGAGCGAACTTGAAAAGTGCCTTCGCGCAGTGTCGGCACAAATTCGGTACCTAGAAATGGGAAAATTGCCAAGCACAATATGAAAAACAAAACTGTGCTCGAAAAAACCGCCTTAGGCCATTCATAAGTCTTATTGAGTAATGGCCTGTAAGCATTTTTTAGCCATATTACGATTCTTGGCTCCTGACTTGAGCTTGCCCGCGTCAAAGTAAGGGTCGACAGCACGGGCACTACAGTTAGCGCAACCAGAAGTGCACCGCCAAGGGCAAAACTGATACTGTATGCCATAGGTGAAAACATCTTGCCTTCCACGCCTTGAAGCGTAAAAAGCGGCAGGAAGACTATTATGACAATGGCTACGGCGAAGACGATTGGTCGAGCAACTTCACGAGAGGCTTCACTCACGAGTCGCATAAGGGATACATCCTCATTCTTGCGTTCTTCCAAGTGCCGGTAAACATTTTCGACGACGACAATTGATCCATCCACCATCATTCCGATGCCAATAGCAAGGCCGCCTAAGCTCATCAGATTCGCTGACAATCCCGCGAACCGCATGGCAATAAAAGCGATCAGAACTGCAATAGGTACACTGGTAATGACTATCAGAGTTGAGCGAAGGTTGCCCATCAATATGTAAAGAATCAGTAACACCAGAATTGCACCGACGGCGAGAGACTGCTCCACAGTGCCAATAGCGCGATCAACCAAATCTGATTGGGAGTAGAATGCTTCCAGGGAGAGACCTTCCGGTAGAGAGCTATTAATATCCTCAATCTTGGCTTGGACGTCCTCCAATACTTGCTGGGTATTCGTGCCAACCAATTTGAATACATAGCCACCAGCCGACTCTTCACCATTGGCAATCTGAGCACCACGCCTGATAGCAGCACCCAGCTCTACATCGGCAACATCGTCAATGTAGACGGCTGTACCGCCTTGCTCAGTTATAATGATTTTGCCAATATCTCTTAAACCGGCTTCATTTGGCTCAAGCCAACCAAACCCTCGGACAATATATTCCTCGCCACCACGCTCGATAAAAGAGGCACCTACATTGCGATTATTCTGAACTAACGCTCGTTCAATATCGGCGATGCTTAAGTCACGAGCAAGCAAGGCATTAATATCAACATTGACTTGATACTGTTTCACGAAGCCGCCAATGGAGAGCACGCCAGTAACCCCCGGCACAGTGCCTAATTGTGGCTTGACTATCCAATCCTGGATAGTTCGTTTTTCCATCAGGCTATAATTATCGCCTTCCAGGGTATACATCAAGATTCGTCCAAGACCAGTGGTGATTGGTCCCAATTCCGGCTCTCCCAGTCCTGGTGGAATCTGTCTACGAGCATCAGTTAGTCGCTCCAGCACCAGGCGACGGGCGAAGTAGATATCGGTGCCATCTTCGAAATATATGTCTACCCGAGATAAGCCGAAAATTGATGTAGACTGGATACGCTCCAGATTGGGCAGGCCAAACATGCTAATTTCGAGCGGATAAGATATTAATGTCTCCACGTCTTCAGGTGACAGGCCTTCGCTTGATGTATATATCTGCACTAGTGTGGGAGTTGCGTCAGGGAATGCATCGACGGGAAGCTGTCGGAACGAATAGTAACCACCGACCCCCAAACTGATCGCAGCCACGATAACTAAAAGTTGATTTTTAAGTGCAAACTTGACCAGTGAGTCAATCATTCAATTCTCCAATATCAAAAATGCAAACTAGTGAGAGTGTTCAGCGCTACGATCGCCAGCCGTGAGAGCCGACATGAGGTCAAAGGCGCCGCTAACAACAACCATCTCACCTGCTTCCAGTCCACTCGTAATTTCCACCATTCCCCCGGCTTCCTCGCCACTAGTCACAGGCCGCGCAAGATAAGCGCCAGGCTCATCTCCTGGTACAAAGACAACCTGCTCTCCTTCATGCAGGTTCTGGACTGCATTTACGGAAATCATGGGTAACTTCTTATCTGACTCAGTCAGAATTTGTGCTGTGCCGAACATTCCTGCTCGCAAGAACTGGCCTGAATTATCTATGGTTGCTCGAACACGAAGCGTTCGAGAGGTTGCGTCCAATTCCCGAGATATCCAGTTAGTTTGCCCACGGAAGATTCGGTCGGGGGAAATACGCAGCGAAAATATGACTTCCTGTTGTGGTGCCATTTCCTCCAAATGACGCTCAAAAACGTCGATGTAAAGCCACAAGCTGTTGGTATTAACAATTTGAATGGGAGTTTCATCAGGACCTACACTTTGCCCTGGAATCAAGTCGCGGCTTTGAATTACACCACTAATCGGGGCAGTGAGCGTATAGCGGGACAAGGGTATTTCGGAGTCAGCCGAAATGGCAGATATCTCCTCGCGACTCAACCCATAAAGACGAAGTTCGGCTATTAGAGCATCAAGTTCTGCTTGAGCTTCGAGATAGGCGGCACGGGTCTCCAAGAGATGAGCTTCACTCGTAACTTGTTGCTGTGAGAGTCTCTGGTCGCGTTGATATTCCGCCTGTCTGGAGTCCAGTCGTGCCTGCGCGGCCAAAAATGAAGCCTTAACTTTTCCCAGCTCAACACTTTCCAGTACAGCAAGGGTGGCCCCGCGCTCGACCTCATCACCCAAGTCACGCGAAACTTCGAGTATGCGCGAATGTAGTAGTGGGCCGACTAGCGCTATGCGATCAGCATTGAAATGTACGGTTGCAGGTGCTTCAATCAAGGCTGCTGCGGAACCTTCCTCGGCGGCAGCTGTTTCAATGTTCAATAAAGCCAACTGCCGTTCTCCCAAGTGAATCTCATTGCTTTCTTCAGAATGCTCTCTTTCTTCACCCTCTTCGTGAATTAGATGTTGATCCTGTGCGAGCGCTGTACTACCGAAAAACAATATCAGCGATGCAATAAACATACATCGAGTGTTATAAATTATTTCAGATTTACAAGTGATCATGACAAGTCACTCCTATAGATAGATAAATTAATTGTTAGCACTGTCCACGTTACTCAATATAAGGATGCCGCCAGATGCACGTTCAAGTTCGGTACCAGCGACAACCAGATCATTTAGTGCACGTAGATGTTCATTGCGTGTATTAACCAGCACACTTTGGGCTATAGATAAAGCCGTCGCATCAACCTCACCAGTCTCAAATGCGATACGTGTTAATTCTAAATTCTGGGTTGCCGAATTCAGCACTTCTTCTGACATGGACGACAAGCTGCGTCGCGCGGCCCGGTACGCTGACAACGCGGAAAGTATTTCGCTACGCACAGACAAATTTAGCGAATCCCGTTCCAATAGAGCTTGATCCAACTGAGCTGCTGCCTGCTGTCGTTCACCTCCAAATCGGTGCAAAACAGGTAGTTCGAAAGACAAGCCAGCCAAAACACTGCTATCGATATTAATATCTGAATTTTTGACAGCAAATACTGTCAGGTTGGGTATGAGCTGCCTATTTGCGAGTTTAAGTTCATTTTGAGCAGCCATCACTTGTTCTGAAGCTGCCGCCAAATCACTTCGACGTTGTACAGCACGAGTTAGCAACTCTTCTTGACCGGGAACTTCCAACTCGACGGGGGACACTACTCCACTAAGCTCCAGGGCTTGTGCTGGGTCCAGCCAAAGTAAATCTATAAGGCGATATTTTGCTTGCTCAAACTGATTTTCCGCCTGCGCCAGCAAGGCTTGCGCCTGCCCGAGGCCAATTCTTGCTGTATTAGCCTCAAGTTGATTGGCCTCGCCAGACTCCAACCTCAATTCGGAAAAATCACTTAAATCCTGATTGGCATTGACAATCTGCTCTGCAGTCTCCACTGCCTCGCGAGCGACCAAGGCGCGCATGAAAGCTGCCCTGGTTCGAGCCGCAATGGTGGCAGAAAGGAAATCCAGACGTTGGCGCGCCGCCTGCAAGCGGGCTCCGGCTGCCTGCTCACGCAAGCCGCCTTGTCCGGCGATCCACAATTCCTGTGATACCGTAATTCCAATTGAGCGATTGACTTGCCCAGAGCCTGTTCCCTGGTCAAATGACTGCAGCGACACTACCGGATTTGAGGGTACTGGAGTATCGGCGTGCCGGTAAGCGCCTTCAAAACTTGATACAGCAATTTTTGCTTGCTGAAGCGCCGGGTTAAGATTGGACGCTCTTTGAAGTGCTGCGGATAATGTTAGAGGTTGTTCTAGGTTTACAGAGCTGCTTCTGGGTACTGGGGTAGATTCAAGCTCAGCGGCCATTAAAGTCATTGCTGATGAACACACAAGGCAAAAGAGGGTCAACACTTTACGCTTCATACTGATTATTCCAATTCTATCGATAGAATGTTTTGTAGATGCGATTACTCAGGCGGTGAGCAGCCTCGAGCTTTCGCAAGTGAAAAAGGAAAACTATGAAACAAAGCGTATAGGCGTTAATGTCCGCTAAGACTAATTAAAATCACGGTGGGAGTACCCGGTATATTAAACGCTTTATCTCACAGAAAAGCACAACGCACACGAGCGTACGAAGAACTCTCTAAAAATAATGGATACTAGGCTGGCGGTGCGCGCAAGGGAGGGTTTAGATCCCAGTATCTGGATAATTCCGGACTGAAATCAAATGTGAGGGGCAATATTTCTGAAACACACTGCAGTGTTTTAAAATTGGAATCAAAGGCAATCAGGAATGAGTCCTGACTTTGAAGCTTGCTCAAGATATTGTCATCAAGATTTCGCTTCTCAGTGTCTACATGCGCACCAACTTCATGTGTTTCATGGCCTGCGAAATTATCGAAATGAATCGACACGGGCGACTCTAAACCATCAAAGCAATAGTGAATAGCGGCACCGCTCATTGGCAGAAGCAATGAGGTCAGCAACAATAGAACAGTCACTTTGCAATTGAGAAGACGGTTTTTGGCAGCGAAGAACATTAGCCTTTCCTACGTTTCAATTGCAATATGCTAACACCAGCGTACTTGAAAATTAACCCTTGAAATCAATAAAAACCGCGACATTTTGCCGCAGCAATGAATCATGCAAATGGCCCGATAGATTCGATCAAACTACTCTGCCCCTGTGGTGAGTAGGTGCAAGATTCGGAAATTTGTAGCGGTAAACAGACATCCAGGAGCAATTGAACAAAGCAGGATATTTTCGACTCACAATAAGAAGCCGAAGGCGACCGCCAAGACTGTCCTGGTGTCCATTCCGGTCAGATCGGGATTCATGTGCCCATTGCCGGTCTTTCGGAGGTGGGATTTGTTTCAACGGTATTGCTCGGTAAGATTGGTCTTGTCGGTTATTTCGCTTGCCAAGCATGCCTTAACCTCCCCACCCCCTGATTTTTGTGAAAAATTGTGCAAACATCGAGATTCACTTGTCCCCGTTAATGATAATGGTTATCATTTAGCTTTAAATATCAGCGCAGAGAACAGACTATGACATTCAAGACTTCGCAGCACACCGGCATAATGGTCATTTTAGGCCTGATCGCGACATTTTTCACGACCGCGGCCTCCGCCAATGGCCCCATTGGCGATCACGTTAACGACCTCCAATCCCACCTGGGTGAATACGCCGAGGAAGTTGTCTGGATGATCGAGCAGGTGGACGAAATCGTCGCCAATTACGAGCGCGGCGGTCTGACCAATGTCGATCCGGAGCAGGTGGTGGAAATCTGGGAAGAAGTGAACTTCCATGCCGCCATTGAAAGCAATTATGTACCGGTTTATGCCTCCATCTGGCAAGGGTTGTTTGGCGTGCGCCAGGCAATTGAAGCACAGCAGCCCATCGCCGAATTGCGTACCCAGCAGGACGCTCTGGAGCAAAGCCTGTGGCAAGGTCTGGGTGCGGTAAAACTGGCAGCCCAGTTCCAGACCCGGGGTCTGGTGGCCAATATCGAGAACACCGTGGCAACCTCGCCGGTGGAAACCCTGACCCAGGTGGGGCAACTGCTTGACCGCGTCGTGGCCAAGTATGCCGAGCGCCTGCCGGAAGAAGCAGTGAGCATTGTTTTTGACACCTACCTGACCCGTTTTGAAGGTGTGGAAGGGGATTTGATCGAGCAGGATGCCGACTTGGTGGAAGACCTGGAAGTAGACTTCAATGTCACCCTGCCCCAGGCTATCGAAGGCGCTGCCAGCGTGGATGCAGTCCGTGACATTGTGAATGAGATGAAGACCAAGCTGAATCGCGCCCGCGCTCTGCTGGAAGAAGCCGAAGCCAACCGACCGAGCGTATTCTAGTAGTGCAAAGACGACATTTTCTGCAAACTCTGGCGGTATCGGGATCGCTGGGTAACCTCATGCTGCCGGGCGGCCTGTTGGCCCAGGAATCCCAGGCAAAAATTGCCTTGTCGGTGGAAGAATTACCGGCACTTGAAGGTGAACTGACCTTATATCTGGGTCGCGGCGAAGGCGGCTTGTATGAAAACGTGCTGGACGCTATCCAGCAGCGCAACCCTGCTCTGGAACTGAATATCCGCCGCGGTCCCACCGCTGCATTGGCCAATGCCATTGTTGCCGAGTCCCGCGCGGGCGTACGCCGCGCCAATTTGTTCTGGGCCGTAGACACTGGTGCCATCGGCCTGATCAGCAACGAAGGCCTGGCTCGCGAACTGCCACAGGATTTGACTAACCAGCTTCAGGCCAATTTCCGTTATGAAAAATGGTCCCCGATCACCGGACGCATCCGGACCCTGCCTTATAACACTGAACGTCTCACCGCCGCCGACGTGCCTGATGATGTCATGGCCGTCCCCGACAGTGGTTTGAGTATCGGCTGGGCGCCGGCCTATGCATCCTTTCAATCTTTTGTTACCGCCATGCGTTTACTCGAGGGAGAACAGGCCACCGGTGAGTGGCTGCAGAAGATGGACAAGGTGGCCCGGTCCTATGCCGGTGAACTGGGCGTGGTCATGGCAGTCGAGCGCGGCGAGGTGGATATGGGTTTTGCCAATCACTACTACACCTTGCGCCTGAAAGCGGGCAAGCCCGATGCGACCGTGGACCTGGCCTTTACCAACAACGATGCCGGTTGCCTGGTGAACGCCTCGGGTATTGTGGCCCTGAGCGAGGGCGACCTGCCCATCAATTTCATCCGTTACCTGCTAACCCGGGAAGTGCAGTCGTTCCTGTCCAGCGAGGCTTTCGAAATCCCTCTGGTTGACGGTGTTGCGCCGCCTCAGGGACTGCCGGACCTGGCCACTATCCAGCCGCCGGATATCAACCTGACCCGGCTGGCTGATCTGCGTCCCACTTTGGACCTGATGCGAGATGTCGGCGTGTTATGACGCGCTGGCCAGTTTCTTATCCCCTTGCGCTGCTGATCGCGCTGATTACGGCAGCACCTATCGTCGTGCTCATCGGCCTGGTGGAAAATCCGGCTGATTTTCTCGATACCCGCAATCTCGATCTTCTGGTCAACACGCTGCTGTTGATGCTGTTTACCGTCACCGGTGCCGTTATCATTGGTGTGCCTCTGGCCGTACTGACGGCCTACGTCAGACTGCCCCTCGGCAAACTCTGGTTGATACTGCTGGCAGCACCCCTCGCCATGCCCAGCTATATTGGTGCCTTCACCTTTTATGCCGCTTTCGGCCCCGGCGGTGAAATCGACAATCTGCTGGGCATCAGTACCCCGTCGGCCTCCGGCCTGACCGGCGCCACCCTGGTGATGATTCTCTATACCTATCCATTTGTGTTACTAACTACCCGGGCTTCACTTCTGAGCCAGGATGCCAGCTTGATCAATGCCAGTCGTACCCTGGGTCTGTCGCTGCCCATGAGTCTGTGGAAGATTGCCCTGCCAAGAGCACTGCGAGGCATAACCGCCGGTGCGCTGCTGTCAGCCCTGTACACCCTGTCGGATTTCGGCACACCAGCCTTTATGGGTCTGGATACCTTCACCCGAGTAATCTATGTGGAATACAACGCCTTCGGCCTGGATCAGGCCGCCATGCTGTCATTGCAGTTGTTAGTGATTGTGGGCCTGATACTGTTTCTGGAATCCACTATCGGCGTGACCCTGGAGCGACCCGGCCGCAGTCTCACCATCTGGCCTGGGCGATGGCAGGTGCCCGCATTGCTGGCCGCCGTGGCGCCCATAGTGATGCTGTCCATCGTGTTACCTCTCGGCATTTTCACTCTCTGGCTGTTCCGCGAAGGCAATGCCGGTTTTGAACTTGAATACGCCTGGAACTCCACCTACGTCTCGTTGCTGGCAGCCGCCGTGGCGGTGGTCTTGGCTTTGCCAGTCGCCTATGCTTCTATTGCCGGGCGCTTCGGCAGACTCATGGACCGGATTACCTATCTCGGTTTCGGCGTTCCTGGCATCGTCATGGGCACGGCCCTGGTGTATGCAGGATTGCAGGTCCCGTTCATGTACCAGACCCTGGGCCTGCTGGTAATCGCCTATGTGCTGCGCTTTCTGTCACTGGCCGTGGGATCGGTGCGCAGCACGGCCGAAAAACTCGATGCCAGTCTTACCAAGGCGGCCCGGGTGTTGGGTGCCAGACCTTCGGAAGTATTCTGGCGAGTCACCGTGCCCCTCACATTCAGAGGTATGATTGCCGGGGCAGCCCTGGTATTTCTGGAAGTCATGCGAGAATTACCGGCTACGCTGCTACTGGCGCCCACTGGCTTTGAAACTCTTGCCACCTACTTATGGCGGGTCTACGAAGCGGGCTATTTTGGCCGCGCCGCTATTCCGGGATTGTTACTGGTATTGATGTCCGGCCTGGGTCTGGCATTGATGCTGTTTGGAGAACGCCGCGCCGAATTCGGCATGATCGAGGACAAGAAGTCGTAATGTTGCAAATTGAAAACCTCTGTGTGGACTACGGTCCAGTCAGAGTGGTCGAGAACCTGAACCTGACACTGACTGAGGATGAAATTCTGATGCTGGTGGGTCCCACCGCTTGTGGCAAGACCACTATCCTGCAAGCAGTGGCAGGATTGATTCCAATTGCCCAAGGTCGAATCAGCCTCGGCAATTGGGAAGCAACCCCGGGCAAATCCATTGCTCCTGAAAAGCGCAAGCTTGGCATGGTCTTTCAGGACTTTGCCCTGTTTCCCCATCTTACCGTTGAACAGAATGTCGCCTTTCGCCTGACAGACATGGTCCAGGCGGATCATTGGCTCAAACTGCTGGGACTGGATAATTTTCGATATGTGAAACCTGGCACCTTATCCGGTGGTCAGAAGCAGCGGGTCGCGCTGGCGAGAACACTTGCACATGAGCCTTCTCTGATACTGCTGGATGAACCTCTGTCGAATCTGGACGCAGCTCTGAAGGACAGCCTCAGATGGGAAATTCGCAATGCCCTGAAGGTGGCCGGTGTGCCGGCCATCTGGGTCACCCATGACCAGGAAGAAGCCCTGTCGGTGGGCGATCGGCTGGGGGTTCTCAACGCAGGCGTGCTGGAACAACTGGCCAGCCCAGAAGCTTGTTTCTGTGAACCTGCTTCACGCTTTGTAGCGGGTTTTCTCGGGGAAGCCAGTTTTATCCGCGGCCAGCTCAAGGGCAATCATGTCAGCACCAGTCTCGGCGATGTCCCGGCCACGGCTGTGGACGAGGCGACCGGAGAAGTTGATTTACTGTTACGCCCCGATGACCTGTCCCTTGCTGCCGCCGTCGGCCCGGGCAATGCTAAAGTAAGCTGGGCCCGCTACGAGGGCGCCTACTGGCTCTACGGAGTGGCGTTGGATGGCGGCCCACAACTGCAGATTCGCACCAGTCATGAAAACTACTTCGGGATTGGAGAACGTGTTGGCGTTGAAGTGATTACTACCCATGCGCTGGCAGCATTTGCTATAGCTTGATTGCACTTACAATACCCAGCGTGCAAGGCACGGCTGCCAAGGGTAAATAATGAGCACAATTACGAAAATATATTCACATTGTTTATCATAGCAAGTAATCGCATGCAGGTGACTTGCTCACCTTCCCATACATGAAAACGTCAAGGCACTTTGCTGCTTGATAAGTAAATTATTGATAAGACGGCTCAAGCCGGGATCATCCCACAGTGTATACAAGAATCATGGCCCCGATCCCACTGTGCTATTGATCAACATGCGATGTGCTTTTTCAATTTCTGCTTACAGCCAAATTCACCCTTTTATAGCGTATTATTTAATTCAATATAGCCATAGAGACCATTGTTATAGGCATCACAAGTTTCTGGCGCGGCAATTACCAGTTGCGGAATAATTTGAGTTTACAGCGCATCGAAGTGCGACGCGGTGCTATTTATCCCACTCCACGATGGTCTTGAAGCCCGCAAACGCCATACGCTTGCTGTCAAATGGCATCGATTCTGGCGCAAAGCCAGCAATGCGCGGGTCGGCCATTACCTTTTCATTAATGGCATCGCGCTCTTCCTTGCTAGCGTAAACAATGAACGCGAAGATGACTGTCTCGCCGTCACCTGCATCAGCAACATCAGTGAACGCACGCAGACCATCGTAGCCGGCCTCATCAAGCAAACACTCTTTGTAGTCGAGCGCGCCATTTTCCTTCCACACTTCACCGGCGATCTTTGAAATTCGTTGATATTCATCGACCTTGTCTTTAGCCACAGGAATCACAAATCCATCGACGTATGACATCTTTTTATCCTCTTTGGTTAATGTTGGATATTCAGAATATTGGACAGTGCTAATCCTTGATCTTGACCAAACAACGGACTTTGTTGGCGCCCTGATAATCTTCCAGACAATAACCCTTGGGGTCGACTCTGGAGTCAGTTATCAACTGCTGGAAGATCAGCTGTATCTGATCATAACCTTCCGTATCGACTGCCAGGTAGTTGCCAGATTTTATCTTGAACGGTTCCAGATCGAGATCTGCCAGTTCACCCTTCTCGAGTTCAGTAACGGCAGCCAGATAGGTAGTCTCGCCACCGCCCCAGGAAACACCGAAATAACGACGCTGTTCACTGAATGATACTTTGCCATGCAGTGCCTGGTGTGCAGCCATAATCCCGTTCGGGAATGAATTGGCCCGCTGACAATACACCAACAACGGGGTTTCTATCGTTGCCTCTGCGACTGAAAATACTTTCTTATCAGCATCCACTTTCACTTCCTTTTCTTTTCTCTTTTTGACTCTTCAGTTCTCTTCTTTTCACTGTGCATTGCTTGCAAAGTCGACGCCGCTCATGCAGCCGCAGAAAAGGCTGTTTGTAGCGCCGCGATATCAAATTTCTTCATCTTCAGAAATGCCTGGGTGACTGCCGCACGTTGTTGTTCACTACCATTACGCATCATGTCGTCCATAATTGCTGGTAAGATCTGCCAGGACACGCCGTACTTGTCTTTTAACCAGCCGCACTGTTCCGACTCAGGCACTGCCGACATTTGCTCCCAGTAGTAATCTATTTCCGCCTGATCCTGACAAGAGACGATGAAGGAGATGGCTTCATTGAAGGGAATATCGTGATCAACGCCGCTGTCCATGGCGTGGAAGCTGCTTCCCAGTAAGGTATAAGTAGCATGCATTACCATGCCGCGTCGCGACTCACCACCTTGATCATCATAAGGGTGCAGCACATTAATCTCTGCGTCACCCCGCCCCGAAAAAACTGCGGTGTAGAACTCCATCGCCGCTTTGGCCTGCCCGGTGCGTTCTCCGGAAAACATCAGCGTTGGGGTGATCGCCTGCTTTGCTTCGCCCTCGACGTCAAACATGAATTGCCAGGACACGCCGTATTTATCTTCCAGCCAGCCATAACGTTCGCTGAAGAAATAGGAGTCCAGCGGCATCATCACATTACTGTCCGGGCTGAACTTTTCCCACAGCCCATCGACCTCTTCCTTACTGCGACAGGCCACCATCATTGAGATCGATGAATTGATCTTGAAATAGGGTCCGGCGCTGATCAATTCGAACGGTACGCCCATCAGATCGATGCCGAGAATATCAACGGCCCCTGAAGGCGTGTCGTGAATCTGTGATTTATGACGGATTTGCGAATTTTCAAATGCTGCGCAATAAAACTCGGCCGCCGCAACGGCTTGAGTGTCAAACCACAGGTGCGTTGCTATTTTTGCCATTTTCCCTACTCCTCTATATTAAACTTTATACTTGGGCTTTTTTTCCTATGCTTTTATCTATACCTTTTCAGTTGCTGCCCAAGTGAAGTCCAGATCAGACATTACTCCTGAATCTGGCTTTCATCCATCCACATCATTTCCCAGACATGACCATCAGGATCCTCAATACTGCGGGAATACATGAAGCCATAATCCTGAGCTGGCACGTGGTCCTTGCCGCCGGCGGCCAACGCCTTGCTGGCTATGTCATCAACCGCTTCCCTGCTATCCCGCGACAAGGCGATCAATACTTCTTTAACAGTGTTGGTGTCTGCGATCTCACGAGGGGTGAATTGCTTGAATTTGTCATGGGTGAGAAGCATCGCATAGATTTCTTCACTGATAACAACACAGGCAGCTGTCGCATCGGTAAACTGCGGATTGATAGCAAACCCGATTGATTCATAAAACACCTTGGCCTTAGCGAGATCTGCAACAGGCAGATTAACGAATATCTTGCTACTCATATTTTCCTCCGTTTTTCTTTTTTGGTAGTGAGCAGATCGACCAGCCAGTTTGGCCGACACTCTGATTAACCGGCATTGGGGTTCACCAACACTGGAGAACACTATATGACCTGATAGCCTCAGTGGAAATGGGTAAAAACGACAATCTCACGGGTTGATTGCGACAAGGCTTTTGCAATACGCTATGCGCCATGAAAACAGTCAGCATCCTGGTTCCCGAAACCGCAGTTCCGGCCACCATCGTCAATCCACGCTACTTGTTCAGTGCGGTGAACATGTTCTTCAGCGATGCCGGGCATGAGCCGTTCTTCGAAGTTCAACTGGTCGGCATGGACAAGGTCGTCGGTCTCGATGGTGGCATCATGAGTATGCACCCTGACAAGCTGATATCAGAAGTAAGCCATACCGACCTGATCATCATCCCGGCCATTAGCGGCGATGTCTCGGAAGCCATCGAATTGAATGCAGCATTCCTGCCGTGGATTAAAGAGCAATACAAACAAGGAGCCGAAGTCGCAAGTCTCTGTATTGGCGCCTTCTTGTTAGCCGCAACCGGGCTGGTCGACGGTCGCCATTGCTCAACCCATTGGCTCTACGCCAGCCAATTTCGCACTATGTTTCCCCAAGTAGAGCTAACCGATGGGCGAATCGTCACAGACCAGCAAGGGATCTATTCCAGCGGGGGTGCGAACTCCCACTGGAATCTACTGCTCTATCTCGTAGAAAAATATACGAGCCGGGAAATGGCAATTACCGCTTCGAAGTTTTTCGTACTCGACATGGATCTACAGAGCCAACTGCCGTTTTCCATGTTCAAGGGCCAGAAAAATCACGATGATGAAGACGTCTTGCGCGCTCAGGATTTTATTGAGCAACACTATCAGGAACGAATCACCGTTGACGATCTGGCCGGGCGCTTTTCTATTGGTCGGCGCACCTTTGAACGGCGTTTCAAGAATGCGACTTCCAATACCGTGATCGAATACATTCAGCGAGTCAAAATTGAAGCTGCGAAGACTGCACTGGAAAAGGCACGCAAGACGGTGAATGAGGTGATGTACGACGTGGGCTATTCGGACACGAAAGCCTTCCGCGACCTGTTCAGGAAAGTTACCGGACTAACCCCGATGGAATATCGCAGCAAGTTTACTGCGTTGCGTTAGTCAATCGTATAAGAAGCCAGCGGCCAGAATACCGCTAGCTTCTTACTGCATCAAACTTGCAAAACGTTTAGCCCTAGTCCAAATAGAGCTCACGCAATCGTGCAATATCGGCCGCATCAACGCCAAGCTCGGCATCGAGATAGGCCAATACTGACCCGTAGCGTGCCTCTAGATCATCAAACGTAAACTGCAAGAATGAAGTACCATCTTCGGTGTACAAGGGGTTCGCCTCACTCACTTCCTCACCATCCGAGAAACTCAGCATCATTGCCGCAAAAGCATTGGTCTCAGCAGCGGCCTGCAAGTCGACATCGCCTTGCTCGCGTTCCGGGCGGCGCAGCTCAGTGGACAAATGATAGTCACGTAAAATGGTCTCACGTGGCACGCCCAGCGCTGACAATATCAATGCTGAAGCAACACCGGTGCGATCCTGACCAGCGGAGCAGTTCACCACCAACGGTGTTTCCGCAGCCAGCAAGCGGTCAAATAAAGCAATGAACTGCGGCTCCAACAATGCGGGGAAGCCTTTATAACTTTCTCCCATATTGTTCAGGACTGCTTGCTCAGGATTCTCCTCATCGGGAGAAATATTCAACGCCTCACCCATCAGGTCCATGATGCTGTAATGCACGTTCACGTAATCAATTGTTTCTTGTACTGCCCAGCGATTCGGAAACAGCTCCAGTTCTTCTGCAGATCGCAAATCCACGATAGTCTGAAAGTCGAATTGCTCGAGATAAGTGATATCGCTCTGCGTGAGGGAAGTCATGGCGCCGGAACGAAACAACAGGCCCTTGTTAACGCGCTTGCCATCAACAGTTACGTAGCCTCCCATATCACGAAAATTGGAGCCGCCTTCCAGTGGCAGTAAGCGCTCATAGGAATTGACCAGTAGAATTTCAGCCAGCACTGACTCGTTGGCCAAACTGTTCGTAGTCAGTACAGCGCTGCTGATAGCAGCGGCCATCAATAAGCCGGCAAGTTTGCTGGAGAGTAAGCTAATAATACGCATAGTTATGTCCTGTTAGTAAGTTAGAAAATCAGCGAGATAGCGAGAAGGCTCAACTGTGGTCAACGCTTTTAATCTTCTTTAATAGAGAAATTCTGTAGTGAATATGGAAAATAAATTGAGAGATACTGGAAGAGATGAGCGACGAGAAATTCCGCCGCCCAACTCCTGCACTGCCTAGAAATTCAAACGCAACCCAAGCAAGTAGCGACGGCCATAACTTTCTCGCTGATTGACTGTGCCATTACCGGCATAGCGCAGGTCCACTTCATCAGTGAGATTGTTGGCATTGAGATAGGCCGACGCGACCCCGCCATTAATGTCCCAGGGGAATTGATAGGACATCGAGAAATCCACGCGCTTCTGCTCGCCCCAGACTTCATCAGGACTTTCGATCGGGCTAATCCATTCATCGCGATACTGATAGTTGATGCGTGCCGACAAACCATAGTTTTCATAGAACAACGAGGCGTTGTAGATCATGTCGGAAGTACCCGGCAGTTGATAACTGCGGCCATCGATACCGGTGAACTCAGAGTCGAGAAGAGTCAGGTTGGCGCTCACACCGAAACCATTGAATGGCTCGGGCAAAAATTCCGACGCATCATGAATGAAATTAAATTCGATACCGCTGAATTCGCCATCCTTGCCATTCACTGTACCGTTGTATGTCCACACCTCGCCTGCGGCCGCGGGCAAATAGACACCGCCGTCGATGAAACTCTCATCGGCATAGATGACATTGTCGATACGACGATAGAAAGCGCCGGCTGACAAAAGACTGGCTGGCGCAAAGTACCATTCCAGCGAAGAATCGACGCCGTAAGTTTCTTCTGGTTCCAACGTCGGATTACCACCGCTCACTGTTTGATTGATGACATCCACCGATGCCGAGGCGCGCCACTCATTGTAAGTTGGCCGACTGATGCCTGACGAGGCGGACAGGCGTAATTTGAGATCTTCCTGCAGATCGAAATTAAAATGTGCACTGGGCAAGTAGTTGGTGAAGTCTGCCGACACCGCGATTGGTGTTCCATTATTGGTGCCGCGGCTGGTGTAATCGGTTTGCTCGGCGCGCAGACCAAGGACAATATTGCCCCAGTCGTAGTCCAGCGTGGACATCGCGTATAGCGCTGTAATGTCCTCTTCCAGCAGTATAAGTTCGTCATCAGCCGGTGCTGGTACAGACCAGACTGCGGACGCCTCCCAGGCTTCACGCAAGGCAATGTTATTGAAGTAAGTGCCGCCGATTGAGTTGGTAGACATGGCGTGCCAGAGCTCACCGGTATTGAACGCGTTAACATCGATGCCCGCCACTCGCGGTGATGCACCAATCCCCAGCGTGCTGAAACCATCGGCTTCGCGCTGATCAACCTGAAACCCAACTTGCACGACCGCATCGTGACCAAACAGGGTCATCTCCGACTCGGCATCCAGCTTGAACTTGTTGGCATTGGCTTCTAGGCTATCGTTGATGATCAGGCCCAGATTCGCGAGCGAGTAGTCAAGCGCGGCAGGATCAGCGGCTTGCTGCGTGCCGAGGCCGAACACATTAACAATCGGGTTTTCAATATCACTGACATCATAGGTCGTGCTGGCCAGACCGATGTCGCGGGTAATTGGCAGGAACTGTCTGCGTTCCGTTTCAGTGTAGTTGAAACGACCGGAGACGAGCCACTTGCCGGCTTGCAAGTCCATACCCAATGTTGAGGTTGCTGTCGAATTATCGTATTTACCGTATTCCAGAAGTTGCGTGACTACAGTACCGGGTGTTGACCCGGCAGCACCCACATCCCCAGACATTTCAAACACATATTGATTGCGTTCTTCATAGTCAGCGAATTCACTGTACAGTGTTGATACAAACAAGCGTTGCACGACCTCGGTACCACGCCATTCCAGTGTGCCGCCATAAGCTTCATCTTCGCGCTTTACCTTGTAGCTGCGGAAGTCCAATTCGTTGACGATGGGTGAGCCGGTCGCCAGATCGGTTTCCAGATCGTATTCGCGATTGTCAGTAATCTGTTCGCGGCTGTTCTGCGAAGCAAACAACACGAAGCCGAATTCATCGCCGGACCAGGAAGTTCGCAGGCCAGCCTTTTCAACCGCACCATCACCCAACTCTTGCTCACCCATGCCTACGTCACCGGACATGGTCCAGCCAGCCTGATCAAAGGGGTTGTAGGTGTGGATGTTGATGTATCCGGCAATAGACTCACCGGGCATGCTTGGTAAGACTGCCTTGTTCGCTTCGACGCGACTGGTGATCACCGACGGAAAGCTATCGAAGCGCGGAATGCGGCCATTCTCGGCACCCGGTACATCAATGCCATCAAAAGCTATCGACGTGTAGCGAAATGGTGCACCGCGCAGATTGATGAAACGTGCCTGGCCCTGATCACGCTCTATTGCCAATCCTGGCAAACGGCCAAGCGAGTCAGCCAGATTTTGATCCGGAAAGCGGCCTATCGTATCTGCGGCAACTATGTCCATCATATTGGACGCATTGCGTTTGGCCTGTAACGCAGCCAATTGTGAATCGCGAATGGGTGAAACAGAAACGACAATCTCTTCGATGACTTCCTGCGCCTGTACTGGCAAAGATGCCGCTGTCAGCATCGCAATCGCTGCAGACAAGGGTTTGATTTTGTGAAATGGCATTCAACTATCCTCCGATTGATAATTCTGGCCAGGCTGCTCTGAAGCGCCTGCTCTAATCGGGGCTATTGTGGCGAGGCAAATTGACAGTTAAATGAAAAAGATATCCCTGAATCGCCTGTTGCTGCGTAATGTGAAGCGAACAAGAGGCATCAACCTCAGAAATTCAAGCGGATTTTCTGTGGGGAAATCTTGAGTCGATAGCGGTAGCGAGCCGTACGCACATCACGCTCACCTTCAAAAAGATACGCCCGTGCCAGATCCTCACCCAATACGCGGACAACTTCATCTTTGATCTTGGAGCGATTCTGATCGAGGATTTTGGCGCGCAGTCCCTTGGTTGACAGATCGTTAATGGCTTTTTGATGCCCGCCCATCTTCCGCATGGTAGCGATAAGTTGCCGGGCGTTTTCAGTATCCGGTTTACGAATTGAAGGGTTGGTGAACCATCCTTCTGCCTGTTGCAATCGGCATGAGGCGTACCAAAAATAATAGATAAACGGTGTGGCCGGCAAATCGATGGGCAAACCATGGATCGTCACTCGGCTGTGAGCGGCATCAAATTGCAACACATCTTCGGCTTTACCAACCGCAAAAGCAGCAGCGTCCGTGTAACCCAGAGCAATAGCCCGGGACACCCATGGCAAACCCTCTTCAGGCACCACAAGCAGAGCCGGGTCGCTGCATAATGCCTGACAGCGAGCAGCATCGACTCCAGCACCCATAAGAGCCCCGCAACGGCGCTGCGCACTGCCGCGCAATGGTCTTGGCAGGAAAAACAGAACGAATGACAGTAAGAACGAAACAAGGAATTGCCCACTGACTATATTCACCGTATCGGGTTGGCAATCCACGCCAATATCCACGCGGCGGATCAGCTCACCATCCTGCCACTGTACATTCAGAATGGCGTCTGCAACGGTCGCGCTGGCCAGTGCCACGGCGCTCTCGTCCAATGCGAGTACGCGTGAATGACAATCGTAAGCGATAGAGCTTTGATAGACGACGTCAGCCAGATCCGCGTTGATTGAACTGATAAGCATTGCTTCGACTTGCGGATCAGAAAAGCTGTTAATCCCGGCCTGACTTATTCTGGCAGGTAACTGTTGATTGAGCTCGGCATCCAGTGAGCTTAATGCCGAACGGTGGGCAAGACCAAGTGCGATATAACTACTGCCCCCTGTCAACAGCAGCACAATCAGGGTAAACGCCCCCACCTTGCTAATCATAGCGAGTAATCACATGCAGGCGACTTTCTCACCTTTTTATACAGTGACACGTCAAAGGCACTTTCCTGCTCGACAATTAAATTATTGACCAGACAACTCAAGCCGGGGTCATTCCACCGGGTATGTAGAAACCATGAACCCGATTCCACTGCGTCGTTGATCAACAAGCGATAGGCTTTTTTGATGCCAAGCAAATCGATCATCGTATCGCTCATACTCATGACATCAATTTCACGACTAAGAAACGCTTCCTCCAGACTGGCTATGTCAGAATAGAACCGGCTATTTTCGGGTAACAATTTGATGCCATGTTTCTGTAACCAGTCATGGGGTTGCAGAAACATGGTTTGGCTATGGGGATCATCCAGAAAGCCGACTCTGTGAGAATTGAAATAGTGCTCATTGGCAACTGGCTTTTTATCAACCGCAACCCAATACAATGGATAAGTTGGCGTATCGAAAACCTTCGCGTAATAATCTTGATGCGTCGGCACCATACCTTCAACAAGATGCAAACGATTCCAGAACAAGTCGTACTTGCCAACCACGATGTCGCGCGCCGTGAGATGACCGCGCGCATGCCAGGAAATTCTCACCGCATTAATACCGAATCGCTCGCTGCGCGCACACAAATCGTCGGCAATCCTGCGCGCACTGATTGGTGTCAGCGTAAGAATATGGAATTCGTTATCCTGGTTTCTGCCTGAGCTATCTATCTTCTGGTCTATTGCCTTGCCTGTTGCCTGACTTATTGCCTCACAGCGATAGGAGTTGTAGTCACTTAACTGAACCGGGCTTACTGCAACTCGGGACAGGAGCACCGTGACCAGTACCAGCAGGGCAAGTATGGCAATCACAAATAGACAGTAAACCAACCAGCTTCTGTTTGAATCGGAAAACATAGGGTTAAGAAAGTAACTGTCAGGAACTATCAGGCTAGCACTGCTTTTTGACAGTCTTGTGAATATTGGATGTCAATTCATCTACGATTCTTACAACTGTCACGCTCAAGTCATGCTGGCGCAATATTTTGTAGCTAGGCTGTCGACTCGAAAACAACAATCGATTTCGGGGACTGAAGAATGACAACACTACGCTCACGCCGAGAATTTCTGAGGTTGAGTCTGCACTATGGATCACTATTAACCAGCGCGATGGCTCTTGGCGGATTGCCCGCTTTGTCCCATGGCGCAGCGCGACGCATTAGCTCACTACCAGCTGACCCCTTCACTCTCGGCGTAGCCTCCGGTGACCCTACTCCCGATTCTGTTGTCCTGTGGACCCGCCTTGCTAACTCCGTGCTGCAACAAGCCGGCCTGCAGGAAGCAGTGATTGCCACAGCATTCGAAGTCTCTGACTCGGCAAACTTCAACCGCATTGTCCGCTCCGGAGAAATAGCTGCGACTCCTGAACTGGGGCATTCAACGCACGCTGAATTGCGCGGCCTCACACCTGATACTACTTACTACTATCGCTGGCGCGTGGGCGGAGTTACCAGCCCGGTCGGGCGCACAAAAACCGCTCCAGCGGCCAGCGCGAACCTGGAAGAATTCCGATTTGCTTTCGCTTCATGCCAACAATATGAACATGGCTTCTTCACTGCCTACCAACACATGGCTGAAGAGGAGTTCGATCTGATCGTGCATTTGGGCGACTATATTTATGAAAGTAGCTGGGGTGAAGTATTGGTTCGCCATCACGAGGGGCCTGAGATTATTGGCCTTGGCGACTACCGTAATCGCTACATCACTTACAAGTCTGATCCCGACTTACAAGCTGCGCATGCCTCGGCACCCTGGGTCGTGACCTGGGATGATCACGAGGTCGACAATAATTATGCCGCCGGCATGGCCGAGGACGATCAAACACCCGAGCAGTTATTACGGCGTCGCATGGCTGCGTATCAGGCCTTTTATGAATTCATGCCTATTCGCTTGCCGGTCGGCAGACAAGGTCCGAACATGCCAATTCATCGTCGTCTGCGGTTTGGCAATCTGATGGAAATGAGTGTATTGGATACGCGTCAGTATCGCAGCGATCAGGCCTGCGGCGATGGCCGCAAACCCAGTTGTGCTGCGCATCAAGACAGTAATCGCACACTGCTTGGGGAAGCGCAGAGAGACTGGCTGTTTCAGCATCTGGCGACTGCCGATGCGACATGGAACGTCATGGCACAACAGATCATGATGGCAGGATTACGCAGTGTCAGCACCGATGGCGAGCAACTCTGGCCCATGGATATTTGGGATGGCTACCCCCATGAACGTAGCGCCCTGCTCAATCATCTCGATGCCGTCGGCACGCCTAATCCGGTTGTACTTACCGGTGACATCCATTCCAACTGGGCTGCCAACCTGCATCTGGATTTCGATGCTCCCAATTCAAAAATTGTTGGTAGCGAGTTCGTCGGGACGTCAATCAGTTCAGGTGGGGACGGTCAGGACAGCAATGATTACGGCAGTGGTTTGCTGGCCAACAACCCACATGTGAAATTCTACAATGCCCAACGCGGCTATGTTGCAGCAACGCTGACACCACAGTTATGGCGCAGTGACTACAAGGTCATGCCTTATGTGACCGAAGCTGGTGCGCCGATCAGCGTGCGCAAAACCTTCGTTGCCGAAGCGGGCAACCCGGGTGTACAGGAAGCCTAGCGGCTACCTGCATCACTTTCATAGCGAGGCTATTCAGTAGCCTCGCTGTATCACACCGCGACTAGTGCCATCGACATTGCCATTGCTCAGCCACTGACGCGTGGCATCGAATAAAATCTCGCGATTGGTTTCCCACATGGCATTGTGGGACGTACATGCCAGATCCAACAGTACCTTCTGCTCGGCACCCAGATCTTCATAGAGTTCATGTACCCGGGCAACGGGAACCTGGGCATCATGGATCGGTGCGACCAGCAACATGGCGTGATCAGTTTGCGCAACAACATCCGGCCCCCAGCCCCAGGTTGTGGTACGTGGCGCGCGCCGTACACCGGTGCCCCAGGTCGAACCGACAGGATCAGATTCCAGCATGGCACTCCACACTGCTGCCGCGACGGGCGCTGTGTACTGGGCTTCGCAACCCACTTGTCGGTCCCAGTTGTTGATGAAATCTGTTTGTGATTGCTTGGTCAAAGTCGGCCCTGCAACCGGGAGCATTGCCGGCGCACTGCTCGCACGATTACGGCCATAGGCAGGCGCCAGCAATACCAGACGCGCGACTTTTTCCGGATGCAATGCAGTATAGCCGCCGGTGCGCGGGCCGCCCAATGACCAGGCCACCAGATGCACTCGCTCAACGTTACGCAGCTCACGAATGTAATCCACGACCGCGTCAATATCATCCCAATCGGATTCAATCGTTGTTGCGGCGTAGCCATAGCTCGGCTCGCAGTCAGCGGCAATAAGCCCCGGCACAAACTCAACGCGCTGCGCCTCACTCAGATTGCAGGCATCATTCATGACATAGGGGCGAGTCGAGCGACCATAACCCGTGGTATCCATGGCGAAGGTGTCGAATCCGGCTTCGGCCAAATAGGCCATCCAGCTATAACCCGGATATGGCACATCGAAAGCCACCTCTGCCGGCGTACCGGCGCCGTGCACGAATAACACCACCTCGCCCTCGCCTATTTGGGCGCCTGCAGAGACGCGCTCACGCACATAGATCTGCGCCGTCTCGCCGGCCATGGAAGGCGCCAAGGAGACATTAGCGACATAGTGATCGATGCTCTGGATAGCCTGTTGGGCGAATAGTGATGGTGTAGCGGCAACGACGATAAAAAGAGAAACAAAGCGGGCGCTGAGCCAGCGTGCTGAACGGTGCATGGCGATCATGATGGGTTCCCCATATTCTTATTTTTTTGCATAGCGGGTGCATAGCGGGGACAGAATAATTCACTTCAGGTACAAAGAACAACGTTAAGCTCGCCAACAGGAAATCGACAGATATCAGGGCCGGGCACGAGCTTGCCCAATAAGTGCGGCAAGCAACGCGCGGGCTAATTCACTGAGCGTTGTAGACGACCTTATTGGCTTTCTGTATCGCTGGTCTGGCCAGCATTTCTGCATACCAACGCTCGATACCGGGATAGGCAGAGATATCGATTGAGGTTTGCTCTTTGATCATGAAATAAGCCAGTGTAAATGGGTCAGCCAGCGTGATCTCATCACCGCAGATAAACTGGTTCTCGCTCAGGCGTTGCTCGATAGCGGGCAACTGTTTGTCCAGCCAACCCTTGGCTTCGGCGAGTACGTCCTGATCAGGCGCTTTATCGAAATAAGTCGGGCAGACGATTTCCTGCCAGAAATAATTCGCCATCCAGCGGCCAATGTGAATATTCATAATATCCAGGATGCTATCTATCTCTGCGGCCTTGGCCGGTGCACTGCTATATAGCTTGTTGTCACTGATACGGGCCAGATAGCGACAGATCGCTGCGCTCTCGGCGATGCAATGCCCGTCGTGCTCCAGGGCTGGCACTTTGCCAAAAGGGTGCTTGCCTGCATACGCGGCTGTCGTATTTTCTTGCTTGCCCAGATTGACGAATTTGTAGTCATAGTCCAGCCCGAGCTCTTCTGCCGTGGCGACGACTTTGAATGGATTAAAACTGTTAAAGCCATAGATTGTTAACATCGATGTTCTCCTGTACGCCCGTGAATCTGTTTATTCCGAAGTTTGCTAACTGTAATTGCGTTTGTCTCCAAAATCATGAAACTTGCAGTGAGCGTCGCATAAACACGACCTCGTAAGCCAGCGCACTGTTTCTCCGGGCTCACAACTCGACGGCAGCAAGCAGGCTACTTATGTCAATTGCATTTTGCAAGTAACCTTTCTGAAAATAGAATCATATTTGTCACTACAGGCGAGGCCTCCTAGTCAGGCACTGACGAGCTGCCCAAGCACTATCACCTAGCCTGATATTGGGTCATTCAGAGGTGGAATCAGGGATGGAACCAGAGGTGCGATAACCATAGCGCGCGATCAACGCCCGGACTTCGGCCGTTTGCATAAAGCCGAGAAATTCATGGCAAGCCGTGCAATCCCTGGCGTGCGTTAGCAAGATTGCATCCTGATGGATAGGCGTGTGCAAGTCAGCAGGGACTATCCAGCCGCTGCCGGTTATCTCAATATCATCAGATTGCGCACCAGGCTTCGCGGCAACTTGGGACCTTGCCACAAACCCCAATTCGGCATTGCCGGATTCAACAAATTGAAAGGCTTGAGCAATATTCTCGCCTTGCACCCATTTTGTCTCAGTCGCTGCTCGCATCTCCAGTGCCGTGAGTGTTTCCACGGCGGCTTTACCGTATGGTGCCAAAGCGGGGTTAGCCAACGCCAATCGGGTAAAGGATTGTGAAGAGAGAAACTCGGGCCCGGTAACATTCAGAGATGCCGACCACAGGACAAGTGTGCCCTCGGCATAGGTTGTTAGCGTATCGGCCTGCGCCAGTCCAGCTGCGATCAGCGCCTGTGGCTTTTCCTGATCGGCCGAGAAAAACAGCTGAAAAGGCGCGCCATTACTGATCTGGGCGTAAAAGCGGCCCGACGAACCAAAGGCCAGATTCACTTCATGGCCAGATTGCGCCTCGAAGCGCTCTGCGATTTCGCCCATCGGGGCCGCAAAATTGGATGCCACAGCAAGCAGGATCTCTTCAGCATGGATGCTATATGGCATCGCCAGACAAGCTGCCAGCAGCACGTCTCTCAATACATCTTTCAATACGCGCCGAACTGCGATTCGCTTCCTGACTATAAATAGACATTTTGTATTATTCATAGCGTTATATAGTAATTTATATAACGAAGAGTTGGCAACTCATTACGATCGCCCGATTGGCTGAGATGGCCCGTATTTTCCGGCAATTTCCTCGCACTACATTGCCGTAGACGTCAAGTCATACCGGTGCTAACTTGCCATTATCAAAAGCGCCCTGGAATAAGAGGCTCGTTATGACTAGACCTACCCCATTTATTTTCGCAGCATCTGCGGCTTTCTGTTCGACTTTGTTTGTCCCAGCCACTTCGGGGCAGGAAGGCCTGCTCACGCAATATGAAGCTGTTAGTGACCTGCATTTACAGAATCCACCACCAGAGGATTGGCTAATGTGGCGTCGCACTTATGATCTGAGTGGCCACAGCCCCCTGACCCAAATCTCCCGCGCCAATGCCGCCAATCTCGCTTTGGCCTGGCAAGCGCCGCTTTCGCAGGGTGGCAATATGACTACGCCACTGGTGCACGATGGCGTCATGTTTATTGCTGATACTGGCAATAGACTATTGGCACTGGACGCCCGCAGCGGCGAGCAGCTTTGGGCATATGTGCATGAATCGGAGAACTTCGACGGCCGCCGCATTGGTGTCGCCCTGCATGGCGACAATGTCATCGTGCCGCACAATGACATGACCATGGTTGCGCTGAATGTTCGCACCGGCGCTGTGGAATGGACGCAAACTATAGACACGCCAGTGAAAGATGTCACTGGCGGCTACTACGCATTGCGTAGCGCACCTGTAATTGCCGACGGGGTGATTGTTCAAGGTGTGACTGCTACAGCAGTACCTCAGGGCGGCTTCATTTTCGGCCTCGACCTCGAGACTGGCGCAGAACTGTGGCGCTTCTATACGGTTGCTCGCCCTGATACACCGGGCGGCGAAACATGGAATGACCTGACACTGGAAGAGCGCAGTGGTGGTTCCGTCTGGATTCCGGGCAGCTACGACGCTGATCTGGATTTGATCTTTTTCGGCACGGCGCCCACTTACGATACCGCCCCGTTACTACCCGACCTGAATATTGCCGGGGTTTCCAATGACGCCCTGTATACCAATACCACTCTTGCTTTACGGCCGGCGACCGGCGAGCTCGTCTGGCATTACCAACATATTGAAAATGACCAATGGGATCTGGATTGGGTCTATGAACGACAGATTAGCGAACTGCCAATCAATGGTGAGAACCGTAAAGTCATCTTCACCGCTGGCAAGATGGCCCTGTACGATGTGCTGGATGCCGGCACCGGTCAGTATCTCGACTCGTTGGATACCGGCATTCAAAACATGATTGCTGCTATCGACCCCGTTACTGGCAAAAAGTCATTGGAAAGTTTTGCCATTCCCAACGCCGAGCAAGGCCACTTGCTTTGCCCGTACCTGCTGGGTGGTCGCAACTGGCAATCGGGCGCCTACAATACTGCCAGCAAGATGTTATACCTGCCCCTATCTGAAGTTTGCATGATGGGTGGCCCACTAGGCGGCGAGAGCAGCTTGTTGTCATCTGGCGTCACACTGGACCCGCAGCCCCGCGTCGACAGTGACGGGAATTTTGGCAGGCTGCAAGCAATCGATATGAATGATCAGCAGCTTGGCTGGACGCAGCGCTACAAAACGCCGCCTGCTACCGCAGCCCTTTCTACCGCTGGCGACGTGATTTTTACCGGCTTTCTGGATCAGTCATTTAAAGCCATCGATGCAACCACTGGCGACACCCTGTGGGAGACAGCGCTAGGGCATCTGCCTTCGTCATTCCCGATCACCTATGCCGTCGATGGCGTGCAGTATGTCGCCATTATCCGCGGCCAACCCAGCCGGTTCATTGGCAGCTTGTACGGCATTATCGGCAACTTCATGAGTGAAAATGGCGAGTCGCTGGCAACACCCTCTACTGATCCTGCAATTTTGGTATATGCATTGCAGTAAATTGCTCTTTGCTTCTGAATTAAAAAGCGAGGGAGTGTCATGACACAGAAGAAATCTGATTCCGCCCGGGAGTTGCCACGCCTGAGTCGCCGGTCGTTACTGGCCGGAGCAGGCGCAGCATTGGGCGCCAGCATGCTGAGCACAGAAAAATTGCTGGCGCAAAATAGCGCCACGGCCGCGCAAAGCGTTGTCTTCACTCATACCACTGTGGTCACAAATGATGCACAGCGGCGCACCTTGCGGGATGTTGCCTTGGCTATTCAGGGCGACCGAATCGCCGCGATTGGTGATACCGACACAGTTCTTGCGCAATTTCCTGATGCCGAAATCTATGACGGCAGTCGCAAGGCATTACTGCCGGGCCTGGTAAATTGCCATGCGCATCTATCCGCCACAATAGCCAAAGGCTTCAATGAAGACTTTGGCTTTCCCAACAGTTTGCAACTGCCGGAAAGCCCGGAAAGCTTAATGAGTTCGGAAGAAGCAACGCTGATGTCTGTGGTTGCCGCTTTGGAAGGCTTGCGCTCCGGCACAACAACAATGGTGCAAAACACCGGCGGTATTGCCCGCGATGCCGCGGCCTTGGCTGCTACCGGACAACGTTGGGTATTCGCCGAGTCAGTGCGTGATATCGAGACCGTGGACGGCCCCATGTCACCGCCACGATTGGCGAACAGTGTGCCCCCGACTTTCTCCGATCAGCTGCGCACCGAAGGCATGCAGCGCATCGACGACTTATACAGCGAATGGCATGGTCGCAACAATGGCTTGATCAGCGTGTTTCCAGCGGCAGCGCTTGTCGAACTATCTTCACCGCAGTTATTACGCGATGTGCGTGAATTCGCCGATGCCCGGGACCTCGGTTACACCATTCATATGACGCAATCCAGTGCCGAAGTAGAATTTATGCTGCGCTACCATGGCGTGCGCCCGGCCATTTTTCTCGACAATAACGACTTCCTCGGTCCACGCTTGTTTGCCGCTCATGCCCGTTACTGCGATGCCACGGAGATAGCCGCTTTGGCCCGCAGCAATACCATTATTACGCATCAAGCGGCGATGGCAGCGAACCGCGGCGTGAGTCCGCCTATCACAGCGCTGCGGGAAGCCGGTTGTACAATCGCACTGGGCACCGACAATAATAACAATGACCTGTTACACGTGATGAAGACGGCGATCTCACTGGAACGCATTCAACGCGATGACGAAATTCCCGGCACTCTGCCACAACCAGAAGACATGCTTGCCGATGCCGCCGGCGGTGGTTCCCAGGCAGTGAATCAGGCAGACGATATTGGCTCTTTGGAGGTTGGCAAGAAAGCCGACTTGCTGGTACTGGATACCCTCAAGCCCCATCTGACACCAGCAGGGCGCATTCTGTCCGCCTGGATCCACAATGGCCAACCCTCGGACATCGAATCGGTGATGGTCGATGGCCGATTCATCATGCGCGATCATGAAGTATTAACAGTCGATGAGACCGCCATCATGGAAGAAGCTTATGCCGTTGGCGAGCGCATCTGGGGTCGCATACTACGAAACGGCGAACTGCCACTACCCAGACTCCAGGATTAATCTGTGCAATAGCAGACTTTTCGCAAGTCTGCTATTCGTATTCCAATGCCGCCAACTTACCGCTGAACACTTGGTATACGTACACGGTATAGGCCAGTATCAGCGGCAGGGTAATGACAGTACCGACGAAGACAAATTGCAGTGATGCCGTCGAGGCAGCAGCTTCCTGAATCGTCAATTGCCCAAGAATGATGTCCGGGAAAAGACTGTAGGCTAATCCGAGAGTCGCCATGATACAGATCACCACCAGCGCGCTATAGAACAACCAGCCATACATACGGCTGGTAATAAAGCGCCCCGGTCGAAACAGCAAGGCGAGTATAATCGCATAAGCCAAAAGTGAGGTTAGCGGAATAGGTAACAAGCCAATTCCATTGGGCAGCGTGAACCACTTCGCGGCAATCAATTCACTGACTATCGGGGTGGCAATCGACACCAGCAATAGCGCCAAACCCATCGGCAATACAGCTATGCGCGCCCAGCGCACTGCCTTGTCGAACAACTCCCCTTCGGTCTTCACCAGCAGCCACGCCGAACCTAACATGATATAAAGCGACGGCATGGAGACTGCGATCAATGCTGAAAACAGCAGACTTACCCCATTGCTGCTCAAACCAGTAATATAAGCTCCGACCATCCAACCCTGACTCAGAGTAGCGAGCAGAGACCCGACGGAAAATAACTTGTTCCATAATCCGCGCCTGTGATCGCCGGCCTTGACGCGAAAGTCGAAAGCGACACCGCGCAGAATCAAGCCAAACAGCATTAGCGTCACAGGCACATAGAGACTGGTCAGAATGATGCCATGGGCTTGTGGAAAGGCGATCAACAATATGCCCACGCCGAGTACAATCCAGGTCTCATTGGCATCCCAAAACGGCCCGATCGCCGCAATCATGACGTCCTTTTCTTCCTCAGTAGCAAACGGCAGCAGTATGCCAATACCCAGATCATAGCCGTCGAGGATGACATAGATCAGCAGCGCCAGACCCATGGTGAAGACAAAGAACAGCGGCAACCAATCAACCATGAGTCAGCCCTCCGCCGGTGAATCCTGGCTGCTGACTTTCCAACATAGAGCGCGACGGCTTGGTAGCCAAATGACGCAGCGCAGCCACATAGGAAATCAACAGAAACCCATATAACAAGGTATAGGCTATAAGCGTGGTTAACACAGTGCCGCCAGCATGATCGGCAACGACCTCAGACACGCGAAGTTGACCGTAGATAATCCAGGGTTGTCTGCCGACTTCCGATACATACCAACCCGCCAGAACTGCAACCCAACCAGAGAATGTCATCCACGACAACACTCGCATTGTTAAAACTGTGAAGTCATTGCCGCGCCAGATTTGCCAGGTCGACCACCAACTCACTACCAACATGGCCATGGCCACAGCAATCATGATTCGGAATGACCAGAATACCGGCGCGACTGGCGGGTGGTCATTACCGAACTCGGCTAGTCCGGGGACTTCGCCATCCAACTCATGGGTGAGCACCAGACTGGCGGCATAAGGTATTTTAATAGCAGCATGGGTAGTGCGTGCGTCTGCATCGGGGAATCCGAACAAGGTGAATGCGGCGCCCTGCTCTGTTTCCCAAACTGCCTCCATGGCTGCGACCTTCGCGGGCTGATACTCAAAGGTATTCACACCGTGCAGGTCACCCACAAAAATCTGCAGTGGTATAATCGCCGCAGCGATCACCACACCAGTCTTCATTACTTTTCGGGTTGCCGGGCCATCCACGCCACGCAGACAACGAAAGGCGCTAATGCCAGCAACCAGAAATGCCGCTGTTAGCAAACACGCCAACAGCATATGCATAAAGCGGTACGGGAAAGACGGATTGAAAATGATCGCCCACCAGCTCTCTATATGAAACTGACCGTCTTCGATAAAAAAGCCCGCTGGCGTTTGCATCCAGGAATTGAGCGAGAGAATCCAGAACGCTGAGAATGTCGTGCCAATTGCCACCAGAGCAGTAGCGACCAGATGCATACGATTACTGACGCGCTGCTTGCCGAAGAGCATGATGCCAAGAAAAGAGGCTTCCAGAAAAAAGGCGGTCAGCACTTCGTAGCCGAGCAAGGGGCCGGCAATATTACCCGCCCGCTCCATGAAGCCGGGCCAATTGGTCCCGAACTGAAAACTCATGGTGACACCCGACACCACGCCCAGCGCAAAAGTCAGAGCAAACACTTTTACCCAAAAGTAATAGGCATATTCCCAGTGCTCGTTGGGCACATCTCCATCTGGCTTGTTGCGACCCAGTGTATACCGAATTCGGAAATAGAGAAGAATCCAGCTCAGACCAATGGTGATGGTTGGAAACAGGATATGAAAACTGATATTGACTGCAAACTGCAGCCGGCCAAGCAATAAAGGATCGAGTTCCACGACTACCAGCGCCCTCTCTTATTGCGATCTTCGGGATGTTTCGATTGATAGGCAAAGCGATCACATAGATCACTAATGGCCTGGTGCTGCGTCAAGTAGACGGTTCCGCTGAGCCGATCAAGAAAACTGGCCTTGGACAACCGGTCGTAAACAGGCCCCTTAATCTCACTTATATGCAGCAAGATACCTTGATCGTACAGTCGCGAGTTGAGCTCTTCCAGAACTTCGAGCGCACTGTAATCAACTTCGTTTATCGCATTGAACATTAACACGACATGCGCAATGCGGTCATCCTTGAACACCTTGTCGTACACCAACTCTTCAAGGCAATTGGCATTGGCAAAAAATAAACTCTCGTCCAGACGCAGAGACAACACCTCCGGCACTGTCTCAACCTTGAAACGCTGTACATTGCGAAAGTGTTCAGTACCGGGGACATTGCCAACCTCGGCGATATGCGGCTGCGACGTGCGATAAAGATGTAGCGCCAGTGAAATAAGCACGCCACTACCCACTCCGACTTCCACACCATAGAGCAGGGTCAACACAAAAGTGATAACAACTGCCAGCCAGTCACTTTTCGAGAAACGCCAGGTTTTCCCGAAAATTGACCAGTCAATCAGCGACAACACGGCAACGATAATCGTCGCAGCCAATGTGGCTTTGGGTAAGAAGTACAGCGCAGGCGTGAGCAACATGGCCACCAGCGCGATCAATATTGCCGTATAGATACTGGCAGCTTGCGTAACTGCACCAGCATCAAAGTTGACGACCGAGCGAGAAAAGCCGCCAGTAACGGGAAACGCACCAGAAAATCCTGAGGCAAGATTTGCGGCACCCAGACCAATCAACTCCTGATTGCCGCTCACTTTCTGGCGGCGCTTGGCGCCGAGTGTACGCCCGACAGAGATGGATTCGACATAGCCAATCATCGATATCAGCCCGGCAGGAACAAGCAACTGCTGCATAAGCTCCAAAGAAAGGCTCGGCCAACGCGGCGCGGGTAAACCACGAGGAATTTCTCCAACAATTTCTACGCCCGCCAAATCCCAACGCAGAAAATACACCATCAGCATGGATGCAATAACCGCAAGCACGGGAGCTGTTCGGTTGAGTAAACCGGCCTGCTTTTCGCTAACTCCGAGGCGGCGAAAGCAAGCCTTTCCATAACGCTTCATGAAGACAAGAATCAGGAGCACCAGCGCGGCAACAAACAGTGTCTGCCCTTGCCAATGAGCAAGTTCGCCCAGCGTCGAGCGCACCATGCTTAGAACGGTTTCGCCTTCAGTTTCAATACCCAGCAAATGCCGTAACTGGCTAAGGGCAATCAGAATGGCAGAGCCAGAAATAAACGCAGAGACAACCGCATGAGACAAGAAGTTGGCGAGAAAACCCAGTTTTAGCAGACCCGCAACGAGCAGCATTACGCCGGACAACAGCGCCAACATGATGGCGCCCGAGAGATAATCTGCACTTCCTGATGCTGCAATCTTCGACAATGCCGCAGCAGTTAACAATGACGTGACTGCTACCGGCCCCACAGACAAGGTTGTACTGGTACCGAATAACGCATAAACCACTAATGGCAAGATGCTGGCGTAGAGGCCAAGCTGTGGTGGTAGCCCCGCCAGCATGGCATAAGCCAGCGATTGCGGGATGAGCATGATTGCTACAATGACCGCAGCAACCAGGTCAGCACTGGCTGCATCGCGATCATAATTGCGCAGCCATTGCCACGCCGGCAAGGCCGCCTGCAGTCGACTCATCAGCTTTTGACGTCTTCCAGATGCTTGGGACTGGCCAGCCACTCTCTGCCTTTTAACATTGCCTGCCAGTAAACGGTCGGCAGAATATTTGCCTTGAGAACCCATGCCGCTCGCGTTGGCTGCGTGCCCTTCACCATCCATTGCGGGAAGCTGGGTAGCAACTTGCCACCATAACCAAACTCCGCGAGCACGATTTTGCCGTTTTCTACCGTGAGTGGGCATGACCCATAGCCATCATACCCCCAACCAGGCTCCATACCAGCCATAACATCCACCAGATTCTGCGCCACCACGGGCACCTGCTTGCGTACTGCCGCCATGGTCTTGGCATTCGGGGTATTCATCACATCGCCCAGCCCCCAGATGTTATTGAACTGCTTATGACGCAGGGTGTACTGGTCCACATCCAGCCAGCCGGCAGCATCAGACAAATCACTTTCGGCAATGAATGCAGGCGCTTTCTGCGGCGGGCAGACATGCAGCATGTCGAATTCCATAGCGACCTCTTCGGCCTCCCCATCTGCATTACTGGCCTTGAAGTAAGCAACTTTTTGCTCACCGTCGACCCGTATCAGATTGTGATTGAAATGTAGATTCGCATTGTACTTGTCCACATAAGACTGCAAGGCCGGCACGTAATCTGCCACACCGAACAAAACACCACCGGCATTGGCAAAGCCAACCTCTATCGAGTTCAACACGCCACTTTTGAGCCAGTGATCACATGAAAGATACATGGCCTTTTGTGGCGCACCAGCACACTTGATGGGCATGGGTGGTTGCGTGAATAGTGCTTTGCCTTTCTTCAGGCTTTTTACAAGCTCCCAGGTATAAGGAGCCAGATCGTACAGATAGTTGGACGTGACGCCATTCTTCCCCAGAGTGTCGCGCAAGCCTTCAATGCTATCCCAGTCCAGAACCAGCCCGGGGGACACGACCAATTGTTTGTAGTGAATATGCTGACCACTATCGAGAACTACTTCATTAACTGATGGTTTAAACCCCACAACGGCGTGTCGAAGCCACGAAACACCATGCGGTATAACCGACTGCATATCACGATGAGTCTTGGGCGCATCAAATACGCCACCGCCCACCATCGTCCAGCCTGGCTGATAGTAGTGGTCCTTCGCGGGATCAATGACCACTATACGCAATTGGTGATTACGGCTGCGAATGCTGGCTGCTGCAGCAATTCCGCCAGAACCGGCGCCGACGATCACCACATCGTAGGATGGCTTGGCACTGGAAGTTGTTGCATCCGCCGCAACGGATGCGCTGGCGTCACTGCTGTATGCTGCTATGACAGTACTCATATCAAACCCTGTAGCGCTGGCAATGCGCTGCAACTCGGCTGGCTCAGCACCAGCGCTTAGTGCAGCTGCCGTGTAGAGACTTAGCGAACGATTGCCAGTACGGCAGAACGCATGCAGCTTGCGGCCGGTACTTAACACGGCCTTGAAAAGATCCACATGACTCGCATTCATCTCACCACTTTTGAAAGAAATCTCTTGCACATCAAGGCCAAGGTCTTTTGCTGCACTTGCTAATTCTGCTAGTGAAGGTTGATCGGCAGATTCTCCATCGGGCCGATTGCATAGCAAAATCTCAACACCGTTATTGGCTAGCTCTTGCAAGTCTGACTCCTGGATCTGATCGGAAACACTAACTTGATTGTTGATAATATGATTTTTCATTGTGTTGTCTCCCGATCTTTAGCGCAGCAGATCGACTGGTAGTTTAAGGTAGATAACATCATTATCTTCAGGGTCAGGGAAGTGCCCGGCCCGCATGTTCACCTGCAAAGAGGGCAGGATCAGGCGCGGCATACCCAGAGTCTTGTCACGCTTATCGCGCATGGCAACAAACTCAGACTCCTTGATGCGTTCATTCACATGAATGTTGTTTTCCATTTCCTCCTTCACCGTAGTTTTGTATTCCAGCTCCTCCCTGCTTTCGGTTCCGTAGTCATGACACATAAATATACGAGTACGTGGTGGCAACCGTAGAATTTTACGTGCTGAGTGGTATAGCTGTGCTGAATCTCCACCCGGAAAGTCTGCGCGAGCTGTTCCGGCATCCGGCATGAAAATGGTATCGCCAACAAATGCTGCATCGCCAATCACATGCGTCATACAGGCTGGCGTATGGCCTGGCGTGTGCAGGGCGATCCCCGACAAGCCACCAATCTGATACACCTCTTCGTTCTTGAACAGGTGATCAAACTGGCTGCCATCCGGTTGAAATTCGCTCTTGTAATTGAAAATCTTCGTGAAGGTTTCCTGGACAGTGATAACATGTTCACCGATGGCGATCTTGCCACCAACAATATCCTTGAGGTAGGGGGCAGCGGTCAGATGATCAGCATGTACATGGGTTTCGATAATCCATTCCACTGACAGCTTCTTTTCTTCGATATAGCGTGCGATTTCGTCAGCGCTTTCATGACTCACATGACCAGATGCGGGATCAAAGTTCATGACCGAATCGATAATCGCACAGGAGTTGGAATTGGGATCCTGCACTACATAGGAAAACGTATTCGTCATTTCCTCGAAGAACGGTTTTACTTTTGGTTTCAGCAGATCTTTACCTGCCAGCAATTCAGATTTATTCACTTGACCTCTCCATTCAACCTTTCCAGTTGGGCTCTCTGTTTGATCTCTCTGTTTGATCTCTCTATTTGATCTCTCTACCTTATCGCGCTGCTGCGGCGTCCGAGCACTACGATTCAAACATGTATCCGTTAAACCATGAGCAACCAGATTGCCCAACAGGCAACTGCAGTCACGACCGGCGTTGTCATCAACCAAACCATCTTGTACACGGAAATCATCTCGAACTCCTTTAACTCATTGGTAATAGTTAGTTTTGCAAGGTTCCACCAATGTCAGATTGGAAAACCGGATACACTTGGTATTGCATCAGCTGTGCCAATAACGCCCATTAGCTTCTATCCTGTTGATATTTATAGATATTATTGAAAATCAACCAGCCTTCTCCGCTATTTCCCCTTGCCGGTCCCAGTGAAATTTGCCATATTTGTCGGAGATTTTTGCCATATATGACAAGATTATGAGCCTTATCGCTACTGACAAAAACATGCCATTGGTCGAAATTCTGGAAGGCTTCGACTGCCCAGCCATTCTCGTCTCAGCCGACTACACTATTTTGGCGACCAATGCGCGCTACGAAGAAGCCTTTGGCAAGCTGAATCCAGACGTCTCCCATCGCTGCTTTCAGGTCTCCCATGGCTATGAGGTCCCCTGCGATCAGGCCGGCGAAGATTGCCCACTTGGCGCCGCCAAACAATCCGGCCACAAAGAACGGGTCTTGCATATTCACCAAACTCCTCGAGGCAAGGAGCATGTGGATGTGGAAATGCTGCCCATCCATGATCAGCAAGGCGAGCTACTGTACTTCGTGGAGTTACTGCGACCTGTTCCCATGGCTAGCGGCGATATTGCCGACCGGGAACTTGTTGGTGAAAGTCCGGCGTTTGAGAAAATGCTGGCTCGCATTGCCCGTGTTGCCCATACCGAAGCTGCAGCTTTGTTGCTGGGTGAATCGGGCACCGGCAAGGAACTGGCAGCGAAAGCGATTCATATGGCCAGCAGCCGCAGTGACAAGCCCATGGTGACACTCGAATGCGCCGGTCTGACCGATGCCTTGTTCGAATCCGAATTGTTTGGTCACGTCAAAGGCGCATTCACTGGCGCCCACGCTGACAAGAAAGGGCTGGTTGAACTGGCGGACGGCGGCACCCTTTTCCTCGATGAGTTAGGCGATATACCCCTGACCATGCAGGTCAAACTATTGCGCTTGCTGGAAACCGGTACTTTCCGGCCGGTGGGTAGCGCCGAAGTTAAACGTTCTGATTTCAGACTGATTTGCGCCACTCACAAGAATTTGCTGACCATGGTTGATCGAGGTGAATTTCGCAACGACCTTTTCTATCGAATCAATGTCTTCCCCATTTACGTACCTTCACTGAGTGAGCGGCGAGAAGATATACCGCGCATCGCACGTACATTGTTGTCGCGGCTCAGCAATGGCAACAAATATCAACTCACAAGTTCTGCCGCCAAGCTACTTAAACAGCACAAGTACCGCGGCAATATTCGCGAACTGCGCAACATAATGAACAGAGCATTGGTGCTAACTGACACCAATGTCATCGACGATCAAGTCATCGAGTTGTCACTCGAAGAAGACGTCAGCTATAAAAGCCCAGCCAAGCAGGACGGGGAGCAATGGACAGATCTGCGCAGCCACGAACTGAGCTACTTGCAACGCATTCTGGAAGCCCATGATGATGACAAAGACCGAGTGGCAGAAATACTCGGCATCAGTACTCGCTCTCTCTATCGCAAGTTGCAGCAAATCGATGAATCAAAGCTCGACTTGAAATAATAACCAAGCACCCCTACTTTACCCAGCTCACTCATTTATAATCCATGACTATGCATCAGATTACCGTTTATACCCGCCGTTTCTGCAGTTTCTGCACCGCCGCCAAGAGCTTGCTGCAGAGCAAAGGCTATGATTATTCAGAAGTGAATCTGGATGAAGACTTTGATCTGGCCATGGAGATCATGCGCAAATCCGGCCAACGCACCGTACCGCAGATTTTTGTCGGCGAACAATCAATTGGCGGATTCCAGGAACTGCGCGCAAGCATGACCGACGGGACATTTGAAGACCTGTTTGATACCGATGAATCCACTCAGTAGGATGTGTCGCTTGCCAAAAACCCATAAGTTATGACTACCTGATAGCACCTGCTGCCGCCACTACGGGCAGACAGCAGATACAAAAAGCCAGCGTTCAATGCATGAATGCTGGCTTTCGTTTTTCCATAACCGCGTCGGGTATCAGTCGCTACCGAACTCTTCCATCACTTCCTGGCGGCGTGCTCCGGCCAGGATACCCGGTAGTGCATAGTTGCCCTCATGACAGGCGTATTCATACATTCTCTCCTGCATGGGGCGAAAGCTCAGCTCTGCTGTCCAGGATTGACTGTATAAATTGGCGTCTTCAACAGTGAATTGATAAAAGATTTCATCATCTGCGAAACGGCTAAAGCGCTCGATGATCTTGCCTTCAGCAGTAATGGGAATGGAGCTTTCCGACATTTGCAATGGCTTGATATTGGTTGTTTCTACAATCAGCGTGTCGGCTTCGTACCAGCCTACCGAATCTCCCAACCATTGCTTGTGCACGTCAGGTCGGCGGTTGGCGCGAGCTTCTTCTGCAGAATCGAAGGTGGGGATAATACGTGCGTCGTGCACCATCTCCACCAGAATCATCACGTAGTCATCGGTCTGCACAAATTGATAAGTACTATTGTAGAGCGTACCCATCATGCCCGGACCAGAGGTATTACCAAAACCCAGCAGACAGCGTTCCGCCAACGGTACCGCTTCGGGCCCACTGGCATCGCCCACACCGGTCACATAGCGCGCACCATAACTCTTGCGCTCAAAATCGGGGTTAGGGTTTTCCAGACGTGGCACTTGGCCATTCTCAGGAATTACAACATAGGACGTACGGTATTCGCCTTTGACGTTCGCCAGCGTTGAGCCCGGATCGATCCAGAACTCGTTATAGCCACGCAAACCGAAGTCGAAGCTACCGGCAGGCGGCGCTTCTCCGCTGCTGTCAGTCTCCGCTTCTACTTCATCAGCGGGTAATCCGGCGATAGAGGTGCTGGCGGCAATCTCTGCAGCCTCGGCAGCAGTGACAACCAGTTTCTCAACACCTCTCGGGCGAGTCAGCCCGGTAAGAGATGAATTGGTCCACGTGCCAGTTAACTGTGGGCGTTCGGCATCCTGAGCCATAACAACTGGAGCAACGAGCAGCACCGAGACTCCTAGCGCTGCGCCAGTAATTGTCAAAAAGTTAGCCTTTCTCATGGCTGGTTCCCCCTGCAGACCATGGCTGGGCGTAGCCACGGTAAAGTGTGATTAATTCCTACAAGATAGGCTCCAGCGCAGGCAATGTAAAGTCACGAAATTCGCGGCATAAAGCCGGCACAGACGCCATGCCGGCCGGCAGGAAAGCGCGGGGCACAGTAAAGGGATCGCAGAAAAAAGAAACCGGAGCAATCAGGAAGCGTAGCGCTTCATGACGGCCCCGGTAAGGGAGAGTTGTTACAGTGCTAAGGTTACAAACTAAGGGTCAAAACAGTTGCATCAAATGTTGCCAGCGATATCAGCAGATACTGTTGGCAGCGCGCTAATCAGGTTGAAGTTGCTTACTGCATTGCGGTCACGTGAGTTCAGCAGAAGCGCTCTTTCGAGATCCATGCTGGCGCCTGATACATCACCATTCATCGCTTTGGCAACGGCCAGGTTAGAAAGAATTGAAGCCTTGGCAGTTTTCTCGGTCGTGACACCGATACCCAATTCAGCGTCCACTTTTTCCAGAGCAGTAGCGCATGAGGAAATAGCTTCGCTAAATTCTTTCGCCAGAATCTGTGTTACACACAGGTTGTTTGCAGAGATGAAGTCCAGCTTGGCGATCTCGCGCTTGCTGAAAATGGATTTGGCTGATTCAACATCTTTCGAAAGCAGTGCGCTGTATTCGGCAGTTTCGCCAAAAGCAGTAACACGGTAGTCGGCAGATGCAGTACCAGCCAAGAGCAGGGAAGCCAGGCCAGCGGCGGCTAATGTTAGTCGTGAAGTAGTAATGAATTTCATGGTGTAAATTCCTTAAAAATAAATGAATAAAATAAAAAGTTAGCTAGTTAAACGTGCAAGCTAAAAATTCTCCGTTAAAAATTTCTAACTTGTTGCTGCTGTTTGATTACATAGTAGGGACTGAACTCGCACTCGACAAAGTATGAATCATCAAGCGACAGATGAATTCAGTTCATCTATGTCCTCAGCGTACTGCTGGAGGTTTTTACCAATCCATTTCCAGAATTTATTGGCAGCCTCCTTGTTTTTGGTCTTCTCACTTAACGTCAACCAGTAGTAGTCCTCAGTGACCAGTGCTGTGCTGTGTAATGGCACAAGGGATCCTGAATCAAACCAAGCCTTACTGACTGGCATTGGAACCAGAGCTATCCCAACTCCCTGTTCCGCAGCCCGCGCAAGCGCAAACATACTGTCAACGAAAATGATCTGCTTGGGTTTCATGTTGGCGATGCCAGCATGTCGAGCCCAACGGCTCCAGGCATGCGGACGCGCCTTGTGTAACAGAATAGTCGACACGTTAATGGCATCTATTCCTGTGAAACCCTTTTTCTTCCAATCTGCATAAAGCGAACGACTGCAGGCCGGTATGTAGCGAATTGGAAACAGCTTCTCTACGTTCGCCGCCGACGGCGTTTTATGCGACAGGATAATATTGATGTCCGCATCCGGATTCGACTTGTTGCTTGAGTCGGTCGATTCAATCTGCAGATCAATATCCTGATGCTGATCAGAAAACCCGGTAATAATTGGCATCAGCAATTCGCTGGCAAAGAACTCAGGCATCTGAACCAGTAAAGGTATTCTATTGGCGTTCTTTTTCAGTTTGATTGCAGCGTCATCGATAGCCTGAAGATAAGGTGCCACTTCTTCGTATAACTGCATGCCTTTGTCACTCAACTCAATCGAACGCGTCAGCCGCATGAATAACTTCACACCCAGTTCCGACTCCAAGTCAGAGATCTGGTGTGAAACTGCGCTTGCGGTCAGGCAAAGCTCATCGGCGGTCTTCTTAAAACTGAGGTGTTGGGCGGCCAAACAAAACGTGCGTAGCCCCCGAAGCTGCAACGGCATTTGATTTCTCTTCTCTGAACTGAATTTGGGAATGCAACGCTGGCTATGATCGATTCCTTGATAGCCAGACTTATGACTGTGTTTTTCCTTGTCTATTAAGGCCATAGCAACTGCTGTGCCAACTATGACTGGCCCCGGGACACCTAACAGCGTTTCTTTGCTCTGCTTTAAAAGCCAGGAATTGCGCGGCCTTCAGGAAGATGAACGGACTGTCATGTTTGCTGGTAATTCGTGACGAACTGTGACTCACTACTGTTGCACTATGTCGGTTCGCCTTAACAATAATTGCGCTGAAAAAGCACACGAGGCCAAGCGGGAATATTCTGGCAAGTCAGTCGCCAATGCCGACTCATAGATCTGCCTGAGGAACAGAACCGGGCCATGGGACACAGAAGAATGCAGAAGGGTTGTAGAAAAAGGATTGCAGAGGAAGAGTTATCGGTAGAGTTGCAAGCTGAGTAAGAACTGAGCCAGTTACTGCAGCATGTTAGGCATTATATTGTTTGGCAATGACTCTTGAATTTGTTCCAGGATTTGCTCAAGACGAGATGCTTCAACTGACTTGCCCATGTGCCCCAACATCTGCAGATTAAGACTTCGCCCTTGCAATAACATTAACTCCCGGCTGCGCCTGGAGTCATGGGTCACAATTAGAATTTGTGCCTGCGTGCCTTGTTCCGCTAACAACTGCAGCAGCGCAGCAGCGCCGGAAGGTGAGCTACCTGCCGCCATGGCGGTGTCCAACACAATAACATCCGGCTGAAATTCTTGTAGCGCGACTACGGTTTCATTCATATTCTGAACACTACGAACAGCAAACTCGGCACGCAGACCAGTCGCTACCAACTGATCGGCGAAAGACTGTTGCGGATCAATAATCAACAACCTGTCTGGTTGACGGTGAGTTGCCACATGTTCCATATTGATTTGGCCTGCAGTCGTACCTGCTTTGAAAGAATGCAAATTATAGGCTGCGAGGCACAGGGGCGGTCATGACGCGCATCACACTGTGCGGCGAAAGCCCGTAATGGCGGCAGCCAAGTCGAGATAAGGCGAGGGCCGCAGCAAAATGTCATGAATCTCTGCTAATCTGTGATCCGGTTCACGTTGCCTGTATCAGGCGTAATCAGGAGTGTTAGCAAGACATGCTCTATGCACTGGAGAACGATCCGGAATATCTGGATCTGCAAACTGAATTCGTTCGCCTGCAAACCGCTTTTAAGGGCACACAGCGTCGCCTGCTTATTATTTTTGAAGGGCGGGACGCGGCCGGAAAAGGCAGTACGATCATGCGCTTTGCGCGCTTTTTGAATCCGCGTCACTACCGCATCGTCGCGCTATCCAAGCCAAGTGAGAAGGAGCAAGGCCAGTGGTATTTCCAGCGCTACGTCAAAGAACTACCCAATCCCGGTGAAATCGTCTTTTTCGACCGCAGTTGGTACAACCGCGCGGTCGTCGAGCCTGTCATGGGGTTTTGCTCACAACGGGAGTACCGGTTTTTCATGGAGCAAGTAGTGTTGCTCGAGCGCATGCTCAAAGAAGATGGCTTGCAGATTATTAAATTCTGGTTCTCTATCGATGAAGAAGAACAAGCCAAGCGGATCGAAGAACGCAAGACCAATCCGCTCAAACAGTGGAAGCTCAGTACCGTGGATGCTCTGGCGCAAGCCAAATGGGACGAATACACCCAATACAAAGAGTCGATGTTCGCCCGCACCTCGACGACCAATAGCCCGTGGCTTGTTGTACAGGGCAATGACCGTGATCGCGCCTGCCTGGAAGCCATGCGCTACGTGCTAAGCCAGGTGAAATATGACATGAAAGGTGAAACCGGTAGTCGATTGGAGCCCGATAGTACAATCGTCACGAAAATGCCCACCTTCAAACTACCCCATCTTGGCTATATCGAGCCTGAGACCGACGCAGGCGCATAATGCCGGTTTGCGCGGCAGTCTGCTCGCCGTCACAAACTGGCAATAGCGCCCATCCACAGGTCCGGTTACACTGCTCAAGTCGCCCCGCAAATCTGCGCCTTCAGTAGCATGGCTTTTTGGATTCACCCTAGTGAATTCAAGAAGTTACCCACCGCAAGGGTGTCGACAACACGGCCCCGATATGTAAATGTTAATGATCAGCAATGGAACCGGATGGAGATTATGGACCGCAGCGAAATAGATAGTGATATCAAGAAAACACTGGATGTAAACGGGACCACCTACCACTACTACAGCCTTGAAGCACTTGCTGACAAAGGCTTCGAAAAAGTGCGACAACTGCCCGCTTCAATCAAGGTGTTACTGGAAAACCAACTACGCCACTGCGATGGTGTCGCGGTCGATATGAAACATGTCGAAGCACTGATCGACTGGCAAAACACCCAGCATCAAAGCACGGAGATCATGTTCAAGCCCGTGCGGGTGCTCATGCAGGATTTTACCGGTGTACCAGCTGTTGTGGATTTGGCCGCCATGCGCGACGCCGTTGCTGATCGCGGCAAGAATGCCGAACTGATCAATCCTATCAACCAGGTTGACCTGGTAATTGACCACTCGGTCACGGTTGACAAGTTCGCCAACCCCGAGGCCTATGCCGAGAACGTCAAGATTGAGATGCAGCGTAACAACGAACGCTATCAGTTCCTGCGCTGGGGCCAGACCGCCTTCAAAAATTTCAATGTCGTACCACCAGGCACCGGCATCTGCCATCAGGTGAATCTGGAGTACCTCGGCAAATCAGTCTGGCATGAAGAAGTCGATGGCGAGAAGGTTGCCTACCCTGACACGCTCGTTGGCACCGACAGCCACACGACTATGATCAACGCTTTGGCAATTTTGGGCTGGGGTGTTGGTGGCATCGAAGCCGAAGCGGCCATGCTGGGTCAGCCTATTTCAATCAATATTCCCGAAGTGGTCGGCTTTGAATTGACAGGCAAGTTGGCTGAAGGGATTACTGCCACCGATTTGGTACTGACTTGCGCACAGATGCTGCGCGAACACGGTGTGGTCAGCAAGTTTGTTGAATTCTATGGCGATGGCATGGGCTCTCTGTCTGTGGCTGATCGCGCCACGCTAGCCAATATGTCGCCGGAATACGGTGCCACCTGCTGTTACTTTGCCGTAGATGACAAAACCCTTGAGTATTTACGCTTCTCCGGCCGTAGCGAAGAAACAGTTGCGCTGGTGGAGCAGTACAGCAAGGCTCAGGGCCTGTGGCGCAGAGAATCCGGGCAGGTGCAATACAGCAGTACGCTGTCTCTTGATCTGTCTTCTGTCGTACCTTCACTGGCAGGCCCCAAACGACCTCAGGACCGGGTCGCCGTTACCGAATTGCAAGAAGTGTTCGCCGGACTTGTTGATCCGGCAGCCAGCAAGGAAGTCCCGGTCGAAGGTTGTGATTACGCACTGAACAATGGCGATGTTGTTATCGCCGCCATTACTTCCTGCACGAACACATCCAATCCTGCGGTGATGATGGCAGCTGGCCTGGTCGCCAAGAAAGCATACGAACTGGGGCTTGATCGCAAGCCCTGGGTGAAATCCTCCCTGGCCCCTGGCTCGAAGGTGGTGTCTGATTATCTGCTCAATGCTGACCTGCAAACCTATCTGGATAAACTGGGTTTTAACCTGGTGGGCTATGGCTGCACAACTTGCATCGGTAACTCGGGCCCACTTCCGGAACCAATTGAAGCAGCCGTCGATAGCGGCGACCTGACCGTATGCTCCGTACTGTCTGGTAACCGCAACTTTGAAGGCCGCATTCACGCCAAGGTCAAGGCCAATTGGCTCGCCTCACCACCGCTGGTGGTAGCCTACGCGCTGACTGGTACCGTCAACATTGATCTGAGCAAAGACCCCATTGGCGAGGGCAAAGACGGTAAACCGGTTTACCTCAAGGATATCTGGCCGAGCAATGATGAGATTGCTACCGCCGTACAAAAAGTTGAGCGCGCCATGTTTGTGAAAAACTACGCGGAAGTATTCGAAGGTGATGCCGAGTGGCAGAACCTGCCTTCCGGCTCTGGCAACACATATGGTTGGGACGCCAACTCTACCTATATTCAAAAGCCACCATTTGTGGAACTGGAAAAACCGCAAGGTGATATCGAGCAAGCCAATATCCTGTTACTGCTAGGTGATTCTGTCACTACTGACCACATCTCTCCGGCCGGCAGCATTGCCGAGGCCAGCCCAGCGGGCGAATACCTGAAATCACACAAGGTTAGCAAAGCCGATTTCAATTCCTATGGTTCGCGCCGCGGCAATCATGAAGTCATGATGCGCGGCACCTTTGCCAATGTTCGCATTCGCAATGAAATGTTAGGCGGCATCGAAGGTGGGTATACGCGCATGGCCGGCACTACTGAGGCAATCAGTGTCTTCGATGCTGCGATGAATTATGCGCAGCAGAAAACCCCGTTGGTAGTCATTGCCGGCAAAGAGTACGGTACCGGCTCAAGCCGTGACTGGGCCGCCAAGGGCACCCGAATGTTAGGCGTGCGCGCGGTCATTGCTGAAAGCTTTGAACGCATCCACCGCTCCAACCTCGCCGGCATGGGCGTGATGCCTTTGCAGTTTGGCGACGGCGTGTCACGCGAGAGCTTGCAACTGACTGGCGATGAACAGATCAATCTGAAAGGGCTGGGCGATGCCAAACCCGGCATGACGGTCACGCTGGAAGTTATCAGAGATGGCAAGACGGTCGCCACGGCTGATTTGCTGTGCCGACTCGATACTGCACTGGAAGTTGCTTACTTCAACAGTGGCGGCATCATGCCCTACGTGGTCGACAAGTTGGCCGGAGATTAAAGCCCTGTCATGAGTGATGCCACGCGCACGGAGCATGATGGATTCGGTCCGATTAGTATTGCCGCGGACAAACTCTGGGGCGCCCAGAGTCAACGCTCGTTAGGCAATTTTGCGATTGGCACGGACCGCTTTCCGGCAGTTTTTATTCATGATTTTGCGCTGCTGAAAAAAGCCGCTGCCAGAGCCAATGCCGCATTGGGCGATCTCGACAAAGAGCATGCCGAACTGATTCAAACGGCCTGCGATGCCATCATCAGCGGTCAATATGATGCCCATTTTCCGCTGTCAGTTTGGCAAACTGGCAGCGGTACGCAGACCAACATGAACTTGAATGAAGTGATTGCCAACATCGGCAATCAACGCGCCGGTAACGAACTCGGCAGCCACGCGCCCTTGCATCCGAATGACCACGTCAATCGCTCACAATCGTCAAACGATACGTTTCCCACAGTCATGCATATCACGGCCTCCAGACTAAGTCGGGATACGCTACTGCCAGCACTGGATCAACTTATTGCTTTGCTGAAAGTGAAGTCGGAAGAATTCAGCGACAGAATCAAAAGTGGCCGTACCCATATGATGGATGCCACGCCCATTACCCTGGGACAAGAGTTTTCCGCCTACGAAACACAGCTGTCATTTGCCCAGGAAAGGGTTGGGGAAGCGGTCGATGGCCTGGCTGAATTGGCCATTGGCGGCACGGCAGTTGGCACAGGTCTTAATAGCAAGGCGGATTGGGCGGAAGCAGTAGTCACTGAGATTAATCAGTTAAGTGGCATGCGTTTTAGCCACCGCGGCAATAAATTCGCGTTGCTGGCGGGCCACGATGCACTATTGAATTTACACAACCAATTGAATCTCATTGCCACAGCACTAATGAAAATGGGTAATGACCTGCGCATGATGAATTCCGGGCCACGCTGTGGTCTAGCCGAGATCAGCATCCCGGCCAACGAACCAGGCAGCTCGATTATGCCCGGCAAAGTCAACCCAACCCAGATCGAAGCCATGACCATGGTGTGCGCCCGTGTTATGGGCAATAACACGACAGTGTCCGTGGCGGCCAGTCAGGGACAATTCCAATTGAATGTCTACAAGCCGGTAATTATTCATACCATCATGGAATCCCTTAACTTGCTTGCCGATGCCATGAACAGTTTTAGCAATCATTGTCTGGCGGGGATCAAAGCCAACGATGAACAACTTGCCCGCTACACAAACCGGTCGCTCATGCTGGTAACGGCGTTGAGCCCACATATTGGCTATGACTCAGCCGCCAAAGCCGCCAAACTGGCCGACCAGGAGAACACCACCTTGCGCGAAGCGGTGTTGAAACTCTCTCTACTTTCAGCAGAAGAATACGATAAACTGGTGCGCCCAGAGATAATGTTGGGTCCGGGGCAATAAAGCCTGATCAGTTCTGCTGCCAAATGCTACGCGGACTGATTGACACCGTCACATCCAGCCAGCGTAAAATAATATGAATAAATTCTGGACTCGTATCCTCAAGCCTCGCGGCGCTCTGGTCAAAATGCTTCTGCTGCTGACGCTGCTGGCCATTATTCTGCTCAATGCCAGCGACCAACTCGAGCCCGTGCGCGCCGTGCTGGACAACGAAAGCTTTATGGTCAGCATTGGCCAGTATCAGTTTAGTGCCTATCGCATTATCAATGTCTTGCTCACACTGGCCCTGCTTACCTGGGCCAGCGCTTTTCTTGCAGAACTCGTAGAGCGACAGCTCACCCATTTCCCCAAGATGCGAGCGGCCAACCGCGAGCTAATCCTCAAGTTTGTGCAGATCAGTATCTACGTGATTGCTGCATTGATCGCGCTGGATTTGATGGGCCTAGACCTTACCTCACTGGCACTATTTGGTGGCGCCATCGGTATCGGTGTTGGCTTTGGATTGCAAAAGATTGCGTCCAATTTTATCAGCGGCCTGATTATGCTAATGGAGAAGTCGATCGAGGTTGGTGATCTTATTGAACTGTCGGATGGCACCTACGGCTTTATTCGCCGCACTGGCGCGCGTTACACACTGATCGAGACCTTCGACAATAAAGAGATTCTGGTACCGAACGAAGACTTCATTACCAATCGGGTCACCAACTGGACATTCAGCAATCACAAAGCCCGCGTCGAAATTCCAATCGGCGTGTCCTACGATTCAGATATTGAGAAAGTACGGGAGATCTTGTTAGACACAGCCAACTCCCACCCGCGCTGTGCCCCAGAGCCAACTCCAGCTTGTTATTTGCGCGGTTTCGGGGACAGCTCTGTCGATTTCATACTGCATTTCTGGGTGGATGATGTCGAGAATGGTCGCTGGACCCCGCAGAGCGAGATTCTGTTTGCGATCTGGCACCGCTTCGCCGAAGAAGGCATAAGCATTCCTTATCCGCAGCGCGATCTACATATAAAATCGCCCGGCGGACTGGACAAGGTTATTGCCCAGCAAGCGAACAAAGACGCCAAAGACCGTAGCAGCGACACTGACGAGCCAAGAAACTAATCAAGCGCAGCCGTGTCGCTATCGCTCAACCTTATAGGTCAGATCGACACTCTGACTATCGCCAGATTCGGCCTGCAGCGTCAACCTGTCGTTAATACTGTAGTCCACCGCCACACGACTTTCATTGTCGAACAAGCCCACACCGTAACGAATAAAAATATCCGGCGTGATGTACTTGCCCAACGTGAGAACGCTGCTATCGACATCACCGGAATTGGTTATGGCTACTGTATCCAGACCCAGGGAGGCACCAATCTGCTGGCTCAGGGATTCACTGCGCCGCAGACCCAATGTCGTGATTGCGCCGAGCACCGAAGTACCCTCGCCTGACCGGAGTTCAGACACCGGCCGGCCAGTGACCATTACTGAAATAATGTCGCTCTCGGGTAAAGACGGTGTCGAAAACAATTCACTGCGCAAATTGCGCACTGTGCCGTTCATCAATACACCAACAGTCAGCGATCCGACTTCGCGCACGGCACGAATATTCAATGCCGGATTATGGTAGTTACCCAGAAAGAGAATCTCGCCCTCACGCAATCGCAAGGTTTGCCCGTAGAGCTCAAAACTGCCATTACTTACATCCAGCTCTCCGTAAGTCAGATTTGTACCGTTACTCAACTGACGAATATTGAGCTCGCCTTCAAGCCCCGTTTGCAATCCGAATCCGGCAAAACGGACGTTTTCGCCCAACTGCAGATTGATATCAAACACCAGCGGCAAATTGAATACTGAGGTTTGGCCGGTGGTGAAAGAACGGCCCATTTCTGGACGCTCTTGCGGGTAGTTAACAATCACAACATCACGGGAAATATCGACCGCGGACGGTGGCAGCTCACGCAGCGTCAGTTGCAACTGCGGCACAAACAAGTCACCGAGAATGGCGAACTGGTTGGCATCGGCAATAATTTCCAGATCTGGCTCAATCTGTACGTCTAACTCTGGCAGTTGCACTAACTGAAAATCATCACCTTCGATATCTGCCGTTACTCGCCAGGACGGCGTCGCCACGTCAGTTAGCTCACCAGACAGGGTCATCACGCCCTCTCCTGCTGTCACGCTGGCAGAGAAAGTACCATTGGCACTGTCAGTGCTGTTCACCGACATCTCAACCTCACGGTAATTCATTCCGGTACGTTCAACCAGAAAACTGCCATTGCTCAAACGGGCAAAGCCGGTGATTTGCGGGTCATCCAGTGAGCCCTGAATATCGATTTCACTCTCCAGCTCTCCCACTACGTTGGTCAAGTCAGGCACTAATGCTGTTAGCCAGCCAAGATCCTGAAAAGCTGCGGTCGTTGTCCCTGCCAGAATGCCATCGCTACTAATGGCCAAATCTGCCTGTATTCGGCCATTCAATTCGACAACTGAATCTTCAATAGTGCGCTCACCCAGTTGGGCGTTAACTGCGAACTGCCAGGCCCCGTCCTGTAAGTCACCGCCAAGTGACAAGTCTTCCCAGGTATAGTCTTGCTCGAGAATTTCCGCGTCTGAAGTCACGGCACCAAACTCATCCGTCGCGACTGTGCGAATCGTAAGCACGCTGCCCGGCGCCTGACCCTGAAAGGAAAACTGCGGTTCCTGCTCTGGTAAGATGCGAGCTGACAAAGAAGCGTTGAACATACCTTCTACAGAGATATCTTCAGGCAGGCGCGGCACCAGTGCCAGAGGAATCAAATGCTCGCTGTCCAGATTGAACTCGGCAAGTGGGAACTCTGACAACTGTCCTTCTATTTCATATCCGGCATTCAGATCAGGAACCACGCTCAGACACAAGCGCGTTTGTCGTTGTGCCCAGCAAGTATCATCGACGCTAAGTTGATTGTTTTGCCAACCCAGTGCTATCGGTTCTTCAAGTCGCCAGTCGCCAACCGGTCCGGACAATGCAGCGCTGTCTACTGTGCCTGCCCAAACCTGATTGGCTGGGTCTGTCATTGCGCCTGACACAGACAAGTCAAAATTAGCCAGGCTACTCTCGATAGTCGCATTCAGCGACTGTCTCTCCAGACTCCCGGCGGCATTAATAGTAGCGCTCGAGATCGTGGTTTCGCCCTCGCCTTCAATGCGCGCATTGCGCAGCGATACATCCAGTGCATATTCGCCCGCTACGCCGCCCACAGCGACCTGCAAAAATTCGATGCTGAATGAGTCGGTCGCCAGCGATTCAACAGTGAGCGCGCCGTCCACGTCCGGCTGGGCAGGATCGCCGGTTGCGAAGCCACTACCGGTTATGCGGCCCGTGACGCCCGGTAAAAATTGCGCCAGTGCTGGTGCATCAATCTGCCACTGCAGATCGATCTGCTCTTCATAGTGGCCTTGTACCGTCAATTGATTACTGTCTGTCTCCACCAACAGACTTTCAATCTGTAGCCGGTTATCCAACCATGACAAGGCACCGCTGGCATTGACTTCGTATTCATCGATCTGCGCACTGGCCGACGCCAAGGTCAGACTGACATCAGGTCCGTCATCATCCTGCGAAAACTGAAACTCACCGCCGGCGGTGATCAAACCAAACTCTGCCGGCAAGTCTTGCTGCAAATAAGAAGCTACATCAGTTTCACGGACACTAAAGCCCCCGTCCACTGTCAACACGTTCTGCCAGTCCACCGAGGCGCTGGCAGATACTTCGCCCGTTGCCGTACGCACGCGCAGGTTCTCTACTTGCGCAGTGCTGCCCGCTACATCAGCAGCGAACAGAATATTGGCTGACGGATAGGACTCACTGCTGACATCTCCGGACAGATTCAATGCCAAAGCATCCAAAGTACCGGTGGTCGCCAACTCAAGATCGCGAACCTGTAGTGGCTCGGGTTCGAGGGGGAGCGTCAGGTTTGCCGCGCGATGAATAAAAGCAATGTCCAGCAAGTCAACTTGCAGAGGATTGCGTAGTTGTCCATCAGATTGAACCGTGAACGGGCTGGTCAAGGCATGACTGATCTCCAATGACCGCAAGTCGCCGGAAATCTGAAGCTGGCCAGTCGCTGTGCCAAGCTCCATTGGCAGCGCTTCGTTATATTGCCACTGCAATGCCAATGTCAGGGGAATACCATCGCTCAGCTGTGCCGAGATTTCTCCATTAACAGCCACTGGCGTGTAATTAACTTCCAACTCAGTAAGATCAAGGTCCTGTGCTGCCAAACTTATTCGCGACCGTAGCGACTGTAATTCAGTCACACTGCCGCCGGCATTAAAAACAGCATTATTCATGGTGAACTGATCGACAACGATGGCAACTGGCAACGGTGTAAATGTGAATTCTGCCAGCGGGTCAGTCGACGCCGTATCCGTTTCAGGTTCGTCCTCGGACACGGGGATATCCAGATGCAATCCGGAGATGCTTAGTTCGGAGATAAGGAAACTGCCAGCAAAGAGCGAGTAAGGGTTCCAACTGGCAGCGACATTGACAACGGAAGCATTGACTCCAGGCATGGCGAATTCAATTTGATCCAGTTGCAAACCTTGCAACAGATTGCCACGAATCGTCCCGACGTCGAGTGAGATATCGTCCAGATTATTGACCTGCGTAATAGCAGTCTGCGCCACAAAACGACTGCCAGTTTCTGTAGCCAGAAACGTACTGACAGCCGCCGCCATCAATAGTACCAGCAGCACCAGAGTAGTCAGCGTATAAATTGTATAGCGGCGCAGTCGCGGTAATCGGGGCGCAGTCATAAATCTGGCCCCATGGTGATGTGCAGACGGAGCTTGTTGTCATTATCCAATGCGCTGGCCACGTCAACACGAATCGGGCCCACTGGCGACAACCAGCGCACACCCACACCAACACCTGTTTTTAATTCGAAGTCATCGAATTCATCAAACGAATTGCCGGTATCAGCGAACACTGCCAGCTTCCAATTCTCGGCAACAAAGAAATCCATTTCGATACTGGTAGACAGTCGATGCTTGCCACCGACAACTTCATTATCTTCGTTTACCGGGCCTAATGACTCATATTTATAGCCACGTATGCTCTGGTCACCACCACTAAAATAACGCAGTGAAACTGGTAGTTCAGAGACTTCATCAATGACCGTCGTACCAGTATCGAAACGCCACAGAAAACGTGCAGGGCCTAATGTGCGAATCAGCTTGCCAGACAGGTTGAATTGCATGAATGATTCGGATGAGAGCAGAGCGTCCGATGCACCTTTCATCTCGCCATACAATCGCCATCCGCGCGTCGGAATAAGTGCATCGTCTGCCCGCGTGCGATTCAAGCTAACGCCAGGGATAATCAGATCCGTGACCAGTTTCTCACCGGTAATGCGCGACTCGTCGTGTTGGATATTGACGAAGTAGTTCTGGCGCCAGTTCCAGGCGTTGATAAAACTATAGGTCGTGCCCAGCTTACTTGTCGTGTTGCGAAAAGTATCCGTATCTTCTGCCAAAAAGCCTGCGGAAATCTCAAGGCTCTCCGTTGCTGGTTCTGACATAGGGATACGATAGGCAATATCAGCATTTTGTTGCACGGGAGAAATACCAATATTGCCGGTAATGCTATGGCCTTGTCGGTTGCGATAACGGTCTTCATAATCGAGTCGGACACGCGGGCCAATATCAGTAGTCGCGCCAAGGCCAACCGCGTATACACGCTGTGGCCGCATCTGCAACGTAACATCCACCGGTATAGCCTGGTTTTGCGCTTGCGTGATTAGCGGCGTGACTGATACGTTGTTGAAATACATACTGCCGTTCAGTGAATCACGCAGCTCCAATAGAGCCGATGACGAGTAGTAGTCGCCTTCTTCAATTTCCAAAAACCTGCTAATAAATTCCGGTGACAGCGCATCCAGTTCCTGAATCGAAATATTACCCAAGCGGTAGCGTGGCCCTGGCTCAAAATTGATATCAACATTGGCAATATTTTCAACAAGATCCAATTGCAATTGCGAGCGCTCATAACGGGCATCGAAGAAACCCTGCTCGACCGCAACTGAACTTAGTTCAGTTTTGACGCGCTCATAGCTGGCTTGATTGAGCTGATCGCCTTGGGCAATCGGTAGCTCGCTCAACGCTGAGCGAAAGAACTGTTGATCAGACGCCACCTCAATATTGATGTTGTTAATACGCACAGGAACGCCAGGATCAATATCGCTCTGCAACTGCCAGCATTGCTCCACACGTTCGAACCGGGTCACATGTTGTATCTGGTAATAGCCTAAAGCCCGGCCCGCTCGCACGATGTCCTGGCGAATCCCGGGCAGATTGCGCGCCAGAATATAGCCACCGGCATCACAAGCCAGCTCAGGCAAACTGACATGAGCACGAATGTTGGCTTCCAGATCCGGGCCTGCGCCGGTGATAATAAACTCACGCGCCGATGATTCAGCATCTTGCGCCCAGGCGCTGGCTGCCAGACAAGACCCCAGCAGGGTGCTCGCCAGATAACCCAGGGCGCGCCTGTTCGTTGTGTGAAACATGGAGGTAATACTCGTTCGGGTTGGCATTTCGTTAATCGGCGTTTGGCTACTATAGCAAATTGCTCGTCTCTTCGAGGCTGTTGACTGGTCCACTGAGCGCGCCGGACGCGTTGCCCGGCTAGCCACATTTACAGGTGCCAGACCCTGCACTTGTTTTGGGTGGTGAGAAAAACGTAAGACAAGAGACTTTGGGGCACAAAGAACGTCACTGCAGAACTGCTGCCAATAGCTCGTCAGCGGCCTTCGTCCGCCTTGATTGCTGCCTGTGTGATCGGTGCTACGTTTGCAGTTGCAAAGCGGGTACTCCAGTCCGTGACCACATTGTGTTGCCGAGTAAATCATCCTTGTCCTGTCTATTCCTTCAACCTGTCCCTGCGCTCTATCCCTACAACCCTGCCCAGCCAGCTTGCCGGGCAGGGTCAGCGCTGTCGACCATTGTGAGCGATGCAGACCATTCAAGTCGGCATATCCCGGCACCTGAAGTTCTGGCAGCCAACCTGGCGGCCGCTACACTATTGATAGCGCAGGCAAATTGATAGCGCAGGCAAATTCCCCAAGGCTGCAATAGTAACAGTCTCAGGTTAACATCAACTTAACATTACGAGGCACACCCGGTTTTGGACTAGTCCGATTGGCTGCCGCTCTGGTTAACCAAGGGGGTTAGCTACGGGGGTTAATTCAGGGAGGTTAGCTACAGAGAAGTTAACTACAGAGAGGTTAACTACGGGAGTTAATTACAAAGGCTGGCCACATGGGTTTATTGCAGCCACCAACATATCAACAGAAGTTGGGTTTATCTGACTCAACACAAAGAGACCTGTAACAATGCTCAGCAAAATTGACGTCCAGCAATGACTATCACATTGGCAGATATTGAAGCTGCGGCCCAGAGAATCGCAGCGGATGTGGTCGACACACGATTCGAACTGTCGCGTACGCTTTCCAGCATTATTGCCGGGCGGCTGTTCTTGAAGTTTGAAAACCTGCAATTCACCTCATCCTTCAAGGAACGCGGCGCACTGAATAAATTACTCCAGCTTACCGATAGCGAGCGGGAAGCCGGGGTTATCGCCATGTCTGCAGGTAATCATGCCAAAGCAGTAGCCTACCATGCCCAGCGACTTGGCATCCCTGCTACCATCGTGATGCCAAAAAATACACCGAACGTCAAAGTCGAAGATACCGAGAATTTTGCTGCCCGGGTAATTCTGGAAGGCAATACACTGGATGAGGCTTCTGACTTTGCCGATCAAATGGCAAGCAGTGAACACCTGACCTTTATTCATCCGTACAACGACCAAGCCGTGATGGCGGGCCAAGGGACAGTGGCACTGGAAATGCTCCGCGACAATCCGGGGCTATCGCAGATTGTAGTACCAATCGGCGGCGGCGGCCTCATCGCTGGTGTTGCTGTAGCCGCGAAAGCATTGAACCCCGATATTCGTATCATCGGTGTAGAAGTAGACAATTATCCCAGCGCTTACAATCTGCTGCACGATAAAGCACCACCTACTGGTGGTTCGACGATCGCCGAAGGTATCGCGGTAAAAAAACCTGGCCAGCTAACCATGGCCGTGATTCGTGAACTGGTCGACGACATTATTATTGTCACTGATGAACAAATAGAAGACGCCATCTATTTATTGCTGACGATCGAGAAAACCGTCGCTGAAGGTGCAGGAGCCGCTGCACTTGCTGCCGTGATGAGTCAACCCGAGCGGTTTCACGATGGCGATACTGGCATCTTGCTGTGCGGCGCTAACATAGACTCCCGAATACTGGCCTCGATCCTGATGCGGCGCCTGGTAAGAAAGGGTCGGATCGCACGCATTATGATCAAGATCGAAGATTTGCCAGGCACGCTGTCGGACGTCACCGAAGCCATTGGCGAGCTTGGTGGCAATATATTGGAAGTCTCACACCAGCGCATGTTTGGCACTGTACCGGTACGCAAAGCGGACCTTTATATCACGCTGGAAACCCGCGATGCCAAACAATGCGCGCAGATTGTCGAACGCCTGCAAGCATTGGGCTATGAAACCCAATTAATAAAAGATTAAAGGTATAAATTGAGTTTGAGAGAAGCAAAAAAATCTGCCGGCTGGCGAATTGAATGCTGCAAGATTCCGGGGCTCAGCAAGGTAGAAGCATTATCAGATTGCAGGCGGACAATCACAATCTCACAAATGGCCACATGGTATGCTCGAACGCGCACAACCTTTTCAGCTTTCAGCCAGCCAACAGAGCGACCAGCAAGGTAGCTAGTGGTCTGGGGAAAGTGCTTGAGGCTTGAATTAAAATTAAAAGTTAAGGTTAAAAGTAAGCTTTCAACCAAGTGCTTAAGGACTGAACCGCGACACGCTACCGCGTTAACTGCGTATCGCGATTCATCCGGGCATCTAACTACTCGCTGACATTCACAGTGATGTAGGCATCGTGATAGAGACCACCATCGTCTGCTCGACCCCACAGCAAATATTGGCCAGGTTCGGAAAACGTGATGGTAGATTCATAAATATCATCTTCCGGCTTTTCCGGTGGCACCCACATTTCTCCCCAAGGGGAATTGGCGCTGGTTCTGGTATCTTCCCAAACCTTTGTCTGAGGAGGATCTACAGTGATTTCACCAGGGCCGCGGTATTTATTCCAGGAAAAATACAGGCCGTTGATCTTGTTCACTGTGACTTTGCTAGGCGGACGCAGCATTTCCTCAACAGTTCTTGCTTCTGGTGCATCGGACGTTGGCAAGCCATCGTCCTGAACCAATGTTTCAATTTCCAAAGGCTCACCGACATTCACAGTGCGCACATTGTCTCCCTGAACAGTAACATTCGGGGGCACATTGGCTCGCGACTCCGGACTACTGGTACCCGCGCCAAGAGAGCCTGTCTCGGATGCGATAACCATGTTATCCACGAGATAGTCTTGACGTAGTGATCCGTAGGCCTTGCGCTCTTCACCATTAACGTTGAGTGTCCAAACCAGCTCCCGATCACCCCAATCAGCGGGCACCGTCACTTCGAAGGTGAAACGATTACGTCGTGGCAGAAAATGTGTGGGCTGCCCCCTGTCCATCTCGCCAGGTGAGAAGAAATTATTATCACCAATTTCAACATCAGGAGTCTCTTCCCAGTTGATGTTCATATAGCCAAACATCATATTGAAAGTACCATCATCGTTCGGGCGCCAACCTTCAAAGGCGGGCTCCACATGCTGGCCACGACGATAGGTTTCGGCGCTAAGCGCCTGGCTTAGCAGCGCAGCGATTGCCAAAACGACACCAAGTAGTGTGAATCGGGTTGTTCGTGTCTTGAAAGTCGTCATGCTTATTCCGCTCCCGATGCTGCAATTTCTTCATTGTCAGATGCTTCTTCAACTGGAGCCACGAGCGGCGCGAGGCACAACGGGCAGCCAATCACATGGTCATTGGGACCAAGATCGAGGGTCTCCCGGCGGTCTTCCATCTCAGCAAGAAACTGTTCTTCATTGAGTTCAACCCGGATACCCAAATCGATAAACATATTGGTGACTGAGCGATTGCCCGAACCCTGCCAATTACGCGGATCTGGCACGTTGGGGTTGGTCTCGGTGTTGTTCATGTAACCAACGATATGCAGGATTGTGCCTTTGGGTAGCAAGGGCGCTGCATCGTCTTCAAAAGGATATCCGCGAACCCAGTTGTGGTCGTAACCAACACAGGAAAGCGTCTCGACGGTATAGCCCCAGATTGCTTCCAGACACATACGCTCACCGGGAGCATGCAGGTGGGGCTCAAAAGTGATGATCTTGGTGTGTTCTTCCAATACCGCATAGGCATGCAATTCCTGGTCTTTTTCGTTACCAGCGATACTGATGTCAACACCGTTACCAAGACTGACTTGGGCACGTTCATACTTCGGCTCGTAGCCTTTCGGGTGGAAGCGAAATCCGATTTCCAGATGACCTGTTGTGTCCAGACCATTGGAATGCAAATGCACAGAGTCGGAATAAACATAGGAACCGGCCTTCAGTAGTCGGCCCGCATCGGGATCAAATATGTCAGGATTACGACCAACTTCATGCACGGGCCAACTGGTCACAGAGTCTTCGATACGATTGCCGTTCTCATCCAAATCGGCAGTACTCCAGATCATGTGGTGGAAGATATACCGGCCGCCTACTGTTTCGCGCCCAGTACCCGCCGAGTTATCCACGTCATTCACTTCAACAATCTCGACAGACTTCACGTAGCGGTCTTCTTCCAGGCCTACTGGCACACGATCAATCTCGCCCCACCAGTCAGGCGTGCCAGCCAGTTTGGTGACATCGTTGGTGCGGACGATCAAATCCGGCTCACCGGCAGTCCATTTAAGACTGTCGTCAAAAACCAGCGGCTCGGGCGCATTGGCAGGATCGCCTTTGGGAGCACCTGTCCGCGCCCAGGCGGAAATCTTGGCGAGCTCATCATCGCTCAAAGAAGGGTCATTCTTGTATTGCTGAATACCAATGTCTTTTTCGACATACCAAGGCGGCATAGCGCCGGCTCGGTCACGTAATTGAGTCTTGTATTCGATCAGGCCTGCAAACGGTGCAACCTGCTCATAAGTCACCAGTGGCATGGGCGCAACACCGCCGTCACGGTGACAATTTTGGCAACTGCGCTGCAGGATGGGCTCGATGTCCTCGTGGAAAGTAACATCGGATGATTGTGCGTTGGTTACTGATGAAATCAGCAGCGAAAATCCAACCAACACACCATGAAATGGCAAAATGCTTCTGGTGGTCATTGACTGACCCTCCCTTGTTCGGTTTCTCAAGTATGGGCTCTTATTTGTATTGCCTGTCTATGTCTATCTATGTCTATCTATGCAGGCCTGTCCGGTGCGAGCAAAAGCCAAATCTGCCCGTAATCCGGTAGTGAGATTCAAACAAAGGGCGCGTCTAAAGTCTTACATATATTGAACTTTTGCTGACTGTTTTTGGAAATCGCTATTACCGAACTTGCTGTGCTGGTGAAACCTCAATAAATTCGTGGGCTCTAGCCCTGCTAACTCGCCTCGTAACCAGCCACCAATGCCTAGCCAACTGGCCTCAAAATCCCTGCTTTCACTGTGAGAACCAGCAAACGACGCCTATTGTCTGCCAATTAGCCTGAATTCCTGTGCTGGCAATGCTTCCAGATGACTGACGAATTTTAAAATCTCTCAATTTTCGTGATAAATCCAGTATCGGGGACCTGGTTCCCCTGGCAGTGTTGCAATGCTTTACATGCGCCTGAACACTATGGATTCCGGGAGTTGAATTCGACAGCCAGCAGACCGATTATCGGTAGGAAAATCAGCAAGCTATGTGAACAGTGCTCGAGCGCAAGACAGGCACTATTCGGCCATAAATACAATATTGCATTAGCCCTCGGCCTACACTATCTTGCATCTCAATGATCTGGTTTACCGATATAGTTGCAGCCTTGGCAATCTCCCAGCTGGCGATGCTGGGATTGTACTTTTTTGTCAATTATCGTGGCTCTCTGGCGAGATGGTTATCCCTGTTCTGCTTGTGTCTGGGAGCTTATGTACTCACCACCCTGTCCATCGTCGCGGCCAACTCGCTATCGAGCTATATCCTGTTTCGACTGGCCACACTGGCCCCCTTCATTCTCTGGGTCATTTCTACCCTGTTGTTTGTCGATGAGGCCCGCATTCCAATGCGCGCCTGGGCAGCAATGGCATTCTTCGTTATTGCCCGCGGTATCGGTTCAGCGCTGGCAATTTCCAACCCGGAAGTAAATGCATCGGGAGTTAACTTTATCCTGGCTCAGTTGCTCCCCCAACTAATCATGTTGGCCTTTACACTGCATGCGATCTATCTGGCCTACCACGGTTATGCAACCGACCTGGTCGAACATCGCCGTAAGTTACGCGTGATTTTTGTAATCTGTGCTGGCCTGCTCATTGCAACAATCCTTGGGCTAGGCATCGTCAACTACTTTTTTAGCTACAGTATCCCGGGTGCGATCTATTCGATTTATATTTTACTTGCCACACTGGCTTTCAACCTGACGTCTCTCAAACTCAATGACGAAGCCATTCGCTTGATACCCGACAAAGTTGTCAGACCAAGAACCCAGGACGAACCCGGAGAACAGCCTCCACAAGGACTCAGCCCCAAGTTCGAGCAGCGCATCAAGCAGCTAATGGAAGAAGATAAATTGTATACGCAGCCAGGGCTGACTATTTCTGAACTGGCTGATGCGATGTCGGTGCAGGAATACAAATTACGCCGCATTATTAACCAGACAATGCGCTACCGTAATTTCAATCAGTTTCTGAACAGCTATCGGATTGAGGATGCGAGTCATCGCCTGTTAAAAAGTAAAATACCAATCTCCAGCATTGCGCTGGATGTAGGCTATTCTTCACTGTCGGTGTTTAACAAGGCCTTCAAGGATCGCTATGGCGTGACACCTTCTGAATACAGATCGCAACACAACGGCTTGTCCGAACAAGAGGGCGCGCCAAGCCCTCGTCCTACGTAAAGTCAGCACTAAATCTGGCGGCAGTCAGAACGTGCCTCTAAGCTCAAGCACCAATTCGTCGCCCCGCTCATTGCAACGCCGCTCTACTTCGATCAGCTGACCAACAGCCAGGATATCGTCGTAGCGAAACCGGTCTCTACATGCTCCTCTATCAAGTACATTGCGCATTTCCAGACGAGCAACCAGGCCAAGACTTGTAATAGCACTTTTCTCGACGAATAAAGTCACGTTCTCATTGCTGTCGAGATGATCAATACGGTTAATATCATACAGAGGGCGATTACCTTGATCGGTATCGCGGTAATCAAAGCCGTAATTAAGATTCACGCTGGTTACATCATGACGCAAACCGAGAGTATAGAAGCCGCGATCATTGGGAACGTGACGGCGTGGTTGACCTGAAAAGGGGTCAACAACTTCACTCTGTCGGCCCAGCACGCTGGCTGACAACAGCAAATTCGGTTGCGGCCGGAAACTGGCATTGATTTGAATCGCCTGTACTTCAGCGTCTCCGATATTGCCAGCAGCAGAAGTAAGCGGCCCATTGGGTTCTGTTGCATCAATACGGCCCATAGCATCAGTGATATCCCAATGCCAGGCCCGCAAATTAATCACTCCGCGGCTCTCGCTAAAACGATATTCCAGGGTCGACGTATAGCGCCAGGATTGCTCTTGGCGAAGCTCAGGATTACCGGCTACTGTGTCGCGTTCTTCATCACGCGGGTCGGTGTTGGCAGCAAAATCGGCGAAGCTCAGCTGCGCAACAAACTTCTCAATCGCAAACTGGAACTGCAAGTTCGGCGAAATATTAAAGCGATAATCCAGCTTCGGGCGCACGAAATCAAAGTCACGGCTCCTGCTCACATCACCTGATTGAGCGATTTCCGACGTTTCATACAGCAAAGTACTTTCCAGCCGCATACGAGAGTTGATCTGCCAGTTGTGTACGGTAAAACCTTCGTAGCGAACTTCCTGGATTTCGGAGTTGGCGTTTGGCACGGCCACACTGACGAGATTTCCACTCGCATTCAATCGCGACAGAGCAAGTGATGTTTTGAGTGTCGTTTGTGCTCGCTCCAATCCGAATTCAACGCTCTGACTTTCTGTCAATGGTCGATTGTAAACAGCTCTTACGATCTCCTCACTACTCACGGTGTCATTACGCAGCGCAAGGTCTTGCTGCAAACTGTCAGCGAGCACACGAAAGCGGTTACGCAAGGAATCGTAATCTTGCTGATTAGTGATCGCCAATAACTGCAAGTTACTCGCATCAGCAAATGAACGGTTGTAGTCAGCACCTACTTCCCAGCTTTGGCGCTCAGCGTCATATCGTTCTCGCTCGCGGAACACCGCGGGCGGTTGAAAATCATAATCAAGAATGGTCCGATCAACGTTCCTTGGCGGGTCAGACTCTTCGTACTGCAGATTCAGAACGAAAGTCTGCTGCTCATCGATAGCAAACGCAGTGTTGCTGGTAAGCACCTGATCAACCTGATCCGTCACATCGTACAATACGCGCAAATCATTGGGAGTGAAGTTGCCAGTACCGTAAACGCTTTCTTCTATACTATCGACTACCCGATATTCGGCACGTCGTTCAAGCCCCAGGCGATAGTCCAGTCTGTTGGACGAGCCATTGATAATCCACGAACCACCCGGTTCGGTATGCCCGTCCTGATAGAAGTTCATCCCGGCACTCACTGTCATGGAAATTTCGCTGGACTGATTGGTGACTACATTGATGATTTGCCCCTCATTGCGCACGCCGACTAATTCCACGGATGTCCCACGAATGATTTCTATGTGCGAAACCTGATCAAAGGGGATACGCGACAACTGAGACTGCGCGTCGTTGTCTTTTCCGCTCAGACGCCGGCCATTAATCAGGATGCTTTCACCACTTCCCAGACCACGATCATTTTGATTGTTCGATGAGTTGTCTTCCAAAGCGATCGCAATACCCGGGATGCGGTCGATCATGTCTGCCGCAGTGACTGGATTCCATTGCTGGAAATACGCGGCGGGATAGGTCACATCGGTTGCTTGTGACCAGACCAGCTGGGCGTAACAGACACTCAGAAAAAGCAGCCAGCAACGTAAATGGCTCTTGGAAAAAATGCGCACATCTGCCCACATGACGGCCTCCATAACAGATACCCAAGTGATAGATATCCTTTTAGGTACCTTTTCCAGGTACCTTTATTTTAGATACCTAGTGCCTAGATACCCCGGAAAGATCGAAAGACGCTGAAGTAATGCCTGGTGAAAAATGCTCAGGCTTTAAGAAATGGCGCCGGCAGAAGCCGGCGCCATAGACAATACAATTTCGAAACTGGAGAGTGCTTAGAAATTGTAATTGACGCGAGCGTACACGACACGACCAAGCGCGTCCTGCAACTCTGCTTCGACACCAGCGATCATGCCCACTTTTTGCGGCATGCGATCAGTCAGGTTACGAGCACCGACAGTGAAGTTGAATTCACCATCCCACATTTCCAGACCGCGGTAGCTGTAGAACGCATCGAGCTGGGTCCATTCGCGGATCACATCAGTTGACTGCCAGTTGCTGCCTGGGAAGAACCGCTGAAAGCTGAACTCGTTGGCATCGAAATCAACCTCATCCACAAAACGAGTTGTAGTGCTAACAGTGTGCTGCCCCAAGCTCCAGGCCAGACCGAAGTTAGCGCGGATTTGCGGGATGGCTGGCACAGCGCCGTAGTCGTTATTCTGATTACCCACTGCTTCCCGAACCGGGCTGTCCGAGGAAAGCTGGAACTGATAAGTATCCATGTAAGTGGCTTGCAGTTGCATGCGAATATCGCCCCAGCCATCCAGACCTACATCGTTCAGTGAGAAGTCGTAACCTAAACGAGTATCCCATGCCTGCACCAACATATTTGACGCATTGGAATCGCTCTGATTGATGCGCACTGTTGTGGTCACATCATTCGAGCTACGGAAGATTCGCTTATCGGAACGCGGATCGGCTACCCAGGCTTCAAGTTGTGCAACTGAAGGGTAAGGGTTGGCATCTGTTGGGGCGAAGCCGGTGGCATCCTGAAAATTACGGTAGTCAGAGCGCACGATATCCTGAGTCGTAGTACTGACAATTCGATCACTAAAGTCAGTTTCACTCCAGGTCAGGGAAAAGACCAGGCTGTCGGCCAGGCTGACATCGAAACCGACTGAGACACTCTCTGACGTTTCAGATGAAAGGTTCTGGTTACCTATACTACAGGAAGTAATGAAACCGGAGAACGAAGTGAACAAGTCATCCACGTTGCTCAGGCCGCAAGATTCCGGCGCGTTCAACTGATTCAAGGTAGGCACAATAAACGCCTCGCCTGTCGTCGCACGGAAGCTGATCCAATCAGCGGCACGATAAATAATGCCGTACTTGTCGATGACCTTGCCCTGACCGGTACTGAAACTTTCCTCACGCACCGCTGCTGTCAGCTCCAGATTTTCCAGGAGTGGGAAAGAGAATTCAGCGAAGTAGGAATTACTGTTACGTCTGGTCTTGTTTGGTAGCACCTGAGTACCGATTAACTGATCATTACCAATGAGGTTGGCTGCCGGATTGTTTTCATCTGTTTCATCACGACGCTGATAGCCGATGGCTGCTGCAATCGGGCCACCTGGTAGCTCGAAGCCACCCAGCGGCAGGTTACCGTTAATGATGACATCAAAAGTTTGCAAGCGCTCCACATCGTTATTGGCGAAACGTGTCATCACCGCATCAGCAACGACCTGTGGTGTACGTAGATCGGGATTAACAGCAGCAAAAGGATTAAAACAGGCACCTGCATCATTGATGACATCGCAATTCAAACCCTGCTCTACAGCACTAAAGCTGAAACTTTGATGAAAATCATCCTGTACGCGTTCCTGTCCATAAGTGTAATAACTGGTACCTTCCCAGCCTTCTATAAATGGCACTGTGAAGTCAGCAGTGAGAGCCAAACGCATGGTGCGCTTGTCATCCAACTCCATGTTCACGCCGTCGTTTTCAGCAAATCCAGTTGGCTGTGTATTAGCAACTACCTTGCCGAATGGCAGCCATGCGCCGATACGCACGTCTTCGCGGAAAGGGATGCCACCTTGCGGATCGTTGTCCAGAGAAGCAAACTGATTACTGGCAAGCATCACGTTGCCGTCAGCGCCGCGCTGCGGCAATGGTTGGCCAAAGGCATCAGTGACAATGGCGCCACCAGCATCACGTCGCGGTACCGCAAACAATGGTTGACCGTCACCACTAACCGCGCGGAAAGTATTGCCCGGCAATTCGCCACGCACAGTTGGCAGCTCTGCGACACGAGCTCCCGGGTTACCCGGGTTGGTGCGGCCTTGCACTACCTGACGGTTGTACATGACTTGCGCAGACAGCGTCAGGTCAGGGCTGGTTTCCCAACGCAGGTTTCCGTACAGCGCCGTGGAATCGATCGCTTCCATGAAATCTCGAGTATCACCAAAGCTCAACCAGCAGCGGCCCAAAGCGTTGGTACCCCAGGGGGAATTTCCTGCAGCAGACTGATCGGATGATTCATTGATACCGCAGTTTGGGTCCGGGCGATTGGCAAATGCGCCAGTCAAATTACCATCAGCATCACGCTGCGGCACTTCAAAGTTACCAGGGTTAGAACCGCTGTTGTGAGTCAGGCCGGCGGCAACCCATTCCGGGCGTTCGCCCCATTCGAGCGTGCCACCATTTTGGTAAGAACCGGCGACGACGACGTCGACTGGACCAAAGGCGCTACCGGCTATGAAAGAAGTTTCGTTCTTGCGGAAGTCGCCACGCGAGTCGCCCTCTTCGTAATATTCCATCTTGAAACCGTCATAAGACGTATAGGGCACCATGTTGACCACGCCGGCTACTGCGTCTGTACCGTACAGTGCCGCCGCACCGTCGGTCACAATATCCATACGGCTTAGCGCCATAGTTGGCAGTAACTGCTGGACGTTGGCGGTCACGACACGCTTGCCATCAATCAGAGGCAACGTCGCTCTCTCGCCGAGGCCACGCAGATTAAAACTGGCAATCTGGTTGGTTGGCCCCTGGATCGAGTTGGACACCGGGGTACCGTTGTTAAAGGTCAGGTTTTGCACAACCTGCGCCATGTTGATTGTGCCTTGTGCTTCGATGTCTTCAGCGGAATATTGAACTACCGGTGAAGCCGCAGAGATGCCTTCGGTGCGACGAATAAATGAGCCGGTCACGACTACTTCTTCGACTTGGGTTTCCTGAGCAATTGAAGCACCGGAACTGGAAAATAATGCGAGTGAAATAGCGGTGGTTAGGAGGGTGTTACGGGGAGCAGAACGCAGAGCATTCGTAACTACTGTGGGCATGGGTAGTTCCTCTATATGTTTCTATATGTTTTCATTTTTGTAGGTAATTAACTGCAATACCTTGGGCAGCATGATCACACTTCTTTAAAAATTAGCTAATGGATAACAAAATAAATACGACTTTATGGAATTCGTCAGTCTGACCAACCTCGAATATTTCCATCAGAGGGACATAAAAATCATTGAATTCAGTTACTTGCCGGGAACTTACTGAGGTTTAAAGAAGTCGAAAAAAAAGTGAAATCCCCGCTTTATTCGTATGATAAAAAAGTGAAATTCCGAATTTTTCAGTAATCCGTCAACACTTCAGGCCTTTGTTTCCGTAGTCATTGCAACTTCGAAAACGTGAAAAAAAGCTCCCCATGAACGCGGTCAGGGGAGCTGTTTGGTCGTTAATCGCCGACTGACTGCGCTTCTGTGGATTGCCCCTCTTCATCAGCAGAGCTACTGGCCGTTTCATCAATAGGCGCCACCAAAGGCGCGCCACAAAGCGGACAGCCTATGACGTGATCGTTGGGCCCCAGGTCGAGTACCTGGCGACGTTTGGCCATTTCCTCATGGAATTGATCGTCATTCATGGTGACCCGTATCCCCAAATCAATAAACATATTGGTCACAGATCGATTGCCAGAGCCCTGCCAGTTGCGTGGATCAGGGACATTCGGATTAGTTGCCGTATTGTTCATATAGCCGACAATATGCAGGATTGTGCCTTTCGGCAGCAGCGGTGCTGATTCATCAGTATAGGGATAACCGCGCACCCAGTTGTGGTCATAGCCCACACAAGACAAAGTCTCAACGGTGTAACCCCAGATTGCTTCGAGACACATGCGCTCACCCGGGGCGTGCAAGTGCGGCTCGAAGGTAATGATCTTGGTGTGTTCTTCCAAGACCGTGTAGGCATGCAGCTCCTGGTCTTTTTCATTACCAGCGATACTGATATCGACGCCATTACCCAGGCCAAGAATCGCCCGCTCATACTTGGGCTCATAGCCCACAGGGTGGAAGCGAAAGCCGATTTCCAGATGACCGGTGGTATCCAGACCGTTGGAATGCAGATGCACGGAATCGGAATAAACATAGGAGCCAGCGCGTAATAAGCGACCACCATCCGGATCGAAAATATCCGGGTTGCGGCCAACTTCATGCACAGGCCAGCTTGTCACCGAGTCTTCGATGCGCCGACCGTTTTCATCGAGGTCAGCGGTGCTCCATATCATGTGATGGAAGATGTAACGACCACCCACGGTTTCCCGCCCGGTTCCGGCACTGTTGTCGACATCATTGACCTCGACAATCTCTACCGACTTAACATAGCGATCTTCTTCCAGCCCCACAGGTACACGATCAATCTCGCCCCACCAGTCCGGCGTGCCGGCCAGCTTAGTCACCTCGTTCGTGCTCACGATCAGATCAGGTTCGCCTGCAGTCCATTTCAGGCTGTCATCGAACACCAGTGGTTCAGGGGCATCGGCGGGGTCACCCTGCGGCGTGCCGTTTCTGGCCCAGGCAGAGATCTTGGCCAATTCGTCATCATTCAAGGAAGGGTCATTCTTGAAATTCTGAATGCCAATATCCTTCTCCACATACCAAGGCGGCATGGCGCCTGCCCGGTCGCGCAGCTGGGTCTTGTATTCAATCAGTCCGGCGAATGGCGCCACCTGATCGTAAGTCACCAGCGGCATCGGCGCTACGCCGCCCACGCGGTGACAGTTCTGACAACTGCGCTGCAAGATAGGTTCGATATCTTTATGGAAAGTTACGTCATTGTTTTGCGCTTGTGCCAGCAGAGGCAGCAAGAAGAGCAGGCCAAGGCCAGAAGGCATTAAGCGGGGAATAAGTAGCTGGACGGTGTTCAACATAGACAGATCCTCCTTTGAAAATCCGTGCGTCGAGTTATTGTTTTAAGTACTACCGTGAATTGTTACTGGTGCCGGTGGCAACCAAGGTCACCACGAAATTCATGTCATCTTTTTGATCACTTTACGAATATTTGACTATTCATACTAACTAAAAATGGCGCAAGGCTAAATGATTCAATTGTTTTTCGCCAAGCCATTGAAATAATTAGCGATTAATTAGCACCGCAAGAAATTTTCCCTTTTTCCCGCTGGCACCGATGCTTTAAAATCGCGATTCCGTTCCAAAGTGATGCCACGAAACGCTATGAAGCAACTTATCTGCCGTTGCGATTCCGGCAAACCGTTCGAACACTGCTGTAAACCTTTTCTCAATGGCGACGCCAAGCCCAAAACAGCAAAGCAACTGATGCGCTCACGCTTCTCCGCCTATGCCCTAGGCGGTTGTGGTAACTATCTGCTTGGCACCTGGCACCCACTGAATCGACAAGGCCTGAATGCAGGGGAGTTATCTTTACGGCAGGTGAATTGGCAGGGTCTTGAGATTATCGACAGTGATCAGCAAGGCGACAAGGGTGTGGTGGAATTCAAAGCGACCTACGTCGACAACGAAGGCGAGACTTTCGTGCATCACGAATTATCGACGTTTTTGCGCGAAAAAGGGTTTTGGTATTACGTTGGAGAACTACAAAAGCATAGCAGCTAGCAGCTGAATGTCGCTGGTTTTCTTATTGAGAATTGCGTTGCCCTAGATGAAAAACTGTAGCCAAAAGTTGCTGGTGAGTAAGACCAACGAGATAAGTAACAGAACAGCAATTATTATTGATTCACTAATTTTAACAACTTGGTCATGCTGACAGCAGGACGGCTCATCCTGTTGCTGGACTGCCTGATACAACTTCCAGCCCCCTATCACAAACGCGCCAATTGCCAGCAAAGAAAATTGGAGTTGATACGTTTCCATGACCATAAGTTGCCCCATCCATGCCGCACTCAGGCCGGTGGCCAGCAAAAAAAATGGACCCACACAACAAACACTGGCAATAATCGATGCCAGAAAACCTCCCAATACATAGCGCCGGGCGACTGCCCTATGATTTCGCATTGTTCTCCACCGCTATACTCCTCACTCAATAAGCCCTGCTCAGCATTCGACTTGGGATGCTGAGTCATCTGCAATAGATGAAGGGAAACCAATATCGGTTGTTGCTCGGGTCATGGTGGGAATACTCACCTGTGATTCAACATAATCGACAACAGCAGTACCTTCTTCCAGATCAACTGTCACTTGCTGAATACCCTCAAGAGCTCGCAATGAGTTGCGCACGGCAACAACACAGCCCACTCAGGTCATATTTTCAACAATCAATGTCACTTGCTTGATGCTACTTGCGTCTTGCTTTGATGCGTCAACATCCTGCCCATTGGCGACGACTGAAGCGAGCGAGAAGTAGCTAACAAGTAACATGGCGAGCAACCCGGGTGTTTTAGTGAACCTTATGAACATTGAATTAACCTCCACGATGTTTAAAAACTCAGACATTGTTCAGGCGGCGCCTGGGCAACATGGGCACCCTGCTGCGCCACTGGCCAGTACCGCTTCAGCCGCTTGCACATTTTGCTCAGCAGTGCGCCGAGCGGCAGTATAGGATTTTGTATCAACAGCAGGACTCGCCTGTGGCTTGTCATAAGCAACTGACTGACCAAAATAGCCAGTGACAATTTCAAATCGGTGCTCGGCAATGTCAGTGGGCACTCTGATCGTGTTGGCATCAATCACTTCAATGTTCGTCATTCGAGTCCCATCACAAACCACTATGGCAGTTTGAGCATTGGGCAGATTAGTAATGCGCCAATTGGTAGCCTGTCCGCTGCGATTACGATCAGCAGCATAGGTACCAACATGAAGAATACCGTGCTCTTTGTCATTCCAGGCCGTATCTACACCAAGCCCTGGGTAGTCAACTCCTTCCAGAGTTGGCGCTGAGTATTTATCCAAATGCTTGACCTTGAATGCCTCGATCCAATTGCCTTCGGCGATCTCGGAAACCATCATTTGTGCCGAGCCCTGACCGCGAGGCCAAGGTTCGCCATTGTTGAACCACCAGCCAAAACGCTCATCATTCTCACCAAAAAATCTCGGTTCAAGACTACGCTCCGCTGCGGCACTCAGCCTTTCTGCCACAGTGTGATCGCCCAGCGCTTTGGCCATCGCCAAGCCCAAAGGGTTCGGCCCAACATCTCGCGCCGAGTCACGCCAGCCATTGCTATTGGCTAATGCATCGTAAATCGTTGTCGCTATCTCTGGCGACTGCGGCAGCAGATAAAAAGCTGTTCCGGCACCGGCCCCTCCGGCTCCGGGAATATTGACCTTGAAGTCTTCCAACGGATCATAATACAAGGTCATCCAGTCGATTTGGTTTTGTCCACTGATACCCATGTAGTTATCTTTCATGAACTCAACCCAGTTCTCAAAAACTCCATGGGCATTAGTCACTCCCAACTGGTCCGACAAATAAATACCCAAGCCGGCCGCTGAGTTACAAAAAGGCCAGATCTTTGTATTTTCACAATGCGGACCTTCGGGGTGGTCCAGATATTGATTGCGTAGATGTTCTACGATTCTCGGCTGGGTCCATTCGAAGTGTTCGTTTTCATAGCCTGCGATTTCCCACGGTTGCTCCCACTTGTCATCGCCAGACACGTATTTATAGATCGACAGCAAAAGATTTAACCAGCCCCGAAAGAAGAGATTGCCATCGGCTCCGATTGGATCAGGCTGCAGCCCCCAGGGCTCAACTCCATTGGCGGTCCAGCCAGGCGCATCGTAGTTGCCGTGCAGCCTTTCCGGCCATGCCTGATAGCCCGGCGCATTGAGTGCGTCGTAATTATCACGATCCGGGCTCGGCCCAATGAATGTGTTCCAATCGATGGCAGCCCAATAGGCAGTATGCCGAACTGCCAGCTCATCGAGAATGCGTGTGTAAACTTCCCGCCAGGCGGGGGTTTGATCTGCCATCAACATGATGCCGTAACTGGAGTCGGCAAGATCGAAGCGGGGATAACTCAGCATGGGTGCCGCAGTGTATTGATCCCACCAGGGGTGCGGACCTATGCCATCATCTTGCCAATCGATTTCTCCACGTGGGATTTGTATCCCCCAGGGGCGCTCAATATTTTCCCGGTAACCCCAGTCATCTGGCGTTGTGGATTTTTGCCACAGGTAGCGTAGCCAGCCTCTGGTGCGATCATTGTGACGGGGGTAGAGGTTTGCTGCAGAGTTACGCTGAGAAGCTGTACTGCATCCTGCGAGACTGACGGCGCCACCAACAACAGCAGCACCCTTTAAAAAATCCCTTCTAGAATTCGGCTTCGTTTTTATCATTGTTATTTCCGCCTTGTCGCTGTTGTGTTAACAAATATCAAAGCGAGAATACAGGATCCAACACTGGTCAAATCCAGAATATTGCTGCAGAAGGCATGAACCTTCGCTATCTAATTCATTCTGCTTCTCGAAATTTGATACGGACATCAGGGTCGCTACTACCGAGAATCATAGAGCCTTCTTGTTGCTGCATGGTAGTGACATCACGCAGGTAAAGCAGATAATAGTTGTGCAGACTGCCGGACAAGCAGAGAGAGCGCGAGGAGCTGATATCAGTGAGGGCAAATGCCTCTTCATAGCTCCAGCTACCATTGATGGTATTGCAGTCAGATTTGCCGCGGACGCGATTGTCGGAGAGAAAACGCAGTGTATAGTCGGCGGGATTCTCTGGTTCAAATACGTGACCACCCAGTACAGTCAACTCCACCAGTTCCCAGGTTGATCCTTCAAGATTGGCAAGCGCAGCTTGAGCAGCCGCTTCTTCAGTGACTGCCTGATCGCCATCTTCACCGCTACAGGCAGCCAGCAGAAGCGCGACTGCCAGTATCGGGAATAGTCGCATTGTGTATCGCGCCAATATCACAGCAGTCGGTAGTCCGGCGCCATGATGTGCAATGGCATATCCATTTGCTCAAGGTAATAGGAGGGCGGACGCGCATCCTCACCGAATGAAAAATGAAAATTGCCTCTGATTAACTCGCCGTCGCTAGAGAGAACGGCCCATTCCACTTCATAGTAATCATCAGGTTCTAGCTCAGGAACGGCGTGAACCATATGCATTCCTGGAGTGGGGTCAAAGCGGAAATTGATATCGATGAATTCATTGTCAGGGTTCTTCATCACCAGCTTTACCAGAGTGAACTGCTCCTGGAAGTGCATCATGATCTCATCTGGTGCCTTGGCCAATACTTCATCGGCCATCGGCATGGTTGATACTGAGATGCCAGGTTCGTCGCCGCCACCATGCATCTGGTGTTGTGCTAGCGACTGTGATGCCGAGGTGACAAGCAGGAATGTAAAAAGCAGACTAAATATTCTCATTGTTGTTACCGACAGGAAGTTCGAAGATTTTAACTATTGGCTTGTATACGAGGCAGGCCAGATGCATCCGGCCTGCCTCGCCAAGTATTGCGACTGTTACGGGCTGACGTTTACCGTAATGTATTGATCGGTATATAAACCGCCGTCATCCGCACGGCCCCACAGCACATAAGTACCAGGTTCATCAAACGTCACTTGCGTATCAATGATGCCGTCCTCAGGAATCTCTGGTGGAATCCACAGAAAGCTCCAAGGCGAATTAGCCGACGGCCGGGTGTCTTCCCAAGGCTTGGCTTGCGGCGGGTCAAAGCTCACAATCTCTTGTACCGGGGCCTCGGTATCAGTTGCGCGATACACATTCCAGGACAGGAACAAGCCGTTATGCTTGGTCACAGTCGGGCGTGGCGGCGGGGTCATCATCATGCGGCGACGAATCATCTCCGGAGTAGCTAGCGCTGCTGCGCCACCACCGAAAGCTCGCAGAAAGCCCATTGGATCGTAAGGCTCGGGCACGCCGTCATCAGTCACACGAGTCTGAATTGTCACAGGCTCGCCGACGGCAACTGAACGAATATTGTCACCGATCACTTCGACCGATGGCGGGATGTTGGCACGAGTTTTTTCATCGGAGGAACCGGCGCCCAAAGCACCTGTTTCTGACATGATTACCACGTTATCCAGTTTATAATCCTGACGCAGTGTGCCGTAGGCAGCACGGGTTTTACCATTTGGCGAAGTGACTTCCCATACCAATTCGTCGTCTTCACCAAAGTCTGGCCCAACCACGACGTCAAAAGTGAAGCGGTTGCGACGAGGCAGGAAATGAGTCGGCTGGCCACGATCCTGGTCGCCCGGCGAAAAGAAATTGTTTTCACCAACGGGAATGTCCAGCTCTTCTTCCCAGTTGTGATTGAAGTAGCCAAACGTCAATACGGTTTGACCGGCATCATTGATGCGCCAACCTTCATAGGCTACTTCTGTATGCTGTCCGCTACGATAGGTCTGCTGAGCGTACTCATATTGAACCTGTGCTGACACCTGTGGGGCAAAACCGAATGTGCCCATGCTCAGTACTGCCAGCGCGAAACCGGCGAATTTATGTTGCTTGAATTTCATAGTCGACCTCTTAACTTCCAACGCAGATTTCCGAGTGAGAAACCGTTGCAGAAAACTCTCCTAGTCCAGAGAAATGTGATGTAAAAATGGCGGGACTTTTTGAAGCATCCCGCCATTAGAGTTCATGCTGAAGTTGTGGTTACAGCGATTAGTTCGCTGCCACGCTGTCGTCCAGATCTTCGTCCGCATCTGCTTCCAGAGGCCATACTAGTGGCGTCAGGCAAAGCGGGCAGCCGATAACGTGGTCATTGGCATCCAGATCCAGTTCCTCGCGACGAGTCTCCATTTCTTCATAGAACTGCTCATCGGTCATAGTGACGCGAATACCCAGGTCAATGAACATGTTGGTGACCGAGCGGTTACCGGAACCCTGCCAGTTACGGGCATCAGGCACGTTCGGGTTATCGTCGGTATTATCGAAATAACCGGTAATGTGCAGAATCGTACCCTTAGGCAACAGCGGTGTGTGAGTGTCTTTGAACGGATAGCCACGTACCCAGTTGTGGTCGTAGCCTACGCAAGACAATGTCTCTTTGGAGTAGCCCCAGATAGCTTCCAGGCACATACGCTCACCAGGAGCGTGCAAATGCGGCTCGAAGGTGATGACTTTCGTGTGCTGGTTCAGTACCTGATAGGCGTGGATTGTCTGGTTGTCAGCATTACCTTCAACGCTGATGTCAGATCCGTTACCCAAAATACTAATACCTGATTCGTATTTTGGCTCGTAGTCACGGTCATGAAAGCGGAAACCGATTTCCAGATGTCCGGTCGTATCACGGCCGTTGGAGTGCATGTGCACAGAGTCAGTAAAGAAAGCAGAGTTGGCCTTCAGTAGCGGACCAGCTTCCGGGTCGAAGACGTCACCATTACGGGCAACTTCGTGAACAGGCCAGTTAACTGATTGACCGGGGATCACGTTGCCGTTTTCGTCCAGCACTTCTGTGCGCCAGATCATATGGTGGAAGATGTACAAACCACCGACAGTGTCAGAAGTGTCTTCCCCATTACCCACGTCGTTCACTTCGACAATTTCTACTGACTTGACGTGACGGTCTTCTGTCATGCCGGTTGGCACGCTTGGCAGGTCACCCCACCAGTCAGGCCGGCCAGCTTCCATGTAAAAGTCTTCAGTACTCACTACCAGATCAGGCTCGCCAAGCTTCCACTTGATTGAGTCATCAAAGACCAGCGGCTCAGGTGCATCAGCTTCGTCACCCTTTGGTGTACCGGAACGTGCCCAGGTTGAAATCGCGGCAAGTTCTTCATCGCTCAATGACGGATCATCCTTGAACTCCTGAATACCGATATTTTTCTCGACATACCAAGGAGGCATGGCACCCGCGCGATCACGCAGAGCAGTCTTGTATTCAATAAGGCCTGCAAATGGTGCAACCTGCTCGTAAGTCACAAGTGGCATAGGTCCTGCGCCGCCATCACGGTGACAGGACTGACAGCTACGCTGCAGAATTGGCTCGATGTCTTTGTGAAAAGTAATCTCACCATCCTGAGCATTGGCCATCGGGAATAGCCCAAAACCGAGCAAGATGGCGCTCAAAGTATGATTCAGCCGCATGCGGTGTTCTCCTCTAATTATTCGCTTTGACAGGGTGTGCTCCGAATTTTGGCCGCGAAATCACAGAGTGCGGCCGCCGGGGAGCGAAATCTTTACTACTGTACCGGAACAAATACCGGTAAATCTTCCTAAAAACTGAGAAATACTGAGCGATTATTGAAATGTCGAACTAGCTGATTTCAAAATGGCTATATTTATCAAAGGGTTACATTTTTAGCAAGTGCAACACACCATTCCTTGGTCTACTGCGTGAGATAGCCTTGCCAGATCGACTATACGCCGATTCCTAATGACTTGTATGGTGAATTCAGTGCGTTAGAAAGTAAAGTCACACCGAAGCGTCGCCATTCTCACATTTATAGTGGGAAACGGCCGTGCGACTTCTTTAGTTTCCACAAACAAAAAACCCGGACATAGCCCGGGTTTTTTGTGGATCGAGTCTGAAGACTTACTCAACAAACGATTCTTTCTCGTCGTCAGTAATTTCCTTGATGCTAAGCTTAATGCGACCACGCGCATCCAGATCAGTGACTTTAACCAGTACTTCTTCGCCTTCCTTGAGGTACTGATTGACGTCCTCGACACGCTCCTGGGCGATTTGACTGATATGAACCAGTCCATCTTTGCCTGGCAGGATAGTGATGAAGGCACCGAAATCAACGATGCGGGCAACTTTACCTTTATAGAGTCGGCCAACTTCCGCTTCCGCGGTAATGGCATTAACCATTTCCACAGCAGCATCGCGTGAGTCTGCATCTTCACCGTAGATGCGCACGTTGCCGTCGTCATCGATGTCGATAGAAGCACCAGTCTCTTCGGTAATACCACGAATCACAGCACCGCCTTTACCAATCACGTCGCGGATCTTGTCCGGATCGATTTTCAGCATAGCCATAGCTGGAGCATTGTCGGAGACAGTTTCGCGTGCCTGAGCGATCACTTTGTTCATCTCACCCAGAATATGGATGCGAGCATCGTGCGCCTGTGACAAAGCGATTCCCATGATCTCTTCAGTGATGCCCTGGATCTTGATGTCCATCTGCAGTGCAGTTACACCTTTTTCAGTACCAGCCACTTTAAAGTCCATGTCACCCAGATGATCTTCATCACCCAGGATGTCAGTCAATACTGCAAAACGTTCACCTTCCTTGATCAAACCCATGGCAATACCGGCAACAGGTGCGCTGATCGGCACACCGGCATCCATCATGGCGAGGCTGCTACCGCAGACGCTGGCCATAGAGCTGGAACCATTGGATTCAGTAATCTCGGATACGACACGGATCGCATAGGGAAATTCTTCTTCTGGCGGCATAACGGCCATCACGCCGCGCTTGGCCAGTCGACCGTGGCCGATTTCCCGGCGCTTGGGACCACCCATGAAACCTGCCTCGCCTACAGAGTAGGGAGGGAAGTTGTAGTGCAACATAAAGGCGTCTTTGCTCGAACCAGTCAGACCTTCGATGAGCTGCGCATCACGCAGAGCACCCAAAGTAGTGACGACCAAAGCCTGAGTCTCGCCGCGAGTAAACAGCGCAGAACCGTGGGCTTTTGGCAGCACACCAGTTTCGACTTCGATAGCACGTACAGTCTTGGTGTCACGTCCATCGATACGTGGCTCGCCATCGATAACACGATTACGAACAACGCTCTTCTCGAGCTTGCCAAAGGTTTCCTTTACGTCACTTTCGCTAACACCTTGCTCTTCGTTGACGAGTTGCTCAACAGCTTGCGCCTGCAACACACCAATTGCGTCATAGCGCTGCATCTTGTCGGAAACCTGATAGGCTTCTGTGACGCCGGCTGTGAATTTTTCTGCAACTGCACTCTTAAGCGCTTCGTTAACCGGGGCTGGAGTCCAGTCCCAGGCAGACTTGCCAGCAGCAGCTTTCAGTTCGTTGATCGCATTGATCACTACCTGCATTTCCTGATGCGCAAACAACACCGCACCTAACATTTGGTCTTCGGTAAGTTGCTTGGCTTCCGACTCAACCATCAACACAGCTGACTGAGTACCAGCTACCACCATGTCAAGCAATGAGCTTTCAAGCGTTTCGTAATCGGGGTTCAAGACATAGCCTGTCTCTGCGTCGTAACCAACACGGGCTGCGCCAATTGGTTCGGCGAAAGGAATACCCGAAATAGCCAGCGCAGCAGAGGCGCCGATCAAGCCAGCAATATCCGGATCGCTATCTTTGCCACCGGAAATAACAGTACAGATAACCTGTACTTCGTTCATGAAACCTTTCGGAAACAGTGGACGAATTGGGCGGTCAATGAGTCGTGATGTCAGTGTTTCTTTTTCAGTCGGTCGACCTTCTCGCTTGAAGAAACCACCCGGGATTTTACCTACAGCGTAAGTCTTTTCCTGATAGTTCACAGTCAGCGGGAAAAAGCCCTGACCTGGATTTGCCTGTTTCTTACCTACAACAGTCGCCAGCACCGAAATATCGCCTATAGTGACAACGACGGCTCCAGTGGCTTGTCGTGCAATCTTGCCCGTTTCCAAAGTGACCGTTTGGCCGCCATATTGAAACGTCTTGCTTACTGGATTAAACATAAATTATTCCTGATTGATTCCATTGCGGGGTGCCTGATTCCTGCGTCGAGCACCCCTCTTCCTATTTACTATTGCTTAGCGACGCAGACCGAGTCGCTTGATAAGTGAAGAGTATCTCTCGACATTCTTTCGCTTCAGGTAATCAAGCAGCTTACGACGACTATTCACCATACGGATAAGACCGCGACGCGAATGGTGGTCATGGATGTGCTCCTTGAAATGGGCCTGCAAGTCATTAATGTTGGCAGTCAGCAAAGCAACTTGTACTTCCGGTGAACCGGTGTCGCCTTCGCCTTGTGCATAGTCTTTAATGATCGTTTCTTTCTGTTCAGCTGATAAAGCCATTTTATTTCTCCAAATATGCGGTTAAGTGGTTCGCACTAACGCCCTTTCCTCGGGCAATGTTGGCGAATTCAATATCCCTATAAAGCCAGAGTATCCGCGCATATTGATAGATATCTGGTACTTTCCTGATTCAACTATGTCTGACACCAATTGCCGAATTACTCAGCAGTATTGATCAGACGCCTTGGAGCAACTTTGCCATCGTCATCAATAAAACCGATGCCGATGAATTGCTCTTCATCATACATTCTCACCAGCCCATCGGCTGGCAAATGCCTTACCATAACCGCCTGGCCGTGTTTTATCTGGCTGGCAGTAATGTCGGGTAACCTGACTTCTGGCAGGTCATTGATTGCCTCGTCCATGGCAATCAGTCGTTGGTCCAATGCTTCCAGACCAAGCTGTTCTTTTTCTGCAGTCAGGGTTTCAATCGAAACGCTGTCTGCTTCAGTAAAAACGCCGGCTTTGGTCCGTCGCAGGGACACAATGTGCCCGCCACATTCCAACGCTTCACCCAGATCATCAGCAATAGTCCTGATATAAGTACCCTTGCTGCAATCGACCTCGATCTCAATCTCATCACCATGGTAATCGGTTAACTCGATGCGATAAATCGTAACCGGTCGTGGTTCACGTTCTACTGTAATGCCCTGTCGTGCCAATTTGTAAAGCGGCACACCATCTCTCTTCAGGGCCGAATACATCGGCGGCAGCTGCTCAATATCACCTTCGAATTGCCGCAATGCCTGTTTAATCTTGACTTCAGTCAAGTGGTCGGTGGCCGCTTCAGCGATAACCTCGCCTTCACTGTCACCGCTGTCAGTACGCACGCCGAGCTTGATTCGTGCTCTGTACTGCTTGTCAGCATCCAGTAAAAACTGGGATACCTTCGTCGCCTCGCCCAGACATAAAGGCAAAACACCTGTTGCCAGTGGGTCGAGACTGCCGGTATGCCCGGCCTTGTTCGCGTCATAAAGACGTTTAACTTGTTGCAGTACGTTATTGGAGCTCGCACCGCCAGCCTTGTCTAAAATAACAAGGCCGTTAATCTGTCTGCCTTTCTGGCGCCGCCTGCTCAATCAACTGTACTCCGCTTTCGAGACTCCCACTCAGTACGAGTGTTAGTCATCTTTATGCTGATTGCGGTCTGCCGCCAATGCATCATCGATCATTCTGGACAGTTTCTGTCCGCGCTCAATGCTGCCATCGTAGTGAAACTGCAATTTAGGCACTGTGCGAAGCTTCAGACGCTTGGCTAAAAGTGTACGCAAATACCCGGCCGCCTGATTGAGCGCCTTGATATTCTCTGCAACTTCGAGCTTGTCCAGATCCCCAGGCTCACTCAATGTTGAATCGTTGACCGAATCATTGTCGGTCAGGCTGTTCATAACGGTCACGTGCACCTTGGCATAGGACAAGTCACGACTGACATCAACACCAGTTACGGAGACCATACCCACACGCGGGTCACTGACTTCCATCTGGATCAGTGTCGCCAGATCACGCTGGATCTGGTCAGCTACGCGCTGTACTCGCGAGGAATCTGCCATGTAACTACAACCTTACCGGCATCCGGTAATTACAAGCTTCTGGCCACTTCCGTGGTTTCATAAACCTCAATCTTGTCGCCGACTTTGACGTCGTTGTAATTGCGAACACCGATACCGCACTCCATGCCGTTACGCACTTCATTGGCGTCGTCTTTGAAGCGGCGCAGTGATTCCAGCTCGCCTTCATAAATAACGACGTTGTCTCGCAACACACGAATTGGCTTGCTGCGATACACAGTACCTTCAACCACCATGCTTCCGGCAATCTGACCAAACTTCGGTGAGTTGAACACGTCGCGAACTTCCGCAACGCCAACAATCTGTTCGCGAATCTCTGGTGCCAACATGCCACCCATGATCTGTTTGGCGTCATCGATAACGTCATAGATCACATTGTAGTAGCGCATTTGCAGGCTTTCGTTTTCAACAATATCTTTTGCCGTCTTGTCAGCACGCACGTTGAAACCGATGATCATGGCTTTCGAAGTGGCGGCCAGGTGGGCATCCGTTTCCGAGATACCACCAACACCGGAAGCGATTACGTTCACTTCCACTTCTTCTGTATTCAGTTTTTGCAAAGATCCGATGATGGCTTCCAATGAGCCACGTACATCGGCTTTGAGAATAACATTGAAGATGCCTTTCTGGTCCTTGCCAATGCCGGAGAACATGTTCTCGACCAGATCTTTTTGCTGCATTGCTTGCAGGCTGTCTTTGTGACGATCACGGCGGAATTCGGCAATGTCGCGCGCCTTCTTCTCATCTGCGACGACCACAAATTCATCACCAGCTTCCGGCACACCATTCAAGCCGAGGATTTCGACTGGAATCGCAGGTCCGGCTGACTTCACCTGATTTGCCTGCTCATCGATCAACGCCCTGACTCGGCCATACTCATGACCTACCAGAACGATATCGCCAGCGCGCAACGTGCCGTTTTGTACCAATACTGAAGCAACCGGTCCGCGACCTTTATCAAGTCGCGATTCGATGACGATGCCTTGTCCAGGCACGTCGGTGTAAGCCTTGAGCTCGAGCAATTCTGCTTGCAGCAAGATCGCTTCCAGCAGTGCATCAACCCCTTCACCTGTAAGGGCTGATACTGGAATAAACTGTGTGTCACCGCCCCAATCCTCAGGAATCACTTCCATCGCGGACAATTCGTTCTTCACTCGATCCGGGTCGACACCTTCTTTATCCATCTTGTTGATGGCGACAACTATCGCTACGCCAGCAGCCTTGGCATGCTGAACAGCTTCTTCGGTTTGTGGCTTAACGCCGTCATCGGCAGCCACAACGAGTACGACTACGTCAGTAGCCTTGGCACCACGCGAGCGCATTGCTGTGAATGCGGCGTGGCCCGGCGTGTCCAGAAAGCTGATCATGCCGTGCTCGGTGTTTACGTGATAAGCACCAATGTGCTGCGTAATACCACCTGCCTCACCTGAGGCTACAGTTGCCTTGCGGATATAGTCGAGCAAGGATGTCTTACCATGGTCAACGTGGCCCATGACTGTGACAACTGGCGCCCGCGTAATTTCCACCTCACCAATGCGAGTGGAGAGTGACTCGGCGAGTTGTTCTTCGATAGCATCTTCAGAAACAAACTTGGCCTTGTGACCCATTTCTTCAATAACCAGAGTAGCCGTATCCTGATCCAGGATCTGGTTAATCGTGGCCATTACACCCATATTGAAGAGTACTTTAATAATTGCTGCAGATTTGACCGACATCTTCTGCGCCAGATCAGACACAGTATTGGCCTCGCCAATTGTGATCTCGCGCGAGATAAACTCAGTTGGCTTCTCAAAAGCATGCTGACTGCTCAGCTTTCTACCCTTTCGCCCAGCACCACGGCGACCACGCATGCCACCGAAATCATCGCCTTCGAGGACAAAGTCATCATTGACGTTAATGTTCTTGGCAGGTCGTTTGGCAGACTGCGCTTTTTGCTTGTTACGCAGATGCTGTGACTTCTTCTTTTCCTTTTCGTCGTCGAGTTCTTTCTGCGGCTTGCGTTTAGCCGCAGGCTTGGCTGCGCGAGCAGCTTCGACTTCTTCAGGTGGCACATCAGGCACAGGATCAGCAGGCGCTGTTTCAGTCTTGGCCTCTTTGTCTTTATCGTCATCAGAATCCTTGGCAGATTCTTCGGCTTTGCTTTCAGCCGCAGTCTCATCTTTGGCTTCAGCCTTGGCACCTTGCTCTTCAGCTGGTGATTCCTTGGCTTCCTGTTCCGCCAAAGCCGCCTGCAACTCTTCCTGCTCAGCTTCGGTAATCTCTGGCTCTGCCGGTTCAGCGCTACGCTTCACATAAGTACGCTTCTTGCGTACCTCGACGTTAACTGTCTTACCGCGCCCTGAAGTAGAGGCAGACTTGAGAGTACCCAGAGTCTTACGCTTCAGCGTGATTTTCTTCGGCGCAGCAGAACTGGCCTCGCGATCACCATGACTGCGGCGCAAAAAGACCAACAAGGTATTCTTGTCTTCGTTTGATATCAGGTCTCCCGGCTTGGAATGCGGTAACCCTGCCTCTTTAATCTGAGACAGCAGTCTATCCTCGGATACTCCGACTACCTTTGCCAGGTCGCTGACTTTTACATCTGCCATTCAACTACTCCCAATTACAGCTGCTCCGCCCTAGTCCTCTGCGAACCACGGTGCCCTTGCTGTCATGATTAGCTTCCCTGCCTTCTCTTCATTCATGTCTTCGATTTCCATCAATTCGTCGATGGACTGCTCGGCAAGATCTTCCATGGACAAAATACCCAACTTTGACATCGCCAAAGCTAACGCATCGTCCATACCTTCCATTTGTAAAAGATCATCGGCAATATTTGCTGAAGACAAATCTTCTTCCGATGCGATTGCCTGGGTTAACAGTGCGTCCTTCGCACGGTTGCGCAACTCAGTAGCAATCTCTTCATCGAAACCTTCGATACCGAGGATCTCATCCAGCGGTACGTATGCAATTTCTTCCAGTGAGGTAAAACCTTCCTGCACCAGTACTTCTGCAACTTCTTCATCTACATCCAGCTTGTCGACAAACATCTGGATGAAGCTGCTGGCTTCCTGCTGCTGCTTGGCAGCGGCATCTTCTTCGCTCATCACATTGATGGTCCAGCCAGTTAGCTCGCTGGACAAGCGCACATTCTGTCCGTTACGACCGATCGCCTGAGCAAGATTTTCTTCCTCAACAGCGATATCCATTGTGTGGCTGTCTTCATCAACAATAATGGACGCTACTTCAGCCGGGGCCATCGAGTTGATTACCAGTTGGGCTGGATTGTCGTCCCACAAAATAATGTCGATACGTTCGTTGGCCAATTCATTGGACACAACCTGCACGCGCGAACCGCGCATACCAACACAAGCACCGACCGGATCAATACGGCCATCGTTAGTGCTCACAACAATCTTGGCGCGCGAGCCCGGGTCTCGGGCAGCGGCCTTGATCTCAATAACTTCTTCTGCGATTTCCGGCACTTCAATTTTAAACAGCTCCATCAGCATCTTTGGCGATGTGCGGCTCAGAAATAGCTGAGGACCACGCTGCTCGGAGCTGACTTCCATCAACAGGCCGCGCAAACGGTCACCGATGCGGAACGATTCGCGTGGAATCATTTGATCACGCGGCAGCAATGCCTCGGCATTGCCGCCAAGGTCGACAATAATATTGTCACGGGTAACTTTCTTGACGGTACCGGCAACCAATTCGCCGACACGGTCTTCATATTGTGAAATGACAATTTCGCGCTCGGCTTCACGTACTTTCTGCACGATCACTTGTTTGGCGGTTTGGGCAGCGATGCGACCAAACTCAACGTTGTCGATCTTCTCTTCCCACGTATCGCCAACAGCTAACGCTTTATCTTTTTCGCCAGCCTGCTCTACGGTGAATTGTGAAGCTTCTTCAAGATAGTCTTCATCTTCAACTACGTACCAAACCCGAAAAGTTTCATAGTCGCCAGTCTCTCGGTCCACTGAAACACGGCACTCGATCTCGTCGTTACCGTGGAGTTTCTTGGTTGCCGTGGCTAATGCTGATTCAATGGCCTCAAAAATCACACCGCGAGAAACGCCTTTCTCATTGGAGACGGCGTCTGCGACCATTAATATTTCTTTACTCATCATAACTATGTCACCACACTCGCGTTATTAATAACCCGCGAGCACCAAATTCCTAGTACACAAGAACTGCTTTGTCGATTTCACCGTGAGAAACTGTGTAGTCCTCACCGTCGATCTGCACAACTACAGACTCATCTTCAACCGCAGCGATTGTTCCTTTAAATTTACGACGCCCGTTCACGGGGCCACGTGTCTTAATATTGACCATCTCGCCGATGTACTGCTGAAACTGCTCCAGCGCAAACAGCGGCCGATCAATGCCCGGAGAAGACACTTCAAGCGTGTATTCACCGGTTATGGGATCTTCAACGTCGAGTAACGCACTCACCTGACGACTGACTTTTTCACAGTCTTCAATAAGAATGCCCTCATCGCTTTCGATATAAATGCGTAGCAGTGAGAACTTGCCTTGACTCAGGTGTTCAATTCCCCACAACTGCAGACCTAAAGCCTCAATCGTTGGCTGAACCAGTTCTGTTATCAGGGCAACACTACTTTTCACATTACTCCCCGGACAGCCTTTAATGGCTCAGCCAGGACAAAATCCCTAGATACAAAAAATGGGCCCAAGGCCCACTCTGAAATCTCCACCCAGATGCTCTTGGCAACCAGATGAAGCTTGTTTGACGGCTGGCTACACTGCAACAGTGACCACCAGAGCGCGCCTGCAAACTGTAGAAAGAACCAGCAGCAGTGGCAGGTTTGAGCCTGCGACCTTCCCGCGGGGGTTATAAAGAGCCGAGCCCGATTTATTGGGCGGCCAAACTCCGCGAGTTTCACCAGTCCAGGATTTGGTAGCGGGGGCAGGATTTAAACCTACGACCTTCCCGCGGGGTTATAAAGAGCTGAGCCCGATATTATCGGGCGGCCAAACTCCGCGAGTTTCACCAATCCAGTATTTGGTAGCGGGGGCAGGATTTAAACCTACGACCTTCCCGCGGGGTTATAAAGA